>ERZ802830.445-NODE-445-length-41171-cov-8.20644_pt1 | contig 41171 bp, 41 predicted proteins | sample MGYA00345654_ERZ802830 | MGnify/ENA primary metagenome ERZ802830 (study PRJEB30503, sample SAMEA104212375) | marine metagenome | biome: Westerlies Biome; feature: [SRF] surface water layer (ENVO:00010504) within the epipelagic zone...; material: water... | reverse complement strand
CTGCTACGTGGAATATTGGCATACATACAAGATTTATCTCACCTTCATTCATCTCCCTGTACATAGAGTCTTCATTCATTAAGAAGCAACTACTAAAATTATCATTAGTTAATTGGACTCCTTTAGGGTGGCCAGTAGTACCGGATGTATAAAGCTGTATGACGTCATCATCACCCTTGCTTTCTAACATAGGATCTAGATTTTCCTGCGAATCCCTCCAGACAATATAATCCTCCCACTCTTCATGATTACCACCTACAGTTATTATTTTTTTAACAGTAGGTATGTCGTTCTTTATTTCTTCTATTAATCCAAAGAACTCAGGACCAACAAGCAAAACTTCACTTTTAGAATCATTGATTATGTAAGCAACTTCTGGGGGAGCTAATCTCCAATTGATACCTACAGTTACGGTATTTGACTTAATGGTTCCATAGAGAAATTCAAAGAATAAGTCTGAGTTCTTACCTAGAAAAGCGACTCTGCTATCCGGTTTACAACCTAAACCAATAAGCCCTTGCGCGACCTTGTTGGCATAAGAATCGAGCTCATTATAAGTTGTCTCAACATCTATAAACTTGTGTGCTACATCGCCTCCTGATTCAGCAACTCTCCATCGAAATAGATCGGCGATTGTTTTTTCATATGGTATTTCCATTTTTCTCTCCTAGACCCAGCCCAAAGGCTTTAATTTTTTTTCAACAAACTCTTCTGGTATATCTTCTAATAATGTACCCATGGTGTCATTCCATCTATTTAGATACCCAAACAATGAGATAACTGAAACTATATCCACTATTTGAGTCTTTGAATAATATTTTTTTAAATTCTCAAAGTGCTCTTTAGTAGTTTGATTTGGTGTCCTGCCGGAAGCAAATGCAACATCTAAGACTGTTTTTTCAGCATCTGAATATTTATCACTTTCAGAATACCTCAAAATATCAGCTATTTTTTCCTCATTAATACCTGCCCTTTCTGCTGCATGTGATGTATGGGCCTGGCAATATTTACATCCTGAGGAGAGACTAGAACCGAGCGCTATCAGTTGCTTTGTACCAATATCTATCTCATTAGACATAAAAATAGTCATTGCAAGATTTGAGAAGGCCTTCAGAAGTTCCGGTTTCTCTGCCATTGTCAAATAAGCATTAGGAAGGTAACCCATTGATGCCTCAACAGATTTAAAGATCTCATCCAACTCCTGAAAATGTTCTTTGGAGCTGGTGCCTAGGTAAGTTAGTTCAGTGTCTTTCATGTTTGTCATAAGTAATTTTTAAACCCATCCAAGATAGATGAGTTTAAAAAATCTTTCAACTAAGAAAAGTAGAAGAGAAATAGTCTAATTATTAGATTTTAATAGATCTAATTCTTGAAACTCATGTTGTATTGATAATTCGATTAATTTTCTCCAAAGAGGTTCGGCTATATCTTTGCTTAATCCGCACGAATCACCGAAGCTTGTAACTTTGGAAATAACATCTTCGATTCTTTCTTCATCAATTATGAGATTCTCATCATTTTTTACCAACGCTGCCATTTCGATACATTTTTGTCTTCGTGCTAGAAGTAGAACTAGTTCTTTATCAAGAAGATCTATCTCTTCTCTAACCTCTTTCATTGTTATTGTCATGATCAGATATATTTTTAGGGCATTATATAACACTTCAATTTATTCTTGCTCTGGAGATTTAATAGATATAAATTTGATCTATGGAAATTATAAAAGACTTGATTAAACTGCAACCGGAAATGCAAAACTGGAGAAGAGATATTCATTCTCATCCAGAAATTGCATTTGAAGAACACAGAACAGCAAAGATAGTTGCAGAGAAATTAGAAAGTTTTGGTATAGAAGTTGAAACAGGTATAGCTGGAACTGGCGTTGTGGGTACCTTGAAAAAAGGTACTGGGAATAGATCTATAGGGTTAAGAGCAGATCTCGATGCTCTTTTAATTCACGAAGCCAATGACTTCGCTCATAAGTCTCAAAATCCAGGAAAAATGCATGCTTGTGGACATGATGGGCACACAACTATGCTTTTAGGGGCAGCAAAGTATTTAGCAGAGAAAGGTAATTTTGATGGAACCGTAAACTTTATCTTTCAGCCTGCAGAGGAAAACGAAGGAGGCGGTAAAGCCATGATAGATGAGGGATTGTTTGATAAATATCCCGTTGAGTCTGTTTATGGAATGCACAACATTCCAGGGATGCCAGTAGGATCATTTGCAATAAAGCCAGGACCGATCATGGCGGCTTTTGACATCTTTAATGTAAAGATAATAGGAAAAGGTGGACATGCCGCAATGCCTCAAACAACTATAGATCCTATAATTATTGGCACCAAGGTTATAGATGCTTATCAATCTATCGTGAGCAGATACATTGACCCTCAAGAACCTGTTGTATTAAGTGTTACTCAATTTCATGGCGGAGATGCTTATAACGTCATTCCAAATGAAGTAGAAATCAAAGGTTGCACCAGGTGCTTTTCACCAAAAGTTCAGAATCAATTAGAGAGACAGATGAGACAGATCACCAGTTCTATTTGTGCAGCATACGATGCTAATTTTGAATTTGATTTTGAACATAGATATCCTGCGACAATCAATACAACTGACGAAGCAGAGTTATCAGGAAAAGTTGCTCAAAAAATATCAGGAGAGGACATGGTTAATCTGTCCCCAACTCCTGGCATGGGATCTGAAGACTTTGCTTATATGCTTCAAGAAAAACCTGGTAGCTATATTTGGATTGGAAACGGAGATGGAGAGGGATCTTGTATGATCCATAATCCAGGCTATGACTTCAATGATGAAGTCTTACCTATCGGCGCGACCTATTGGGTGAAAATGGCCGAAGAGATTCTATCTCCAATTAAATAATTTAAATTTCTTCACTTAAAGGATTGGGACCAAAACGGTTATCCTCTCCTCCTTCCTGCGCCATAAAATATACAAAAAGAAAAAGGGCCATAAGAGAAATTAAATTAAAAATAAAAATACTTGGAAGCAAGGACGGAGCAATCTGCAAACCAACATACCACCATCCAGACATATTTAAATCATGAAACCTTCTAACTGCTATAGTTATAGATGGAATAAAAGTTACTAAAAAAGCAACACCAAACCAAGATTGGATAAATAACCCAACTAATTGAGCGGGGTTGCCATTCTGTAATTCTGAATTAGATAGAGCGCTATTGAATTCTTCTACACTCAAGCTGAAAGTGAGCATATAAAGAAGAATGCAGAAAAGGAAGAACCACCAAAACTCTGATCTAGTAGCTCTACCAGAAAAATTTACATAATTCTTGAATGCAGATATTACTGAATCAAAAAAGTTCATCAGATTTTATTGATATAGCTTAGTCTATCTAGATATAGTAAAACCTTGTTGTTCTAGTACAAATCGATCTTCTGAAAGATTCCTGATGCTGGCTACTTTACCTGCATCATTAAATGTAAACCTGTGCATACTAACCGCTTCAAACGATAAACCAGATGATTTTTCAGTGTCTTTGGATTGGTGCAGTACATAAACAACTGAGTCATTACTGAGAACTTCTATAATATTTGATTCCTCTGGAACCCATTCGTCAGCATTTCCTGATTTCATATTATTTAAAACTTCAGCTTTTGAATAATTAGCAGAGATTATGCCTCTGGCAACAGAGACACTTAGAGCTTTTCCATCTCTCTCAAGAGTTGTATTGACCTCCTCTCCTGGCTTTCCTCTAAAATTTAATCTATCCATATTTTCTTCATTTACTTCAATACCATTTACTGAAGTAAAACGGTCTCCAACTTCTAAGACTTTTGAAGCCGGGCTTTCAGGTGTTATAGCGGTTATAACCATAGTCCCGGGTTCAGCATCAGGGTTGTAAGTAAAACCAAAACCAACATAACGACCAGGGTAGTTTCTGCCGTCTTCTGCCATGTGTTTTTGAACATAAGAAATAGCTTCATCTTTTCCGGTATAGCCAGCTTCTATCCAACCTCTAGCAACATCTTCATTTGTAGACTCATGATGCATTGAAAAAAGATTAAGGCTGATAAGGCCCAAAACCAAGCTGAAATATTTTAATATTTTCATCGAATTTCTCCTTTATTAAGAGAATACTACTTCATAAGTAAAACAAATAAAGAGTATTTAAATAAATAATTTAAGGTGGTGGTAGCCCGTAGGAGAATCGAACTCCTGTTGCCTGGATGAAAACCAGATGTCCTAACCACTAGACGAACGGGCCGAAAGTGGGCATTGTATGGAGGGTAAGCTTCTAGGTCAAATCTATTTTTTATTCGACTGTATAATCATTATTTGTTGAGCGTGTATAGACAATTCCTGCTACTAAAATAGCGCTAGCAATCATCCCAATCCAAAAAGCCTGAGTAGATAACATTAATATAATATCTGAAATATCGACTACACGAATCTCTTCTAAAGCTATGGGAAAACTGTCTGCCCTGCTCCAAAAGCCAAGTCTATTATCTATGAATCCCCATACTTCATTAGTTTTGAAGATAATACGCTCTAGTACAATTGTTGCCACGAGTGGCACCGCTGCTCCTATAACAGGCCTTCTTGCGTAAGTTCCAGCAAACATTAACCATAAAAATATTGGTAAGCTCCATAGTGCCTGAGCCCACAAACTAAAGATAATTCTAAACCAGTCTGTAAGGAAATAGCTTGTCCAAAGATAACTGAATGGAACAATATCATTTGAAACAAAGTAAATTGATGCGCTTAACATAGCAACTGACTGCAGTAAAATTATATTGGGCATAACAAGTAGAGGCACAATAAAAATTACGAATAGTAATTTTGAAAAAACTGTTGTTAAATCTGAAACAGGCATTGATCTCCAGAAGATAAGACTCTTATCTTTTCTTTCATCTGCAAAAGTAGAAAGACTATAGGCCAATAGTCCGAATCCAACCGTCAATAGAATAGGTAAACCTAAGAATATCAAACCAGCACGAATTACTCTGGCTTTTGCTTCTGGTGAGGCCAGCAACATCGCTTCCTGATAATCTTCATCATATATTTCGGTTGAAAAATTAAATTCATTAGTCTGTATATCAGTAATTCCAAAATAAACTGAAGCTATAACAAAACACAAAACTAAAGCGACAGCAAAAGGAGCATATATAAAAGCAACCTTATGCTCTTGAATCTCTCTCCTGATCATAGTGAAAAATACTGTAATCATGTCTCTGATCCTTTCCTGGTTTTCTCCATGATGGCCATAAATAAATCTGCAATAATAGGAGGTCTTACCTCTCCTATTTCACTTAATTTATCCTGTTCGGTATCTTCATAAAGAAATACTTCCCTTCCCAGTTCCATTCTACTGTGAATGGGTCGCAACGATTTAGCCCTTTCAATAGAGTCTTGAGTTGGTCTCAATTCTAGAAATTTTTTATTTATGGATTCAATGGAATCTTGCATCACTATCCTGCCTTGATTCATAAATATGGCATTGGATAATACACCCTCAATTTCTTCTACTTGGTGAGTGCTGATAAGGATTGTCTTATCTCCGTCATAGTAGTCTTCAATAAGTTGTGAATAAAACTCCTTACGGTAGACGAGATCAAGACCAAGTGTAGGTTCGTCTAATACTAAAAGTTTTGCATCTATAGACATAACAATAGATAAATGAAGCTGAACAACCATTCCACGAGAAAGTGTCTTGATTTTGGAGCTTCTTTTGATATTTGTTCTGGATAAAATAGCTAGGCATTTTTTTAGATCAAAGCCCGGGTGAACTCCGTCTACATAGTTTAAAACTTGATCTACCGTCATCCATTTTGGTAGAACTGCTACGTCAGTTATAGAGCAAACCTCTTTAAGTAATTTATGTCTATCTTTCCGAGGGTCTAATCCTAATACCTCTAGGTTTCCTTCAGTATTTATCAGTCCCAGAACAGACTGGAGAAAAGTAGATTTTCCTGCGCCATTTGGGCCAATGAATCCTAATATTTGTCCAGAATTAACCTCAATATCTATTCCATCTAGGGCATAGTTATCTTCATATCTTTTTTTAACTCCCGTTGCTTTAATAACTAAATCACTACACATTTCAATTCTTATTTATAAGTTCAATTAGATCTATGCCCAAGCTCTCTGCTTTTCTTATAGTATTGGGCCATTCATTTTTTAAAAACTTTGATTTTTCTAATTTTAGTAATTCTTTTTTAGCATTCTCAGTAATAAACATACCCAAACCTCTTCTCTTTTCAACAATGTTTAGATCTACAAGTTCTTGGTAGGCTTTAGAAACTGTTAATGGATTTACCCCACCATCTACAGCCATTTGTCTAACAGATGGTATTGGATCACCTGACTTTAATATACCGTCAATAATTAATGAGACTACGTGGTCCCGCACTTGTTGATAGATAGGCTGATCGTTTGTCCACTGCATGATGCAATCCTTCCAACAAGTGTATTACTTTGCTAATACACTTACAAGCAAATCACTTCAACTTCTTCTGGATAGTTGCGAAGAGTCCCCTAAAAATATTAGTCTCCATTACATCAATTCTACTTCTTTTAAAAAAACGCCTCACTCGAAGAAGTAATTTTCTTGGGTTATCTACATCGTAAAATTCTACTTGTTGCATCAATTCATCCATATGATTTATGAGAAGCTCTGTTTGTTCATTGTTAGCCAAATCTACATCCCAATAATCATCAGCATTTTGTTCTTCTAGAAAAGCAACTCTAATTTCATATACTAATATTTGTACTGCTTGAGATAGATTTAAAGAAGAATATTCTGGATCAGAAGGTATATGAACATGCATATTACAAAGCCCAAGCTCTTCATTAGTAAGGCCCCTATCTTCTCTACCAAACACAATTGCTACCTTGTTACTTACAGCTGCATTAGAAACTTCATTTGCTGCTTCTTTTGGATTCAGAAGTGGCCAGGGTATTGTCCTACCTCGAGCACTAGTACCTATAACCAATTCACAATCTGAAACAGCTTCTTTTAAATCTGAGAAAACATCTGCCATCTCTAGAACATCTTTAGCAGCCTTAGACCTATAAGTTGCAACATCGCTTGGAAATTCTTTGGGCTCAACCAATACCAAATTAAGAATACCCATATTTTTCATTGCTCTAGCCGCTGCACCTATATTTCCAGGATGAGTGGTTCCAACCAAGACGATTTTTATAGAGTTAAGTAACTCTTCTGAAATAACTTTTTTTTCATCCATATACATATTCTATCAGGGGATTAGTTTCAATATGTTAGGATGCGCATCTAATTATGGAACCAAAAGTAAATATAGCCCTAGAAGCTGCGAGAGCTGGTTGTAAGGAACTGTTAAGTTTTGCATATAGATTAGATCAACTTGAAATTAAAGAAAAAGGGCCATCGAATTTTGTAACGCAGCTAGATAAAAGGGTTGAATCCATAATCATTGATTCTCTCAAATCTATTTACCCAAAACACACCTACGTTTCAGAAGAAGTAGGTCGAATTGAAGGATCTGGTAAGGATATTGAATCAATGTGGGTAATTGATCCATTGGACGGAACTACAAATTATATCCACGGATTTCCATACTACGCCATTTCTATTGCTTATGTTGAAAAGGGTAAAACCTTACATGCCTTGATAATTGACGTCGCAAGACAAGATGAGTTTACAGCAAGCTTAGGTAGAGGAGCCTATCTAAACAATAGACGAATTAGAGTTAGCAAAGCCAAAGAATTGTCTGGTACTCTTTTGAGTAATTCTTCCCACGATACTGACAAAGGGAGAGTGAGGCATGACAATATGTCCACTTTCAGATCTCTTTATTCTAACGGACTCACTATCAGGAGAACCGGATCAGCTGCGCTGGATATGGCAAATGTTGCTGCAGGAAGATTAGATGGCTTTTGGGGAAGTGGACTCGGTATGTGGGATATTGCAGCAGGTGGTCTTTTGGTTAGAGAAGCAGGCGGTCTAGTAAGTGATTATTTTGGCAATCCTGATTATCTCTCGGGAGATAATATTATCTGCTCTACCAATAAGTGCTTTAAACCGATGCTGCAATCAATAAAACCTTATACTTCAATTGTTGAAGTTTAAGGAAGCGGATTATTATCAGCATTTTCAGGCTCTTCTACCTTTAAGTGGTCTTTGGTTAATCCCATCATAACCAAGGCATTTGCGGCAATATAGATTGAAGAATAAGTTCCAACAATGACACCAAAGATTAAAGCAAGGGCGAAATTTTTTATGAGTTCTCCACCTAAAAAATAAAGAGAAAATAGAACCAAAAGAGTGGTTAAGGAAGTTATAAGAGTTCTTCCTAGAGTTTGATTTAAGGAAGTGTTGATGATTTCACTTGTGCTATCAGTCTCAAGAGATCTCAAGTTTTCTCTAATCCTATCAGACACCACAATAGTATCATTTAAAGAGTATCCGATTACAGCAAGTAGAGCTGCTAAAACCGTAAGATCAAATTCTATCTCTATCATAGAAAATATACCTACGACTATAACGACATCATGGATAAGTGCTATTACCGCTGCACCAGCGAACATTGATTGAAATCTAAAAGCAATGTAGAGCATCATAAAAGCCAAAGCTATTAACATAGCAGTGCCCCCATCATCTCTTAATTCGCTACCAATCTGAGGTCCAACATATTCAATTCTTCTTAGATCAATTTCTTGATTTAGATTGGTAGAACTGAGTAGTGAAACAATTTCTGAACCTAAAGTATCGCTAATGGTTCCAGGTAATTTTATTAATACCTCTTGGCTAGAACCAAAGTTTGCAACCTGAGCTCCTTCAAAACCTCCTTCTATAAGAGTTCCACGAATTTCAGATATATCAGCTGCTTCGGGATAACTTAGTTCCACTAAAGTGCCACCAGTGAAATCTAGTCCGTAATTTAATTCCTTGAATATCAAAGACCCGATAGATATTACTAAGAAAATAGAAGAAAAAATAATAGCAATTTTTCGCCAAGCTAAAAAATCTATATTAAAGGTCATATTGAAATCCTCTCAAGATTCTTTTTAGAGCCGTAAATTAAATTTACAAATGCACGAGTTCCCATTATGGCAGTAAACATTGAAGTTATGATGCCTATTGAAAGAGTTATAGCAAATCCTTTTACAGGTCCTGTTCCATAAGATAGCAATATAACCGCAACAATTAATGTAGTGACATTAGCATCCCAAATAGTTAAAAAAGCTCTGTTATATCCTGCATCGATAGCCTCCAACGGCTCCCTACCACGTTTTAGTTCTTCTCTAATCCTTGAAAAGATTAAAACATTCGCATCAACTGCCATGCCCACAGTAAGCACAATTCCAGCAATGCCTGGTAAAGTTAAAGTTGCCGATAGAATGGACATTACTGCTACCAGTAAAACAATGTTAAAAGTTAAGGCCAAGCTTGCTGCAATACCAAAGATTCTGTAATAAAAAAGTATAAAAGCTAAGACCAGGAATAGGCCAAGTTGCATAGAAAAAACACCTGCCTGAATATTATCAGCGCCTAAACTAGGACCTACTGTTCTTTCTTCTACAAACGTCATAGGAGCGGCTAAAGCCCCTGCCCTCAAAAGAAGTGCTAATTCAGAAGACTCACTTGGGCTGTCTAGGCCGGTAATTCGAAACGTAGTTCCTAAAGCAGCTCTGATAGTCGCTAAACTAATAATTTCTTTTACTTCATAGGTTTCTTGAGCAGGTATTTGTTTTCCTTCAAGATCTCTCTCATAAATCGTGCGAGTCTTTTGCTCTACAAAGAGAACGCCTAAACGTTTTCCTATATTTCCTCTAGTAGCTCTATGCATCTTAGAACCACCCTCACCATCAAGCGTTATATTAACCTGAGGTAATCCATTTTCATCAAAAGATGCTTGGGCTGTAGCAACTTGATCGCCACCTAATATTATTGAATCCTGCAGAAAAGCTGGTGCACCTCTGCCATTTCTATAGGGATAAGAAGTCTTTCTAGATCTTGGAGTATCCATTTGGGCTTCTAAATGGAATTCTAATGTAGCCGTTTTACCTAAGATGTTTTTTGCCTCGGCTGTATCTTGTATTCCAGGGAGTTGAACAACGATTCTTTTCTTTCCTTGCCTTTGAACAATAGGTTCAGAAACACCTAATTCATTAACTCTATTTCTTAAAGTAGTTAGATTTTGGTCGATAGCATCTGACTCAATCTGGTCAATTTCGGCTTCTGATAAAGACAGAAGAAGGCCATTATCGGTATCAGTAATTAGAGGTAAATTAAATTGTGTATAGTTATCTTTAATGTAGTCTTCAGCATCTTCTTGAGCTTGAAGGGAGTTGAATTTTAAATAAATTGAAGAATCATCCTGAACAACAGCCTGACTGTACCTAATCTTTTCTTCTCTAAATCTTATTCTTAGATCCTGAAGAGTTCCGTCTTGTCTATTTTTAATGGCAGTTTCAGTATCTACTTGCATCAAAAAATGAACCCCTCCCCGAAGATCTAAACCTAATTTCATGGGATTAGCACCAATATCCATCAGCCATCGAGGAGTTGTTGGAGCTAAATTTAAAGCGATAACAACATCATTAGTGAGATTGGCTGACAGAAGATCTTTAATTATTAATTGATTTTGATATGTATCGGTTCGCACCAAGACGTAATCATTTTCCAATTCAACTTTAGTGACTAAATCTTGTTGAGCTACTATCTCCCTTACATTGTCCGCAAGAAATCCATCAGCTGTTTGGGAACTACTTGTATATGAAACCTGTACCGCTGGATCAGGAGCATATAAATTTGGCAATGAGTATACAACTCCAAATCCTAAAACGAGCAGGATGAGCAAGTATTTCCAAAGACCATATCTTTTCATTATCTATATCGACTTAAGCGTTCCTTTAGGCAATACGGTTGATACAGAAGTCTTTTGAACTTTAATCTTTGTGTCCTGATGAATAGATAGCTCAATATATTGATCGGTAATTTTTGTAACCTTGCCCAAAATACCTCCTGCGGTAACTATCTCTTCTCCTATTTCAAGACTAGCAAGCATTTCTTGATGTGTTTTTCTTCTTTTGTTTTCAGGTCTTATCATCAAGAAGTAAATAAGAATCATAAATCCAAACAATAAAAATAGTGTTGGATCAAAAAAAGTTGGCGATTGCTCCATGTTTTCTCCTCTAAATATCTATATGGGGTTCCTGAGAATTATTCCAAGTTTCCTCAAATTCTCTTACAAAGGACTGCAATGTACCTGTTTCAATTGAGACTCGCAAATTTCTCATCAAGTTAAGATAAAAATATAAGTTGTGAATAGTTTGTAAAGTAGAGCCTAACATTTCTTTTGTCTTGTCTAAATGATGTAGATAACTTCTTGAAAAGTTTGAACATGTGTAACAGTCACAGTTTTTATCTAATTTTTCTGTGGAATCTTTATGAATAGAATTTCTAATCTTTACAACACCATCAGACGTATAGAGATAACCGTTTCTTGCGTGTCTTGTAGGAATAACACAATCAAACATATCCACTCCACTTTCTACTGCCTTGACGATATCTAGAGGGGTTCCTACTCCCATAAGATATCTAGGCTTATTTTCAGGCATTAAAGGGGCTATATAATTAGTGATCTTTTCTAGGTCAGCTTTGGGTTCACCAACAGACAATCCACCTATAGCATAGCCTTCGAATCCAATTTCAATAAGCCTCTCTAAAGATTCTTGTCTGAGGTCTTTATAGACGCCACCTTGAATAATGCCAAATAAGCTTGATGTATCGCTTTGAAAGGCATCTCTAGATCTTTGCGCCCACCTTAAGGACAAATGCATAGACTCTTCTGCTACAGATGGCTCAGCAGGATAAGGAGTGCATTCATCTAAAACCATTGCTATGTCTACACCATATGAGAGTTGTAGGTCCATACATCTTTCTGGGTTCAAAAATAATTTATTTCCATTCAGGGCAGAATTGAATTCAATTCCTTCTTCGGTGATTTTTCTTTTCTTCGCAAGACTAAAAACTTGGTATCCACCTGAATCAGTTAGAATAGGTTTATCCCACGACATAAAGTTGTGTAAGCCACCATTAAGCTTGATAATTTCAACTCCGGGTCTTTCCATAAGGTGATAGGTATTTGATAGAATAATTTCTGCATTGATTGAATCAAGCACCTCAGGGCTTATAGACTTTACAGCTCCATATGTACCTACAGGCATAAAAGCAGGTGTCTGAAAGGTTCCATGGGCTGTATGAACTTCTCCCCTTCTTGCTTTTCCGTCTTTTGAGATTAATTTGTACATTTAGGTATCTTTTTTTCTGTTAAGTAACATCGCGTCACCATAACTGAAAAACATATATTCTTCATTTATAGCATGTTTATAGGCTTTCTTTATTGTATCTTCTCCTGCAAATGCGCTCACCAATAAAAGTAATGTTGTTTTGGGTAAGTGGAAGTTGGTGATTAGAGAATCGACAACATTAAATTTAAAACCAGGGTATATAAAGATATCCGTCTCACCTTCGAATGGTCTTACCTCTCCAAACTGGTTATGTACTGCTTCAAGGCATCTTAAGCTAGTTGTGCCAACACTTATAATTTTTGAGTTGGATCTTAAGGTTTTATTAATAAGATCAGAAGTGACCTCAGAAAGGTAGATCCTTTCGGAATGCATTCTGTGTTTAGGTATATCACTTTCAGTTATGGGTTTAAAAGTTCCGAGACCAATATCAAGTGTAATAGACGCTAAGTTAACTCCTTTATTTTTTATAGAATCTAAGAGTGAATTTTCAAAATGCAATCCGGCAGTAGGAGCAGCAGATGATCTTTCTTTACCATGATTTGCATAAACGGTTTGATATCTTTTATAGTCTTCTTCCTGAGGATCTCTATTGAGATATGGAGGTATAGGAATAACGCCATAACCTTCAATTACATCTTCTATATTCTTTGAAAATTTAATCTTACTTAGATAATCATCCTTCTGAAGGATTTCAATAAAAACCTCAGATTCATCAATGTTTAAAATATCATTCTCTTTTAAGGGTCTGTTAGACTTAGTTAAAGCCAATGCGTGAAATTCATCAATCTTTCTTTCAAGTAGAATTTCTACTTTCCCTCCAGAGGATTTAAATGCGTTAAGCCTGGCTTTAAATACTTTTGTGTCATTTACAATTAAAAGATCTCCTTCGTGTAAATAATCTTGAATATCTAAAAAAGTTCTATCAATCAGTTGATCTTCAACTACCAGCAGTTTACTTGAACTTCGTTCTGAAGCTGGTTCTTTAGCTATAAGCTTTTCTGGTAGCTCAAAATTATAATCAGTTATTTTCAAGAAATATAAAGTGGTGCCGAAGGAGAGACTCGAACTCTCACACCCAAAGGGCGGGGGATTTTGAATCCCCTGCGTCTACCAATTCCGCCACTTCGGCTAATTAAAGTTTAAAGTAACTACAAATTTTACTATGAAAAGGTAAACTCTCCGCAGATAACTTTTTAAAAACTGCTAAATAATGAATTTTTACACCAATAGTTTTATGTTTAAGCTATTGAGCTTTTTTATAAGGCCTCTTATTTCTTCAGAAATCAGAGATGAAGATCTTACAAAAATTAATCCTGATGAAAATATAATATATGCCCTCGCCTCAGAATCAGTAATAGACTTAGCTGCATTAAATGAGATTTGTAAACAAAACCTTCTGCCCCTACCTGCAGACACAATTCAATATACAAAATTAAAGAAGTTTATTTGCTTGAAGGATCCTAAATATGTGATTGCTGAGCAGAAATTCAAAAGACAAAAAACTCATAACCTTGAAGAGGTATTAAAAATTGACGATGATATATCGATAATCCCGGTATCGATCTCTTGGGGAAACAGACCCGATAAAAAGCAATCATTATTCAAAATTATATTCTCCCCTTCCTGGAGGCCAGCCGGATCAATAAAAAGAATATTTAAGTTAATGGCTCATGGAAGAAATCTAAAAATACAGTTTGAGAGGCCGTTCAATATCAATCAAGAAATTGAACAAAGAAATAGCACAGAAAAGAATGCCTTAATTCTTAGTAGATACCTTAGGGCAGTATTTAGAAAATCTAAACAAGCAATGTTAGGACCTGATATTTCCCATAGAAGAACACTTGTGAAATCACTGGTAAAAAATAAATATGTGAGAGATGAAATCAAACAATTAGCAAACGGAAACAAATCTAGAAAGAAACAACTTACAAAAAAAGCATACAGATACGCTAATGAGATTTGCTCAGATCTTCACTACCCTACAGTTAACTTACTTGCGTCTGGTTTCACTTGGTTTTGGAATACAAGATATGAAGGACTGCACACTAAGAACCTTGATGAGATTAGGGAGCTTTCCAAAGATAATTCTCTGATATTTCTGCCTTGCCATCGAAGTCATATTGATTATTGCGCCTTAACATATCTCCTATACGAGAATGGATTGATGGTTCCACAGGTGGCAGCAGGTAATAATCTTAACCTTCCTTTGATAGGAGGTATTTTAAGAGGTGCAGGTGCCGTTTTTATGCGCAGAACTTTTATGAACAATACTTTGTATAGTACTGTTTTTTTTGAACATATTAGAGCCTTAATGACTAGAGGAAATTCTATAGAATTCTTTCCAGAGGGCGGAAGAAGTAGATCAGGTCTCAGTCTTCCCTCTAGGCCAGGATTACTTTCATTAATTATCAGAAGTTTTGCTTCTCTCAAAAATCAAAAAGTAAAAATTGTGCCGGTCTATATTGGTTATGAAAAGATTCTTGAAGGACAAAGTTATCTCTCTGAACTTTCTGGAGGTAAGAAGAAAAAAGAAAGTATATTTGATCCTCTAAAGGTATTTAAAGATTTTAGAAATTATCTAGGAAACGCTTATCTAAATTTTTCTGATCCTATTGATCTAGATTCTTTTCTTAACGAACAAGTAAAAGATAATTACTCTCTAGCCTCTCCACAAGAAAAACCTCAATGGCTTCAAGAAGCAACCAGTAAATTAGGTCAAGATGTTATTAGATCTATTAATAACTCAGTAGCGGTAACCTCAACCAGCATATTCTCAGTTGCCTTATTAACGTCAACTACTCAAGCAATGAGCGAAGAAGACTTGGCAGAAAGAATGAGCTTCTTTTTAAACTTAATTGAGGCCTCTCCCGACTATAAGGATGTTTGGATTACTCAAAAAGAAGTCAAAGAAATGATATCTAAAACCGAGAAATTAGGTTTCATTAAACCCACCTTAATAGCATCCAAAAAAATATATCGCCCTACATCAGATCAGATCGCCACACTTTCTTTTTATAAAAATAATATTGCACATCTATACATGCTCTATTCGTTGATCTGTGAATCAGTAAAATTTGTAAAACGTGCTCCAAAACAAGAAATCATCAATCTCATAGAGATGATATATCCTATATTTGCTAAAGATTTTCATTTAAAGAAAAAAATAATTCATCAAGGAGATGTCGCAGATACCATTGATATTCTAAAAAATAATGGCCTTCTGAATGAAGATGGAAAAGGAAATATCCTATCTCCTGATGAGAATAGCCCCTATTTTCAAAACTATATTGCTTTATCGAACCTTTGTGAACCAAGTCTCAAACGATTCTATATTGTCATGCATACTATGTGGCAAAGCGAGTCTACCCAAAAAGAAGATTTAAATACTAGATGTAAAGAATTAGCTGAAAACCTAGAAGAGATTGAAGGATGGCCTTATCCAGAGTTCTCAGACAAGGCTAAATTTAATAATTTTGTTTATATGATGAAAGAAACAAAATTTTTTAAAGAAGATGAAAGTGGATATTTGTCTGCATCTAAAATAACAAAACGAGCTAAAAAACTTTACGAACAATTTTTTGATAAAGATTTCTTAGAGTTTATAGATACTCGAACTAGTTAGTATTATAAATATCATATCGAACCACCTTTCCCTCAATAGACCTGCTTGGCTTGTGTCCTTCTAGATAATCCATATGCTTATGTCTTTTGACAACTACTCTATAATTAGCAGAATTCAAACTCGTATCTAAAATTGAAGTTTGATTGCGTGAGGAAGACAATTCCCTTAAAGCTTGCATATGTTTCTTAGCTTTAGATTTATGGACACCAGAAAACATTGGGTCTATGTATATCAAGTCAAAATCACTATTAGTTGTCTTCAGAAATTTCATATTATCAATATGGTAAACCTGAAACTTTTTTAAAAAATCAATTGCTTTAAGGCTAGTTGCATTATTCAACCCGTCTTGAAGTATCAAGAACGTCCATCTCTCCTTCTCCAGAAGAACGATGGATTTACAGTTTTGTGACTTTGATATCTCTAAAGCATCCTTACCGAATCCCGCCGTGACATCCAAACACGTAAAGTTTTCCGGAAGTCCTTTAAGTGAGTTTTTCAAAAGACGGTCATCATAATTTTTGGTCCAATCATCGAAATCAGAAAAAATAGGCAGTGCATTTGCACTTAAACCCTTCCTAAGAAATAGTTTCTTTTGAGAGCAAACCAAGAAATAATCGTCTTTAAAATCCTTTAATTGATAAGATTCGGGGTAGCTAAAAAGCTCAATACTTAGATCCTTTGAAATTTCTAAGGCCTTTTCTTTGAGTTCAGGAGAATCAAAGCATGCAAAAAATTTCATTAAAGAATCATTGAGAAAAGGGCTAAACCTAAAATGATTCTATAAATTATGAAAGGAAGAAACCCTATCCTATTAATAAATTTTATAAAGAAATCAATAGTCACGTAAGCAATAATAAAAGAGACAGTTAAACCCAAAATATTAATATCAAAGTAATTAATTAAATAGCTTATGTCAGTTGAGAGTAGCTGGTACAAAGCAATGGCACCGATAGTTGGTACGGCCATCAAAAAACTAAATTTTGAGGCAGTTTTATTATCCAGTCCTAAAAATAGACCTGCAGAGATGGTAATGCCAGATCTTGAAGTTCCAGGAATTAAAGCAATGGCTTGAGATAAACCTATAATTAAAGAATCGCTCAAGGTGATCTCATCGACCCGCGTTTTTTTTGGTTTTGTAAATGTCGATAAATACAACACTAGCCCGAATAAAATAGTTGTTATGGCTATTATGAAGCTAGTTCTTAGATGAGAATCTATTAAATCTATGAAAATGAATCCAATCAACAGAGTTGGCATACAAGAAATAATCAACTGCTTTAAGAGTAAATTTCGTGAGAGAGACTTAAACCTAACTACTGAATATATGATATCCATGAGATCAGCTCTAAAATATATACATACTGCAATCAGTGTCCCCAGATGAAGCGATACATCATAAAAGAGATTCTGCGTTGAGCCCATAAACTCAGAAAGAAGAATCAAATGAGCAGAACTCGAAATAGGTAAAAATTCTGTTAAACCTTGAATGACTGCCAATAATAATGCTTCTAGATAAGTCACTTTATTTTTTTCCAGCTATTCTCATCATTTAGATAAACTGGAAGAATTTCTTCCGGTTCGATTAATTCACTTTTATTTAAACGTTTCTTGGCAATTTCCAATAAATACTTAGATTTCGGAATGGCCCCAGGAAGAACATTTATAACTTCTGGAAATAAGGCGCAACCTTCTCCAACAAAATGACAATCTTCAGGAAACCCTTCTCTCTTAAATAAATCGCTTGAAATAAGTCTAAATTTAGATTTTATATCTCCATCAGAGAAAGAAGATTCTGCTATGTAAACATTACCTAAATTTTCTTGAGATATTGCAACGAAAGTACTTGAAGGTGATTCTTTGTTTGCTTCTATTGATAATAATTCCAAACTAGACAAAGATATTCCCTTAATTGACTGGGAAAATAAGATACCCTGTGCAACCGCACAAGACAACCTTATTCCTGTATATGATCCTGGCCCTGTGCCAACAGCCACTGCATCTAATTCTTCATAAGAAAGTTTGCTTTCCTCTAAGAGGTCAGCGATTATGCTGAAAAGCTTTTCTGTATGTTGTCTGGGTATGTTTTCGTGAAAGCTAAATACTTCATTCTCTTTTCCGATTGAAACGGAACAAGTATCTGTTGAGGTGTCTATTGCAAGTATATTCGCCAATTAAGTCTCTAGGCCTTCTAAAATTTTTCCGGTTACTTCTTTAGGAGATGCAGTTCCAGCGACCTTAATATAATTCAGCCCACTTTTAGATGATAAATCTGAGTAGAATTCTATTAAAGGGGAAGTTTGATCAGCGTATACCTTTAATCTATCTTTTACTGTATCAGGTTTGTCATCCTCTCGTAAAATAAGGTCTTCACCAGTAATATCATCCTTACCTTCCTCTTTAGGTGGATTATAAATTATATGATAATTTCTACCTGAGGCAGGATGCATTCTTCTCCCAGACATACGATCGATAATGTCCTGATCTGGTACATCAATTTCTACCACGGCATCTATCTTAATATTTCGTTGCACGAGAGCCTCAGCTTGAGGGATTGTTCTAGGAAAACCATCAAATAAGAACCCTTCTGCGCAATCTGAAGAATTTATTCTTTCTTCAACCAAGCCTACAATAATTTCATCCGATACTAATATCCCTGCATCCATTAATGATTTTGCTTCCAAACCTAATGTTGTACCTGCTTCAACAGCTTCTCTAAGCATATTACCCGTGGATATATGCGGAATCTTATAGTTCTCACAAATAGATTCGGCTTGAGTGCCTTTTCCAGCTCCAGGAGGACCTAAAAGGATAATATTCATAGTGATTCTCCTATTACAAATGCAGTAGATATATCTCTTGTATCGGTAATTGTTACATGTAAATTACGGATATCTAATTTATTACTAATCTTTTGAGTATTGCCTGATAAGACTATATAGGGCTTTCCTTTTCCATCTCTTAAAACTTCTATTTCTTTTAAAGAAACCCCATTGGTAAAACCTAAACCAAGAGTTTTAGATAATGCCTCTTTACAAGCAAAATTATTTGATAGGTATCTTACTTGTTGTGCTGCTCCTGATTTAGAACCCATTTCTTTAATTTCATTTGGACCCAAAATTCTTTTTGGAAATTTTTTTCCATATTTTGAAAATATCTTAGAGACCCTATCCTTCTCAACAGAATCTATTCCTATGCCTTTGATCATTCTAATTTTTAGTTAAATACTTTCTTATGTTTAGAGTTTTATTGCCAAGATGATAGTCTAAAGCAGCTCGCATTATAATCTTAGAGGCATCTCTTGTAGTTTTTTTTTCAAATCTACCTTCACTGAAATCAATTATATCTTGTCCCAAAAAAGCATTATTGGATAGATTGGTTTCTGTTATCAAAGAAAAACCTTTATCTGGATCGAATCTGTAATAATCTTTGCTTTGAAGTTTTGTATTAGTTTCGGATTCTCTTGTAAGGTCAACACCATAACCCATTTCTTGCAGTAAATTGAGTTCAAAATTTCTTAAATATTTTTCTAGATGATTGATATTGTTCTTGTCTGATAAATTTCTTAAGAGAGCTTCATATTCATGAAATATATTTTCATGAGGATCTTCTTTCTCAATTGCCTTACTAATGAGTTCATTTAGGTAAATTATAGAATTTAAGGAAGTACCATCAGAAACAGAAAAATGTTCGATTATTTCTACAGAGGATAAAGTCTTTAAGTCACTTTTACCTGACATAGATATAACTAATTTTGATGAGGGTGTTAATACACTTCTTAAGGGGCTCTTAGGTCTTTTTGCTCCTTTAGCTATTGCATTCAATCTTCCATAAGATTTGGTAAAAAAGTCAATAATAAGACTGGTTTCTTGATAAGACCTAGTATGAAGGACGAAGGCTGGCTCTAGAGAGATCTTATTTATCAAGATCGTACCCCATAGAAGGAAGTACAGACTCATTATCTGACCAGCCGCTTTTTACTTTAACCCAGGTTTTAAGCATTATCTTTGAATCCAATAGTTCTTCTAATTCAATTCTTGAAGCCGTTCCAATAGACTTGAGTCTTGAGCCTGATTGACCAATCAACATCCCTTTTTGACTTTGTTTCTCAACATATATAACCGAATCAATATGAATGATTTTCTTAAGTTCAGAAAATCTTTCTATAGAAACACTTATTCTATAAGGCAACTCATCACCCAATTTATTTATGCATTTCTCTCGTATAACCTCACTTGCCAGAAACTTTTCAGAGATGTTGGTAACCTGATCTTCGGGATAAAGATGACTTCCTAAGGGTAATTTATCATTCACTAAACCCACAAGCTCCTCTACCCCTATACTTTTTAGGGCGCTTATTGGAATAATATGGCTAAAAACAGAATCTTTACTGCGCTCTTCTATAAAAGGTAAAAGTAGGTTCTTATCATTTAACTTATCTGTTTTATTGATTACTAGAATAATTGAAGTTTCATGCGAAATAGATTGAACTCTTTCAAGATCTTCTTCCGACCAATTTAAGTTATCCACGACATAGAGAACTATATCAACACCGCGCATAGCATTGGTTGCTATCTTATTCATATATCGATTCAGGGCTCTTTTCTGACCAGAATGAAATCCTGGGGTATCAACAAATATTATTTGATGGTTACCTTCAGTTTTTATGCCTAAGAATCTATGTCTAGTTGTTTGCGGTTTTCTAGAGGTGATTGCAATCTTTTGACCCAGGATATTATTAAGGAGAGTCGATTTACCGGCGTTGGTTTTACCGACTATAGATACGTATCCTGACTTAAATTCTTCAGACATCTTGTTTAATTAATTTAAGCATATACTGTGCTGCATCTAACTCAGCACCCTTCCTGGTATTTCCTTTGCCGTGCGCTGTGAGGCTAGTCTCATCAATTGAACATAGAACTTCAAAGAATTTTTTCTCTCCAGAAGTAGAGCTCTCTTTTAATGAATATACTGGCAAGGACTTAAATTTTTTCTGAGTGAGCTCTTGTAAGGTAGATTTAGGATCTTTGAATTCATTATTTTCTTGTAATTTTTGAAAATCTTTTGCGAATAACTCATTTAATATTTCTTTTGTTACAAAGTAATTTGAATCCAAGAAAATAGCACCTATTATGGCTTCTAAGGTATTTCCTAAAATTGAATTTCCCTTTACTTTTTCTCCCTTACCTAAATTAATGTATCTAGAGATGTCTAGATTTTCTGCAACTAAATTTAGATTTTCTCTACTTACTATGCTTGCTTTAAACCGTGTTAATTTTCCTTCATCAATTTCTTCAAAATCACTATATAGCTTTTCTGACACATAAAGATTTAATATTGCATCGCCTAAAAACTCTAGTCTTTCATTATTTGATCTTGATAAACTTTTATGAGTTAAGGCGAGTTTTATGAGATTAGTATTATCAAAAGAATAGCCGAGGGCAGAAAAAAGATCTTTCATTATAGAATCTTTTTGTTCCTAGTTAGACTGGGTAAGGACGAGAAAGACTCCCAATGCATCCATATATAGTCTGCCCTTCCAATTAAATATTGCTCTGAAAAGTACCCCCAAGCCCTACTATCTAGACTATTATCTCTATTGTCACCGATAGCCAAGTATCTACCTTCTGGAACTTTCCATTTATGTTGAGCGTATTCAGCTAAACCTAATGTCCTTATTATATGCACACCTTCATCAATAGTTTCTTCGATTAAATTTTCAGATGAGTTTGAAAGTGAAATTGCTTGTTTCAATTTTTTTCCATTTATCCAAATCTCGTAACCTTTTATTTCAACTAAATCACCAGGGATACCTATAATCCTTTTAACAAATTTAACACCAGAAGGAGTACATTTGCTCTCCTGGAGATCGTTAAACTTTCTTAAAAAAAGCTGACTTTCAGGTGTTGTTAAACTTGACAGATCAGGTCTTGCCTCGATTGGCGTTGTATCGCAAAGTGTATGCGGTGGTATAAAGACCGCTACATCATTTCGTTGTGGTAGGCTGATATCAGTTAAAAGAAAATGTGTTCCTGGAAACTTTAATCCGTAGGCATGCTTGTTAACCAGAACAAAATCACCAACTTGCAAACCTGGAACCATTGACCTACTTGGAATCTGATAGGGCTCGTATGCAAAAGATCGTATGCATGTAATGGCAAGTAAAATAAAAAAATACGATTTACTCTCTTTTTTTAATTCTTCTAGCTTGATTAAGCCGCCCAAAATCCAAGATAAAGCTGCAAATGTTGTTGTGATAGCAAGTACTAAACCAAAATCTAGATTTAATTTAAAAACCTGATAAAGAATTAATAATGCTATTACGAACATAATAGCGCTTGTAATATTTTTTAGTTTGGATTCGTCATTTCTTGCAAATCTTATCCATAGGAAAAACCCTATTAGCTCTCCTATTAAACAAAATATTATTACAGTATTAAGCATATTAATCCTTAACCTTTAAGACAGATAAGAATGCATCTTGTGGAACTTCTACTCTTCCGATGTTCTTCATTCTTTTTTTCCCTTCTTTTTGTTTTTTCTGTAATTTCATTTTTCTTGTGACATCGCCGCCGTAAAGTTTTGCAGTAACATCTTTACGATAAGCTTTGACTGTCTGCCTGGAGATTATCTTTGCCCCAATGGCTGCCTGTATTGCTACATCAAACTGTTGTCTAGGTATCACTCCTTTAAGAGCTTCGGTAAATTGTTGTCCTTTAAGATTAGCTACAGTTCTATGTGCCATATACGCAAGCGCGTCCACCTTATCGCCATTCAAAAGAATATCTAATTTAATAACATCAGACTCTTCATATCGATCTAAGGAGTAATCCAAAGAGGCATATCCTCTGCTAACAGATTTTAATCGGTCAAAGAAATCCACAACAATCTCACTTAAGGGTAAGTCATAGGTAAGTTCTACTTGCCCACCAACATACCTCATATTTATCTGTTTTCCGCGCCTATCGTTACATAGCTTCATAACTGAACCTATATAAGTATCTGGCACGAGAATATTGGCTCTTGCTATGGGTTCAAGTATTGTTTTTATCTTTGATGTTTCTGGCAAAGCGCTTGGATTTTCAACTCTTCTTATTTCTTGATCGGTTGTAACCACCTCGTAAGCCACTGTTGGTGCTGTAGCTATTAAGTCCATGCCATATTCTCGATTGAGCCTTTCAGAAATAATTTCCATATGTAACGTTCCCAGGAAACCACATCTAAATCCAGCCCCCAGAGCTTCTGAATGCTCAGGCTCGTATTGAAGAGAAGCATCATTGAGACACAGCTTTTCTAATGCCTCCCTAAAAGCTTCAAAGTCATCAGAATTTTGAGGAAACAATGCAGCATACACTTGAGGGTTAACCTCTTGAAAACCTTCCAAATTTGGAGTGCCTGAATTTGCTTTTATTATGGTGTCTCCTACTGGTGCTCCTCTTATTTCTTTGATGCTAGCGCATATAAATCCAACTTGACCAGATTGGAGCTCCTGTAAATCAGTTATCTTGGGAGTAAATACGCCAATCTTATCTACCGAATGTGTTTCTTTTCGTGAAAATATTTCTATTTTCTCGCCTTTGGTAATTTTTCCTTTAACTACCCTGACTAACGAAACAACCCCAAGATAGTTATCAAACCAAGAATCTATTATTGAAGCCTGAAGAGGTTCTTCTGTTTCAACTCTTGGCGGCGGCACAAGTTTAACAACTTGTTCCAATACCTCTTTAATACCAGTACCGTTCTTAGCACTTATAGCCGGAGCATCCAAAGCATCTACTCCAATTATCTCTTCAATCTCTTTTTTTATACGCTCAGGATCTGATTGAGCTAAATCTATCTTATTTAGTACAGGAATAATTGTAAGACCTTCTTCAACAGCATTGTAACAGGTAGAGAGGGTCTGGGCCTCAACGCCCTGTGAAGCATCAACAAGCAAAATTGCACCCTCACAAGCAGAAAGAGATCTTGAAACTTCATAAGCAAAATCTACATGACCAGGAGTATCGATTAAATTGAATTGATAGATTTCACCGTCATCTGCCTTATATTTAAGGTTTACAGTTTGAGATTTTATTGTGATTCCTCTTTCTTGCTCCAATTCAAGAGTATCTAAAACTTGTGAAGTCATTTCTCTTTCTGATAGACCGCCACACAGTTCGATTATTCTGTCTGCAAGGGTAGATTTACCATGGTCAATATGGGCAATGATAGAGAAATTTCTAATATTCATCATTTATAGCCTAGCCAAAGTTAGGCCAGTGACGCTATTTTGACAAATTTAAGCTAAGAATTCTCTTATTTCCGTTCCTTGCAATGCCTATAGTGGAATTTCTCTCCTTGTTTAGGTCAGAAAGAACATCTCTAAACTCACTTACATTGTTAATTTTCACTCTACCCAATGAATAAATAATATCTCCTCTTCTGATACCCGATCTATAAGCAATTCCTTCGGGATCTACAGAGGTTACAACAACACCTTCTATAAAACTTCTTTGATTATCATTGTTCTGATTTTCAACAACAATTCCTAGAATATTTTGCTGTGTGTTATTGAAAGCCACAGCAGGATCTTTAGGAAGCTCTCCAACTATTACTTGTATAGTTTTTTTCTTACCCTCTCGAAGAACCATAGCATTGACTTCTGAGCCAGGACGAATAGCTCCAACAGTTAGGGGTAAATCTGAAGAGTAGAAAATTTCTTCTCCATCAAAAAATAAAATCACGTCTTCTTCTCTTAGGCCAGATTTTTCAGCCGGGCTATCATCAATAATTTGGGATATGAGTGCTCCTTTTGGAACTTCCATTTCTAGAGCTTCAGCGAGCTCGCTTGTTATTTCCTGTATGCTGACGCCTAACCAGCCTCTTGCCACATATCCATTTTCTTTAAGTTGGTCAGCAACATCCATAGCGTAATCAATTGGTATAGCAAACGAAACGCCCATATAACCACCTGATCGAGTGTAAATTTGTGAATTAATTCCTACAACCTTTCCTTCAAGGTCAAATAACGGTCCACCTGAGTTACCAGGATTAATGGCTACATCGGTTTGGATAAAGGGAACATAAGTAGAATCTGACCCATTCGGTATACTTCTGCCTTTAGCGCTAACTATTCCAGAAGTAACTGAAAATCTCAGTTGAAATGGAGACCCAATTGCAACGACCCACTCTCCAACTTTTAAATTTTTTGATTCACCAATCTCTAAAACAGGCAAATCATTTGCCTCGATTTTTAATAGGGCCACATCAGATCTTTCATCTGCTCCAATAACTTCAGCTACATATTCTCTTCTGTCACCTAAACTTACTGTTATTTCATCTGCATCTTCTACTACATGATTATTTGTTAATAAATAACCATCTTCCGAAATAATAAAACCTGATCCTGTAGATATAACAGGTCTGGTATTTTCTCTAGGATCAGAAGGTTTAGGTTGCTGTCCAAAAAATCTTTCAAAAAACTCATCATATCTAGGGTCTCCAAAACCTCGTCCAAATGAATTTCTATTTTTAACAGTTTTAGAACTAGTTATATTCACTACCGCAGGTGATGCCTGTTCTGCAAGATCTGAAAAGTTAGGTAGATCTCTGGCTTCTGAAGCTGAAATGTAACTTACAAAAGTAGCTATCAAAAAGATTTTGAATTTTGTCATATATTGTTTATTTTAATTTATCAGCAAAAAAGTTTGCTTGTCTTAGAATCTGATTTTTCTTATCAGTAGATAAGTTTCCACTGACTGAAACCACATAAATACCGTCTTTAGATTTTAAATAAGAAATTTTAGTCGCTTCATTTATCTTTATTTTATTTATTTCTTCGATCGGATACAAACTTACTTTAAAAGTTTCTTGTGAATCAGACATCATATAATTTGCCATAGTTCCCTGAGGATTAGATTGAAAATCTTGAAGAGTAACATTTAGACCTGAAACAGAACTATTTAAAACTTCTAATGCTTGAGGGCTATCAATAGCTTCAACAATTTTTTTGGAAGCTTTTTCAGAAAAAGTTGAATCTGATTGGGGTGTCAATGAATAAACCATTACCGCAAAAAAACCAACACATGAGGCGGCTATATAACTTGCTCCAGATAAAAGTGGTCTTGTGGCCTTCTCTTTGTAATGGGGTTTTGTATTTTGTAATTTTGATGCGATTTCATTAGATAAATCTCTATCTAATAAATTTAAGTCTTCTTCTGTCAAAGCTAACTTAGTTAATTGAATATTTTTCCAGAATTCTTTATATTCCGGATCGGAAGAAATTTCCTCTAACAATCTTCTTGTTTCAAAATCCGATAGCTCTCCATCAGCTAGAGCCGAGATCTTTTCTTTCATATTAACCTTGTGCTTCATGATCTGACCTCAAGTTTTTGTTTTACAATCCCAAGTTTAAATTCCCTAATTGCATCATCAATTACTTCCCTACCTCGGAATATTCTTGATCTGACAGTCCCAACAGGACAATTGACAACTTCTGCTATTTGCTCGTAACTTAAACCTTCAAACTCTCTCAAGGTTAAAGCCGTTTTAGTTTCTTCTCCTAGCTGATTCAGGGTACGAGTGATGATGCTTTGAAGTTCAGTAGCATCAAAAATTTCATCTGGAGAATCAGTATTTACAGATTCAATATCAATAGACCCTTCTTCTGAAAGATCTGTTTGCAATAGTTCGTCCTTTCGTTTTTTTGAAATTAAAAAGTTTTTTGCGGTATTTACAGTTATTCGATAAACCCATGTATAAAAAGAACTATCTTCTCTAAATGAGTTTATTGATTTAAAAGATTTTATAAGAGATTCTTGAGTTATATCTTCAGCTATTTGAATGTCTTTTACATACTTAAAAGCTGTAGATATCAATCTAGATTGATATTTCAAAACCAATAAATCAAAAGCTTGGTAATCTCCAGCCTTAACTCTTTTTACTAGCCCTAAATCAATACTTTTATTTGAAACTTTCATAACAACTTTATTGAATAGACTCTATATCTTGAGAAAAGTTCTTCATTTATTCATAATCTTTGCTAGTTCTAAGCCACCAACAAAGCCTATATTTTCTAACTTAAGTATAGCCAATGGCGTTGCTGCCATAAAATCTTTCATAGTTTCACTGTCTTCAAAGACTGTTCGAAAGAGCTGATAGTCTTCTACTTTTAGGAGAGAGTTAATAATTGATCCAGACAATAAAACTCCTCCGCTTGCGCCCCACACTAATGCCATGTACCTAAGGTAAGATGAAAGTAAATAGTTTAAAAGGCCAATTGTTTGGATGCTGTAATTATTTTTTCTATTAGACAATATTTCTTCGTTCGTAAGATTGGTCTCTTTGTCACCTGAAAGAGTGGAATAAAAAAAAGAAATTCCTTTACCAGATAAAAAATCTTCGTAAGTCGGTACTCTAGAATTTTCTGAAATAAATCTTTCAATAATTTTTTTTAAATCAGGCCTCAAAACCTTATCTGAAATATTGATATGACCTGCTTCAGTAGAAACTACTTTCTCATCAATTACACCTGCCAGACCAAGTCCCGTTCCTGGTGCAACTAGAATTTTTGGTCCAGTAGTTAGTTTATTATTTCCTATATAAGATAAATGTTTAGAATCCAGGTTAAATAACGCATAGGCCTGAAGGGCAAGATCGTTAACTACAGTCAGGCCCTCAGTAAACAAATTTTCTTTTAGGTTTTGAATGCTAAAAGTTAGGTCTACATTAACAAATGCTATAGAGTCGCCCAAAATCGGAGCCGCTACTCCAATGATGGCTTTATTAATATCTACCAGCTTTTGATCTGAGATATATGTCCTACAAAGTTTTTCAAGGTTATCAAAATCTTTAATTGGATAGCTGGAGACATGGCTATAAAAGTTGCAGTCATCTGTGACACAAAATCGGGCATTTGTAGCACCTAAATCGGCAATGAGTATCAAGTCAAATCTCCAAATTCGAATTATGGAAGTTAATTATTTTGTTAATGATTGGCTCTAATGCTTCATTTTGATGAACTTTTTTATTTACTAAGATGTCGAACATATCTATATCTTCAAAAGACAGTAATTCTCTAAAATGTTCAACCTCAATCTCACTGAGCGAGTCTAATTTTTCTTCTACAAAAGGGATCAAGATGGCATCTAGCTCCCATAAGCCTCTTCTGCATTGCCATAAAATTTTTTTCTCTAATTCATTCAAGATATTCCCTTATAATAGTTCCAATGGAAGAAAAAGGTCTAATTAATCTAGAGTATTTGAGCATACTTGAATTAAATGGCAAAGGGTCATTTGAACTGCTTCAAGGACAAATTACTGCAGACATGGAAAAGGTTTCTGATAATGAAAGTGTTATGGGAGCTATATGTGACATTAAAGGCAGAGTAATTAGTTCTTTTTTTGTAACAAAAAACCTAAAAGAAGACGGTGGTTACTTTTTAATTGGAGACAAAGAATTAATGACCTTAACTAAAGATCTTCTTCAAAAATATCAACCCTTTTATGACACAACCCTCTCTTTGCAAAACCATTATAATTTTTTTGCAATCAAAGAAAGTTATATCCTAAGAGACTACCCCGATACAAATTTAAATCAATCATTTCAAGAGTATGATAATTTCTGGAGAATTCATTTTCTTAATAAAGAATTCCATATCATAGCCACAACCGAAAGCAATAAGCTGCAAAACTACCATTTGTCAGACGATATAGACCCCTGGATACTAGACGAAATAAATAATTTTAACTTTGAAGTATCATCAGTAAGCACAAGTAAGTTTACTCCTCATGAGCTGGGTTATCACATAACTCCTAGAGTTGATTTTGAGAAAGGTTGTTACACAGGCCAAGAGATTGTTGCAAGAATGCATTACAGGGCTAAAAAACTTCCAAAGATGCTAATTAGAGAATCTAATGAGAAGAAAGAAATTTTATCAAAAGTCTTAGATAATGATAAAAAGGCAATTGGTTTAGTGCTTCTAACGGCAAAAAAAGATGAACAGAATTTTTGTTTACTCTCAATGAATAAGAATTTTACAGAACAGCCCTTTGAATTCTAAGAAAGATAATCTATTAACTCCATTGAATTTCAAGATCCCTCCTTTCTCTTAAAAATTTGTTAGTTTTAGAAAAATGTTTACATCCAAAAAAACCTCTATGCGCAGATAATGGAGAAGGATGAGGTGCCTCCAGCACCAAATGCCTTATTCTATCAATGGTTAGTCCTTTTTTTTGTGCGTGAGCACCCCAGAGTAAAAATACTAGTCCATCTCTCTTATTTAATATCTCAATGATCTTATCAGTAAAACCCTCCCACCCTCTGCCTGCATGAGAAGCAGGATTACCTTTCTCGACTGTCAGTACAGAATTTAAAAGCAACACTCCCTGTCTAGACCAATTAGATAGATCGCCATGAATTGGTGGTTCAATATTCATATCTGATTTAATTTCTTTAAAAATATTAACTAGCGAGGGTGGTATCGCCCTATCAGGCTCTACGGAAAAAGCTAGACCCTGCGCCTGCCCCTCTCCATGATAAGGATCTTGTCCAATGATAACTACCTTAGTAGATTCCAAAGGGGTCAACATTAGTGAATAGAAAATTTTGCCGCTTTCAGGGCATACAACCCGATTTTTAAGTTTCTCTTTGGCCAAAAAGCTCCTAAGATCTTTCATATATGGTTTCTTAAACTCCCTCTTGAGTTCTTTGAACCAGGAAATATGCATATCAGAGCCTTTCATTAATATCATTATGAGTAAAGAAAAAAACTTTTAAAGTTTTTTAAAAATTATAGAGTTTTTTATCCACAAATTCTGTGGATAACTATTGGGATAACTTAAGAAATTATGATTGATCTGAAATCATATAGGCTTTTTAGTAAATTGATCAATTTTCAATCAAATAAATAAAATTATAACAAAATCAATTACTTAATGAAAATCTGTAGAAATCCCAAATGAAATTTTAAAAAAAATCGATCTTAAACAGATTTTATAAATTATGCTCAATAACTGTGCGTAATTTCAATAGAAATGGAAAAAAGTGAGTGTTTATAAATGATGCAATTAAAAGATTAAAAGAAACAGTAGCTTATAGAGTTAACTTATCAACCTGACGTTTATTACATTTTCAATCTCTGTCAGGGTTGCAATAGAATTTTCACTTACACTATTTTCAATATCAATTAAGTTGTATGCGATTTCTCCCTTACTGACATTTGTCATCTCAGCAATATTCAAATCAAGTTCTCCAAGTGCAGTAGCAATTTGACCAATCATAGCAGGTACATTTTTATTAATTATACTTATTCTATGTTCTGTTGTTCTCTTAAGGTGGACATTAGGAAAGTTTACTGAATTTCTAATATTACCTGTTTCAAGGAAATCAGTAATTTGATTTACTGCCATAACAGCGCAATTTTCTTCAGCTTGAGCTGTGCTTGCACCTATATGAGGAAGTAAAATAACATCTTTTTTTTCATTGGCTCTTTGAATCAAATCTGGAGTTGGGAAGTCTGTTATAAAATTTCTTAAATTGCCCTTGTCTATAAATTCTAGAACATCTGATGTGTTAACAACCTCATGTCTAGCAAAATTTAGAAGGGAAAGGTTACTTGCTTCTTTGAATAGATCTTTATTTATTATTCCCTCGGTACTTGGAAGAGCCGGTATATGGATCGAAATATAATCAGATAGACGAAATAACTCTTCAATAGAGTTTGCAGGCTGAACTTGACTGGGCAACTTCCAGGCAGCCTCTACAGAAAGAGCAGGATCATAACCCACCACGTTCATATCGAGAGATACACCCATTCGAGCTACTTTAGAACCAATTGCTCCTAGTCCTACCACTCCAAGGGTAGAACCCGCTAATTCATTGCCTTTAAATTGCTTTTTATTACTTTCTAGATATGGTTCGAGTTCACCCATATCTTGCATATCTGTAAGATCATTCACAAAATCTATACTTGCGTATACATTCCTCGATGACAACATTAATCCGGCCAGCACCAATTCTTTGACTGCATTTGCATTTGCGCCTGGAGTATTAAAAACAACAATACCTTGTTCAGTGCATTCGTCTACAGGAATATTATTAACTCCTGCACCTGCTCTTGAAATCGCCTTAAGATTTGTAGATAAATCATCGGAGCTAAGTTTAGTACTCCTTACTAGGACGCCATCGGGATTCTCTATTGTCTCCTCAAGAGAACAAGAGGTTCCTTGTAATTTGTCTAAGCCTATTTGAGCAATATTACTTAAAGGTTTTACTGAGTATTTCTGCATTTTTTTAGGTTTGGTGATGAGGGCGCGAAGCTTATCATTAATTGCGCAAATGATCGATAATCTATATGATCTTGCTCTTTTTTTAATCAGATGAATAAACACTTCTTAGACCTAAATAATTTTTCGTTAAATGATCTGGAGAGAGTGCTAAATAGCTCTTCAGAATTAAAAAGCCAAAAACCACCTTCAAGATCTCTCGAAGGGAAGTTTCTTGGCCTAATTTTTGAGAAATCTTCAACAAGAACTAGAGTCTCATTTGAAGTGGCTATGACACAACTTGGTGGCAAGGCAAGCTTTCTCTCTGTAAATGACTTGCAGCTTGGACGAGGAGAGCCAATTGAGGACACAGCAAAAGTTTTAAGCTCGATGGTTGACGGCCTAGTATTGAGAACTCTCGAACATGATACTCAAGTTAAGTTTAAAGAAAACTCATCTGTACCTGTGATTAACGGCTTGAGCAATAAGTCTCATCCTTGCCAGCTGCTGGCTGATTTATTAACTTTTCATGAAGAAAGAGGACCTATAAAGGGAAAGAAAGTTGCATGGTGTGGTGACTACAATAATGTTTGCTACAGTTATATACAGGCTGCAGAACTTTTTGATTTTGAACTTTGGATAGCTTGTCCAAAGCAGTATGGTCCCACTAAAGAGGATAATCTCAAAAATGTAGTCATTACTGATTCTGTTTCAGAGGCTGTAAAAGATAGCGACCTTATATCAACAGATGTATGGGTTTCTATGGGAGATGAAAAAGAGGAATCAACAAGAATAGAGGCTTTTAGAGATTATCAGGTCAATGAAGCTGTATTAGACCAAGCTAAATCAGATGTCATCTTCTTGCATTGCTTACCTGCTGTGAGGGGTCAAGAAATATCCTCTTCCCTGCTCGATGATCCTAGAAGCCGAGTATGGCAACAAGCAGAAAACAGACTGCATGCACAAAAAGGATTGCTTATAGAACTTTTAAAGTAGTCTCTAAGTTAAAATCTTTTTAACTGCTTCCCTCCACTCAAGATAACGATTCTCTTCTTCTTGAGGGTAAAAAGTTTTGTTTATGGTTTTTAATTTTTTTAGTGCAGTCAAGTCTTCAAACAAATCCGCATTCAACCCAGCCAAAAAAGCTGCCCCAAGTGAAGTGGTCTCTATTATTTCAGGGCGTATCACCTCAACCTCAAGTATGTTCGCAAGTTTCTGGCTAAACCAATTATTTACTACCATGCCTCCATCGATCATCAATCTCTCAAAAGATGCGCTATCTTTCTTCATAGCTTCAAGGAGATCTCTGGACTGAAAAGCGATTGATTCAAGAGTTGCTTTGGTAATATCTTCCTTTCCTGTATCTCTGGTTAATCCAAAAATAGCCCCGCGAGCCTCTGCATCCCAGTAAGGCGCTCCTAATCCGGTCAAAGCTGGTACCACTAAAACCTTTGAATCCTTTGAAGCTTTTACTGAGAGACTTTCAGTCTCTGCTGAGTCCTCGAATAAACTTAAACCATCTCTTAACCATTGGATAGCTGATCCAGCGACAAAAATACTTCCCTCTAAAGCATAAGTGGTCTTACCTTTGATTCTATAACCTATTGTTGAAAGTAATTTATTTTCTGAATACAAAGGCTTATCACCTGTATTTGCAATCATAAAGCAACCAGTTCCGTAAGTACTCTTTACATCTCCTAGTTCAAAACAACATTGTCCTATCAATGCAGCTTGCTGATCTCCAGCTACTCCACCTATTGCTATCTTTCCTCCAAGAATATTTGTTTCACCAAAGTCAGAAACATTGTCACAGACTTGTGGGAGCATGTTGCTTGGGATTTCAAATAAGTCTAGTAACTCTTCATCCCATCTTTCATCAATAATATTGAAGAGCATTGTTCTAGACGCATTTGTAACATCTGTCATGTGATTTTGGCCTTCTGTCAATTTCCAAATCAAAAAAGTGTCTATAGTTCCAAATAATAAATCTCCATTTGAAGAAAGAGTTTTCGCACCTTCAACATTATTCAAGAGCCAATGAACTTTAGTAGCTGAAAAATAAGGATCTATAGTCAGACCTGTTTTCTTATGAATAACTCGTTCATGGGATCGAAGCTCTTCACAAAATGCAGAGGTTCTTCTGTCTTGCCAGACAATAGCATTATAAATAGGTAGGCCCGTTTTTTTATTCCATATAACTGTTGTTTCTCTTTGATTCGTTATTCCTATTGATGCTATCTCGGAACTCGATAAACCATTCTCTTTAATAAGAGAATGCAAAGTTGAAAGAACCGTCTGCCAGATCTGATCGGGATTATGTTCAACCCAACCTTCTTGAGGGAAGTATTGATCAAACTCTTCTTGAGCTGAGGCAAGAAATTGTCCCTGGCTATTATACAAAACACATCTAGTACTAGATGTGCCTTGGTCAATTGAGATAATTTTATCTTTCATTTCTTCTCCTGAAGCGCAGTATACAAAAATTAACTTACTAAAAACTTATCCACAAGAAATTAACAGAAAAATTGTATGTTTATAGTATTGTGTTTTTAGTAAAAACACAGTATCTTGTGTCTACTACCGAAAAGAGACACAATATATAGGGATTTACAAGAAAAAGAAAAAAACAAAGAGGGAAGGAAAAAGATGGATTCATCATTACATTCACAAGAAAAAATAGAAAAAACAAGCCAAACAGCACAGGAAAAACCAAAATCTGCCATCGCACCAGGACAAATGAGAGTTATAAAAAGAAACGGATCAGTTGTCTCGTATGATGCAGAAAAAATTGCAATAGCTATAACAAAAGCATTTCTGGCTGTAGAAGGAGGAGCAGCGGCAGCTTCAACAAGAATACACAATGAAGTAAATGAATTAGCAAACGCAGTAACAAATACCTTTAGCAGAAGGATGCCATCAGGAGGAACTCTTCATATAGAAGAGATACAAGATCAAGTAGAACTTGAACTGATGAGATCAGGCGAGCAAAAAGTAGCAAGGGCATATGTGTTGTATAGGGAAGAGAGAAAACAACTCAGACAGAAAGAAACGCCTCTGAAAGAAGAAAGAGAAGGAATAACCATAACTCTAGACAACGGAGAAGAAGACGCATTAGATATAAAGCATCTAGAGGTTATGGTAGCTGAGGCTTGTGAAGGTCTAGAAGGAACTAACGCAAAACACATAATAGATGAGGCAAACAAAAACCTGTATGACGGAGTAACTGAAGAAGACGCAAGAACATCATTAGTAATGACATCGAGGACTCTAGTAGAACAAGAGCCTAACTACACTTATGTCACAGCAAGAATACTACTAGATAATATCAGAACAGAAGCACTTACCTACCTGGGCATGCAAAAGAAAGCAACTCTCCAAGAAATGGATGACCTCTACCCTCAAGCCTTAAGGAATTTCTTGGCCAAAGGGGTGGAAAATGAAATTCTAAATCCAGAACTCCTAGAAATGGATATAGAAAAACTAGGAAAAGCCATACATGCAACCAGAGATGCAGACTTCACTTACTTAGGGCTTCAAACTCTATACGATCGTTATTTTATTCATGATACGGAAGTAAGATATGAACTGCCCCAAGTGTTTTTTATGAGAGTATCTATGGGCCTAGCACTAAGAGAAGAGAAAAGAGAAGAAAGAGCGATAGAGTTTTACAATCTCTTATCGAGCTTTGACTATATGAGCTCCACCCCCACTCTCTTCAATTCAGGCACAAAGCATTCACAACTATCGTCGTGTTATCTAACGACCGTTCCAGATGATCTACATGGCATCTATGGCGCAATACAAGATAATGCCATGCTATCAAAATGGGCAGGCGGACTAGGAAATGATTGGACGCCTGTAAGAGGACTGGGATCTCAAATAAAAGGAACAAACGGCAAGTCACAAGGAGTTGTTCCATTTCTAAAGGTAGTCAATGATACTGCGGTTGCAGTAAACCAAGGAGGAAAAAGGAAAGGAGCTGTCTGCTCGTATCTAGAAACTTGGCATGTCGATATAGAAGAATTTGTTGAACTTAGAAAAAATACAGGAGACGACAGAAGAAGAACCCACGACATGAATACGGCAAACTGGGTGCCTGATTTATTTCTTAAACGAGTTTCTGAAGACAAGAAATGGACTCTTTTCACACCAAGCGATACGCCAGACCTTCACGATCTCTATGGACTGGCTTTTGAAAAAAGATATGAAGAATACGAGGCGCAGACACAAACGGGAGAAATAGAGTTTTTTAAAGAAGTAGAAGCAAAAGAACTTTGGAAGAAGATGCTTTCTATGGTATTTGAAACTGGACATCCTTGGATAACTTTTAAAGATGTTTGCAATCTTAGATCTCCACAACAGCATACGGGTGTTGTGCACTCATCTAATCTCTGTACGGAAATCACACTCAACACAAGCCAAGATGAGATAGCTGTCTGTAATTTAGGTTCAGTTAATTTAACTCACCACATCAAAGACGGAGAAATGGATGAAGGAAAATTAGAAAAAACTATAAATACAGCTATAAGAATGCTCGATAATGTTATAGACATCAACTTCTATGCTGTGAAAGCTGCAGAAACTTCTAACATGAAACACAGGCCAATAGGTCTTGGAATAATGGGATTTCATGATGCTCTATATATGCTAAAAACTCCATACGCATCACAAGAAGCGGTAGAATTTGCAGATAGGTCCATGGAGATGGTCAGCTACTATGCGATCAAAGCATCAAGTGACTTAGCTAAGGAAAGAGGAGCATATCAGTCATATGAAGGTTCGTTATGGAGCCAAGGAGTTTTGCCTATAGACTCCATCAAACTACTCAAAGAGAGCAGAGGCGAAGAATATCTTGATGTCGACGAAAGCACCACAATGGACTGGGACGGACTAAGAGCAACCGTAAAAGAACAAGGCATAAGGAACTCGAATGTTATGGCAATAGCGCCAACAGCAACGATAGCCAATATAACAGGCGTGTCTCAATCTATAGAGCCTACTTATCAAAACCTTTACGTAAAATCTAATCTCTCTGGAGAGTTTACTGTCACCAACATTCCCATGGTAGAGAACTTGAAAGAGTTAGGTCTTTGGGATTCTGTTATGATCAATGATCTAAAATACTATGATGGCAGTGTTAAGGGAATCTCTAGAATCCCTGAAGATGTAAAAGAACTATATGCAACAGCATTTGATATTGAACCTAGATGGTTAATTGATGCTGCAAGCAGAAGACAAAAATGGATAGACCAAAGTCAATCTTTAAATTTGTATATTGATGAACCGAACGGTAAGAAACTAGATATTATGTATCGCATGGCATGGTTAAGAGGACTCAAGACCACTTACTATCTGCGTTCCAGGTCAGCAACTACAACAGAAAAGTCAACGATATCAACTGGAGAGCTTAATGCTGTTGCAGCTACAGCTCAACCTGAAGTACAACCACAAGCTCAAACAACAGCACCATCAGCATGTTCGATACTGGATCCAGACTGTGATGCTTGTCAGTAAAATTAAGGAGTAACAATGTTAAATTGGGATGATTACAACGAGTCTGAGAAGGCTCAAAAAGCTCAACCTATAATCAAAGAGGATGAGCCAGTTAAAGCACAAGAAAGGCCAGAAGAGTCTATACCTGAACATGTCCCTGCAGCCGCAGGTGAAAGAGCAAAGCAAGCTAAAGAAGCAATTGAAGTTCTAGACACTAAAGAAGGAGAAGAAGAATTAGATGGCATGTCAGGAAGAGTCCAGGTTGATGATAAGGCTATGATCAACTGCAGAGCAGACCTAAACCAATTGGTCCCATTTAAATACGACTGGGCATGGCAAAAGTATCTTGACGGAAGTGCAAACCACTGGATGCCACAAGAAGTGAACATGACAGCAGACATTGCACTGTGGAAATCTAATGAGGGATTAACTGAAGATGAAAGAACAATTGTCATGAGAAATCTTGGTTTCTTCTCAACAGCAGACTCTTTGGTGGCCAATAACTTGGTGCTTGCCATATATAGGCTAATCACAAACCCAGAATGTAGGCAGTACATATTAAGACAGAGCTTTGAAGAAGCCATTCATACTCATGCTTACCAATATTGCATCGAATCTCTAGGGATGGATGAAGGAGAAATATTTAATATGTATAGAGAGATACCAAGTGTTGCAAAAAAAGCTTCTTGGGGTCTTAAATATACAAAAGAAATATCAGATCCAGGTTTTGTTACCGGCACAGATGAAACAGACAAATTATTATTGAAAAATCTGATAGCATTTTACTGTGTTTTGGAAGGTATCTTCTTCTACTGTGGATTCACGCAAATTCTATCTATGGGCAGAAGGAATAAGATGACTGGAACAGCCGAGCAATTTCAATATATTTTAAGAGATGAATCTATGCATCTGAACTTTGGCATTGACATGATCAATCAAATAAAAATAGAAAACCCTCATCTATGGGACGAACAAATGCGACAGGAAGCTGCGCAAATGATACTAGAGGGAACAGAGCTAGAGATTCAATACGCAAGAGACACAATGCCAAGAGGTATACTTGGTATGAATGCCGGAATGATGGAAGAGTACCTCCAATTCATAGCCAATAGAAGATTGGTTCAAATAGGCCTGGAAGAAGAATTCGAAGGTGCAACTAATCCTTTTCCTTGGATGTCTGAAATCATGGACCTAAGAAAAGAGAAAAACTTCTTTGAAACTAGAGTGATTGAATACCAAACAGGTGGCGCTCTAAGCTGGGACTAAAACCTAAAATCATAGCTCATCGCGGTGCATCTGAAGATGCACCCGAGAACTCCCTTTCCTCAGTAATAGAGGGATTTCAACAACTAGCTGATGGAGTTGAAATAGATATAAGGCTCACTTTAGATAACAAGATCGTTTGTCATCATGATAAAAGTGCTCTTCGCACAACCGGAATAGATAAAAATATCAAAGATATGTCTTTGGAAGAAATCCAATCATTAGACTGTGGTAGTTGGTTTGGTGAGTACTGGAAGGACGAGACCATACCAGAATTAAAAGATGTTCTAACGTCAACACCAAGAGATAAAGAAATATTTATAGAAGTTAAAACTAAAGAAGAAATTGTTCCATTCTTGTTGCGGGATATCGATGAGAAGGAATTAAATAAAGACCAGATTACGGTCATAACATTTTTTCCTGAAGTTATCAGAGAAATCAAAAAATGTGATCCCAATATTAAATGCAACTTGTTAATTGCGTTTGAGTATAAAGATATTGTTATCGATGAAATTATAGAACTAGCAGTTAAAATTGATGCAAATGGGCTGGGTGTCCAAAATCATAAAAAATTAGATAAACAATTTATTGAATCTTTAAAAAATACTGGCAAGTCTGTACACGTATGGACTGTTAACTCCAGAAGAGAAGCTGAGGAATATCTTAAAAATGGCATTGATTCAATAACAACTAACAAACCGCTTTATTTAAGAAATCATCTAGAACAGTTAGAATTGTTTTAAATGGAGAAGATATGAAAAACCACAACTTAAACTTTTTAGAGCTTGTCGAATCATCTTTAAAAAATGTAAGAGAATGTGATATCCATCAAGTAAAAGCTAATATGGATAATGGAGAAGATTTCTTACTTATAGATGTAAGAGAAGACAGGGAGTGGGTACAAGGTCACATATTAGGAGCTGAGCATCTTGGAAAAGGCATCATAGAAAGGGACATTGGAAACTTGGTTTTGGACAAAGAGAAACCAATTGTTTTGTATTGCCAAGGTGGATTTAGGTCAGCATTAGCGGGTGAAAGTATAAAAAAGATGGGTTATAAAAATGTTCTCTCTATGAGTGGGGGTTTTAGTGATTGGGTAAATAATAACTATCCTGTTGGTAAGCCTTAATAAAAGCTAAAATGCCTATAGAGAAATTATGGATTCATCTAAACAAGTAGGTATAACTGAAGTCGTCGTAAGAGATGGAATACAGTCTCTTCTGGCAACTAGAGTTCCTTTAAGAGATTTGGTCTCAATTCTACCCGCTTTGGATAAAGTTGGTTATTGGTCTTTAGAGACATGGGGAGGAGCTACTTATGATGCATGCATCCGTTACTTGAATGAAGATCCTTGGGAAAGGCTGAGAACTTTTAATTCACTCCTACAAAATACACCTCAACAAATGCTTATTAGAGGACAAAACCTTGTAGGGTATAAGCATTATTCAAATGAAGTAGTCTCAAGATTTCTAGAAAAATCTGCTGAAAATGGTATTGAAATTTTTAGAACTTTCGACGCTTTAAATGATTTCGATAATATTAAATACTCAATCGAAGAAATTAAAAGAATAGGAAAACACGCACAAGGAACAATAGCTTATACCACTAGTCCTGTTCATAACTTAGACACTTGGCTTGATCTGGCTAAAAAAATAGAAGATTCAGGAGCTGATTCTCTCGCTATAAAGGATATGGCAGGACTACTGCGACCTTTTGATGCTTTCGATCTGGTTAAAAATCTAAAAGAAAGTTTATCGATACCAATTCATATGCAAACTCATGCAACAACAGGCATGTCGACTGCAACAAATATGAAAGCCATTGAGGCTGGTATCGATAATATTGATACTTCTATTTCTTCATTGAGCATGACTTATGGTCATACTGCAACAGAGACAATGCTGGCAATTTTTGAAGGGCAGAACAGAGAAATAAATTTGGATTTAAATGCTCTAGAAGAAGTTTCAAGTTTTTTTAAGGAAATTAGAGAGAAATATTCAGAATTTGAAGGGAGTCTTAAAGGAGTAGACTCTACAATGCTTGTTAAGCAAGTGCCTGGGGGCATGTTATCCAATTTAGAATCTCAACTAAAAGCTAATAGGCAAGAAGATAAAATCGATCTTGTAAAAGAAGAGATTCCTAAAGTCAGAAAAGATTTTGGATACCCTCCTCTTGTGACGCCAGCCTCTCAAATTGTAGGTGCCCAAGCTCTTCTAAATGTTATGAATTCAAGACGATATGAGAATTTATCAAATGAGTCCATTAATCTAGTGCTTGGAAAATACGGAAAATTACCAGGAGATATCGAGCCTGAATTACTTGCCAAAGCAAAGAACAAGGTCGCGGGCATAGAAGAAAATAATATTGACGAAAAAGAGATTGAGAAAATGTCTAATGAATTAGAGGTTCTATGTAAGGAAAACGGTTTACCCGATCTAAGTAAAAATATTGAAATGCTTCTTACTTATATTTTGTTTCCTAATATAGCCCTTTCCTTTTTTAAAGAATTAGATATTTGATTATAGATAATTAGATGCAGCCTCCGAAATGGGGTCACCTTCGATCCTAGAATGATACATTATTCTGCCCTCACTCAAATCCCACGTACTAGCTTGATGCATTAAACACCTGTTATCCCAAATCACCGCATCTCCTACCTCCCAAGAATGATGATAGACCCATTCCTGATTACTGCATGCATATTCTTCCAGCTCTCTAGCAAGATTTTGTGCTTCTTGATCTGTCATACCAGGTATCTTGTTTATATGCCTTCCTATCGTTAAACATTTTTTGCCTGTTTCAGCATGAGTTTTAACAAGGGGTCTAAGTGGTTTAGGGTCTATGTCAAAGCCATAACTATTAAATTCACTTACAGTTGGGTCTTTGTGTCCAAACCTTTCTTTTTGGCTCCACTCATAAGAATGATAAGCCGATAAGTTATCTATTTTATCTTTCATCGTTTGGCTTAAACCCTCATATGCAGACCTCATATCAGCCCAACCTGTCTCTCCTCCCTTTGATGGTACCTTATGAGCTGTAAAGACTGCTCCTTTAGCTTGTATTGGCATATAAGTACTATCATGATGCCATTCCATATTGCCTCGCAACGATTTAACTATGTCATCATCGTTAGCATCTCTTATGGACCCATCATTCCTGACATTACTGATTGGAGAAAGGTCAAATTCTAACGCTCCAAAGTTTTTTGCAAATTTGATTTGTTGAGCGTTAGTCAAATGTTGTTGTGGAAAAATTAAAAGAGAGTATTCGAGCCAT
>ERZ802830.444-NODE-444-length-41213-cov-6.89953_pt1 | contig 41213 bp, 36 predicted proteins | sample MGYA00345654_ERZ802830 | MGnify/ENA primary metagenome ERZ802830 (study PRJEB30503, sample SAMEA104212375) | marine metagenome | biome: Westerlies Biome; feature: [SRF] surface water layer (ENVO:00010504) within the epipelagic zone...; material: water... | reverse complement strand
GACTCTGCTAGATTCAGGTTAATTTTTTTAGCTGCCGAAGTTGAGCCTGTAAATGCAACACCGCTTAATGTGTTTATTTTTGTTAATTGATTGCCTGCATCTTTTCCACCAATGACCAAATGCAAAGCATCCTGTGGCACCCCACAATCATGAAAAACTTTTACAATTTCTGATGCAATTAAGGATGTATCTTCAGCCGGCTTAGCAATAACAGTATTACCCGTAAGTAAAGCTGCCGATATTTGGCCAATAAAAATTGCCATTGGAAAATTCCATGGACTAATGCATAAAAAAGTTCCTTTTGGTGAATGTCTAAGGAAATTTTTCTCTCCAGATGGGCTTTCCAATTCAATATCATTAAAGATTCTTTTTGCATGCACAGAGTAATAATTAATAAAATCTATTGATTCTCTTACTTCAGCGTCACAATCCTTAAGTGTTTTTCCAGCCTCATTAGCCAGAAGATAGAAGAACTTATATTTTTCATCTTCTAAACGACCGGAGATTTTTTTAAAAATTTTTGTTCTTTTATCATGGCTTGAATGCCTCCAATCATCACTTTCTTTAAAAGCAATTTCTTTAATATCCTCTTCTGTTAAGAAACTTACATTCCCTATTATTTTATTAGGATCAAATGGAGCAAATACTTTGTTTTCTTGTGGAGAGATTTCTTTTCCATTAATTACCGAACATGCTCGAAACATATTCGAATTAAACTTTTCCATCTCACTTCTAAGCATTTTTAAATCTTCTATATCACCAAAATCAAACCCAATCGAATTATCTCTGTCAGAAAAAATGTTTTTTGGTCGTGGAACATTCTGTAAGTAACTTTCTTTGTCCAAGCTATCCAATGCAACTTCAATTGGATTTTTTGTAACTTCAGAAATTGGGACATTCTCATTTAAATATTTATTAACAAATGAGCTATTAGCACCGTTTTCAATTAACCTTCTCACAAGGTAGGGCAGAAGCTCTTTCTTTGAGCCGACTGGTGCATAAACTCTTGTTAAAGGGAATGAATCATATGCTTTGATCGCATTCCTATAAGTGAGATCACCCATTCCAAAAATTCTTTGAAATTCAAATTTATTTTCCCTTCCTTTGTATAACTCCATTATTGCAGCAATGGTATGCGCATTATGTGTTGCAAAGTATGGTCTAAGATTTTTTGTTTTTGAGATCTTCGCAGCTGTAGCTAGATAGTTAAGGTCTGTGAATGATTTAGATGTGAAAACAGGGAGATCCTTAGAGCCCTTCATCTGATGAATTTTTATTTCTTGATCCCAATAAGCGCCCTTAACCAACCTCATCATCAATCCATTTCTTTGAGATCCAAGCTCATCAATAAAATCAACAATCACTGGAGCACGTTTACCATACGCTTGTATAGCTAATCCTAATCCACCCCAGTCTTTTATTTCCTTTCGCTTTGATAGCTCTTCAATTATTTTTAAACTTATCTCAAGCCTATCTTGTTCTTCAGCATCAATTGTTAATGCTATATCTTGAGCTGCTGATTGAACACAAAGCTGGTAAGTTCTTTCAAGCAATTCAGACATTACTCGCTTCTCTTTCATAGCATCATATCTAGGGTGAATAGCCGAAAGCTTTATAGAAATTTCATGAAATGAATTTGATAGCAAAGCATTTTTTTCACCAACCTTTCGAATTGCATTCTCATAGGCATCGTAAAAGAAATCTACATCTGATCGCGTTCTTGCGGCTTCTCCAAGCATATCGAAGGAGCATGGTGTTTTAGATCCAAAAGCATCCAAAGCTTTTTCAATATCAACACCTGAAACAAATTCTTCGCTTAAGATTTCCATCCCTTTTTTTATAGCTTCGCGAAGGATTGGATCTCCTATTCGAGATGTAACGCCTTGAATCCAACTTAGAGGATTTGATGTTATGGATTGATCTAGTTCAACAACTTGCTCAGCTACAAATAAACCAAAAGTTGTAGCATTTACAAACAAAGATGGTGAGCTATTAAAATGTTTCAACCATTTTTTGCCACCAATTTTTTCTTCAATGATGTCATCACACGTTTGATTATCAGGAATTCTTAGAAGAGATTCTGCCAAGCACATCAAAGCAATTCCTTCCTGATTGCTTAATCCATACTCTAAGAAAAAACTGTCTAATCGAGTTTTATTTCTATCTCTTCTGCAATTTTCAACTATTTTATGAGATTTTAATTTGATAGTTTCGGCATTGATCCAATCATTTGATTGAATCATATCTTTTACTAATGCTGACTCTTCAGCATACTTTAGTTCTTTTAGTTTTTTGTAATAGCCCTGTGAACTCATTTTTGAGCTATTTTAACTTTAATTATATGTAATTAGGAGCTTTTTATGATGCAGATTTTGCTTGTTTGAATGATTCTTTAATTAGGTCTTTTAGCCATATATGCCCTGGGTCATTATCGTTGGATTCGTGCCAGGATAGAAAGAATTGAGATGGTGAAACTTCAAAAGGAAGTGTTTTAAATGCAAGCTTATGTTTTTTAGCAAATGTTTTAGTTGTTGTTATAACCATATCAGTGCTATTAAGTATTTCAGGGGTAATTAGATAGTGCTGAGCTCTTAGAATAACTCTTCTATCTAGTTGGAGTTTTGCTAAGGCATTATCGACTAACGCAGCTCCACGCCTTCTGCCTGATATACAGATGTGGCCTAGGTCTAAATATTGCTCGATACTTAAATGTTTTTCGGCCGCAAGTTTATGATCTTTTCTAAAGACGCAGACAAATTCGTCCTCAAAAATTAGTTCCTTTTTTATTTCAGAATCTGAAGGTGGGAATGGGTCTACTGAAAAACTTACCTCATTTGCAGCTAGATCATGTTGAAGATTATCTCTACTTGTGTAGTAGCTTGTAAGTTTTACATTGGGAGCAATTTCGTGAACCTTTTTCATCAGGATTGGAAGGACTCTACCTTCACTCACATCATTTAAAGAAAGCCTAAACGTTCTGCTTGAAACAGCTGGATCAAATGCATCTGGTTTTTCCAAACTTCTTTGAAGAATAGAGAGGGCATCTCTAACATGAATAATTATGTTCTCGGTTTTAGTTGTTGGCTTGACGCCCTGACCAACTCTAATAAAAAGTTGATCATCAAAATAGTCTCTTAATTTTGAGAGAGCACTACTGACAGCAGGTTGTGTAATCCCTACTATTTCTCCGGCTTTTGTGAGGCTGCCCTCTGTATAAATTGCATTAAAAACAACTAACAGGTTTAAATCTAAGTTATTTAACTTCATATTCTGGTAATCAATTATACCCCAGGTGTATAATATAAGTAGTATTTATATTACAAAAGTAGATATATAAATATTGTCTTTTTCGGGGGGATAATGAATTTTGAAACAACAGAAAAAATAGATTTTTACTTACCTAAGGTAAAAGCTTTTGTAGAAGATCACGTAATACCAGTAGAAAAAGAAATACATGCACAAGACAGGCCTCTGGATGAAAGGTGGCAGCCACATCCGGAATTGGAACCACTTAAAGAAGAGGCAAAAAAGCAGGGCTTATGGAATCTATTCTTACCAGATAGCGAGTTAGGTGCTGGGTTATCAAATTTTGAATATGCTCACCTTGCTGAGCAAATGGGTAGAACAGCTTTTGCTTCAGAAGCAATGAATTGTAGCGCTCCAGATACAGGTAACATGGAAGTGTTGGTTAGATATGGTTCTAATGAACAGCAAGATCAATGGTTGAAGCCTCTTCTTAATGGTGAAATTAGATCTGCTTTTGGAATGACCGAACCTGGTGTTGCATCATCTGATGCAACAAATATGGAAGCTAAAGCTGAACTAATTAATGGTGAATGGGTTATCAATGGGGAAAAGTGGTGGACGTCTGGAGCAGGTGACCCAAGATGTAAAATTATTATTTTTATGTGTGTTACTAACCCCGATAACGACAGACATAGAAGGCATTCAATGATCCTTGTACCAATGGATACACCTGGAGTTGAAGTGCAAAGAATGATGCATGTTTTTGGATATGATGATGCCCCTCATGGCCATGCTCATATCAAATTTAACAACGTAAAAGTTCCTTATGAAAATGTAATATTAGGGGAAGGTAGAGGATTTGAAATAGCTCAAGGCAGGCTTGGGCCTGGTCGGATTCACCATTGCATGAGGGCAATCGGTGCTGCTGAAGTTGCATTTGAAATGATGTGTGAACGAGGCATGCAGAGAACAGCATTTGGCAAGGAGTTAGTCAGATTGGGTGGTAATTATGATGTAATTGCCAATTCCAGAATAGAAATCAATCAAGCAAGACTGCTAACATTACAAGCTGCATGGATGATGGATAAATATGGCAATAAACATGCAGCAAGTGAAATTGCACAAATAAAAGTAGTTGCCCCAAATGTTGCCTGTGATGTAATCGATAGAGCAATACAAATGCATGGTGGCGGTGGAGTATCACAAGACTTCCCGTTAGCTAAAATGTATTCCTTTATGCGTTGTTTGCGATTAGCTGATGGTCCAGATGAAGTGCACAGAAGAAGTGTTGCAAGGTTAGAACTGGCTAAGTTATTTTCAAAGGAATAAAAAACATGCTGACCGATCTATCCGGTTTAAATTATGAGAGTATTAAGAACGCCTGATGCATGTTTCAAGGATTTAAGGGAATACCCATTTGAACCTGTTTATACCAATATAAAAACAAAAGACGGGACTGTAGTAAGAATACATCACATAGATGAAGGGCCAAAGGATGGGCCCATATTACTCGCTATGCATGGGCAACCAGTATGGAGCTATCTGTACATACGAATGATACCTTTTCTAAATAACGCTGGCATTAGAGTTATTGCTCCAGATCTGGTTGGTTATGGTAAATCTGATAAGCCTGCTGCTCGAGAAGATTATTCCTATCAAAACCAGGTTGACTGGATGGGAGCTAGGAAAAAAAAAAATGATCTTAAAGATCTAACATTTTTTGGACAAGATTGGGGAGGTTTGATTGGTTTGCGCATGGTGGCTGCTGATCCAGATCGTTTCATCAAAGTAGCAGTTGGGAATACAGGTTTACCCTACAATCCAGATGTTGATCAGGAAGTAATAGACAAGGTTCATGCTTTTAGAGCAAGTAAAAAAAAGTACTCAATATTTAAAATGTGGAAAGAAGTATCAAAGATGGATAAGAGAAGCCTGAGTCTTGAAAAAGGTGTAAAGACACATCCAGCTTTAAAGTTTATGTGGTGGCAGAAATGGACATGGGATACTATTGATCCAGCTTTTGGATTGGTGAATTCAATGCAGATGGAGCGAGGTTCGTATATCGGAAGATTAATTTATTATTTCTTTCAAAGAATGGGCCTTAGTAAAATAGCTCCCTTCAAAACAGACTTGATTAAGGCATATGAAGCGCCTTTCCCATATCCAAGTTATAAAATGGGACCCAGAGCCATGCCAAGCCAAGTGCCAATAATTCCAGATAAGTCCTTAGAAGCACAAAGAGTAGCTCGAGAGTTCTTTAAGACATCTGACAAACCATTTTTATCAGTATTTGCAGGCAATGATCCAGTAACTAACGGGATTGAAAAGGATGTTTTAAGAATGGCACCCAATGCTATTAGTACCGAAAAAATTGGCGGCGGCCATTTCTTCCAATGGACCAAAGCTGAAAAACTATCAAATATTCTTATACAATTTATCAAGGAGGGAAAATGATAGTAACAAACCTACAAAGACCTAGTGAAGAGCAAATGAAAATGTTCATGGAGTTTTCAGATGATGCTCCAATTAAGATGGTCAACCTTTTAAAATTTAAAATTAAGGCAGAGTACGCAGATGGTAGGTCTAGTGATCTTTCAGGTAAAGAAGCGTATGCAATTTATGCTCAAGAAGTACAGGAGCATCTTAAAAAAGTAGGAGCAAAGCTTACCTTCTCAGGAAAAGTCAAAGATCTACTTATTGGTGAGGTGGAGGATTTATGGGATAGTGTTGCCATTGCTGAATATCCTGATAAAAGTGCAATGATCAATATGTTTGGGAGTCCTGAATACCTAGAAAGCGAAAAGCACAGAAGTGCTGGTCTTGAAGGCCAATTAAATATTATTACACAAGATGAATAAATTATTTCCTGATGTGGCAGACAATAATTACATGGGCGCTAAGTCCGCTTACTACTTTTTCATCTTATGGATGTTATTAAATACTTGGCGTAGTTTTGTGCATTTCACTGCTGAAGATGCCGGGCTTAATTCCATTGCAAATTTAATAATTTTTGAAGGCACTCCAAACCCTAATCAAGCAATTTATCTATTTGGCTCACTCTGGGGAGAGGTCCAGGTTCTTCTATGTTTGGTAAGTTGGGTAATTTTAGTGAAATACAGAAGCTTACTATCTTTTATGTATCTTATTTGGCTGTTGGAGTGGGTATTACGCATCACACTCATATCATCATGGCATGGTCTTGATGACAGTTATAGAACAGCACCGACTCCTGGAGTAGTTTATGCGCCATACATTGCAGGATTGTTAGCAGTATTTTTTGCACTATCTTTAAAAAAAATTAAATGAAGTATTTAAAGCTATTATTTTTTAGTCTTGGTCTTGTGGCCTTGATGGTATTTATTTCGTTACAGTTTCCTGCTGTAAAAAAAGAAATATACAAAACCCTTTTTAAGGTAACTGTTAATAATTCCATGAGCGTATGGGAGGATAATAGCTCTCTTAAAGTAATAGTATGCGGTTCTGGAACTCCATTGAGAACAAAAAACGTAGCTCAATCATGCATTATGGTTGAAGCTGGGAATGATCTCTACATAGTTGACGTTGGAGATGGCAGTGTTGCTAATATTCAACGTTGGGGCATTAATCTCAGCAATCTTAAAGCAGCTCTTATTACGCATTTGCATTCTGACCATATTGCAGATTTGCCTGACCTAAACTTACTGAGTTGGATAAATAGATCAAGAGAACAAAATTTAACTATATTTGGGCCAGAGGGCATCGAAACAACGATAGAGGGATTCAACCAAGCCTATTTTATAGATCATAAATTCCGAAACGAACACCATGGCGATGAGCAAGCTCCTTTAGGGGTGGATGAAATGGTTGCAAATACCATTGAAGGCGAAGGCGTAATACTCAGCGATAATGGTTTAACAATCACAGCTTTTTTAGTTGAGCATGACCCAGTTACACCGGCATATGGATATAGATTTGATTATAAAGGTCGATCAATTTTAATAAGCGGTGATACAGCATACAACACTAACCTAATCAATTACGCAAAGGATGTTGATCTTATGTTTCACGAGGCGATCTCATACGAGATGACGGATATTAATACTGAAGTAATGACCAGTTTTTATGAAATAACCAAAAATGTTTTTTATCGATTTGGTGCCGATTTGTTTCAGCATATTGAAGATTACCATACTCCTTTTGAAGAGGTAGCTGTTGTTGCAAAACAGAGTAATGCAAAGAAGCTGATTTTCTACCATGTCATTCCAACACCAACAAAACCAATCGATGGTTTAATGAAAAATATCATGACTGAGAAGGTCGATAAGCATTACCAAGATTGGCTCTTTGCTGAAGACGGATTAACTATTGAGCTGCCTCCTAATGGTGATGATATAGTTGTGTCCAACTTAGATTCAAAAATCTTGGATTTATATTAATTTATGCTAATCTTATCTTCCAATACTTAAGGAAGGGTAAATGAAAACTATGAAATCAATTCTATTTTTTATCACATTATTTTTTACAAACCTTAATGCTCAAGACATCCCACCAGAAGTTCTAGAGAATATGCCACCTGAGATGCAAGAAAACATGATGGCTGAAAAAGAAGAGAAATCAAAAGATTATGAAACTATTCAAGAATTTCTTGATGACGGTGAGTACGAAACAAGTGATGGGTTTATGACACTTCATAAAAATGTTGAGGACGACGAATATTTCTTACAACTTGATAAAAATGATCTTCAAAAAGAATTTATCTATTTCGCTTATGTTTTAAATGCACCGCAAGCTGCTGGTGTGAGAGGTGGCGCCATAGGCCAAGGAGCTGTTTTGGAGTTCCGAAGATTTAAGGATGAAATAGCACTTTTCAAAAAGAATACCAATTTTTCAAACGACACTGATAATAACATTGGAAAAGCGGACCTAACTAACATTATGGAAGCTTTCTTGGATTCATTCGAAGTTGTTGTTGAAGAGGGTGAAAGTATTGTAATCTCAATAAGGGATCTCTTCTTATCAGAAACATTAACTTCTGTATCACCTAACCTTCCAATGGAATACAGAGATTTTGTTGATCTAGATCTGGGCAGGCTTGATGACGCTAAGACTTTTATTAATCAAGTTAGAAACTATCCAAAAAATACTGCTGTTGAAGTTACCTTTGGTTTTTCTAACCCAAAACCAAATCAAAGGAACGCTGTTTATGCTGTTGCAGATGCAAGGTTTACCTCAATAGTAGCCAGGCATTTATTTGTGGAAATGCCTGATAATCAGTTCTATCCAAGAGTTGCTGATCAAAGGGTAGGGTATTTTTCACAAAGAGTAACTGACTTATCAACCTATGATAATTATCCGCAAAGGGATTTGATTAATAAGTGGAGATTAATTAAAAAAGATCCAGAAGCGGAATTATCTGAACCTGTTAACCCAATTGTTTTTTGGGTTGAAAAATCAACTCCAGAAGAGATTAAGCCCATGGTAGTGAAAGGCATAGAGGCATGGAATTTTGCTTTTGAGCGAGCTGGGTTTAAAAATGCTATTGTGGCTAAGATACAACCGGATGATGCCGATTGGGATGCCGGCGATATTCTATACAATGTTGTCAGATGGTCATCATCGCCAAGACCAGCGTTTTCAGGCTATGGTCCAAGTATTGCAAATCCAAGAACTGGTGAATTAATAGCTGCAGACATAGTACAAGAATTTAACGCGATTAAAAGAGGCTACAACTACAGAAAACTTTGGGGCTGGACGCCTGAAAATGATCCACTTGAGCAGTGGATAATAAGTCTGACAATACATGAAGTCGGCCACACTATAGGATTACGACATAACTTCAGTGCCAGTTATTTATATGGTCCTAAAGAAGTGCATGATAAAAATATCACTGGCAATACAACGATTTCTTCAATTATGGATTATGATCCAATCAATATTGCACCACCAGGCTTGGAGCAAGGAAATTACTTTCCAACAGAACCTGGTGAATATGATAGATGGGCTGTTGAGTTTGCCTACAAACCAAACTTAACAGATGAAGAGAGAGCAGAGCTGCTAGCTTTATCGGTATTGCCTGCATATAGATACGGTACTGATGGTGATGCTATGGGTACGCCAGGCAGAAATATAGACCCAAGAACCAGAAGAGGTGATATGTCTAATGACGTTGTAACATACACAGCCGATAGATTCATTACATTAGATAATAAAATAGCTGAACTGCCTGAAATTTATAATGATGAGGGTGAAACAAAAAACGATTTCACTAATTCTTTCTATAGCCTTGTAAGTGATAAAGGCAGATTTATGGATATTGTTGCAGGCCAAGTAGGTGGCGTTTATGTCACAAGGCTTGTTAATGGGCAAGACGATGTCAACGCGTACGAACCAGTGCCGTACGAAAAACAAAAAGCTGCAATGGACCTAATTACTTCTCAGTTTCTAGCAAATGGAGTTTGGGATTTTGATCCAACAATTGTTAAGAACTTGCAAAGAGAAAAAAGAGCAACAGGTTACGGTGGCGATGGCAATGAGGATCCCCAGTTACATGAGTTTGTTTTAAGAATGCAAACAAGGGTGCTTGCTTCATTGTTGCATCCTGCTGTTATGACAAGGCTGGTAGACTCATCAGAATATGGAAATACTTATCTTCCAGATGAGGTGTTAAGTGACTTGTTTAACGGTGTATTTGTAGCTGGAGAAACTCCAGATACTTATAAGAGAAACCTTCAGTCATTTTATGTTGATGCTTTGATCAGTGTTTTTGATGATGAGAGTGAATATGATGATATTGCTAAAGCTGCAGTGTTTTCATCTTTACAAGAAATTAATAAGTTCACCAAAACTAACTCTAGAAAGCCTGATGTTAAAAATCACTATTTATATTTAAATTGGAAAGTTAATAGTTTTTTTGAAGATTATTGATCGACAACTCAGAAATTAATTTTATGAAATGGCGGTCTTTAAAAGATCGCCATTTTAGTTTTAGAAACTGACAATTATTTTCTTAATTGTTCCATCTCTCTCAAATATCTTTTTACTGATATTTTGAGGTAGCAAAAGTCCAGTTATTTTCTCTTTATCTCCAGATGAATATGTTATTTCAATCAATGATTTTCGTGATCTTTGGTAAATAACTGGTGTTTGACATATGGTAAAGGCAAACGACCCTTTCTTTAACTCAATTATACTTCTATGCCCTTTGGTATTGATGTACTCAAAGTTTGCCCTTTTTATTAGATATTCATTTTCATTGAAGATCGCATTGCTAAAACTTATTTGACCATTTGATGTTTCAACGCCCAGTTCTGCCATTCTCGCTATAATGTCTTCTTTAACCTGGCCAGTCATTCCAGGTTGTTGTGCACCTTTGCCAGCTGGTGTATGTGAATAAGGATCTGTTGGAATGGCTCCGTATTCTAGAGGTGTTTTGTCGGCACCTATACCTTTATTAATTTCAAAATAGTGTTTTTTCAGCTTATTAATTACTCTAACTCCGGCTTTTTCATCTACAGCTTTTTGAATAAGTTCTTGAACAGCAATCAGCAGTTTTGACACCATGTGCCAGTAGATGGAACCTAGACCTTCATAGCCATAAAATGTACCTGATCTTCCAGTAAATGACTTGTGATCAAAAACCTTTTCATATATTGCGCAAACCTTGGCTTTGTCATTTTTTAACAATGCCGAGTAAGCATCTGGCAATTGATCAAGAGCCAATGCCAATGCATAGGCATTATTAAAATTACCGTTGAAGTGATAAATACCTTTACTGTCTTTGACTACAATTGTTTTATTCTTGTCTTTGAGAAGCTTCATCAAAAGTCTAGAAGAATGAACAAGTTTTTTTGGGATAATATTTTTCTCAAGAAAACCTGGAAGTTTTTTTGCCGGATATAAGATGTAACTTAACTGATCTTTTCTGTAAAGCTTACTGTTCTTTAGAGAATCGAGGACTATAACTGCTTGTTTTGGGCTTATCTTGCCTGAGCTTAAGGCTGCTACCTGGCCCTCTAACATTTCAGGTAAGTGAGATATTTTTACCTTATCTTTATCGATAGTAAGAAGATTGTAAGCATGATATAGGTTGTCTGGCCTTTTATTCATTTCTATAGCGTGATCTAAGTGTTCATTTAGGGATGCAAGAAATGTAATAACGTCGGCTTTAGGTATTTCTACGTTCTGACCAGTAAATTTATTCTTATAAATTTTATTTCTATAAAGCGAGCCTGCCTTTCCAAGCTTATTAACCACTTCAAACCTTGACTTATCAGTGGAGCGTAATTTTGCTTCATTAAATATTTTTGAAACTGATAAGAAGTATGTTCTTAGTTCATATGAGATAACAAGATCGGTTTTATTAAAACCTGTTAGCAAATCTACGAGGTATTTTGAAAACCTTCTCAAGTAAAACAAAGTAACCATTGAAACGCCATTGCCAACAAGAGCATTGTTTGCATCATTCCATTCAGGTCTTTGAGTATTCAGCCATATGCCTGCTTCAGGTATAAAATTTGACATCTTTGCAAGGAGAGTAACAAGCAACTTTTCGGCAAGCGTAGCTCTGACCAAAGCACCTTTTCTATTTGTTAAGAGAGCACCATCAGATCCAATTTTATTTTTTGCCTTGTCAATCTTATCGGCTTCAGCAAAATTATAATCAATAGTATTTTTTGAATCTTTCATGATTTGTGCATGGGATTTTATTTTGTAGGGAACATTTGCATAAACAAAACATGATCTATTCAAAAGTTCTGACATATGATCGGGGTTATGTTTATTTGAGAACTCTAAAAGTTTTAATAGATAAATTATTTGATGATCTCCCCAATAACCTATATAAGCCCAAGGATTATCGGTTTCTATCCTTTCCCAATCAAAACCATCTTTAGTGACTCGATAAGGGTTATAACCCTCAAAAGTCGATGCATTTAAGAACCTAAATATCATGCTATTAATAAATGATGGGTATGATTGCGCAAGTGCCTCCCAGTTTTGAAAAATATCTCTCCAATTTCCTTGATAATCTAGAATATCTTTACCAGTTGTTTCATCGGTCATATTGATATCAAACTTATTCCATGGTCTGCTTGGATCTCCATGCCTGCGACTAAATTTAAGTGGTAAGTATTCATGAGTAAGTCTGTAAAAATCTTCGTTCGCATGATCAGAAAGCTTGAGTAATCTTTTTAAATGAAATGTATTTGGAAGTTGGTCTAGTTTGTCTTTGTATTTTGCGAGAATTTTTTTATTGGCCTTACCTAAATGCTGAATAAAGTCATCTCGACGCACTTGATAGTTATTATCAAAAACACCACCGCGCATAATATTAAAAAGAACATTAGCAAAATGTCTGGCATTGCGATTGCTGTCTTCAGTAAGCTGCAACCCATCGGCAGCAGCTACAAGCTTTGTTAGCTCGTTGGAACCATCTTCAGCATCAGCTAACACATCTTGATGTAATTTTTTATTTTTTCTTATTTGAGAAATTAGTTGTGTCACACCTGAAACATCTTTATTAACGTCTGCTAAAATTGTCCAGTTTTTATGACTTTTAGCTCCCAATGAAAAAGACGAATTAATGAAATAGGCACCGCGCTCACCTTTAACATCATCTTCATTTTCGAGTTTATGCCCAGCTCTAAATTTTTGTAACTGTGCTGATGAAAGTAATCTGTTTGTATTTTTAAAGTCTGGTGACCAAACCACATTAGATTTTAGTGCCTCACTTGGTTCCGCTCTGTCGACGATGACAGCACTTAATGCAAAAATTCCAAGTTTAGAGAGACGATCAAGTTCTGACCTTTTGTAGGCATCAACTAAATTGCTTGTGCTGTTTTGCAATGCCTCTTCAACGCCCCAAGGCAAAATATTTTGTATTCCATCAACAAATTCAACTTTTATTTTGCTGCCACTTAGGTTTTTAAATTGAGCTGCTCTAACAAATCCAAACTTTTTTGATGTTGTCCACTCATAGCTAAACGATATTTTAAGATCATGATTGACCTCCTCAAAAATAACTTTGTTGCCTTTGAAATTTTTATATAGATTATTCTCACAATCATATATTCCATCGTGTCTAGGTGAAAAAGGCTCCCATAAAAACTTTTTACTGCCTTTGTGAACTATAAAAATTGATTTTGAACCTGTACTTTCAATGTTATCAGTTATTTTGTCGTCGGTGACATATGGAAACAATGCATTATTTGAATTTGACCGACCAGCACTGATGCCGCCATTGCTTGATAAAAACAACCAATGATCATTTGAGCTAACAATGCTCATAAAAAATGGTCGCATGTTTGCTACATTTGAAATTTTATAGAATAGCTCTCCATTGAATTGGATTTGCTCCCCAACTGCATTTTGATGGTTGGTCTTATCTAACAGACCATTAATTAAAAGTGCATTAAATTTTTTCATTTATGTGGCTCACGAAAGCTTAATAGTTTACATTCTTTAACTAATCTTATGAATATACTTAAAAAATTGCTTGCTTTAATAATATTTGGTCTAGCAATTACAGCACATTCAAACGAAAGAGACGTAATTACAATTAAAGGCAATCATCTTCATATAAATAATGAAATATATTTCATGAAGGGCCTTTGTTATCACCCAGTCCCTAAGGGCGAGACTGCTCGAAGTTTTTATAACTTGGATCAAGACCTGGCACTAATGGTCGAGGCAGGAGTGAACACAATTAGAGTATATGAGCCTATTGATGATAAAGAAGTATTAGACAAGCTCGATGCTGCTGGCATCAAGGTAATCATTAGTTTTGGTTACAACAACCCCAATACATTTGATATTGCTACAGGTGGGTTTATTGAATACATACAAAAATACAAAGATCATAATGCGATTCTTCTATGGGAATTAGGCAATGAATACAATTACCATCCCGAATGGTTTGGCGGTGATATAAATATTTGGTACAAGACTTTAGATATTGCTGCAGGTCTCGTTCAAATGATTGATGAATCAAGACCAGTTTCAACAGCACACGGAGAGTTACCTCAAGATGATGTCTTAGCTTATGGCAAGAATATTGATATCTGGGGTGTGAATGTTTATCGATGGGATAAGCCAGCATCAATCCTTCGCGAGTGGCGCATCAAAAATGTAAAAAAACCAATTTATTATGCCGAAGCTGGTGCTGACAGTTACATGGCAACAACACAACTTGGTTATTTTGAAGGGGAAAGCCAAGAAGCACAGGCAGATGCAAATAGGAATATCCTTCAAGCAATAATTGAAAACAAAAAACACAATGCTGGTGTCATGTTATTTCAATTCACCGATGGTTGGTGGAAAGCAGGCAATCCTGATCAGCATGATAAAGGTGGTTGGGCTCCTAATAGTGGAGGTGTGCCATATGATGGTGCTCCGAATGAAGAATGGTGGGGAATTGTTGATATTGATCGCAACAAAAAACTTACCTTTGATGTTGTCAAACAAGCCTATACCCAAAATTAATGAATTCAGTCACTGAAACACAGTACGCAAAAGTTCCATTAGGCCAAAAAATAGCTTTTGGACTAGGAATGTTGGCAAATCAGCTTTTTCCTGCAGCAGTTTCAATTTTTATGGTTGTGCTGGTTCAGGATCTTGGGTTTGATCCAATGTTGTGGGGCATCATTTTCTTTGTTCCGAGATTATTTGATGCAATCACAGACCCTATCATGGGTTTCATCTCAGATAACACTAAATCAAAGTGGGGCAAAAGAAGACAGTACGTCATGCTTGGTGGTCTTATCATGGGTGTTTCTTTTATTTTCATGTGGCAGCTTTATGCAGCTAATGGCTTAACTTATAACTTTTGGTATTTCTTGATCTTATCTTTAGTTTTTTATTTAGGTTTAACAATTTTTAGTATCCCTTATGTAGCAATGGGCTATGAAATGAGCACAGATTTCCATGAAAGAACAAGATTGATGGCTATCGCACAATGGATAGGGCAATGGGCTTGGGTATTAGCTCCTTGGATCTGGGTAATAATCTATGACCAGACTTTATTCGCCAGTGCTGAGGCAGGCACCAGGGAATTATCGATCTACATAGGTATTGTTTGCACAATATTAGCTCTTGTTCCAGCTGTTTTTGTAAAAAGTAAATCTACACTCGATGATACAAACTTAACACCAATCAATGCACAAAATATTGGTAACAGTGTGGTGAATATATTTGTCGCATTTAAGGATGCCTATCTCAATAAACCATTTAGGAAGCTTTGTATTGCTACTTTCTTAATTTTTAATTCCTTTCAAACAATTGCAGCCTTTTCCTTTTTTATTATTGTGCACTATTTGTTTGCTGGCAATGCTGGAGAGGCAGGAGTTTGGCCAACTTTGCATGGTAGTGTCGGCGCACTCATTACAACATTTATCGTAATTCCAACTATCACTAAAATGTCAGAGCATTTTGGTAAAAAGAAAACATTTTTAATCTCACAGGCCATATCAATTTTTGGTTATATATTGTTTTGGTTCTTGTTTGTTCCGGGCAAGCCTTATCTATTTTTATATGCCTTGCCATTTTTCTCATTTGGAATTGGTGGATTATTCACCTTAATGATGAGTATGACTGCCGATGTATGTGATTATGAAGAGTACCGCAATGGTTTGCCAAGGAAAGAGGGAATCTTTGGAGCAGTGTACTGGTGGATGGTTAAATTTGGTACTGCCATTGCAGGTTTATTTACTGGCTTCATTATGTCTTATGTTGGTTTCAATCCAGATGCAGCGACCCAAACTGATGAAGCGTTGACAGGACTGAGATTGGCCTATACTTTAATACCAATCATTGGAACATTATTAGCAATTTACGTCATGCGAAATTATGAGATTGATGAAGAGGAAGCTAATAGAATTAGATTAGAAATTTCAAAATCGAAGTAGTCATAGAATTCTTTTTAAGTTAAATTAATCAATCCTAGACCCGTAGCTCAGTTGGCTAGAGCGCTGCCTTGACATGGCAGAGGTCGTTGGTTCAAGTCCAATCGGGTCTACCAATTAATAAAATAATTAATCAATCAATACTGCCGCAGCAGATGGTGCCATTTTGCGATTGCTGTGATCAACCCCTCTAATTTCTTTGTAACTCCAATTGAAATCAAGATTATTCTGTTCAGTCATTGTGGACAGAGATTGATAAAAATTAATTGCTCTTTTAAACCTGTTTGGTCCTTGTCTCATTGCTCCATCTGACTGGTTTAAAGATGAAGTAACTTTTACATCATGTGATCCAATATGAATATGAAGATCCATTGATAGAAAATTTCTAATATTCTTGGATGTAAGACCAATAGGTGGTTCTTTCAGCCCATATGGAAAAGATCCACCATCTAAAAATGTGTACCAGCCTGCATTAGCAGCAACAGCGGTTTTTACTTTTGGCTCATCAGACATTAGTAAATATCTATGAACAAATTGAGCACCACCAGAGTGACCATAGATCTTGTAGAGATCAGTCTTCACCCCGAATAAATTTTTATAGTGGTTGAACATGATGTCTATAGAATTATTTAGGTACAAATCTCTATTCTTTAGAATCTTTCCAGTAGACGAAGACATTTGTAAGGTATTGTAGTTAGAGAATTTTGACCGAGAAAACTCTGGTGCAATTAGAATAATATTTTTATCTTTGGCATGATTAGCCCAAACTTCGATATAACCATCAGCATTTCTGCTATTTCCATGGATGATGAAAAGAATTTCTGTCTGATCATTGACCTCTTCGGGCAGAACATAAAAAACATTGATTGAAGGTTTGTCCCATTCAGCAAATACCGTTTTCTCATAAACTGCTGCTGCAGAATAAAGCGTGAGAGAGCTAAGTGCCAGCAAAAAAAGTTGCTTGATTTTATCCATACCTTATATTGTAACTCTAGCAAAAACGAAATATGTTTGAAATTAGCGTTATTATTCCAACCTACAATGAGTCTGACAATATTATTGGGCTAATTGATGAAGTTCAATCCCAGCTTGAAGGTTATGATTACGAAATTATTGTTGTGGATGACAATAGCCCTGATGGCACACATTTAAAAGTAAAAGATTATGCTAAAAATAATTCAGAAGTGTCCTGCATCAATAGAACTTGGAAAAAAGGTCTTTCATCAGCAGTCGTAGAAGGGGTTGCTTTGTCAACAAAGAAATACATTAGCGTGATGGACGGTGATGGTCAGCACGATCCAGAAGATCTAAAAAGGATGATTGGGCTAGCCAAAGCAGAAAATTCTGACATTGTGATTGGATCAAGGTTTCTCAATGAAGCAAACACTGCTTCTTTGTCGGCAAACAGAAACAAACTAAGTAAAGTTGGGATTAGTATTACAAATCTGTTTAGTAATGTTCGATCAACAGACCCATTATCTGGTTTGTTTTTAATTAAAAAAGAGAAGTTCACAGATGTTCAAGAAAAATTATACAAAGACGGCTTCAAGATCCTTTTTGATATTTTGATGCTATCTAAAGGGTTGCAGCTTAATGAAGTGCAAATTAACTTTAGAGAAAGGCTAAGAGGGGAGAGTAAATTAAATTTATCTACTGTCTTTAATCTTGGGGGACAAATACTTGAAAACCTTTCACGTGGTTTAATACCTGCAAATTTTCTAGTTTTTTCACTGGTTGGATCATTTGGAGTTTTGGTGCACCTAGCTGTCTTAAATATAGCCTTAGTTGCTAATCAAAGCTTTATTCCATCAAATATTTTGGCAACGCTTGTTGCTATGACTTCAAACTATTTTATGAATAACTATCTTACCTTCCACAACATGCACAAAACCTTTAATCAAAGACTAGCTGGGGCTTTGAAGTATTTCTTTGCCAATTCTTTTTCAATAATTGCCAACATAGGCGTTGCATCTCAACTCTATTTAAATGATTTTACAGCAATGTCTTCAGCTTTATTTGGTATTCTGGCAGGCTTAATTCTTAATTACTTCTTGAGTGTAAATTTAGTTTTCAAAAAATGATGATTAGGGCGATTAATTGTATTTTTTTGATCTTTGCCCTGATTTTTATATTTCAAAAAACAGAAAAGGAGCACTACTACAACTGGGATGCAATTCCTTATTCAATGGGTCTACATATATATGAAGGCAGATCAGTTGATGAAGCTCATTATTTAACGTACTACAACTTAAGAGAAGAAGTGGGACCAAGGCTGTTTCAAGACTTATGTTGCTCAGGCAAATACAGAAGCGACCAATTTTCCAGCTCAGAAAATCTTAATTCAATGTTGCCAATGTATGTGTCTAAACCTGGGTACATATCTTTAATAAGTGCGGTAAAGAATGTTTTTAATATTAGTGAATATCAAGCCATGAAATACATCTCAATATATGCAGTTGTGTTATTGAGTATTTTGTTCTTTGTGTCATTTTTTCAAGCCAATGGTATTGCTCAATTTGCATGGATACCGTTGGTGATTGCTGGCGATATTCTTTTTCTTGGGAAGTTGATGACCCCAGACGCTGTTACCACCCTAATCTTTGCGCTTGGCCTGGTCTTATTATTACGCAAAAGCCTAATAAGTGGTTATATTGTTCTAGCATTATCAATGTTGTTTAGACTAGATATGATTGTGGCGGTGGGTCTTTTAGGTTTATTGCCACTTTTAAATCAAAAATTTATTTTTGCTGCTGTAAATTCAATAGTTTTCTTATCAATTTATTTTATTGTTTCTTCTGGATCTGATCATATTGGGTGGTGGGCACATTTCTACACAAGCGTAATAAGCCAACAAAGCAATCTAACTGATTTTAAGCCCGAATTTGATTTTGAAAGATATCTTTCAATTGTTTTTGGCAATCTGGAGTGGGTTTTGAGAGACACAAATTACATTAAGTGGTTTGGTATGAATCTTATTTTATTTTTTACCGGTGCATACTTTTATCAAAAGAAAAAAAATATTTTCTTAAATACGGTATTAATAATTTTGTGCGTATCGATAATAATTAAGTTCTTTTTATTCCCTAAAGTCGATGCGAGAATCTATCTTTCAATATTAACACCTGCTTTATTCATTGCGTTTCTTAATTCAAGTTATAGAAAAAGTGGAGTCATAAAGTGATTGTTTAGTACACTAAGAAAATGCGCTTAATTTCAATTTTAATTACTGTACTTTTAGTTGCATGTGGAGGTGGAGGCAGTTCAGCCCCTGAGGAAACTCCAACACCTACTCCTGCCCCAATAACACAGAACTGCAATGTGGTGGTTACTAAAGGCCCATACCCTCAAATTTGGCCTACATTGGAGTGGAATACTGCTTCCTTAGAAAGTCAGGGTATGTGTCCAGATGAAGTTCAAAGTGTAATTGATTATGCGTTTCTAGAAGGCAATGATACGGGCGCAATTATTGTTATTAGAAATGGGTACATTGTTATTGAGGAATATGATTCAGGAAAAACAGAAAATGATCTGGCAACAAGTTGGTCAGTGGGAAAAAGTTTTGCCAGCGCTTTGATGGGTGTGGCTCTAGAAGAAGGTTTGGTGAGCTCCCTTGATGAAACAACAGGACAATACTTTCCTGAATGGGCTGGGACTGAGCGGGAAAACATTACCATCAGACATTTAATGACATTGCGAACAGGTCTTGAAGCTGACTGTCAGGGTCCGCCAAACGAGTATGATAATGGAGGTAACAGCATCTATTTTTCTAGCGATCAGGTCGCTTGTGCTTTAAATCGAGAATTACAAGGACCGATTGGTGAGAAGCTGTATTACTACTCAAATTCTGATGTCATGTTAGCAGGAGAAATTATGGAAGTTACCTCTGATATGAAGCTGAACGACTATTTAGACCAAAAACTTGGATCAATTATGAATGCAGATTACCAGTGGTGGGAGGATGCATTTGGCAATTCACTTGGGTATTGCTGTATCGATGCAACACCTCGAGATTTTGGTAGGTTTGGTCTACTGTTTGCAAGAAATGGCGAATGGGATGGTCAACAACTCATACCAGAGTCATGGATAGAGCTCAGCACAAGTTTAGCTTTGAATGGTGAATACGGATATTACTGGTGGCCGATAGATGATCATGATGGTTTTGTTGCTATAGGATTGCATGGGCAAACTATTGCAGTAATACCAGAGAATAATTTAGTAATAATGAGATTTGGTAACTATTCTAGACTTGGTGATGGTACTACTGTTCGAGTTGGTGGGAATGGTCATGCCACCAATGAACCACTTAGCTATGACATTACTTCATTTATTAATAGAGTAACTGCTCTAATTAGATGATTTTTTATTTAAAATTAGTATAGTTTTTATAAATGTTTAAAAAATACCTTTCACTGGTTTTTCTTGTGTGTTCAACCCAATATGCGGTTGCCGATTATGGATGGGTTCAAGATTTGGTTGGCATTGAAGAAGAATCCTTTAATTATATACAGGGCACTGACCCTGACTTGGAGAATTACACAAAAAATGCTTTTTTTACAAATGTAACTCTTTCTCCTAATGGTAAATATCTAGCTTTTCAAAGCAAAAGTGCAGAATTTACAGAAGGTATTTTAATTGCTGAATCTGAGAAATATTTTGAAAAAGGTTTGGCTGGTTCAACTGTTGCTAAAATTGCAGTTGATGGAGGTACCAGTCAACTTTTGGGTGTTAGGGAATTATTCTTGTGTAATGCACTTTGGGCATCTAATAGATACATATTAATAGAATTGTGCGGCAAGCGTTTTGATTTCATCCAAGGAGAAATATTTGTTGGTCTGGGTGTATTTAAAATTTTTGATATAGAGACAAAAGAGTTTAGAAATTTTTTGTTTCCGATTGAAGGCGGCGTTTCAAAAGGAAGCCAAAATTTCCAAGATAGATATAAAGTTGCAACATTTATTTCTAGATATGATGAAGATCACATCCTGATGTCTGTCCCAGAAAATAGGAGGGGTTACCGTTTTGCAAATCTTAGAAAGATAAGACTCGACAAGAGAGGTACTGAAGCGCGTGGAGATAATATTTATGTTTCAAAAGAGCCTTGCCAGACCCAGATTCTTTATAGAGCTTCAAATTTTTGTAACCAAGGGAACATATTCTTATTAGACCAAAACAAGAAACCAGTCCTTACTTTTTCAAGCGATCTTGATGGTGTCTACGCTCACCTAGCTGACAAAGAAACTACAAAAATTGATGTTGATCTAGAGGATTACAGCCCAGTTGCGATTAAAGGTAGTAATTTGTACTTGGTAAACAATTCAGGACTTGCACCAAGCGCAGTCAGCGTCTTCAATATCAAAACAAAAAAAATAAATAAAATCTCACCATCGGATTGCTCAACAGTTGGCTCTGCTTTCAACTCTCTTAATCAAAATGTGCCCTATGCTGTTCAAATGGAATGTGATGGATACAAAGAAATTATATATTTTGATCAAGAAAGTAGGGACGCAAAGCTGCTCATGAACCTTTCACGAAGCTTTCCAGATAAATATATTAGTTTTGGTGGGTGGACAGATTCAAACGACAAAGCCCTCTTATCTATACAAGATTCATCTAGTTTTGTTGAAGTATTTCTTTTAGATTTAAAGAGACAAAAACTCCAATTTGTAGGAACTGCATCCAATATACCTAAGGATAAGTTATTTAAAAATGAGAGAAGAAAATTTACCACAAGAGATGGTGAGACCATTTATGGCTATCTAACAAAACCAAAACAAAAAATTAAAAAACTATTTGTATATGTGCATGGTGGTCCATATGGTGTTAGAGATTTTGATGCATTTGACCCATTCGAGCAATATTTAGTGAGCAAAGGTGCAGCTGTATTGAAAGTAAACTTCCGTGGTTCGGGTGGCTTTGGCCAAGATAAAATTGAGAATGCTTATAAAGAATGGGGAGGAATGTTGCTTAACGATATTGCAGATGCAACTATTGCCACTCAAAAAGAATTAGGGTTAAACAGAGATGAAACTTGCGCTGTTGGAGCTAGTTATGGTGGTTATGCTGCATTAACTTTGGCTTATAAGCATGGAGATATCTACGAATGTGTTGCAGGTGGTATGGGTGTTTATGATATGAAGATTCTCAGGGATGGTTCAGATGAAAGCATTTATACATCTCAAGATGATTATTTTGAAATTGCAGAGGATTTTTGGGGAAGTGATGAAAAACAACATATAGATTTTTCTCCGGTTTACAATGCTGATAAAATGAAAAGTAGAATTTTAATGTGGCACGGTTTGCAAGACGGAATTTCACCTATAATGCATCTTGATTTAATGAAAGAAGCTTTAGAAGAAAACAATGTTGAATATAAGTCATTTACTTTGAGTAGACTTGGGCATACTTTTGGAAGAGAAGAAGATATGCGAGCGCACTTCCCAGTCATCAAAGATTTTCTATTTGAGTGAATTAGCCGAAATTTCGAGCAAGTTTAGCTTTATCACTTTCGTAAAATTTACCAGCAAAATAATAGAGAATCGGACCCAGAATTAGGAAAATTATATTGAAGCCAACAAGTGTAACTGTGTATGGGTTTTCAACTTCTGATGAAATTAGAGAATCCAATGCTATGCCTGCAATCATGCTGCCAGGAACATAACCCAGAAGATTTAAACATACCAAGTTAAAACCAACAATGGTTCCTCGGATGGTCGAAGGAACAAGTTCTTGAATTACCGCAAACACAGGTCCATAAAAACATCCTAAACTAAATGCAGAAACACAAATTCCTGCCCAAAAAAAGAAATCTGTTGGTTCAAGATAACGAGTAAAAGCAAAAGGAACTGTTAGCAAAGTCAGAATAAGTAAAAACCATGTCCTAGGGAAATTATATTTTTTTAATGCCCAGTCGCTAAATGTGCCGCCAAAGACACTCCCCAGCAGGCCAAAGATAGTAAATATCCAACCCGATGCTTGAGCAAAAGATGCTCTATCCAGCCCTTTATCTTGAATGGCCCAAACTTGATCAAAGACTGATGCTCCTAAAAGAACATGGTAGATAGTTCCAGCAAGAATAGTTAAAACTAATGATTTTGATGATCGTAATACCTTAAATAATAATGTGATTATTTCTGCAAATGATTGTTTGGGTGCCTCAGTAGTGACGGTTTTTCTTGGCGTATCTTTAACAAGCAGCATCACTAGGCCCAATACAACACCAATTCCGCCAAGCAAATAAAAGCATCCTCTCCAGCCAATCACAGGCGCTAAATAACCTGCTAAAATTAAGCTAACCCCGACCCCCAAAGGTACTCCCATATAATAAAAACCAGCTGCAAAACCTAATCTTTTAATGTCATAGCGATCTGACAAGATTGACATGGTTGTCGGCGTCATTGCTGATTCGCCAATACCAATAAAAAGTCTTGGTATAGCAAGAGTTACAAAGTTTTTTGCCATGCCAGAAACAGCAGTGAAAAAGCTCCAGACAATAACACCTATACCAATTATTTTTGTTCGATTATATCTATCAGCCAAAGTGCCAACAAATAAGCCTGATACCGTATAAAAGAAGATAAAAATTACACCAGTTAGCAAGCCAAACTGAGTATTGGTTAGTTCTAGATCTGGGATAATAAAATTAGCAAAACTTGCTAGAAATTGTCTATCAACAAAATTGATAATATTTAAAACAGTGACAAATACTAAAAAACTAGTGTTCCTTAAATTAAAGATATATCTCCCTTTGCAATGTAATTATTATCATAATCCCATAAGGATTATTTTAAAAACCTCATTTTTATCAAATACTAATTGAGCTCTCGTTTACAAACAAAATTTTATTGTCTTTCTTTTTTCCAATGAGTTGGCCATCGTGGTTAATGCCGATAAAAAGCAACTCTTCATTGTTTGATTTAAGAATAATTTCCCTTTTGTTGTGGATGCATAAATTGGTCCATCTTTTACTCCAACCCTCATCAAGATCATTTTCTAAAAATACAAAGAGTTTTGAAGAAAGCATTTCAATTATTTGCTCCTTAAATTTATTTATCTCTGCATTTATCTCTAAATTACCCCATTGTTTAGTTGAGTCTGATAATTTTAAGTTGACACCAATACCTATTACTATTTTAAAAATGTTATTAATTGATGAGGTTTCTACCAAAATACCCCCTACTTTTTTATCTTTATAAAAAAGATCATTTGGCCACTTAAGAAGCACATTTTTTTTAAGAATTTGTTGAAGAGATTCAGCAACAATTAAACCAACTTTAACACTCAGTCCATTAATAAGATTGTGCCTGGTAAAGCCAAATGAAAAATAAAGATTGCCTTTGGGGCTGTTCCATTCTTTTTCATTACGACCTCGACCCTTTGTTTGTATATCAGCAGTTACAAGAATAGGTTTATCGGAATTGTTTATCTCATTAAAACAGATATTGTTTGTAGATTCTGTTTTATCAAGATGAATTTGTTTTAAGCCACTTGGCATTAGGTTTTTTTAAGGTATGGCAAGTACGCAAGAAATGCGAAGGCGTATGCTACAGGTATCAAAGCAATTAAATGGTAAGGGGCATCTGGGAAGAAGTTCATAATATTATCACCATAAGGTTTATCTAAAACGAACCAATAGTTTGTTTCAAAATTGAGATTAAATACATAAACCAAAGGCAAGAACACAAAAGTAGTTACTAACATCAAATTCCTATAGTCTTTGAGGTATGGTCTTTCATGCATATGAAATATGGCAGTGAAAACTCCAATAAGAATCAAAGCATGACCATACATGGTGTCTAAGTATTCAAGAGAAGGAAAACCCAAGACCGTATCAGGTGTCAAAATAGACATGCCACCACCTGTTAATCCCCAAAAATATGCAAAGACAAAAAATGCTCGAACCTTAGTTACTAAATAAGCTGCGATACACCATGTTGAAAAAGCACACATATGCAGTGGCATTGCATCCCACCAGTCAAATCCTCTTTCAGTTATTTTAAAAAAAGGATTTGTTATTTCGTGATAGAGAATAGCGGCAACTAAGATATATTTAAAAATAATTTTAGTATGTCGTGAAGAGTCTTTAAGTGCTAGTGGTATACCGACTGCCGCACCAATAAATAAAAGTACATTTAAAAAATGGATAGGATCTAGAAGGTTAAATGCTTCAGCAGTCATAATTTATTATGCTCCTTGATTATATCAGCTGCTTTCTCAGCAATCATTATTGTTGGTGCATTTGTGTTCCCACCTACTAGAGTAGGCATTATTGATGCATCGACAACTCTAATGCCTGACAATCCATGAACTTTCAAGCTGGTATTAACTACCGCCATGTCATCATTACCCATTTTGCATGTGCCGATAGGGTGATAGATTGTGTCTGAGCGAGCTCTGATTGCAGATTCTATCGCTTTATCATCATTTATATTTACAGGATTTAACACATTGGAGAATTGATTAAGAGGTTCTGTATTTAGTATCCTCATCATCACTTTATAACCTTTAATCATTGTAGACATGTCTTCCCTATTTGATAAAAACTGTGGATCGATCTCTGGGTCCTTAAGAGGATCTTTGGAAGCAATTCTTACAGTGCCTATAGATTTAGGTCGCAACAAACAGACATGACAGCTAAATCCATTGCCTGGTATTTTTTTTCTGCCATGATCTTCAATCATGCCTATTGCAAAGTGTAGTTGTATATCTGGCGCTTCTAAGTCTTCTGATGTTTTAAGAAAAGCACCACCTTCTGCGATAGGAGAAGAAAACATACCAGTTCTTCTTAGAATGTATCTTAATACTTCAAATGGAGCTCTAAGTATAAATTTTAAAGATTGTGACCCCATCAAAGACCAACTATCAACTCGATGGGATGTAATATAGTCAATATGGTCTTGAAGGTTTTCACCAACACCATTTAGTTCGTGAATGCATTCAATTTCTTTCGACTCAAGAAAAGCTCGATTTCCAACGCCAGATCTTTGAAGTAGAGTAGGGGAGCCATATGCACCGCCACATAATAAAACTTCTTTTGCACATCTAATTTCTTCAGGAACACCATTAATCAAACACTGAACTGCTTTAGCTGTTTTATTTTCAAAAATAACTTTGTCAACCGTTGCTTCAGTCAAGATTGTTAAATTTGCTCTTGCTCTTGCTGGGTTTAGATATGCTGCAGCGGTAGACCAGCGGCGGCCATTTTTTTGAGTTACTTGATACCTGCCAATGCCTTCTTGATGCTCACCATTAAAATCATCTGTATATTTGTAATGTTGTGTTCCTGCTTCAATAAACATTGAAACAAAAGGGTTGTTATTTCTTATTTTAGCTACGTTTAATGGACCTGAATCATTATGAAAATGATTCTTAAACTGTTCATTACCTTCAGCTTTCTTGAAGTAGGGCAGGACATCATCATAAGACCACCCTTTATTACCTAACGAAGCCCAATGGTCATAATCCCATTTATGGCCTCTAATATAAAGCATCGCGTTAACAGAGCTCGATCCACCTAAAGTTTTTCCTCTTGGTTGGTAGCCTCTTCTATTGGTTTGGTATTCATGTGGTACTTGATAAGTTCCTCCAACTGAATCGGCTAAATTTGCAGTTCCTTCTGTGACAGTGACGGAACTAAATTCTTTTTGAGGTACAGTCTCATATGGATAAACATACTTAGAATTTTCATCATTTAAAACAAATGCAAAAAGCGCAGGTGTATGTATAGCTTCTGAGTTATCTTTTGGACCTGTTTCAATTAAACAAACTGATACATTCTCATCTTCAGACAGTCTATTTGCTAGCACACAACCAGCTGATCCTCCTCCGACAATTACGTAATCAAAAGCTCTCATGCTTTTTTAAACTTATCCCAAAACATAAATGGCAAATAAGTTATAAAAAATACAACCACAGATAGTGGTATGACTCCTAGCATATGATATGGAGGAGTTGGCATGAAATCCATTAATGACTCACCAGCAGGTGTATCCATGAGGTACCAATAATTAGCAAGATCATTCACATTTTCACCAACAACTGGATCAAAAAATGTAAAGTCGCCAATAGCTACATTAATGAGGTATATAGGTAGTAGTAAAAGTATTGAAATTACCGCCATTTTCCAAAAGTTTTGGAGGTATGGTCGGTATTTTAAAACTGCTAGTGCAAAAAAAATGCCCAAAATAATTTGACCATGACCATAAAAGAACATGAAATACTCAATATCTGGCCATGCATAATCAAGATCTGGTGTAATGATTGCCATAGTGGCACCACCTATACCCCAATAGAATGGAAGCTCGAAGAATAGTTGATTCTTCTCTCTGCTTAATAAAAATATGCCAATCAATACAGCACTAAAGTTACACATATGCAAAGGAAGGTACGTCTGCCATGGTTTATCAAAACCATAGATATAAATAAACGGTTTTGTTATCTCAAATATTATTAATGATAAGCCAATTAGTTTTGCTACTAAGTTCTGTGATTTTGTATTAATGAAGTTGGCTAAAATGCAAAATAAAACAATAATTATGCCTGTCCAAATCATTGTGGAAACGTGTTGGGCTCCAAATAAAATAAAAGGTTCCATGTTCTCTCCCTAATGTGTCAATAAAGTTAAATAATACTTTGTCAGTTGATAGTAACAAAATTTAATTTAAGATGAAAAATAATAGTAAATTTATGTCAAACGACTGTCTGTTATTAAATGGAAACGGGAAGCCTCTCAGTTATTTCCCTTTATCGACTATTGATTGGAAAACTTCAATTAAATTAGTGCTTACCAAGAATGTAATTATTATTAAAAACCATGATGATTGGGTTGTTAGATCGCCATCAGTAACTGTGGATGTGCCAAGCATAATAATGCTGCGAAGATTTCATAAATTTCAGAACTACGTAAAATTTTCACGATCAAATGTTTATTTGAGAGATATGTATAAATGTCAGTATTGCTCTGATATTTTTGAAAGAAACCGTTTAACACTAGACCATGTAGTGCCAAAATCAAAAGGCGGAGAGACCAGTTGGGAAAATATTGTTACATGCTGCAACTCTTGCAATACTTTTAAAGGCTCAAAGGATTTAAAACCCACCAATAAACCAATTAAGCCTTCATTTGCCCACCTGCTAAATGGCCACAAATTGAAAGCTAGCGATTTTCCAGATAAATCCTGGAGTGAGTATATTTTTAGTACTTAATTGAGCAACCGTAAGGCCTTGTTTTTGACTCTTGCACGCTGAGACCATTAGCCAAATCATTCATTGCTGCAACAACATAATTCTTTGCTTTTGATAAGTCTGTATTAAAGAGCGCTCCGGTTCTGCCCATGTTGTCAATTGCTCCTTGGTACTGCAATTTCTGATTTTCATCAATGATATACATGTGTGGTGTTGTTTTTGCCTTGTACATTTTTCCAACTTTGCCTGAGGTATCAAAAAGTACATGCGAAGGTTTGGCACTTCTTGCATTGGTAAGTTCAATGGCTTCATCTGGTGAGACATAGCCTTGCTTGCCTACAGCAGACGAAATTATTGATAACCAAATTACACCTTCTTCAGTATATTTTTCTTGCAAGCTTTGCATGTTGGAAGTTTCATAGTGTCTCTGAACAAACGGGCAATCATGATTAGTCCACTCAAGAATAACTTTTTTCCCTTTGAATGAATCTAACTCTATGTTTTCTCCATTTTGATTCATAAGCTGAAAGCTTGGAGCTGCAAGTTCGCTAGCACTTACTATGCTAAGACTCAGCATTAAAAATAAAACTTTAATTTTCATTGATTACCTCTCTTAAATAACTCTCAGTTAATATTTCATTAAGAACCATTGGTTCGTCAAGTTTTTTGCTCCAGTAAATATAAAGTGGAATACCTGATCGATTATATTTTTCTATTTGCTGTGCTATTTCTGGGTCTCTATTTGTCCAGTCAGCTTTTAAGTAGGTAATATTATTTTCCTCAAATAAATTAAATATCTCATCTGTAAAGGCTATACCTTCATTCACTTTACATGTAATACACCAAGCAGCTGTGTAATTAATAAAATACGCGTCACCATTTGTTTTGAGCTCTCTTTCCAGATCTAATGACCAGCTTATTGAATCATTGCTTTGAGTTACTGTTTGCTGTTTAAAATCCCAATTGAATAATTGGTACCCATAAGCACACCCAATGAGAACGCCAATCAAAATAGCATGCTTGATTTTGATTATGAATAGCCACGCAATGAACGCGAGCAGCAACCAACCAATAAGGACAAATAGAATTGAATTGGCATCAACTTGATTGGCAAGAACCCAGAGCAACCAAATGGCAGCACCAAACATCATAAAACCAAATAATTGTTTAAGAGACTCCATCCATTTCCCAGGTTTTGGTAAACGGTTTACTAGCGATGGGAACAATGCAATTAAGAAATAGGGCAATGCAAAACCTAAGGCTAAAAAGAAGAAAATAAGATAAGAATATGCATCTGGTTGAATTAGTGCAGCACCCAAAGCAGCTCCCATGAAAGGAGCAGTGCATGGCGATGCAACTATTACTGATAAAGCACCGGTCATCATAGAGTTGACAGGCCCAGAGCCATTAGCAAATTTCTCAAATTTACCTAGGCTGCTGCCTATATTTAAATCAGTAATTAGGTACACACCAATAGCAAAAATGAGTCCTGCCAAAATAGTCACAACAAATGGACTTTGTAATTGGTATCCCCATCCTATCAGTTCACCAGCATTTTTTAACGTTACAAGAGTAAAGGCTATGATCATAAAGGTAATAATCACACCAACGACATAGGCACCAGCGTTAATTGTAACTGATGTCTTTGAATCGCTTGCACTTTTTACAAGAGATAACCCTTTTAGAGCAATCACTGGCAATACGCAGGGCATTAGATTCAGAATTAAACCTCCTATAAGTGCGAACAAAATAGCAGTGAGTATGCTTATGCTTTCTACTGCGGCAACTTCTATTTCGGATGTTGGTTGGTTAATTTCAAAATAATATGCGTCTGATAGAACTACGCCTGAAAGAGGCTTATCAAAGTCTTCGTAAACGCTAAAAGATAAAGCTTTATTAATATTTTCTTGAGGGTCTGAGTAGTCAAAAACTTGATCATCAAAAGGAAAAAAATAACTATTTTCAGTTATGGCATCAGATAGAAGGGTAAATGCATTGTCTGTTCGTCTTATTTCAAGGTCTGGTGGTGCTCTAATTGGTACTTGAGCCTCCCATTTAGTTAATTCCTCAATTTTTTGAGTAACATTTAAAATATTCTTAGTAAGAGTAAGCTTAAGGGTCGTTTCTTCGGGGATACAAATATCATCACAGACTAAAAATTTAATATCTATTTCTGTGTTTGCATCGGCAAGATTGTCAAATGTTATTTCAAATGGAAAGACAACCTCATTTTCATAGCCATAAGTCATTAATGGGGGGTATTCAATCTTTGAAGGCCCTGGCCATGTATTTTTATTGATTACCCAACCCTTGGGATTTTTATATGTAAAGGTCGGTGGCCCGCCAGAATCACCTGGATTCACCCAATAGGTATGCCAACCTGGAGTGAATGTAAACTTATAACCAAACTTATATGTGCCTGGCTCTTGTATTAAATTTTCTTTACCAATGATTGAGATCTCAGCATGATCTGTTCGTGCTGAACTAGTCTCCGCAACATATGTCGCTGCTAAGAAAATAAAAACTAAATATCTCATATCAAAGTAGGGCGGCTAATGCCGCCCAAAACATTATTTAACCTCTATGCTTCGAGGTTTTTTGTGATCAGGAACCACTCTTTCCATATCTATAGTCAAAAGACCATTTTTTAAAGATGCTCCTAATACTTCAAGATCTTCAGCTAAAGTAAATTTTAACTTGAATGCTCTCTTAGCAATTCCACGATGAAGTGCCTCAGCATTTGAGTCAGTGTCTTTTGGACCATCGTATTTGATAGTCAAGACAGCATCACTTAGCTCTATATCTAAATCTTTCTTTTCAATTCCAGCTAGAGCAACCTCTATTTGGAAATTTAGCCCATCCTTATAAATGTTATACGGTGGGTAACCGGATTGAGATTCGTTAGAAAGTCTTTCGAATCTATCAACGAGATTTTCAAAACCTAAAACACGGTTTGAAAACATTGGATCAGTAAAATTAATTAACATATTAGTCCTCCTTAAAGCGACTAGTTAAATTTAAGATGGCCTCACCTGAGCACCATCATTGTAAATTTAGAACTAATTACAGAAAAATCAAGAACTTTTTTATCAAAAAGTAACGTTTACTTCTCAAAATATTGTTTTTTTTTATTTATATGAGTAGTATAGGTTACATTATTTTTAATTAAGGAGATATAATGACATATTTTTCACGAGCAGTTTTACTATTCATATGTGGAATAGTGCAGATATTTTTTTCGGCACACCTGCTATTTGATTGGAATATACTTGATCTTCCATCAGATCTAATGTTTATTCCTGGCATTTTAGTTTTATTAACCTGGGCAATACTTTCACTTGATTATCATTTTGGTAACAAAGATAGCAAAGTAGCACTTTATGACGAATATATCGCAGATAGATTTTATAAGCTTGGGGCAGCAGGCTACTCTATAACAGGTTTGGGCTTGTTCGGTTTATTTGCTATTCAAGATTACTCAGCATGGAGTTTGGAGACAGCAAATGCATTTATTTTAAATTTGTCTGCATTTTTCTGGTTTGTATTTGGATCATTAATAGTTATATTTTCATATGGCGACTATAAAGAGTCAGTAGATGGGTAAAGATCATAAAGATTTAGTAGTTCTGTTAACACAAAAAAGAAAGGAGGCTGGCATTACACAAGCTAGTCTTGCTGAGGCTGTACAGGTTTCAAGAAAAAGTATCAATGCTATTGAAAATGGAATTTATGTTCCATCAACGGTATTGGCAATAAAAATTGCTACAGTATTGAATTGCAGTGTTGAAGACTTATTTAAACTACATGATGGAACTTTTCCATTATTAACGGAGTCAAAAAAATATGATTAAAAAAATACACATTTTAATTCTCTTATCAATTTTAGCCCTTGGTGGATGTGCAACAGGTGGCTTTTCACCTGATGTCGTTTCAAGGGATGCAGCTGCAAAAAGCCAGTATGTCCAATCAGGCGTCGTTGTATCAGTTAGAAATGTGACTATCGAAGGCGACAGAGCTGGGGGAAATCTGTTTGGATCAGTTCTGGGTGCAATTGTTGGATCAAACATAGGTGGCGAGGATGATGAAACAACACAACAAGTGGGTGCTGTCGTGGGCACTGCAGTTGGTTCAGTGGTAGGACAAAATGTTGGTGAAAGTCTATCTAGAAAGGCTGGAGTTGAAATCATAATTAAGCTGGATACCAATGAAAGAGAAATATCCATTGTCCAAGAAATGCCAGAAGATGTTGATTACTCATTTAGAGCAGGCGATAAGGTCAGAATTGTAAGATCAGGTGGTAAGGCAAGAGTTGTGCCTTATAATTAAGTGATTGGAACCTGTAAATCTATGGAATAAAGCTCTCGATCTTCTTTCAAGAAGGGAGCACTCTGTATTCGAGCTCAGAACAAAGTTAAAGAGATTTAGCGAAAATACTTCTGAGCTTGAAGATACAATCAAACGTTTAAAAGATTCAAAATTTCTGGATGATAAAACATTCAGTGAGTCTTTTGTCCGCAGCAAATCCCAGTCTGGGTACGGCCCCAATTACATTGAACAGTATTTAAGAAAAAAGGGTGTAAACTCAAGTGACTACGATATTTATGGCTATGATATTGACTGGGCAGCCATTTGCCATGAACTTTATTTGAGAAAATCAAAAGGTAAAGAATTAAATCATAAAGAAAAAGAAAAGATTTTAAGATTTTTAGCCTATAGAGGTTTTAGTTATGAAATAATAAAAAACGCTCAAAAAGATATCGAATAATGGCATTAGCAAATAAATACAGACCATCAAAATTTTCGGAAGTGATCGGACAAGAGGCAGCAGTTGTTGCCTTAAAAAACATTATAAAAAATCAAAACTTCCACAATGGATATATTTTTGCAGGCACACGTGGAGTTGGCAAAACAACCCTTGGAAGATTATTTGCTAAAGCTTTAAACTGCAGTAACTACGACTTAGAAAGTGGTTCTACATGTAATGTATGTGCTAACTGCGAGGCTATCCAAACAAATTCTTACCTTGATCTAATTGAAATAGATGCAGCTTCAAGAACAGGTGTTGATGATATGAGAGAGCTATTAGAATCTGTTCAATATAGACCTTCGCAAGGAAACTATAAAGTCTATCTAATTGATGAAGTGCACATGCTGTCAATACAAAGCTTCAATGCTTTGTTAAAAACATTGGAGGAGCCTCCTGCGCATGTTATTTTCATTCTTGCGACAACAGAATCAAATAAAATTCCAAAAACGATTATCTCAAGATGTTTGCAGTTCAATCTCAAATTAGTTCCCGATGGCCAGATTGCTGAAAACTTACAGAAAGTTTTTGATAATGAAGGGGTAAAGTATGACGACAAGTCCCTTGATTTGCTTGTTGAGCTAGCGAAAGGCTCAGTCCGTGATTCTTTAACTCTTGCTGATCAAGCAATGTCTCATTGTGACAACAATCTTAATGAGTCAGAAATTTCAAGACTACATGGTGTGCTAGATTTATCTTCAACAGGTAAGTTATTTGAAGCCATTTTCTCAAATGATGTTAATGAAGTAACTGTTGAGCTTGAAAGATACCAGTCCCTTGATGTCAATTATGAGATCTTGTTCGACAGAGCGCTAAAATTCTTGCACGCAGAAATCATTAGAAATTTAAAAGACAAAGACGTAGATGCACAAGATATGCATCTATACTACCAATTCTTTACAAATGGGCTTATAGATGGAAAACAAACTGGCAATATCAGAGATTCCTTTGATATTGCTGTTTTGAGATGTTTATCATTTTCAGAAAACCAGATAACTGTAAAAAAAAAGCAAACTGAATCAGCAGTAAAGACTGCAGAAATAACCGAAGAAAAAATTCAGCCAACCCCTGCGCCAGAAATAAAAAAAGAAGCTCAACCTCAAGAGAAAGAGGAAAAAAAAATAACAACAAATAACTGGCTGAATATCTTTGATGAGATTGATTTGTCGGGTCCAGCCCGAGCATTTTTCTCAAACTTGCAATTAGACAAAGTAGAGGACACTAAATTATTTTTTAGTGGTTCAGATATGTTTACATCAAGAATAACGAGGGAAAACATTGATGATTTAATCATATCGCTCAATAAAGTTGGTTATACAAATTGTGAGGTAGTTATCGAAGCGACTGAAGCTGCGGTTAAAACACCATCAACTGCTTGGGAAAAAAAGCGAAAAGAAGAAATTTTAGCTTTTAAAAAAGAGATTTTAGAAAGTGACTTATTGGTAAACCTAAAACATAATTTTGGAGAAGAGATTACCCAAGATAAATTTCAAGTAATTGATCATGAAGAATGAGAACAGCCTGTTGGCCCAATTAATCAAAGCTTTTAAGATTCTTCCTGGAGTTGGTGAAAAATCAGCACAGCGAATGGCCTTCTACCTGCTAGAAAATAATAGGGAGGGAGGCACAAAACTTTCAAAGTTGCTAACAAATGCAATGGAGAATATAAGAAATTGCGCATCCTGTCGAAACCTCACTGAGGACATATATTGTGACATATGTTCTGATACCAAAAGAGATACCTCTACTCTTTGCATTGTAGAGAGTCCTACAGATGTTATTGCTATCGAAAATTCCGGCAGTTTTAAAGGGAAGTATTATGTGCTTATGGGCAGACTGTCACCCATTGATGGAGTGAATCCAGCCGACCTTGGAATACCAAAACTAATTGAAGATATAAATGCAAATGACATCAAAGAGGTAATCATTGCAACAAGCCCAACAATAGAAGGGGATGCCACATCCTTCTATATAAAAGATCAAATTACGAAAGGAAATATTATTATTTCAAGAATTGCGTATGGCGTTCCAATGGGGGGAGAATTAGAATATGTTGATAACACAACACTGAGCCGTGCCATACAGGGACGAAGGGAAATTGAAAAATGAGCATCAAATCTGATAACTGGATAATAGAACAAGCTGAAAAAAATCAATTGATTAATCCATTTGAAGCAAATCAAATAAGAGAAGTTGACGGAAATAAAATTGTTTCTTATGGGGTATCAAGTTATGGATATGACGTGCGCTGTTCCAATGAATTCAAAATTTTTACCAATACTTTCTCTTCAGTGGTTGATCCTAAAAACTTTGATTCAAATAGTTTTGTTGATGTGATTGCAGATGAATGCATTATCCCGCCAAATTCATTTGCTCTGGCACGAACTATTGAATATTTTAAGATCCCAAGATCAGTTTTAACTCTTTGCCTCGGTAAATCCACTTATGCACGTTGTGGAATAATTGTTAATGTCACACCACTAGAGCCAGAGTGGGAAGGCCACGTTACTTTAGAGTTCTCAAATACCACTAATTTACCTGCAAAAATCTACGCAAATGAAGGTGTTGCTCAAATGTTATTTTTTGAGTCCGATGATATCTGTAAAACAAGTTACAAGGATCGGGGTGGCAAGTATCAGGGACAGACTGGTGTTACTCTGCCAAAAACTTAGGCTTTTCTTTTAAACTTAAGATTCTTTTTTCACCATCGCTCAAGATAGCTTTGCTTTGAATGATCAAGTAATCAAATTCAGGTGCAATGTAGTAGATGATAGGTCCAACTTTATCAGCAGTGGCCTCAACAACAAGTGTGTTAATAGGCCCAAATGGCGTGGTTATTTTTTCTTCACCAGTAAGCTTGTAATTTTTTTGTATTACTTTGCCCTTAGTATTGTCAAAAATGCTCAAACTATATTCGTTGACACCATTAGCAGCATTAAGTCTGACCTGCACATCGCTAGCTAATTGTTCAAGAACCTCAGTTTCTAAGGCAATATTTTCTAGCTCATTCGAAGTGATATTTTTACTATCAAATAACAAAGAAAACTTTTTTGGTTCATCTCTAAAAGGGTCTTTTACTGTTGTTTTTTTTGAGATAACCGAGTTGCCATTAATGGCAAAATCAGAATCAATGGAATACGTATAGAAAAAGACATTCATTTTGACTCTGGTATTAATCTCATCATCTTTGACTGTGAAGTAGCGGTTGAGGGGAAAGCTAAAACCTTTTGCTTGAAACTGAAATTTTGCCTCATAACTTTTAAATTCATAAGAATTTATAGAAAGTGAGACTAATAGAGCTAATAGTATTCTCATGTCAAATATTCAGAAACTGTTTTTGGATAAATATCATTTTCTATTTCTTTTACCTTATTTATAAGACTTTCCAAGTTATCATTTGGTTCAATTGGAAAACTTTCTTGACGAATGATTGGTCCAGCATCAAGTTCATTGATAACAAAATGAATGGTTGTTCCGTGATGGGTATCATGAGCTGCTAAAGCTCTTTTATGGGTATCAAGCCCTGGATATTTTGGTAACAGTGAAGGATGAATATTTATAATTTGACCTTCATATGCATCAACTAAAAATGAGGACAATATTCTCATGTAACCAGCTAACACAATGTAGTCAAAATCAATCCCCTCTAAGTATTTATAAATCTCCTGATCAAATGTTTCTCTCTCGAGATAATCTTGGTGATCAATAATTTTGCATGGCTTATTGAACTCAGTAGCAATCTGAATACCATTTGCTTTTGGATTATTTGTAAAGGTAGAGACAACTTCATAGCTAAGATCATCCTCTTGTTCTAAAAAAGATCTTAAATTTGTCCCTGTGCCTGAGAAGAAAACAACTATTTTCATACAAAAATTAATGATTGATCAGATTTTGTATCAACATAACCTATTTCAAATAATTCTGTGTTTTCACTCATTGCTTTATCAGCATTTTCTCGATCCAATACAATGCAGTAACCAATTCCGCAATTAAAGACATTTAACATCTCATCAGAAGATATATTTCCAACCTTCTGAAGTCTTGAAAAAATAGCTGGCATATCCCACGAATCTTTATTAATGCACATTGTGTAATTTAGAGTTAGTCTTGAGAGATTTTCATGTAGACCGCCCCCAGTAATATGAGCCATTCCTTTTACGTTGCATGTATTGATAAGATCGAGTACTTCATTGACATAAATTCGTGTTGGGGTCAGGAGTTCTTTTAAAAAATCATCTGCAATATTTTGTTGGGAAATTACAGAATTAATAAGTGAGAAGCCATTTGAATGAAACCCAGAGGAGGGCAATGCTAGGATAATATCGCCTGAACTTATTTCATTACCTGAAATAATGTTAGCCTTTTCGTTGATGCCTAGAGAAAACCCTACAAGATCAAAATTGTCACCTTGATAGTGATTAGGCATTTCAGCTGTTTCTCCACCAACTAGTTCACACCCCGCCAAATTACAACCATCAATGATCCCTGACACAATTTCTTTAGCTTTTTCGCGATCTAAGTTGGAACAGCCATAATAATCCAGGAAAGCTAATGGTTTTGCTCCACTAACAATTAAATCGTTGACACACATTGCTACCAAATCTATTCCAATAGTTGTTAAATCATTGGTTTGAAGTGCCAACCGCATTTTTGTGCCTACCCCATCACAAGCTAAAGCATAAACTGGATTGACAAACTCGCTTGGTGCCTCAATGTATCCAGAAAAACCTCCGATACCACCAAGAGAAAAAGAATGCTGTGATTTGGAAGTTAATTTTTTTATATCTTCAACAAATTTTTGACCTTGATCGACATCAACACCTGAGTCTTTATAGTTATTTTTATTTTTTGTCATAAAATAGTAGTTCTTTGGTATGTTTATAAAAAAATTAGCTTCTTATTTGGCAATTATACTTTCTTTTACATCTGTGAGTTTTAATTCTTATGCTCAAGAATCAGATAATTTCCTTTTGCTTTATGAAAGCTATAACAAGCTTAACAAAATTGAAGAGATCATAGAAAACTCAGAAACAAAAATATTAACAAAATATGGTGTAAATCAAGAGTACTTTGCCAGCAATGAGCTAGTACTTGAACCATCAATGCATTTTATCGGCTATCAAGTAAAACGTTTCAATGATCAACGATTAATTGAGCTTAAATTTAGCAAAGTATCGATTGAGAAATTTTTCCAGGATCAGTCCGTTCCCTATTTGGCTTTTGAGGGGAAAACGAAAGTTTACATTGGCGTAAATGACTCATTTTTTCAAAATTCAAATTTATTTATTATTGAAGACTCTGATTTCCAAAATGAATTAATAAATTCAAAACTAATATCAGAGCTAAATCAAAACATTTCAATAGAGTTCAATTTCATAAATAAATTCCCGTCCACTTCCTATGAAAAAGATGATTTACTGATTGAACTTGCAAACAAGTCGCAAGGTGAGTGGACACTGATGCTCATCGATAGATTTGATCTTACAAACTGGAGTATTAATTTTCCTAAAAGTTCAAAAATATCTATACAAAAGGGTTTTAAATTCCAAAATCTATTGCTTGATGAAGTTTTAGCGGAAGTGAAGAAGACAAATACTGCATCAGAAAAGAACTCCTTTACGGTTGCTTTTGATTTGGGCATGTCAGAGGATGACTTTGCTGGTCTTATAGATTTATTTACGCAAAGCACAGATATTTTACATTTTAGGGTTAAGCAAATTGAAAATTCATACATTATCTTTGAGTATGAAACCTACCTGGATGAGGAAAAAGCCTATAACTTTATGTTTAGATCTGGAGCTGTTGACACTAGATGAAGAATATAACCAGTAAAAAACAATTATTTCTTGATTTTGGAAGAGATTATGATGCTAGTTTAAGTAATTTCTTCTTTTCTAAACCTAATAAAATTATCAAGAATGTAATTCATTTAATAATGCAGAGTAATGATAAAAGCGACCTTTTTATTTACGGAGAGAACGCAGCTGGTAAAACATTTCTGCTTAATTCAATTCTTAATGATGCTCCTAATAATACTCAAACTATTTACATTGATTTATCAAAACTAAACGAGGAGAAAGATTATTTTTCAGATTTTGAAAATTTTGATTTAATCTGCCTTGATAATATAGATGCCCTTAACCAAAGCTTAGAAATACAAATATTTAACCTCATTAATGCATCCAAAGCTTCTGACACTTCACTTATATTTGCCTCAGGTGTTCCTGTTAGTGAGCTCAAGGTTTTCCCAGATCTTTACTCCAGACTTAAAGAAATAAACTTTTTTACATTAAAAAATCTTGATGGAGATGAAACTCTTGATTGCTTAAATTTTTTGGCTTCAAAGCTCGATTTACATATCCATGCAGATGCGCTTGATTTAATTGCCAAAAAGATCAAAAGAGATTTTTTATCAATAAAACAGTTTCTTATTGATTTTGATAAGTATCTCTACTCAGAAAAAAAACAGCCGACAAAAATGTCGGCTGCTTCTTTCTTAAAAATATATACCGACTAATTTATAGCTTCACACTCAAGACAGTAAATTCTAATGTTGTCATACATATTTCTGTTACTCAGATTAAAGCCAGTCTCTTTTTGAAAGAATGACTTGATTAAATCAGGTAACGCGAATGGATCTACTGGTGCAGGTGCCGGTGGTATGACGTGTTCAACTTTGAAATCTTCCAGCTCTGCTAGAGATGCTGCAAAGTCAATTGCATCATGTAAGGTGCCCAGTTCATCGACTAATCCAATTTCTAAAGCCATTTCGCCAGAATAGACTCTGCCCTTAGCTATTTCTCTGACAGTCTCAATAGGTAACCCTCGATCCTCAGCTGTTTGAGTAGTAAATTGAACATATATTTCATCAATTCCAGCTTTAAATGTATCTGTAAATTCTTCTGGCCAGTCCATTGCAGTAAAATCAAATGCACCGTATTTAGTAGTTGAATAACCATCGTAATTTATGCCCATCCAGTTGTATATTTTTTCAAAACTGAATAATGTTCCATACACACCAATAGAACCAGTGATTGTATCTGGTTCAGCATAGATTTTGTCTGCTAGAGAAGAGATCCAATAACCGCCTGAAGCAGCAAGAGTCCCCATAGAAACAATCACAGGTATGCCTTTCTCTTGGGCTTTTTCAATTTCCCATCTCATGTAGTCTGAAGCAACAACACTACCGCCAGGCGAATTGACTCTAAGCACAATAGCTTTGGTATCTTCATCTTCATGAGCTTCTTTTATCATAGCAACAACGCCGTCAGACCCTGCTGTCCCAAAAGTTACATCACCACCCATAATTGTGCCTTCAACAGTCACAACCTTTATTTCATTATCACTGTTTACTGGCATTTCCTCGTCAAAGCTTGCTAGGTAGTCTCTGTAGTAAACGACATCAAGTTTTTCCTCATCATCTTCTGAAGCGCCGTACTTTTCTATCATTCTTTTATCAAAGTCTTCCTCTTCTTCTTGGAAATCAATCATGCCCCAATCTATAGCAGCATTTGTTGTAGTCGTAGTGCCATCAATAATCTCTTGGAAGGATTCATCAGCAATCCATTGCATATCAACATTTCGATTTTCATATACAAAATCCTTCCATTTTGCCCACAAAGGCTCATAGAAGGCTAGATTGATTTTTGCCTCTTCGCTCATGCTATCTCTTAAGAAAGATTCTGGTCCTGTTTTAAAATCACCAGCGGCATAGATACGTGGCGTAATTAAGAATTTTTCAAAGAAGTTTTTAAGGTACTGCCTTGCACCACCAAAACCCTGAATATCTATAATGCCATACGTTGAAGTTGATATTTCGCTGGCTCCAGAAGCGAGCAAATAATCAGTTGCAACCATAAAGTCTGATCTAACAACTACTTCCTTGCCTGCATCAACAGCTTCTTTAATTTTTTGTGCTATCGGTAAAGCGTAAACAATGCTTACTCTCAAACCTGAAGGATCAAAAATCATAGCAGAAACTCTGTCATCGTTTTTAAAATCTTCAAAAAACTCCAGCATATCTTGATACGGGTAATAGATTGGCGACTCATTGCCTGCAAAATCAAAATTAAACTCGTCATACCACTCAGCTGCAGGTTCGCTTGGTG
>ERZ802830.441-NODE-441-length-41318-cov-55.7524_pt1 | contig 41318 bp, 43 predicted proteins | sample MGYA00345654_ERZ802830 | MGnify/ENA primary metagenome ERZ802830 (study PRJEB30503, sample SAMEA104212375) | marine metagenome | biome: Westerlies Biome; feature: [SRF] surface water layer (ENVO:00010504) within the epipelagic zone...; material: water... | reverse complement strand
CGAGGGAGTTACAGTCCCCTGCCACACCTTGCGGCCTGTCGCCCACTGCTCTCTTGAAAGAGCACACTGCCTCGTACAAGGGGAAAAACACGAGGTCAACCTGAAATTTATCACGCGTCCAAATCAGTTTATCCTGCATAAAAAAACGATGTTTCTGTCGGAATTACCTGGTTGACGCACCGTGACGATTAGCGCGTGTTCAGGGCATTCATATCAAGGCTTAGGGAAAGGCCTCTGGTTTGGTACTGCGCGCCATATGATCCAAAACGGCATTTACAAATTTTGCCTCTTTTCCTTCTGGGTAAAAAGCTGAGGCAACTTCCATATATTCGGATATAATCACTTTCGGAGGAGCCTCACCGTCTAAAAGCTCGGCTCCGGCAGCCCGAAATAGGGCACGCAAGGCTGGGTCTAACCGCCCCAATGGCCATTTTGCAACCAAAGCCTGATCGGTCAATTGGTCGATAGGCGCCTGCAGGTTTACGGCCTTAGTGATTATATTTTTAAACAGGTCAACATCGCCCTCAACGAGCAGATCGCCCTCATAGTCAGCGCCGAAGCGATGGTCTAGAAATTCGGTGCAGATGGTTTCGCTGGTTTGACCAGAGCTTTCCATCTGAAACAGCGCTTGCATCGCATAAAGCCGGCTTGCACTTTTCATCTTACGCTTTTGATTTCCACTTATCGTAAAAGCGGCGTCGGAATTTGTCATAATAGGCCTGTCTTGGGGTCTAAGGGGCCGGGGGCAAACCCGATTTTCTTTTGGTCACCTGACCAGGCGCGGCTATGCGCGATCAGATGCAACGCTGCGGCAGCGGCGCCTCCGCCTTTATTTTGCGCCTTCGGATCAGCGCGCATTTCGGCTTGGAGGCGGTTTTCAACCGTTAAAATACCATTGCCAATGCAAAGCCCTTGCAGACCCAGAAGCGTAATGGCCCGCGAACTGTCATTGCATACGGTTTCATAATGCGTGGTCTCACCGCGAATAACGCAACCCAGCGCGACATAGCCATCGAATTTCTGCAAGCGCTCGGCGATGCCGATCGCGGTCGGAATTTCTAAAGCGCCAGGAACTTCGGCCATGTCAAATGTGCCACCCACATCCGTGATTTGCTGCGTGGCCCCTTGCAACAGATTATCGGCAATATCTTTGTAATAAGGCGCCACCACGATCAAAAGTTTGACCGGTTGTTCAAAGCTTGGCTGGGCTAGCGTGTAATGTTGTTCTGACTGCGCCATTACCCCAACACCGATATTTTGCGCGTTGATACAATTTCCAGCCCATAGGCGTCTAAACCCACAACTTTAGGAATCGGAGAGTTGGTCAGAAGTTCTAGCTTGGACAGGCCGAGCGAAGATAATATCTGCGCTCCAAGCCCGTATTGGCGTAATTTCTTGGGCGAGCTTTCTTCGCTGCTTTCTAATTTCATCGCTGTGTCGCGCAATAAAACCACAACACCGCGACCCTCGCGCGCGACCAATTTCATGGCATCGCCAAATTCAGCGGCGCGCCCATTGGGGCCAGTGCCAATAATGTCGAGCATAGGGTCCAATGCGTGCATCCGCACCAATACAGGGTCAGATCCCGAAAGATCGCCTTTGCAAAGCGCAATATGCTCATCCCCGTGGGTTTCATCTACGTAACTGCGCATCACCCAACTGCCGCCAAATTCTGATATGATTTCTTTCTCGCTTTGAACCCGTACCAAGTTGTCATGCCGCCGGCGATAGGCGATCAAATCGCTGATTGTACCAATTTTCAGTCCATGACGCTGCGCGAAGCCGACCAAATCGGGCAGGCGCGACATGGTGCCATCCTCATTCATGATCTCGCAAATTACCCCGGAAGGGTTCAAACCGGCCAAACGGCTGATGTCAACGGCGGCTTCAGTATGACCGGCGCGCACCAACACACCGCCCGTGCGTGCGCGCAAAGGAAAAACATGGCCTGGAGTCGCGATATCTGACGCAGATTTTGACGCGTCGATCGCCACCGAAACGGTGCGGGCCCGATCCTGCGCGGATATGCCTGTTGTCACCCCTTCGCGTGCCTCGATTGAGACCGTGAACGCGGTTTCGTGGCGCGATGAATTATGCGTACTCATAAGTTGTAGCCCAAGCTGGTCAATCCGCTCAGAGGTTAGACACAGACAAACCAACCCACGCCCATGCTGCGCCATGAAATTGATCGCATCTGGTGTGGCCATTTGGCCAGGTATCACTAGGTCGCCTTCATTCTCACGATCTTCATGGTCAACAAGAACAAACATCTTGCCGTTTCGGGCGTCTTCGATGATCTCCTCGATCGAAGAGATCATGTCGCTATAGGCGTTCTCGACCTCGCCCGCAGTTTCATAATTCATGGCTATGCTCCAGCGCTTTGGCCCTGCTTTAGTGGGTTTAAAAAGATTTGACCAGAGGCAGTATTGCTTTTGAACTGTGCTCTGAACCAACAGCTTCTTTTCTTAAGGTGGAAGCTGGACGTTTATTTTTCGGATCAAGATTGTAAGGAATAAAGTGAAACCGCTGCTGCGTTCGAAACATTCAACGATCCGAAGCTTTTAGCAGACTGTATTCTCGCCAAAACATTCACGGTCTCTTTTGTGCGCTGTCGCAAGCCTGGCCCTTCGGCGCCCAAGACAAGCGCAAGAGGTCGGTCGAGTTTATCGACGCTCGCTTGCTCGATCGTGAGATTGGCCTCTCCATCGAGCCCGATAACCCAATATCCCATTTCTTGCAGCGCAATGATCGTATCGCTTAAATTACGCAGGCGCAGGTAGGGTTGGCGTTCCAATGCGCCGCTGGCAGTTTTTGCTAGGGCTCCAGTTTCTGGGGCGCTATGCCTTTGGGTGCCAATCACCGCATTGGCACCAAACACTTCTGCAGATCGCAAAATCGCACCCACATTATGCGGGTCGGTGACTTGATCCAACAAGACCAAACGCGGCGCGCCGTCACCAGCGGCCAAGGCAACATCCTGAAGCCTACCCCAGTTAAGCGGTTTCACCTCCAAAGCAGCCCCTTGATGCACTGAGCCGCTGTCTAGGGGCGCGGCAAAGCTGCGGGGATCGGAAAATTCAGGTTCGATACCCGCCACAGCGATTGCCTCTGCCAATTTATCGGCCGCGTTTTTGCTGACCACCAGGCGTAGTTTTTCACGTTGCGGGTTTCTAAGCGCATCTTGAACAGCATGGATGCCAAACAACCAGATGGTTTCTTGGCTGGCAGCCTTTTTTTGTTGCTCTTTCTGAACAACCCATTTGGGTTTTTTCATGATGTCACTCTGCTCTATCCTTAGCGTATGCAGCCCGCTATCATAGACCGAGGGCACGAACCAGAGGGAAGCCAAGTTTCATCTGGTAGATCATTCCAGCGTCAAGGGGCTAATTTTAACATACGCTTGATCTGGGGCCAAATTGTCAGTCCCATACCAAGACAAGCCAGAATTAAAAACGCCAGGTAATTTAAAAAAGGTACTAAAGAGAGGATGAATAACAGAGCGGTCGCCAAACCTGCGGCTTTCAGCTGGTCACTCCGCTGATCCGGCGCAAATCCAGAAATATTTTCCAAAGCAATTTTGCCTAGTAAATATCCGGTCGTAATCCCCCCAAACCCGGCGGCAATGGCCGCTGCAAGCAGGAAGAAAGGCATAAGAATTACGCCAACGCATCAAGCCCGAGGTGATTGAATTTACATGGCTGCGCCGCGGCCGCGTTGACGCGGATTTGTGGCAAGAGGGTGAAATTCCGCTTGTCGAAGCTGCAGAGCGCTATCGCGTTCGGATTTTGGCACAGAGCGTGGTTCTGCGCGAGGCCTATCCAGAGCGACCGGTTTGGACCTATTAAAAGGCGTGGTATGTTTCTGATTTAAAATCAAATAATATGAATGGGTTGAGATTTGAGGTTGCCCAATTATCCGATCGTTTTGGACCAGGCCCTGGCGCCTATATAACAATTTCAGAAAATCTTGAGGTTAGCGGTTAGGGGTTTTTGCTGTTCGTGTGATCTTTGCGCGGCTAATTATTCTGTATTAAGTATTCAAAAAAGAATATTATTTAGCCATCCTTAAGTATTGCATTTGACTTGCTTTGGTTGACGCTGTGGATTACATTTATACTTAAAGCCCATGTTAACGGGAGGCGCCGAATGAGGGATCCACAACACCATCTTGCCAAGCTAGATCCGGTTTGGGAGCGTATTCGACAAGAAGCCGAACAATCAATCCAGCGCGAAGCGCTGCTGGGCGGCTTCATGCATCAGATAATTTTGCAACATTCAGATATTGAAGCTGCGCTTTCTCATAGTTTGGCGCAAAAACTGGCCTCGGCGCAGATGTCTGAACAGGCGCTGCATGATATGTGTGCGCTGGCCTATGCGAATGAGCCAGAATTGGCCTTGGCCGCGCGGGCGGATATTATGGCAACCTATGACAGAGATCCGGCCTGTCACAGATTTATGCAACCACTGCTCTACTTCAAAGGCTTTCAGGCTGTGCAAGCCTATCGCGTTGCGCATTATCTGTGGAAAGATGGCCGGATTGATCTGGCCTATGTTATGCAATCTCGAACATCCGAAGTGTTTGGGATCGATATCCACCCGAATGCCCGAATTGGAAAAGGTCTGATGATCGATCACGCGCATTCGGTCGTGATCGGGGAAACGGCGGTGGTTGGCGATAATGTCTCAATGCTGCATGCCGTTACCTTGGGCGGGACCGGCAAGGAAGAGCAAGATCGGCATCCAAAGATTGGTGATGGGGTGTTGATTGGCGCCGGTGCGAAAGTGCTGGGCAATATTCACGTTGGGCGCTGCTCACGCATCGCCGCAGGGTCGGTCGTGCTGGATAATGTTCCCGAAAAATCCACCGTTGCCGGCGTGCCTGCAAAAGTTGTTGGCACCGCAGGGTGCAGCACGCCTTCAATATCGATGGATCAATTGCTTTCGGGCGAGGCGAGCCTGGACTGATGGTGAAAAGCCTGAGGGTTTGATGGCCTATATGTTTGAAATGTAAAAAGCCCCGGCTGACTGAGCGGGGCTTTTTGAATATGACGCGAGTCTGCGCGGAACTTAGGCCAGCATCGCCATTGGGTTTTCAAGGTTTTTGACGATTACATTTAAAAGTTCGGCGCCCAAAGCCCCATCAATCACCCGATGATCCACCGATAATGTCAAGGACATCACGGTTGCTACGCCCAACTCGCCCGACGCGGTCACGACGGGCTTTTTCTTGCCCGCGCCCACGGCTAAGATCGCGCCATGGGGGGGATTGATCACGGCATCAAAATTATCGATGCCAAACATTCCAAGGTTTGAAATCGCAAAGCTGCCCCCCTGATACTCATCCGGGGCCAATTTTCGCCCCTTTGCCCGTGTTGCGAGATCTTTCATCTCGGTGCTGAGCACGGAGAGGCTTTTTTGATCTGCATCTTTCAGCACGGGTGTGATCAGCCCTCCATCGATGGCCACAGCCACCGCAATATCAGCAGGGGTGAATTGCAATATTCGATCGCCGGCCCAAATGGCATTGGCGGTTGGCACCGTCGTTAGGGCCAGCGCGCAGGCTTTGATCACAAAATCATTGACCGATAACTTCACGTCACGTTCTGCAAGCGCGGCGTTCATCTCACCGCGAAAGCCGAGCAAATTATCAAGCATAACATCACGGCGAAGGTAGAAATGCGGGACCGTTTGCTTGGCTTGGGTTAATCTGGCCGCGATGGTCTTGCGCATACGATCCAATGAGATTTCTTCATAGGCACGCTCAGCATATAGTTTAGAGATGGTTTCAAAATTAGCCGATTGGGGCGCAGAGGCCGCGCCGCTTGTGCTTGCCGCACTGGCCATTGAAGCCACTGTTCTGTCGGCAGACACAGCGCTTCCCGCCGCTTCAATATCAGCTTTTACGATCCGCCCGCGCGGCCCGCTACCCGATAATCTGGTTAAATCAACATTGTTCTGCGCTGCCAATTTGCGCGCCAAAGGCGTGGCAAAAATGCGTGCTCCCTCTGCCGCCTTATCTGCGGCGGCGGGGGGCGCCGATACGGGAGAGGAGGCGAGCGTTGCCGACTTTGCTGGGCTTGATGTGACTGCTTCGGCGGCCGGGGCAGGGCTTGCAGGCGCGCTGGGCGCTGCTTCGACCTCTGAGGAGGAATCGCCATCTTCCAGTAAAACGGCAATCGCGCTATTCACGGCCACATTTTCAGTGCCTTCCGCGACCAAAAGTTTGCCAATGATGCCTTCGTCAACTGCTTCAAACTCCATCGTGGCTTTGTCAGTTTCGATTTCAGCCAGCAAATCTCCCGAGGCAACAGCATCGCCCTCTTTTACCAACCATTTGGCAAGCGTGCCTTCTTCCATCGTTGGAGACAGCGCTGGCATCAAAATTTCTATAGGCATGATCCGATCTCCTTAGCGGTAGGTAACAGAATGAACGGCGGCGATGACCTCATCGGTGGTGATCAGGGCATGACGCTCCAAATTTGCCGCATATGGCATCGGCACATCTTTACCGGTGCAATTGATCACAGGCGCGTCCAGATAATCAAAGGCGCGCTGCATAATCACGGCGGAAAGATGGTTGCCAATCGCCCCAACGGGGAACCCTTCTTCCACGGTGACGCAACGGTTGGTTTTTTGAACCGAGGCCAGCACCGTATCGTAATCGATCGGCCGCAAGCTGCGCAGATCAACCACTTCGGCGCTTATGCCCTGCTCTGCCAGTTTATCAGCAGCCTCTAAAGCGTATTGCATGCCGATGCCAAAGCTCACGATAGTAACATCTGTGCCGTGACGCCAGACCCGTGCTTTGCCGAATGGAACGGTGAAATCTTCTACGTCGGGTACGTCGAAACTGCGGCCATATAAGATTTCATTTTCCAAGAATATCACCGGATTGTTATCGCGAATGGCGCTTTTCAGCAGGCCCTTAGCATCCGAAGCCGAATAGGGCATCGCCACTTTAAGCCCAGGAATATGCGCATACCAGGCTGCGTAATCTTGGCTATGCTGCGCGCCAACCCGCGCCGCCGCACCATTGGGGCCACGAAACACCATCGGTGCCCCCATTTGACCGCCCGACATGTACAAGGTTTTCGCCGCCGAATTGATGATTTGATCCATTGCCTGCATGGCAAAATTGAACGTCATGAACTCAACGATTGGCCGAAGCCCGCCAAAGGCTGCACCGACCGCTATTCCAGCAAAACCATGTTCGGTGATCGGCGTGTCGATCACGCGCTTTTCTCCAAATTCGTCAAGCAGGCCCTGCGAAATTTTATAGGCCCCTTGATATTCGCCTACTTCTTCGCCCATCAAAAATACGTTTTGATCTTGCCGCATTTCCTCGGCCATCGCGTCGCGCAAAGCCTCGCGCACCGTTTGTTGTTTCAGCGTTGTGCCTTCGGGCCAATCGGGCGCGGTATTCGGAGCCAGCGCGGCCGTTGCCGCTTTTGCCGGCGCAGCGGCCGGCGCAGGCGCCTCTGCTTGCGACAGGGCGGGCGGCGCAGCGCTGGGCTGTGCTGCAGCGGGTTCGCCTTCAGCCAGTATGGTTGCAATCGGGCTGTTCACTTTTACGTTTTCGCTGCCCTCTGCCACGATAATTTGCCCAATTATACCTTCGTCAACGGCCTCAAATTCCATTGTTGCCTTATCGGTTTCAATTTCTGCAATGATATCGCCAGCGGCCACAACATCGCCTTCTTTGACCATCCACTTTGCCAATGTACCCTCTTCCATTGTGGGGGAAAGGGCGGGCATAAGAATTTCAATTGCCATCATAAATCTCCTTATGCTTTAGGCGTAGATATCCGTCCAAAGCTCGTCTAAGTCGGGCTCTGGGCTGGTCTTTGCAAATTCGGCGGATGCGTTGACGATGTCTTTGACGTCTTTATCGATCGCCTTTAGCGCCTCTTCTGTGGTGTGTTTGCCCGTTAACAAAAGGCTGCGCACAGATTCGATCGCATCGCGCTCTTCGCGCATTTTCTGAACCTCTTCGCGGGTGCGGTATTTGGCCGGATCCGACATGGAATGGCCGCGATAGCGATAGGTTTTGATTTCTAAAATATATGGGCCTTTGCCGCTGCGGCAATGCGCAACCGCTTTTTCGCCGGCGGCTTTCACTTCTAGTACATCCATACCATCCACGGCCTGACCTTTGATACCAAAAGCCTCACCGCGGGTGTATAGATCCGGCGTTGAGGTCGAACGCTTTTGCGCGGTTCCCATCGCATATTGGTTGTTTTCGATCACAAAGATCACGGGTAAATCCCAAAGTGCCGCCATATTGAAGGTTTCGTAAATTTGCCCTTGGTTCGCGGCGCCATCGCCAAAATAGGCAAATGTGACGCGCCCATTATCAAGATATTTATCCGCAAAGGCTAAGCCTGCCCCCAGCGGCACTTGCGCCCCAACGATGCCATGCCCGCCGTAAAAATGCTTTTCTTTACTGAACATGTGCATGGAGCCGCCTTTGCCTTTAGAATAGCCACCGCTGCGCCCGGTTAATTCGGCCATAACTCCGTTTGGATCCATGCCTGCGGCAAGCATATGGCCGTGATCGCGATAAGACGTAATACGTTTATCCCCGTCTTCAGCAGCAGCTTCGAGCCCGACAACCACGGCTTCTTGGCCAATATACAAGTGGCAAAACCCGCCAATCAGGCCCATCCCGTAAAGTTGCCCTGCTTTTTCTTCGAACCGCCGTATCAGCAGCATGTCTTTGTAATAGCCCAAAAGTTCTTCGGGTGAGATATTGGGTTTAGCTGCCGCTTTTCGTGCCGCCATGTCGCGCCTCCGAATAAATTAGTTTAATGTTAAACCATTCCTTACAGCAAAACAAAAAAAGTTGCGAGCAAAATCTTTTTACGGTGTGTTTACTGGGTTTTGGCTGACGAAACTTTAGTTGACAACCAATTCTGAGCTGCGGACATAGCCCAAAATTTCTCGTACACGTTCGTCTAAAAGATCGATATCAAGATATTCGTCCGACAAGCGTTGCGTGAGGTTTTCCATCTGGACGACCTCGGTGTTTAACCGCATCAATTCGCTGTTTAAATTGTCTGAGAAGCTGGTTATTTCGGCGCGGCGCAATACGCCATATTCCCCTTGAATGGCTGCAAAGGCAAAATAACTGCCCAAGCCGGTGGCCAGCGAAACCACGGCCAAGAGGCCCCAACCGGAATATGTTCTTGTTTGCGTCATACCTGCCTGTCATGCCCATATGTTTGGACTTGATTAAATTATGACACAGGTGATTCGCCTTGTGAATCCCCAAAGTTACTTTTGACGAGATTTTGTTGCCTAGGGCGGCAGTGCGCCCAGGCAAAAGGTGGGTTTGCTGCCGGTTTCATCAGAGACTTGCGTCTTCTCCCGCGACAGAAGCGTCGTATATTTCATGAATTGATTGCGAAAGCCTTTGGTTGAATTCAGCGTCGGTTTGAGCTGCCGACAGGCCATCCAGCAGCGCCCGCGAAAAGCTTGCGATCATCCCTGCATTTTGGCGGAGGCGTTGATTGGCGATGGGGCGGGTGTAACCGCCAGAAAGCGCCACCACGCGCAGAACATTTTGATGCGCAATCAAGGGTGCATAGCTGTTGTTCACTTCTGGCAGGGTCAGTTTCAAAATAACAGATTGATCAGCGTTTAACCGATCCAGTTGGGTTAAAATTTCGTCGCATAACAGTGTTTCTGACGCGGCTTTATCCGCGCTTTGAATATTAATTTCAGGTTCGATGATTGGAATCAAACCATGTTCAAGGATCGTTTGCGCGACGTCAAATTGTTGCGCGACAATTGCGGCAATGCCCTTTGCGTTCGCAGAATGGATTACAGAGCGCATTTTGGTGCCAAAAATCCCTGCATCCGTGGCGCGCCTCAGCAGCGCGTCTAAGCCCGGTATTGGCTTTAAGGTTTGCACGCCGTTTTGCGCCTCTTCCATGCCCTTATCAATTTTCAAAAACGGCACCACGTTACGCGTGCTCCATAAATAATCGGCAACGCTAATCTCACCGACCTGCCGCATCATGGTGTCTTCAAAGAGGATTGCCCCAATGATTTTACGTCCATCAAATGCGGGCGCGGTCATCAGCCGGCAGCGCATCTCGTGGATCAGGGTGAACATCTCTGCGTCGGATTGGTAGGCGTTGGTTGAAATTCCGTATTCAGCAAGCGCCTTGGGCGAGGAGCCACCGCTTTGATCGAGCGCAGCGATAAAACCCTGCCCCGTGGAAATTTGGTCCATTTGCGTAAGAGTGCTCAATGCGCCATCCTTTTTTCAAAATGCGTTGTCCTGCCCGCTCAAAACGCAGGCAGACTGTCACCTTTTATCTTAGGGAAAGGTGGCAGCGCAAATATGATAGCGCCAACATATTGAAAAAAGTGATTATTTAAAAAAAAAGGGTGCCTGATACGGATGCTCGCTTAATTTTGCGCGAGCGCAGCGACGCCAGGCAATGTTTTGCCTTCCATCCATTCCAAGAAAGCGCCGCCTGCGGTTGAAATATAGCTGAAAGCCTGCGCAGCACCGGCTTTATTCAAGGCAGCAACGGTGTCTCCACCGCCCGCCACCGAGATAAGCTTGCCAGCTGCGCTCAGCGCTGCGGCTTTGCGCGCTGCGGCGTTGGTTGCGCGATCGAAAGGCTCTAATTCAAAGGCGCCCAATGGGCCGTTCCAAACCAGTGTTTTGGCTGCCTCGAATACGGAAGCGATGGTGTCAACCGTATCGGGCCCGGCATCTAAGATCATCGCGTCTTTTGGGCAGGCCGCGGCGGGCAGGGTTTCATGGGGCGCATGGGCTGCAAAGGCGCGGGCGACCACAATATCCGAAGGCAAGATGATTTCGCAGCCGGCAGCCTTGGCTTTCGCCAAGATGTTTTGCGCTGTATCTGTCATTTCATGTTCGGCCAAAGACGCGCCGATTGCATGGCCTTGAGCGGCCAGAAACGTGTTGGCCATTCCCCCGCCGATCACCAAATGATCCACTTTAGTGACCAAATTGCCCAGAAGATCGAGCTTGGTTGAAACTTTTGCACCGCCCACCACGGCCACCACTGGGCGCTGCGGCGCGCCCAAAGCTGCCTCTAGGGCTTGCAACTCAGCTTGCATCAAACGTCCTGCGCAGGCTGGAAGATGATGGGTCAGGCCTTCGGTGCTGGCATGCGCGCGATGCGCTGCGGAAAACGCATCATTGCAGAAGATATCCCCCAACGCGGCCAGGGCGGTGGCAAATTCTGTAGTATTGGCTTCTTCATCTGCGTGAAAGCGGGTGTTTTCTAACATGAGAATTTGCCCTTCCCGCAGCGCCGCGCTGGCGGCTTCGGCTTTGGCTCCGATTGTGGCATCGGCCCAAATTACGGATTGTCCAAGCGCGGTTTCCAATGCGGGGATCAGCTGCTTAAGGCTTAGCGCGGGGCTGGCAACGCCTTTGGGCCGGCCAAAATGGGCCATTAGAATGGGCATGCCTTTAGCCGCTAATATGTCTTTCACGGTTGGAACAATTTTTTCGATTCGCGTCGCGTCGCTGACTTTGTCGGCTTTCATCGGAACGTTGATATCGACGCGCAGAAGCACCTTTTTACCCGATATGTCCATATTATCTAAGGTTTTCCAGCCCATCTATTTCCCGCTTTCTTTCACTAAATTGATTCGATTCAAGCTCTGTATAAATGATCTGACGCGCGGTGCACCTTGTTCCCCAAAGGAATCCAGCATAGGAAGCTGCACCAGTTATCAGAAAGGATCGATCATGGCCGAGAAAAAGGCATCTAAAGCGAAGGCGAAACCGGCGGCAAAAAAGCCTGCTGCAAAGAAAACAGCGGCAAAATCTAGCCCCTATAAAGATCCTGAGAATACAATCTTGATTGAATTGAAATCGGGAACCGTTGTGATTGAACTTTTGCCCGATATCGCGCCTGGACATTGCGATCGTATGAAAGAATTGGCGCGCGGCGGTGCCTATGACAATGTGTGCTTTCACCGCGTGATTGATGGTTTTATGGCGCAAACCGGGGATGTTAAAAATGGCAATATGGAAGCCGATTTTGATCTGCGGATGGCGGGAACGGGCGGTTCTGAATTGCCCAATTTGAAAGCTGAATTTTCAGGCATCCCGCATGATCGTGGCACGATCGGAGCAGCGCGCAGCGCCAATCCTGACAGCGCCAACAGTCAGTTTTTCATAAATTTCGGCGATAATCACTTTTTGAACCGGCAATATACGGTCTATGGGCGCGTGTTGACCGGAATGGAATTGGTGGATGAGATCGAGCGCGGTGAGCCGCCGATGACTCCGGATCGTATGATTAGCATGAAAGTGGCGGCCGATGTTTAAACTAAGCGCGTTATGCGCCGTTTTAAGCGGGCCGGCCTTGGCGGCGGGTTTGGTGATTGAGGTCGCAGGCGAGCAAAGCAAGGGAACAGTTACCATTGATTTGTTTGAACAGATCGCCCCGCAACATGTTGAGCGCCTCACCACGCTGGCAAGCGCGGGTGCCTATGATGACGTGGTGTTTCACCGTGTGATCGAAGGGTTTATGGCGCAAACTGGGGATGTGGAATTCGGAAAAGCCGGAGGCAACACCTCCATGGCAGGGCGGGGCGGGTCTGATTTGCCAGATCTGCCTGCAGAATTTTCCGATACGCCCTATGATCGCGGGGTAATTGGGATGGCGCGTGCGCAGAACCCCAACAGCGCCAATAGCCAGTTTTTCATCATGTTTGCCGAAGGATATTTTCTGAATGGGCAATATACGGTGGTGGGCAAAGTCACTGACGGAATGGATGTGGTGGATGCGATCAAGCTGGGCAAAGGCGCCAATGGCGCGGTTTTGGGCATGCCCGATCGTATGTTGAAAGTCACAGTGACCGATTAAACCAGCCGGTTTTGAACATTTAAACGCGCTTCGGGCTGAGCCTCTGCCTGAGGCGCGTTTTTTATGTCACCAATTGCACCAGTGTGTGGCGCTTTTTACCAGCGCTCAGCTTGATTGGGCTGCCAAATGCAGCCGCATCCAGCATTAGGCCAGCATCAGTGAGCGGCTTGTCATCCAGTTTGGCGCCATTTTCTGCGATCAAACGTTTGGCTTCTTTGCCCGATTTCACCAATCCTGCTTTGACGATCAACTGTACAATCGAAATTCCAGCGCCCAGATCTTCTGCGGTTAAATTTACGGTTGGTAAATCATCGCCAATGCCGCCTTTTTCAAACACTTCACGCGCCGTGGTTTGGGCTTTCTCGGCGGCATCTGCGCCGTGCAACAGCTTGGTTACTTCATGCGCTAAAACGGCTTTTGCTTCATTGATCTCAGAGCCTTCCAGCGCGCCCAGCCTCTCACATTCATCGACTGGCAGCTCTGTGTAAAGTTTTAAAAATCGCCCCACATCCGCATCTGTGGTGTTGCGCCAAAATTGCCAAAACTCATAAGGGCTGCGCATATCTGCATTCAGCCAAACCGCCCCATCGAGAGATTTGCCCATTTTCTTTCCATCTGAGGTGGTCAGAAGCGGTGAGGTTAAGCCAAACACCGCGTTGTCAACCACGCGGCGCGTCAGATCGATGCCATTGACGATATTGCCCCACTGATCCGATCCCCCCATCTGCAGCAGGCACCCATAGCGCTGGTTGAGCTCTAGAAAATCATAGGCTTGTAGGATCATGTAATTGAACTCAAGAAAGGATAGTGATTGTTCACGATCCAGCCGTGATTTCACGCTTTCAAAACTGAGCATGCGATTCACCGAAAAATGCCGTCCAATATCTCTTAGAAATCCCAAATAGTTCAATTCATCCAACCATTCGGCATTATTGATCATCAGCGCATCGGAAGGCCCATCACCATATGTGATATAAGAAGAAAACGCGTTTTTGATGCCGGCGATATTTTCGTCAATCTTGGCGGGTGTCAGCAACGGGCGTTCATCCGCCCGAAAGCTGGGATCGCCCACTTTCGTCGTGCCACCACCCATCAGCGTAATCGGGCGCCCGCCGGTTTTTTGCAACCAGCGCAACATCATAATTTGAATGAGACTGCCCACATGCAACGATTGGGCAGTCGCATCAAAGCCAATATAACCAGGCATCCCGCCCGCCAGTAAGGCTTTGTCTAAGCCCTCATAATCTGTGCAATCGGCCAAAAATCCACGAGACATCATGATGTCAAGAAAATCAGATTTGGGTTGAAAGCTCATGGGTGGCCTCACATAGTTATTTTTAAGCGCTTCTATACTGCGGAAGCCGGGCAAGGAAAAGGGATCTTCGTGGAAAAGCTTGTAACGGCGGTTGGCGCGATGTCTGGCACATCTTTGGATGGGGTGGATGTGGCGGAAATCACCACGGATGGTCAGAAAATCGCCTCGTTTGGGGCAAGCGCCTATCACCCTTATAGCGCGGCTGATCATAATATTTTGTCTTTGGTGCTTGGGAAGTGGCCCGAGGCGCAGGGGCTAGAGACAGCGCGCGGGCTTATTCATCAGCGGCATTTAGAGGCCTATCAGATGCTTGATGTGGCTGAGCTATATGGGTTTCATGGGCAAACTCTGGCCCATGATCCAAAGGGAAGGGGAACCCACCAATTGGGCGATGGGCACGTTTTGGCGCAAAGGCTTGGCAAGCCCGTTGCTTGGGATTTTCGTAGCAAGGATGTGGCGCTGGGCGGACAGGGCGCGCCTTTGGCCCCGTTTTTTCATTTTGCCTGCGCGCAATGGGCGGGTTTGAACACGCCAGTGGCGTTTTTAAACTTGGGCGGTGTCGGCAATCTCACATGGCTCAACCCAAGCTGCGCGGCACCTGAAGAAAAAGCTGCCCTGCTCGCCTTTGATACGGGCCCGGCCAATGCCCCGCTGAACGATCTGATGCATCATCGTTTGGGGCAACCTGTCGATCAAGAGGGGCGCTTGGCCACCACGGGGCAGGTTGATCCAAAATTGCTGTCACGTTGGAAAATGCATCCTTATTTTTTTCAAAATGTTCCAAAATCTTTGGATCGCGACGCGTTTTCGGCAGAGCTTGCAGAACTGGCAGATATGTCTTTGCCAGATGCTTTGGCCACCGCGGTGGCCTTTGCCGCATTTGGCGTGGCGGAGGCGGTTGAGCGCTGCCCAATTGCGCCCGCTGCGCTTTACCTTTGCGGCGGTGGTCGCCATAATTTGGCGCTTTGTGATGCGATTTGCGCGCAAGTGGCCTGTCCTGTGCAGCCTGTAGAAGCGATTGGTCTGAACGGAGATATGTTGGAGGCCCAGGCTTTTGCGTATTTGGCGGTGCGGGTGCTTCGAGGGCTGCCCATTTCTGCTCCAATGACAACCGGGGTGTCTCAACCTATCTCGGGGGGGCGCATCGCGGGTCTTGATTTTTAATCTGAAAGTTTAAAAAATATTCCCTGTGGGCTTTGAACAAAGCGGGCTGAAGATCCCGGACGGGGCGGGTCAAAAAACAGCATAGACTTTGCCCGATTATTTACCTAAAAGCGGCATACGTTAGCGCTAACAATTGTTTTATTTGATGGTGGCTGGCAGCTGGTTATAAAAGCCCAACGAAAAGAGGTGCTGACATGGTTTCACGCGTTATTCCCGTTGATCCGTTTGATTTGGTGATATTTGGTGGCACAGGTGATCTTGCAAAACGAAAAATTATTCCTGGTTTGTTTCGGCGTTTTGCGGCGGGTCAAATACCGGCTGAGGCCCGCATTATTGGGGCGGCGCGCGCCAATTTGGATACGCCGGCTTATCGGGCGATGCTGCGGGACGCGATTCTGGAATTTGGGGTCAAAAACCCAGATGCGGATGTTTTAGCCGGGTTTTTAGAGCGCTTTGATTATGTTGCAATCGACGCGATGGGGGAGGCTGGCTGGGAAGAGCTGGCGAAGAAAATGCGACCCGATACGGTGCGTGCGTTTTACTTTTCGGTTGCGCCAAGCCTGTTTGGCGCCTTGGCCGAACGGTTGCACAAGCGCGGCATCGCCCTTTCGGATAGTCGGATCGTGGTCGAAAAGCCGTTTGGCCGTGATTTAAAAAGTTCGCAGCAATTGAACGCCACATTGTCAGAATATTTCAGCGAAAAGCAGATCTATCGTATTGATCATTATTTGGGCAAAGAAACCGTGCAAAATTTGATGGCGATCCGTTTTGGAAATATGCTGTTTGAGCCGCTCTGGAATGCGCAATATGTAGATCATATTCAAATCACTGTCGCGGAAACCGTGGGCGTGGGCGGGCGCGGCGAATATTATGATAAATCCGGCGCGATGCGCGATATGGTGCAAAACCATTTGATGCAGCTGCTATGCTTGATCGCGATGGAGCCGCCCGCACAATTCAATCCCGATGCGGTGCGCGATGAAAAGCTGAAGGTGATCAGAGCCTTGGACGCCGTACCAGCGCATCATATCGTGCGGGGGCAATATGCCAGCCCAGACGGTCAAGAAAACTATCGCCAGGATGTGAATAATCCGCGCTCTTTCAGCGAAAGCTTTTTGGCTTTGAAAACCCATATCGGGAATTGGCGTTGGGCCGGTACCCCCTTTTATTTGCGCACGGGCAAACGCTTGCGCGCCCGCAGTTCGGAAATTGCTGTGGTTTTCAAAGAGACGCCACATTCTATTTTTGGCCCAGAAGCGGGCAGCCATCGCAACGCGTTGGTGATTCGCCTACAACCGGATGAAGGCATCACAATGGATGTTACGATCAAAGAGCCGGGCCCGGGCGGCATGCGCTTGGTTGACGTTCCGTTGGATATGACCTTTGCCGAGGCGTTGGGCCCTGAGGCCGAAGAAGTGCCAGATGCGTATGAGCGCTTGATCATGGATGTTATTCGGGGCAATCAAACGCTGTTCATGCGCGGGGATGAAGTGGAGGCGGCTTGGCAATGGACCGATCCGATCATTGAAGATTGGGAAAAGCGCAATGATGTGCCCAAACCCTATGAAAGTGGCAGTTCTGGCCCCGAGGATGCGCTGATGCTGATGCATCGTGATGGTCGCAAATGGCGGGATATAAAATGACCTATCAGTTCGAAGAATACCCCACGCGCGCGGCGCTGATCGAAAAGCTTAGTCAGGCCTTGATCGCCGATTTACGCAAGGCGCTGTCCAGTCAATCGACGATCAGTTTTGCGGTTCCGGGCGGCACCACACCTGGGCCAATTTTTGACCAACTCTGCCAAAGCGATCTGGACTGGGCGCGGGTGAATATTTTACTGAGCGATGAACGTTGGGTGCCCACTGAAAATCCACGCTCGAATACCGCCTTATTGCGCAACCGTTTACTGGTGGGCCCCGTAGAGGCAGCTGGCTATGTGCCGCTTTACGCCGATTATGCAACGCCGGAAGACGCCATGGAGCCTTTGTCGCATCAGCTTAATGCCTGCCTGCCACTGTCGGTTCTGCTGCTTGGAATGGGGGCGGATATGCACACGGCCTCGCTATTTCCGGGCGGCGATCAACTGTCCTTTGCGCTGGGCGATAGCGCGCCGCCTTTGGTCGCGATGCGCGCGCCGGATGCGCCTGAGCCTCGTGTCACGCTCTCTGCCGCGGTTTTGAACTCTGCGCAATACAAACATTTGGTTATTTTTGGGGCTGAAAAACGCCAAGCATTAGAACAGGCGCAAAGCTTGCCTGCGCAAGAGGCACCTATTATGGCCGTGCTTGCCGGCACCACGGTGCATTGGGCCGACTGACAAGCATAGCGCTAGGCAAAAGCAAGGGGATAAGGATGTTTGATGCGTTAAAGCGCCATTGGGATGCGCAAAAACAACAGCCCATTATGGCGCTTTTTGAGGCCAAAAACCGGGCAGAGCAATTTTCAGTTCAGGCCGATGATTTGCTGTTGGATTACTCCAAAACCCAAATCGATGCGATTGCGCGCGAAGGCCTGCTGGATTTGGCGCAAGCGCGCGGATTAAAAGAGCGCCGCTCAGACATGTTTCAGGGCGCTGCGCTCAATGAAACCGAAGGACGGGCCGTGTTGCACAGCGCATTGCGCAATTTAGACGGGCCGGATGTCTTTGTGAACGGCCATAACGTGATGCCCGATGTGCAAGAGGCGTTGCAGCGGATGACCCGTTTTTCCGAAGACTTGAGGAGGGGGCGATTTCAGGGGCCCGGAGGGCCAATCACCGATATCGTAAACATCGGGATCGGAGGGTCAGATTTGGGCCCCGCCATGGCTTGTTTGGCCTTGGCACCCTATCATGATGGCCCCAAATGCCATTTCGTTTCAAACGTCGATGGAGCCCATTTGCATGATATTTTACAAAATCTGGACCCAACGCGCAGTTTATTTATCATAGCGTCAAAAACCTTTACCACGATCGAAACCATGACCAATGCGCAAACTGCGAAAGCGTGGTTGGCCCAGCATGTGACGGATCCGGGGGCGCAATTCGTGGCGCTTTCCACCGCGCAAGAAAAAACCAAAGCTTTTGGGATTGCCGCCGAGCGGGTGTTTGGCTTTGCCGATTGGGTCGGTGGGCGCTATTCGCTTTGGGGCCCTATTGGGCTGAGTTTAATGTTGGCGATTGGCCCAAATGCGTTTCGCGAGTTTTTGCGCGGTGCGCAATCTATGGACCGGCATTTTTGCACCGCAGAGCTATCGCAAAATATGCCAGTTATGCTCGCGCTTGTGGGGCTGTGGCATCATCAGGTTTGCGGCTTTGCCACCCGCGCCGTGCTGCCCTATGAACAGCGCTTGAGCCGTTTGCCTGCCTATCTGCAGCAGCTCGAAATGGAAAGCAATGGCAAGCGCGTTGATATGAACGGTCAAGATTTGCCATATCCGTCAGGTCCGGTTGTCTGGGGCGAACCTGGCACCAATGGCCAGCACGCTTTTTATCAACTGATTCACCAAGGCACCGCGGTTGTGCCCTGTGAGTTTATGGTTGCGCGGGAAGGCCATGAAGCATCGCTTGACACGCATCACCGGCTTTTAATCGCCAATTGCTTGGCCCAGTCAGAGGCCTTGATGCGCGGCCGCACATTAGAACAGGCCCGCCAATTGATGATAGCGCAGGGGCTAAGCGGCCATGAATTGGAGCGGCAGGCGCGGCATCGCGTTTTTCCCGGCAACCGTCCTTCAACCACGCTCATCTATCCACGGCTTAGCCCGTTTGTTTTGGGGCAGATTATTGCTCTTTATGAACATCGCGTATTTGCCGAGGGGGTTATTTTGGGAATCAATAGTTTTGACCAATGGGGGGTCGAACTGGGAAAAGAACTCGCCCGCGATATGGAGCAGTTGCTCAGTGGCGCGGCATCGGCCGCGGATAAGGATGGATCAACGCAGCGCTTGCTTGATTATATTCGCACCGCGCAAAGTTAAAGCCAGCACTGCCTGCGCGCCGGCGCACCCGTTTGTCACCCAAGACCCCATTTTTGTTCAAGCGTTTCAATAGCCGCGATCCGATCCGCTGTTTTGGGATGGCTCATCAACCATGCGGGAAGACTGCCTATTTGCCCTGTCAGCTCTTCCAATTTCAGAAATAACGTTTTTTGCGCATCGGTTCCCAATCCCGATTTGACCATCAGGGCTGCGGCATATTCATCTGCCTCGTATTCATCGCCGCGCGACAGACGCGCCATCAACAAATTTGCCACCAAGCCGGCAATCCATGGGCCTATCCCCGGCAAAACCCGCCCCAGCACCATCCCCAACGCGGCTCTTACGGCATTTTGGCCGGAAAAATCGATCATACGTCGACGTGCATGGCCCAGCGCAACATGGCCAAGTTCATGCGCGATCACCGAGGCCAACTCTTCTCCGCTGACATCGCCCGCCTTATATTTATTGTAAAATCCACGGGTGATAAAAACCCGTCCATCCGGCGCGGCCAGGCCGTTGATCGGGTCGATCTCATAGATTTGAACGTTTAGCTTTGGAATATCCAGCGCTTTTGCCATGCGTTGCAACAGGGGGCTCAGCGCGGGATCCATTAAGGTAACAGATTGCTGATCCAAGGTTTTTGCAGTGCGCCAGGCAGAAAATTTATACATCACCAGCCCATAGATCAGGGCCAGAAGGATAGGAGAAAATCGCAACATGACTGTGATATGGCCTCAGGCTGCCGCCTTGACAAGCCCTATCGCACCAACTCTTTCATGCCACGCTCTAGCCCGGCCAAGGTCATTGGGACCATTTGGTCTTCAAAAATTTCTTGGATCATTTGAATGGATTGGGTGTAACGCCAATGCGTTTCCGGCACCGGATTGATCCAAATATTCGATGGCCATTGCGCGCGCGCGCGCATCAGCCAAGTTTGCCCTGACTCTGCATTCCAATGCTCATTCGCGCCGCCTGCATAGGCCACTTCATAGGGCGACATACTCGCATCTCCGACGAAAATGCATTTATAATCAGAACCATAGGTGCGCAAAATCTCATGGGTTTGGGTTTGATCGTTCCAACGTCGCGCATTGTCGCGCCAGACCCCCTCATAAAGGCAATTGTGAAAGTAAAAATACTCCAAATGTTTGAATTCGGCGCGGGCAGCTGAAAATAATTCTTCTACTAATTTGATATACGGATCCATCGAGCCGCCCACATCCAAAAATAACAGCACCTTGATCGCGTTGCGGCGTTCGGACCGGGTTTGCACGTCAAGATATCCATTTTCGGCTGTTGACCGGATGGTGCCATCAATGTCCAATTCATCCGCAGCCCCATCGCGGGCCCAGCGACGCAGGCGTTTTAAAGCCACTTTGATGTTGCGGGTTCCCAGCTCAACGCCGTCATCAAGATTTTTAAATTCGCGCTTATCCCAAACTTTAACCGCGCGCTGATTGCGGCTTTCGCTTTGACCTATGCGCACCCCTTCAGGGTTATATCCATAGGCGCCAAAGGGCGAAGTGCCTGCCGTGCCAATCCATTTGCTGCCGCCTTGATGGCGTTTCTCTTGTTCCTTCAGCCGCTGCTTTAAAGTCTCCATAAGCTTGTCAAAGCCGCCCAAAGCTTCGATTTCGGCTTTTTCTTCCGGGCTGAGATGCTTTTCCGCCATTTTTTTCAGCCAGTCAGAGGGAATATCCACCGCGTTCAGGATATCAGCCTCGCTGAGGGTTTCTAAGCCTTTGAAACTGGTTTGAAAGGCCCTATCGAACCGGTCAAGATGGCGCTCATCCTTCACCATGATGGTTCGGGCCAAATAGTAAAACCCCTCTAAATCATAGATCACCATGCCGGTTTGTACCGCATCGAGAAAACTGATGAATTCGCGCAATGAAACTGGAATGCCGGTTTTTCTGAGCGTTTCGAAAAAGGGCAGAAACATCGCGTTAGATCACCGTACGATCAATAATGATGGTGATGATCAAGCCGATCAGTGCAAATAAAATTCCATAGCCAGCGGCATATTGCGCCATATCCAGCCCTTTTCCTCTGCGCTTTCGCGCGATCGCCGCGCCTAAAATGGCACCAAATAATCCGCTCAATAGATACATAGTTACACTCTGTTTTATGGGGGTTGCTTTCAGGATAAAAGCCAAGGCTCCGCTGGCTTTGATCTAGCCCCTTTATTTGTAAAAGTCACGCGCTCTGCTGATTTCAAGTAAAACTTTCGCGTGCTGCGATCAACGGCCGCTGCGCGCCATAAAGGCCAAGCGTTCAAATAAATGCACATCTTGCTCGTTTTTCAGCAAAGCCCCATGCAGTTTTGGCAGGGCATTGGCACCATCCCGCTGAAGATCCTCGGCGCTGAGATCTTCAGCCAATAAAAGTTTCAACCAATCCAAAACCTCGGAGGTCGAGGGTTTCTTTTTCAGCCCGGGTTGCTCTCTGAGTTCGTAAAATTGGGTCAGCGCGGCGGCAAGTAGTGATTCCTTGATGTCTCCATGATGCACCTGAACGATTTGTTTCAAGGTCTCGGGATTGGGAAATTGAATATAGTGGAAAAAGCAACGGCGCAAAAACGCATCGGGCAATTCTTTTTCGTTATTTGATGTGATGATCACGATAGGGCGGTTTATGGCGCGCACCGTTTCCCCAGTCTCATAGACGTGGAATTCCATTTTATCCAATTCCTGAAGGAGATCATTTGGGAATTCTATATCCGCTTTATCGACCTCATCGATCAACAAAACCACTTTTTTATCGGCTTCAAAGGCCTGCCATAACTTGCCTTTGCGGATGTAATTGGCCACATCGTGCACGCGTTCTTCGCCCAATTGGCTGTCGCGCAACCGGCTGACCGCATCATATTCATACAGGCCTTGCTGGGCTTTGGTGGTGGATTTTATATTCCATTCAAGCATCTCCAGGCCAAGCCCGCTGGCGACTTGTTTGGCCAGTTCGGTTTTGCCTGTGCCAGGCTCGCCTTTGATCAAAAGCGGCCGTTCCAGCGTGACCGCGGCGTTCACAGCGATGGTGAGATCTTCCGTCGCTACATAGTTTTTGGTTCCGGTAAATTTCATTCTTTTGCCCATATTCTTGCCAAGTTGCGCGGAACTTAGCGGGTTAATCATTTTGCTGCAATCTGTTGCTATTGAGTAGTGACAAGCCCGTCTTGTTACGGTAGGTGCGTGCCAATGGGAACGGAAAGTTGTGGAAGGAGAGATGCATGTCATACTCTGATCCAAGCCAAGGGGTAGTAATGAAGCAAGAGAGTTTTATTCCGGATAGCTATACTCCTGCCGAAGACGAGCCATTCATGAATGAGCGTCAGGTGGAATATTTTAGAAGAAAGCTGTTGGATTGGAAAAATGATCTGATGAGCGACAGCAAGGAAACGATCGAAGGGCTTCAAGACGGCACGCGCAATATCCCAGATATTGCAGATCGTGCCAGCGAAGAAACTGATCGCGCGCTGGAATTGCGCACGCGGGACCGCCAGCGTAAGCTTGTTTCGAAAATTGACGCCGCGCTGCGCCGCATTGACGAGGGCGAATATGGCTATTGTGAGGTCACGGGTGAGCCTATTTCGCTTAAACGGCTTGATGCACGGCCTATCGCGACGATGAGTTTGGAAGCTCAAGAGCGCCATGAGCGGCGCGAAAAAGTGCACCGCGACGACTGAGGAAACCTGAAAAGCCGATCCGCTAGATCGGCTTTTTTATTGAGGTGAAACATGGAGAACGGCTTGCAGGTCCAGGTCGTAGGGGGCGGTATCGCGGGTTTGGCCGCGGCGCTAGCCTGTTCTCAAAGCGGCGCCAATGTTCACCTCTGCGAGCAGGCTGCGGCGATCAAAGAGGTTGGGGCCGGTTTGCAAATCTCTCCCAATGGGCTGGCCGTGCTCAGCCGCTTGGGGCTGAAGGACGCGGTTGCGGATATTGCAGATCGCGCCGAGGCGGTGGAGTTGCGCGATTACAAAGACGGAAAATTGGTTTGCCGTCTTGATTTGAAAGCCCACGCGTCGGATCTGGATTTCTTGCTGGTGCATCGCGCCGATCTTATCCAAACCCTCTTTCAAGCCTGCAAAGCGCAGGGGGTGCGCTTTGCCTTTTCGCAAAGCCTTTCCAGCCAAGATCTTTTATCTGGCGCTTTCGGCAGCGAGGCGGCAGCGAGCCCCGTGGATTTGGTGATTGGGGCGGATGGGGTGCGCTCAAACATGCGAACGGCTTTGCTGGGTCCATCTGCGCCGTTTTTTACCGGGCAGGTGGCATGGCGCGCGCTGGTCTCCAATAGCATGGATCATCCCAATAAGGTGATGGTGCATATGGGGCCGGGGCGGCATATTGTGAGCTATCCGCTGCGCGGCGGCAGCCTGGTAAATTTGGTGATGGTACAAGAACGCAGCCTATGGGCGGGCGAAGGTTGGTCTCATCGCGATGATCCTGCGCATGTCCGAGCTGCTTTTGCTGATTTTGGCGGGCTTGCGCATGTGTTGCTGAACGCGCTTTCCGAGGTGTATTTATGGGGTTTATTCCGTCATCCTGTGGCCGAGTGTTGGTTTCAGAATCGCAGCGTTTTAATCGGAGACGCCGCGCATCCGATGCTCCCTTTCTTGGCTCAAGGCGCCAATATGGCCTTGGAAGATGCTTGGGTGTTGAGCCGGGCATTGCGCCTTCATGGTGCAACGCGGCAAGGCTTTCAGCGCTATCAGTTTTTGCGGCAAGCCCGCGTGAAAAAGGTTGTTGCGACGGCCCAAAGCAATGCCCGCAACTATCACCTCAGCGCCCCGTTGACCCGGTGGGTTGCGCATAGCGCGTTGCGCGGTTTGGGGGCGGTCGCCCCAAGCGCAATGTTAAAGCGCTTTGATTGGTTATATCGCTTTAACCCGGATACGGGGCTGCCCTAAAGATCTAATTGCGCCCAAACCGGCACGTGATCTGATGGTTTTTCAAAGCCGCGGATGTCTTTGTCGATACCGGCGTCAAGCAGCAGGTCGGCGCAGGCAGGCGTCATGAGAATATGATCGATCCTGATTCCGTCATTGCGGTTCCATGCCCCGGCTTGATAATCCCAAAAACTATAATGGCCGGCTTCTGCGTGCTTGCACCGAAACGCATCTGTGAAGCCCAAATGGGTGATTGCTTGATAGGCTGCGCGGCTTTGCGGTAAAAACAACGCGTCATCTGTCCAAATTTCGGGGCGGGCGGCGTCCTCTGGTTGAGGGATGATATTGTAATCCCCGGCCATCAAAGCGGGCATTTCTGCGGCCATAAGCTCTATGGCGCGTTGGCGCAGGCGTTTCATCCAGGCAAGTTTGTATTCATATTTGGGGCCGGGGGCCGGGTTGCCATTGGGCAAATATAGGCCGCAGATTTTGAGCGCGTGCTTGCCGATGACAGTGGCTTCAATCCAGCGGGCTTGCACATCTTCGGGATCCCCGGGCAGGCCAAAGGAAATATCTTCCAGCGGCAGTTTCGACAAAATAGCCACGCCATTGAATGATTTTTGTCCATGGGTCACCACTTGGTAGCCACGATCCTCAAAGAGATCGCGCGGAAATCCTTCATCGACAGATTTAATCTCTTGCAGAAGAGCGATGTCCGGCGCGCTGCTGTCAAGCCAATCGCATAAGGCCGGCGTTCTGGCTTTAACGCCATTGATGTTGAACGTTGCTAATTTCATCTTCACCCCCAAGCTTCCCTTGCCCTGAGCCTTTAGCGGTGTCTTGCGGTTTTTCGCAAGCGAAACTGCGATGTAAGAATCACTTAATACACTTAAAAGTTGTAAATTGAGCCGGGAAGAGTAGGTTTTTTATAAATTCCTTCAAACTAAGTAATAATTTAAATTTATATATAACAGAGGTTTAAATATGTTTTCGGGCTAAATTTTAGGAATTTTCTTCAAAAGCAAGAAAAAAAACTTGTAATACAATCTAAAGATGTAATTAATATATTATACAACCTAGAGAGGAAGAAAACATGTTAGCCCAAAAATTCGAAATCCAAGCCGCTTCCGCCACTCAAGAAACTGCCAGCATGCATAGTGGCGAGGGCACTCATTTGTTCACATCCGCCTCAGAGCCTTTTGGCCCGATGCAGGCGTATCTTGGAGAAGGTGTTGAAATGTTCACCTCTGCCTCAGCGCCCGCCAGCGCCCATGATACGCTTCACGGTGAAGCTGTTGAAATGTTCACCTCTGCTTCGGCCCCCGTAAACGCGAGAGATACGTTTCAAGGCGAGGGCGTTGAAATGTTTACCTCAGCCTCTTCTCCAGAGCATGCGAGCGATGCAATTCAGGGCGATAATGTGCAGCTTTTCACTTCCGCCTCAGCTCCCAGCCAAAACTCAGATTTAGACAGCGGCAATGGCATTCATTTATTCACCTCTGCCTCGTGAAGGCCGCGCGCATCGATTTTGCTCACCTACCCGAAATTATTCATTAAAGAAGCCTCGTCGCCTCACCTAACCAAACCAAGCCGAGGCTTCTTTATTTTATCTGACCAAATAGGAGTAAGAAAATGTCAAACATCATTAGCTTCCCGCAAAGGATCCGCCCCTTGGAAGAGGCTGGCCGTATTGGCATTTTAATAGATTGCTTTTGCAATCGCCGTCGCACCACGGAAGATGTGTTTTGGCTGAAAGAAAACGCCGAACTGCTCAATTTGCTTGAAACCAGCACGGTGACGCTGAACACCAGCGATTTAACCCATTACCAAAATTTTTATGACAGTTTAGAGCATAGATTATGCTTTTTCCCGCAATATTATCGGTTCATCTTATCGCTTGCGCTTGATCTGGAAGCTTTGGGGCTTGGGCAGGGTAAATCTGCGAAGCTGTGCGAGTGGGTTGTAGACCATAATTTGGTGGGTGCGGAATTATCAGATTTGCAACGCGCATAAGCGGCGCGTTTATTGAAACGCGGTCTTGGCCGCGCACAGCGAGATGATCCGACCTTGGTTGACCGCTTACATGGTTTTATCGATCAATCCGAGACTTTTTCAATTCCAAATAAAAAGGCGGCATATGAATTAACCCATATCGTTTTTTATCTTAGTGAATATGGGCGTAAAGACCCCGGTATCAGCGCCGATGCGGTCCGTTCATTGGAATTTGCAGGCTTGTTGGCGCTGCTGGATCACAACACGGACCTTCTTGCCGAGATTTGCATTGCGTTACGCTTTGCCGGCCAAACACCACCGTTGGGCTGGGAGGATTGGGTGTTCGAACAACTGGCCAGGTTTAAGGCCGTAAAAACCGAGATTCCCCGTAAAATTCTGCCGGGCGATGAATATCACAGTTATTTGATGTGCAGTTGGCTCGCGGCCTTATCAGGGACGCCGCTGTTTGAAGGCGCGAATGAACCCGCCACCCTATCGTTTCACCCCGCGCCCAAACCGGTTTCAGCGCTGCGCGGAATGTCCGAAAGTATTTTTCAAATGGACAATGCAAGAAGCGCTGATTGGTTTAAAATGCGCGGTACTTTGACCGTCGATTTATCGCCCCAAGCCTATCGTGATCTGCAATTGGCCGAAGCTTCGAGCGATAAGTTTGATGAGTTTTTTCACGGCTTCGCGCGCTGCACGCCCGTTTTAAAATAACCCGTTCCATATCCAGCCTTTTTTGCAGGTTCGCGCAGAAAGCCCGAATAGGCTGTCTGCGTCGGTCTGTTTGGTCGCTGGTTGAAATTGCCGGTTGTCGCGCCGATTACATTGAAAAGCTGGTTCCGCAGCCACAAGAGCTTGTGGCATTGGGGTTTTCAATGATGAAGCGAGCGCCGATTAATTCTTGTGAAAAATCGATAACTGCATTTTCCAAAAAGGGCAGCGACGCGCTGTCGATGATCACTTTTTCAGGGCCGCTGCCAAGCACAAGATCATCATCTTGGGCTGTATCCAGCTTGATCTCGTATTGAAATCCCGAGCATCCGCCACCTTCAACGGCCACGCGTAAAGCTTGACCCTGCGCAGAGGCTTTGATTTCTGACAACCGAGAAAAAGCGCGTTCGGTGACTTTTGGGGGCAGGTTCATTATGTTACTCTCCATCTAGGCGATCTAGTTGTACGATTAGAGTATAGGCATTCGCTTTGGATACGGCAAGAAAGGCAAACCGATGGGTGAAAAATTTAGTTGTGATCCTGCGCAAAGCCGCGGGCGCCGGTTTGCGGAGGATAGCAGCACGTTTCGATCCTGTTTTCAGCGTGATCGCGACCGGATTGTGCATTGCAGCGCTTTTCGCCGCTTAAAACATAAAACGCAGGTCTTTTTGGAACATGAGGGCGATTATTTTCGCACCCGCCTGACGCATTCGATCGAAGTTGCGCAGGTGGCGCGCACGATTGCGGGGGTTTTGGGTTTAAACGCGGAACTGACGGAAACGGTGGCGTTGGCGCATGATCTGGGGCATCCGCCATTTGGCCATACGGGCGAAGAGGCTTTGGATGCATTGATGGCGCCTTTTGGGGGGTTTGATCATAACGCTCAAGCGGTTCGCATCGTCACAAATCTTGAACGCCATTATGCCCAATTTGACGGGTTGAACCTAACCTGGGAAACGCTTGAGGGAATTGCCAAGCATAATGGACCGGTCACCGGAGCGTTGCATTACGCATTGGCGGATTATAACCGCCAGCATGATTTAGAATTGTCTGGCTTTGCCAGCGCCGAGGCGCAGGTGGCCGCCTTGGCCGATGATATCGCCTATAACAACCATGATTTGCATGATGGACTGCGTGCCGAACTGTTTTCAACCGATGAATTGGCGGATCTGCCAATGTTAAACAGCTGTTTTGCTGCGGTAGATGCAAAATACCCAAATTTGAATTATTATCGGCGCCGGCATGAAGCTCTGCGACGCTTTTTTGGAATATTGGTGGAAGATGTGATCGCTGTTTCGTCAGATAATTTGGCAGACTTAAACCCACAAAACGTTGAAGATATCCGCCGCGCAGGGCGCCCAATGGTACAATTTTCATCGGCGGTTTGGACGGATTTGAAAGTTATCCGTCAATTTTTGTTTGAGCGTATGTATCGAGCGCCAAGCGTGGTGCTGGTCCGTCAAGAGGTGACAGAAACGCTGAATGATTTGTTTCCTTTATTTTTAGAGCGCACCGATTTGCTTCCAAAACAGTGGCGCAAGGATATTTTGGAGGCCACCGACGAAACCAAACGGGCCCGGCTTGTGGCCGATTATATCGCTGGCATGACGGACCGGTTTGCCCTGCAAGAACATGCGCGTTTGGTCACTGGGGCAAATCCAAGGCGAATTTCTGCGCTTTCAGGCGCATTGACGCGACTGTAAACGGGTCCAGAGCGCAGATCCGCGGCGAAACAGCGATTGACCTAGCCGGCGCGCGTGCTACACCCCCGCCAAGACAGAGGAATGCTTCAGATGAACCTATTTCACGATATTCGACTTTTGGTTGTGCACGCGCTGGATCAAATGGTGGCAGCCGATCAGCTTCCGCAGGGCTTAAGCTATGCAAACGTCACCGTTGAGCCGCCCCGCGATCCGCTGCATGGGGATATGGCCACCAATGCGGCGATGGTTTTGGCCAAGCCTTCGGGGCAATCGCCACGCGCCATCGCCGAAGCATTGGCGCCTCTGTTAAGAGCTGATCCAAGGATTACCGGGGCAGATGTGGCGGGGCCAGGGTTTCTCAATCTGTCGCTTTGCACAAGCGTTTGGCAGGGGCTTGTGGGGCAGGTGTTGGAAAATGGCGCTGCCTATGGCCGCAGCGATTTGGGAAACAAACGGTCGGTAAATGTTGAATTTGTCAGCGCCAACCCCACGGGCCCGTTGCATGTGGGGCATACGCGTGGCGCCGTGTTTGGCGATGCGCTGGCCAATTTGTTAGATTATGCGGGCTTTGATGTGACGCGCGAATATTACATCAATGATGGCGGCGCGCAGGTCGATGTTTTGGCGCGCTCGGTTTACTTGCGCTATCTCGAGGCGCATGGCCAAGAGGTTGCCTTTGAAGATGGCACATATCCGGGGGATTATTTGGTGCCTGTTGGTCAGGCGCTGAAAGATAAAGTTGGCGATTCCTATCTGGAGCAACCCGAAGATATTTGGCTGGCCGAAATTCGCGCCTTTGCCACCCAAGCGATGATGCAATTGATCAAAGATGATCTGGCCGCGCTGGGCGTCACGATGGACAGTTTCTTCAGCGAAAAATCGCTTTATGGTACTGGAAAAATCGAAGCGGCAATCGAAAGTTTGCGCGCCAAAGGGTTGATCTACGAAGGCGTGCTTGAGCCCCCGAAAGGTAAAACGCCCGAAGATTGGGAGCCGCGCAAGCAAACGCTGTTCAAATCGACCGAACATGGCGATGACGTGGATCGCCCGGTAATGAAATCCGATGGCAGTTGGACCTATTTTGCCCCCGATATTGCCTATCATTATGATAAGGTCATGCGCGGCTACGATCAATTGATTGACGTGTTCGGCGCGGATCATGGTGGTTATGTCAAGCGGATGAAAGCGGCGGTATCGGCGTTTTCGGATGCTCAAACGGGGTTTGATGTCAAGCTGACGCAATTGGTCAAACTGTATAAAGACGGCGCGCCGTTCAAGATGTCAAAGCGCGCCGGAACTTTTGTGACGCTTCGCGATGTGATTGATCAGGTGGGCGCAGAAGTGGCGCGGTTTGTCATGCTAACGCGCAAAAATGACGCGCCGCTTGATTTTGATTTTGACAAAGTGCTTGAACAATCCCGCGAAAATCCGGTGTTTTACGTGCAATATGCCCATGCGCGCGTGTGCAGTGTTTTGCGCCGCGCAACGGCGGCAGGGATCGCGGTTGACGATGCCACGTTGCTACGCGCCAATCTAAGCGGAATGGAACACCCTTCAGAATTGAGCGTCGCGCGCAAAATCGCCGAATGGCCGCGTTTGGTTGAGGTTGCAGCGAAAGGAAATGAGCCGCATCGGGTGGCCTTTTACCTTTATGAACTGTCGAGCGATCTGCACAGTCTTTGGAATAAAGGCAATGAAGTTGAAGCTCTGCGCTTTTTACAGGAAGACAATCCTGCAGCATCGCAATCAAAAATCGCTCTCGCACGCGCCGTAGCGGTTGTTATTTCTGCCGGTCTTGGTATTCTAGGCGTAAATCCGGCAGAAGAAATGCGCTAGAAAAGCCATCGCTGCCGGCGAGCAAAAGAGAGACCGGAGAGGCGTTTAGCGTTTTCATCGGAGGGCATAATGGCAGATTACGAGCATTTAGAGGCACCGACTGCGCAGACCGACCAGCGCTCAGGATTGGGCGTGGGCATGTTTGCCAGCTGGATCGGGGCCGGGCTTAGCTTGGCTTTGGCGATTGCCATTGGAATGTGGGCCTATCAAACAATCATGCGCGATGTCAGCGGTGTTCCGGTGATTAAGGCGTCTTCAGATCCGATGCGGGTGGCGCCGGAAAATCCCGGCGGGCTTTCCGCGCAGAACAAAGGCCTATCGGTCAATCGGGTTGCAGAAGAAGTTGCCTCGAAAGCCCCCGATCAAGTGATGCTGGCGCCAAGCCCGGTTTCGTTGTCAGAAGATGATCTGGCGAGCGGGGCCTTACGGGCCCAAAATTCAGAAAATTCCGGCGTGGTTTTGAATGCGCCGATACCGCTTGATATTAACAATTTACCCGATGATCTTTTGAACGATAGCAGCGCGCGCGACGGTATAGCTTTACCTGCTGATGGTACGATACGAAAGCAATCAGACTCGATTGAAGACGCGCTGAAGCTTGCATTGCAGAACAATGAGAGCTCTGTGGGGCTGGCGCAAGCAATCCGGCCACCCAAACGCCCATCAAACCTGGCGCCCATCGGTTCAGCACGCGCCGCGCAAGTGGCCTCAGTGCGCGATTTGAGCCCGTCGGATATCTCAGCAGGGTCAGCGTTGGTGCAATTGGGCGCGTTTGACAGTGAAGCGGTTGCGAAGGCCGAATGGAAGCGCTTGGACAAAAGCTTTTCAAGCTTTATGCGCGGGCGGGATCGTTTAATCGTGAAAGCCACCAGTGGCGGCCGCGATTTTTATCGCCTGCGCGCTGTAGGATTTGCCGATATCGATGATGCAAAGCGCTTTTGTGCAACGATGGTGGCGGGCGATGTGGATTGTATTCCTATTCTTGCTCGGTGATGGCAAGCCAAGAGCTCGATTTTGGTCCCTTTATTTTTGGCTGCGCAGGGCCGGTTCTTAATCCAGAAGAAGAACGTTTTTTTCAACGCGCCAATCCATTTGGATTTATCCTCTTTGCCCGAAATATCGCCAGCGCCGACCAGGTGAAAACGCTCTGCGTATCCTTGCGCGCTGCCGTCGGGTGGCACGCGCCGATTTTGATTGATCAAGAAGGAGGACGGGTTCAACGATTGCGCCCCCCCTTGGCGCGCGATTGGCCGCCACCGCTTGAAGATGGCCGCGATTTGCCGGCTGAACAGCGCGCCGCGCATATTCAAGACCGCTATCAAGCGATCGCACGAGAATTAAGCGGCTACGGGATTGATGTGAATTGCGCGCCCTGTCTGGATATTGCGCGCGCTGAAACACATCCTATTTTGCAAAATCGTTGTTTTTCCAATGAGGCGACGCAGGTGGCTGTGATGGGGGCTGCCGCGGCCCAGGGCTTGGCCGATGAAGGCGTTTTGCCCGTTCTAAAACATATGCCTGGTCATGGCTTGGCGCGTGTTGACAGCCATTTGCAGCTGCCACGGGTGGGCGCGTCATTGGCCGAATTGCGCGATAATGATTTTAAGCCTTTTGCGGCTTTAAAAGACTGGCCAATGGCAATGAGTGCGCATGTGGTTTATGAGGTGATTGACGATCTTGCGGCTACAATTTCCCCAAAAATGATCACGTTAATCCGTGAAGAAATAGGGTTTGATGGCCTTTTAATGAGTGATGATATTTCTATGGATGCGCTCGGGGGCAGCTTGGCAGAACGCAGCACGGCTGCTTTGGCCGCTGGCTGCGATGTGATTTTGCACTGTGATGGGGGGCTGGATGACATGCAACAAATCGCTGCGGCAAGCGGCGTTTTAAGCCCAGAGGGACAGCGGCGTGCCTTCGCGGCCTTGCACAGACGCAGCGCACCCTTCGCCAAGGATGGTTGACATCACCGCCGTCAATGCGCAGCTTGTGAGCGTAAGTTAGCAGGATCTTTATGCAAAACCTATTCTCTCAAAGTGACGCCACGCTTTCGGTTGAAGACCGCCTCGCCGCGGAAGCTTTGATCGTGGATGTGGATGGGTTTGAAGGGCCGTTAGATTTGTTGTTAACGCTGTCGCGCTCGCAGAAAGTGGATTTGATGAAAATCTCCATTTTGACCTTGGCGCGGCAATATCTGGCCTTTGTCGAGCGCGCCAAAACGTTGCGTTTAGAATTGGCGGCTGATTATCTTGTGATGGCGGCTTGGCTGGCTTTTTTGAAATCGCGGCTCTTGCTGCCGCCTGACCCTTCGGATGAAGCCCCCAGCGGGGAAGAGCTTGCCGCGCATCTGGCCTTTCAATTGGAGCGTTTGCAAGCCATGCGAGATGCCGCAGCGCGGTTGATGGCGCGGGATCAAAAGGGCCGCGACTTTTTTGTGCGCGGCGTGCCTGAAACCGTCGAGCGCGTTAAAAAGGTGAGGTATACGGCAACCTTATTGGATTTGATGCAAGCCTATTCGCGAATCCGCACGCGCGATGAATTCCGCCCCTTTGTGATGGATCGCAACAACGTGTTCACGATGGAAGAGGCGCTGGAACGCATGCATGGTCTGATCGGATACGCGGCAAAATGGACGGATATCGCCAGTTACATCCCGAATGATTGGCTGGCTGACCCTCAGCGCCGGCGCGCCGCCACTGCCGCAACATTTGCGGCCACGCTCGAACTGGCCAAGGCCGGCCATGTTGAAATTCGGCAAGAAGAGAATTTTGCCGCGATTGAATTAAGAAAGAAAGACGGAGCTGCAAATGACCTCTGATCTGAGTGATGACCGCCCTTCAGAAAGTTTGTTCGAGGCCCCCCCGATGGGCGAGCAAGAGCGGATGGTTGAGGCTATTTTATTTGCCAGTGCAGAGCCAATTACGGTGAAACAACTGAATGATCGCATGCCCCATGGTTGCGATTCTGCCGAGGCTTTGCTTCGGGTCAGAAAGCGCTATGAGGGGCGCGGGGTGCATGTTGTCAAAATTGGCGATGCCTGGGCCATTCGCACCGCCGCTGATCTTGGTTTTTTGATGCAAAAAGAAACCGTTGAAACCCGCAAGCTGAGCCGTGCGGCAATCGAAACCTTGGCGATTATTTCCTATCATCAACCTGTCACGCGGGCGGAAATCGAGGAAATTCGCGGTGTCAGCGTTTCGCGGGGCACGGTTGATCAATTGCTCGAAATGGAATGGATTCGATTTGGGCGGCGGCGCATGACGCCGGGCCGGCCAACCACATTCGTGGTGACGCCGCATTTCCTCGATCATTTTGGTTTGGAAAGCGCCCGTGACTTGCCCGGACTTAAAGAATTACGCTCCGCCGGATTGCTCGAAAGCCGGCCAAGCATGGGGCTCGATCCATCTGGTCCGTCAGAGGATGAGTATGACATGAGCGAAGAGCCCGAAGAGCAAAGCGAATTGTTCGAGGAAGAGTAATTCGCCGGTCAAGCGGCTTTGAAATGTTTGGAAAGTTTCAACCCTTGGCCCTGGTAATTCGATGCAATGCCGGCACCATAAATTTGACTGGGCCGAGCGCGCATTCTTTCGTAAATCAACCGCCCCACGATTTGCCCATGTTCAAGCACAAACGGGGCCTCATGGCAGCGCACTTCTAAAACGCCCCGCGAGCCGCCGCCACCGGCTGCGTCATGGCCAAAGCCCGGATCGAAAAACCCCGCATAATGCACCCGAAATTCGCCCACCATGGCCAGAAACGGGGCCATTTCGGCGGCATAATCAGGCGGGATATGAACCGCTTCTTGGCTGACAAGAATGTAAAACGCGCCGGGATCCAAAATAATTTGTCCGTTGCGGCTGTGTAATTCTTCCCAAAAATCTGCCGGTTCATAGGCCCCGATCTGTTCCAAATCGATCACGCCCGTATGCGGCTTGGCACGATATCCGACCAAACTGCCCTGACGCGGTTTTAAGTCAACCGAAAACCCTAACCCATCATCTATAATCGCCGGACCATTCACCAATGTTTCAGCCTGATGGAGCTCCAGCAACTCGCTATCCGATAAAATAGCCTGGCCGCTTCGAAATCTGATTTGGTTCAAGCGCATTCCGGGGCGCACCAAGACGGAAAACGATCTGGGGCAAATTTCGGCGTAAAGCTGGCCTTGATATCCCGGGGGTATCCGGTCAAACTCGGTGCCTTGGTCGGTGATCACGCGCGTTAACAGGTCAAGGCGGCCGGTCGAGCTTTTGGCGTTGGTGACGGCTTGCACGTCTTGGGGCAGGTTCAACCGCTCCATTAACGGCACCACATACACGCAGCCCTTTTCCAATACATAGCCAGCGCTTAAGTCTATTTGATGCATTTCAAAATCTGCTAGGCGCTGCTCAACCTTGGCGTTTTTTCCCGCCAAAAACGAGGCGCGCACCCGCCATGCAGTGTTTCCCAACCGCAGGTCAAGGCTTGCCGGTTGGATCTGCGCAGGGATAATGTCAGGCTCTGATGAAATCTCGCCCCGCTCAATCGAATCCGCAATTTCTTGGCAAGCTAGCACACCGGACATGTCTTTTCCTTTAACGCGGTTTTCAGTCAAACTCTTTAATCAGAATATGTCACAAAGAACCACTGCTCAATGGGCTTTTCTTTTCTGTTCAACCTCTCGGCTGAAAGAAACTGTTTCGGAAGGGTTTTGGCGCTGGAAGGAAATATTTTGCGCCGTGGCTTTTTACAAGCTGTAAAGCTTAGCAAATTTCTGGATCACGCCATGCAATGCGGCAGCGCGTAGAACATTGCTTTATGTTGCTTTTGTTTGGTAACGCAAAACAAACCTACGCGGCAGCGGGTTAATGGCGCGGGGTTTAAGATCGCTTAATTTAAATGCTCTTTTACCATCTATGAAAGTGCAAGCATTGCCATTTGCGCTGATTAGATTAGCTTTCCTAAAGAGGTAAGGGGGCTGTGATGCGGATCATTCAGGTAAGTTTATTGCTGTTTTGGAGCAGTTGTGCGGCGCTGATTGCGCAGCCCTCTGAGCAGCTTTATCAATTGCTGCACTTAGATGAGTTGGTGGAGATTGTCAGCGAAGAAGGGCTTGCCGATGCAAACGCCACCGCAGACGCCTATCTGCAGGGCGTTACGAGGGGCGGCTTTGGGGCCTCGATTGCCAAGATTTATGATAAAAACAGCCTGACCTCGCGGGTCAAGGCGATGTTTGCAAAGGCCTTGCCTGCAACCTCAGCTGATAGGCTCATTGCGTTTTACAACAGCGATTTGGGGGTGCAGGTAAGCCAGCTAGAGGTAAGCGCGCGTCGGGCGATCACCGATCCCTCCATTGAAGACTATGTGATCGAGCTGGTGCTTGAGGCCGAAGCTCAGGGCAAACGGCGGCCGCAGCTTTTGCGCTCTGCGATCAAAGAGATGGATTGGGTCAAACAAAACCTTGCCGGCGCGTTTGAAGCGCGGTTTGCCTTTCTGGAGGCCCTTTCACAGGCCGAGGCTTTAAAGCTTGACCGAGGGCAAATTTTTACGCTGATGCAATCGGATCAAGAGGCGCTGAGCAAAGAAATTGAAGAGTGGCTTTTGGGCTATATGCATATGGCGTATTCGCCGCTTTCCGATGATGAGCTAACCGCTTATCTTGCGTTTCAAACATCGCCAGAGGGAATGGCCTTGAACGCGGCCTTGTTTGACACGTTTAATAAATTAACCACTGAAAATGCAGAGCAGCTGGGGCAATTTACGGCCTCTGCGCTTTCGGCGCAGGATTTATAGAAAAGCCCGCTGCAAGGGCCTTGACTTTGCACAACAACTGCTCAATAAGCGCGGCTTCATTGGATGCGTTTGCATTCGATCTCACATTCGCCTGATCGGGCGCGCTGTTCGAGGTGGCTGCCAGCCAAAACGTCCCGACAGGGAGGCCAAAGAACGCGGCAATAAAAGGAAGACTATATGTTTGCGGTTCTTAAAACCGGTGGTAAGCAGTATAAAGTTCAATCGGGCGATATGCTCCGCGTTGAAAAACTGGCTGCAGATGCTGGAGAGACAGTTCAATTTAACGATATACTGATGATTGGTGGCGAAAGCCCGGTTGTTGGGGCGCCTATGGTGGCAGATGCTGCTGTGCAAGCGGATGTGGTCGATCAGATCAAAGGCGACAAGACGATTAACTTTGTGAAGCGTCGCCGGAAGCACAGCTCGCAGCGCACCAAAGGGCATCGCCAGCAGCTTACGCTGTTGCGGATCACTGAAATTCTGGCCTCAGGCGCTGGCAAGTCTGGCGTAAAAGCGGCCTTAGGCGCAGGATCTGCACCGGCGGCGACTGCGGCCCCGAAAGCCGCAAAAGCGCCCGCAAAGGCAGCAGCTAAAGCGGCCGCGGCGAAAGCGGCACCTGCGAAAGCCGCCGCGCCTGCCGCTGATAAAGCCGCCGATGATTTGAAAAAATTATCCGGAGTTGGCCCCGCGCTTGAAAAGAAATTGGTTGCCGGTGGCGTTACCAGCTTTGCACAGATCGCCGGCTGGAGCCCAGAAGATGTTGCCTCCGTGGATGCTGAACTGGCGTTGAAGGGCAAGATCGAAAAAGAGGGCTGGATCGCCCAAGCCAAAGATTTGGCATAAGAAAAGGAGCACGATCAGATGGCACATAAAAAAGCAGGCGGTTCATCCCGCAACGGTCGCGACTCAGACGGACGTCGCCTTGGTGTGAAACTTTACGGTGGTCAATTGGCGATCCCTGGCAATATTATCGTGCGTCAGCGCGGCAATAAATGGTGGCCGGGTGAGGGAGTCGGTGAAGGCAAGGATCACACGATTTTTGCAACCACTGAAGGCAATGTAACCTTCCACAAAGGGTTCAAAGGCCGCACGTTTATTTCTGTTTTGCCCGCGGCCAAAGCGGCTGAATAAACGGCATCGCTGCCTTACAATTTGATGATTTAGGGATCGGCATTGCCGGTCCCTTTTTTTGGTTTTATCGTGAGGCGTTTGGAAGGATAAAAATGGCAGTTTCTCTGGGTGCCTTTGCGGCCTTTGCCGCCTCACAAATTGCAACGCCGGGTCCGGCAAATATGGCCATGCTCAGCACAGGAGCCGCCTATGGGTTCCGCGCGGCCCTGCCGTTTGTGGCGGGCGTGGTGCTTGGCAAGCAGCTGATCATTTGGCCGATAGGGTTTGGCCTCATGCGCTTATCTGATACGTTGCCTGGTTTGTTTGTGGCGCTTAAATTCATCTCGGCGGCTTATATTATTTGGCTCGCATGGCGGGTTGCGAATATGCGTTTATCCACAAACCGTGGCGCTGGGGCGGCGCCGGGTTTTATCGCCGGTTTATGGGTACATCCGCTGAACCCTAAAGCTTGGGCGATGATCGTGGCTGGTTTTACCAATTTCGTCGAACCAGAAACACCAAGCTTTTACGCAACTTTTTGGATCGCGTTAACGTTGATGGGTATTCAGCTGATTTGCCATCCAGTCTGGACCTTTTTTGGAGATCGTATTTCTACCTTGATTGCGGGGCAGAGGTCAGAGCGGTGGCTCATGCGTTCACTGGCGGCGCTGACCGTTGGTTTTGTGGGTTATGCCCTAGTATTTGGAGGCTAGGCGCGGCTAAAAAGACTGAAATCGAAGTAAGCGTTAGGCTTTTATATCCTTTTTCATCAAAGTAAATTCTGGATTTTCTGAGTAGTTTTAGTATTGTAGTGACGCTTGTCTTTTTTATTTGTGCTTTGTTTGAATTGGTTTGAGGCTGTGCGATGGGTATGTGTTTAACCGGAAACCGTTTGGTTTTAAGACCTTTGGAGCCAAAGGATTGCGCCGAGATGGTGCGTATTCTTGCAGATCCGGTCATCTCTTATTGGGTGCCGGTTTTGCCGTTTCCTTATACCGCAAGTGATGCCAAAGGGTTTTTCAATCTTCTGCAGGATAATTTACATCGGCAGGTTTGGGCGATCACGCTGAAGGAAGACTTTATCGGTCTGATTGAAGAATATCCAAATTTTGGATTTTGGCTAGATCCGGCCTTTTGGGGCCAAGGCCTGATCTCTGAAGCGGCAGATTTGGTTTTGAAAAATACTTGATCCGCAGGCCAGCCCGCTCTTGGCAAGCGTGCGAGTGCAAAACCAGCGTTCTATGCGTGTATTGGCAAAAAATGGCTTTGCGCCAAATGGTCCGCCGGTGGCAAGCTATTCAAAAGCCTTGCGCCAATCGGTTCCGTTGCAACCGATGGCGCTGACCCCTGATCAATGGCATTTTTTAAACTCTGTTTTCATAGAAACGCAGCGGTTGCAAATCTTTCCGCTTGCCCAAGTACATCAAGATGCGTTGTTTGGCTGCCTTGCTCAAAAGCAAGTTGCACGGAACCTCGCGATTGTTCCACATCCTTTGCCGCGCGGCTTCGTGGGGCGATTTATTGAAGCAGCGCGCTGGAAAGGCGCGTGGAATGGAATGTTTGCGCTTGCGGATAAAACCCAGAACGTGATCGGGATGATCGGCTTTCGCGCGGCCCCATTGAGCGCGCCGGTTGCGGCAGATCTTGTATATGCGATACATCCAAAGCAATGGGGGCAGGGGCTTATGAGCGAGGCAGTAAATGCCTTTTGTGCCTTTTTATTCCGGCGCTATCCGCTTGAGGCCATCACTGCAGAGCATTTTAAGGATAATCCCGGCTCAGGGCGCGTGTTGCAAAAAGCGGGTTTTGTGCCACTACCGGTGCAGTCACATCCCAGCGAAATGGGAAAATCGGCGGCAAGGCTTGAGCCTGCGCCCATAACCCGATATCGCCTTATGCGACCCGCATAAGGACCCGGAACATGAAATTTCTAGATCTGACGAAAGTCTATATCCGCTCTGGCTCGGGTGGCGGTGGCTGCGTAAGCTTCCGGCGGGAAAAATATATCGAATATGGCGGGCCTGATGGCGGTGATGGGGGCAAAGGCGGATCCGTGATTGCCGAGGCGGTTGACGGGCTGAACACCTTGATCGATTTTCGGTATCAGCAGCATTTCTTTGCCAATAATGGCGGCGCTGGCATGGGGCAACAACGCTCGGGGGCGTCGGGCGATGATATCCTGCTGCGGGTGCCTGCTGGCACGGAAATTTTGGATGAAGATCAAGAAACGGTGATTGCGGATCTTACCGAAGTGGGGGACCGGATTGTTTTGGCAAAAGGCGGCAATGGCGGTTTTGGAAACCTACATTTCAAATCCTCAACCAACCAAGCGCCGCGCCGCGCTAATCCCGGGCAAGAAGGGATTGAGCGCACAATCTGGTTGCGGCTGAAGCTCATCGCGGATGCAGGTCTTTTGGGTCTGCCCAATGCAGGCAAGTCAACCTTTTTGGCGGCCACGTCGAATGCGCGGCCCAAAATCGCAGATTATCCCTTCACCACGCTTTATCCAAACCTTGGGGTTGTTGGGATTGATAATACCGAGTTCGTTGTGGCAGATATTCCAGGTCTGATTGCTGGCGCACATGAGGGGCGTGGTTTGGGGGATTTGTTTCTGGGGCATGTGGAACGCTGCGCGGTTCTTTTGCATTTGATCGATGGAACCTCGGGTGATTTTCTAAATGATTACAAAACGATCATAGATGAACTTGAGGCATATGGCGGCGCTTTGGCGCAAAAGCCAAGAGTGACCGTGCTGAATAAGGTTGACGCATTGGATGATGAAGAGCGTGCGTTTTTCAAAGCTGAGCTGGAAGCAATTGCTGGTGGGCCTGTGTTTTTAATGTCGGGCGTCAGCCGCGAGGGGGTTGAGGCGGTGTTGCGCGTCTTGCGCCATGAAATTGACGCTGGGCGCAAGCAAGAAACAAGAGTGGAACAGGAAGATTTGGAATGGCGTCCCTAAGCGCTGCAAAACGCATTGTGGTTAAAATTGGATCGGCTTTGTTGGTGGATCCAACCACTGGCGCTTTGCGCAGCGCGTGGCTCAAATCATTGGCAGCAGATGTTGCTGCGTTCAAGGCCCGGGGCTGTGATGTGGTTTTGGTGTCCTCGGGCTCGATCGCCTTGGGGCGCAAAGTCTTGGGGTTGTCGGCGGGGGATGTTGCGCTGGAACAATCGCAGGCGGCCGCCGCTGTGGGGCAAATTCAACTGGCCCGCGCTTATGAAGAGGCATTGGGTCCGCATGGCATAACCACAGCCCAAATTTTGGTGACCTTAGAGGATAGCGCCGACCGGCGACGTTATCTGAACTCACGCGCAACGTTGGAAACTCTGCTCAGCTTAGGCGTTGTGCCCATCGTGAATGAAAACGATACCGTGGCAACTGATGAAATTCGCTATGGTGATAATGATCGACTGGCCGCGCAAGTGGCGGTTACGGTGGGTGCGGATCAATTGGTTTTGCTATCCGATGTGGATGGGTTTTATTCGGCCAACCCGCAGCGTGATCCATCGGCGAGGCGCTTTGAAATGGTGAAAGAGATCACGCCGCAGATTGAAGAGATGGCAGGCGAGGGCACCTCTGGCCTGTCTAAAGGTGGCATGAAAACCAAGCTGATGGCCGCCAAAACCGCAACAGGCTCAGGCTGCGCTATGCTCATTGCGGCAGGCTTTGTGGATCACCCGCTGACCAGCTTTGATGCAGGCAATTCCGGCACGTGGTTCGCACCGCAAATGGATCCGCAATCGGCGCGCAAACGCTGGATTGCTTCGATGAAACCGTTGGGGCAGATCGTGATCGATGAGGGGGCAAACAGGGCGTTGAAAAGCGGAAAGAGTTTACTGCCAGCGGGTGTTTCTGGCGTGTCTGGCAATTTTGAGCGCGGCGATTGCGTGGCCATTACGCTGGCCAATGGCGCTGCGGTGGCGCTTGGAATAAGCTCGTATTCTTCGACAGAGGCGGCGGCTTTGATCGGTTTGAAAACCTCTGAAATTGAAGCTGTTTTAGGG
>ERZ802830.437-NODE-437-length-41555-cov-40.5806_pt1 | contig 41555 bp, 33 predicted proteins | sample MGYA00345654_ERZ802830 | MGnify/ENA primary metagenome ERZ802830 (study PRJEB30503, sample SAMEA104212375) | marine metagenome | biome: Westerlies Biome; feature: [SRF] surface water layer (ENVO:00010504) within the epipelagic zone...; material: water... | reverse complement strand
TGGTTCAATTCCGGGTGGTTCAATTCCGGGTGGTCTAATTCCGGGCGTGCTTGTCCGGAGTGGGCGAATCCCAATCGGGTGATGTCAGTTACGGCTTGCCGCCACGGGCCGACTTGTCTAGGTTCGCGGCTTTGTAACTCGAAATTCATGAGGATCTGATGTCGGCGAAGCTGAATGTACTGACCGTTGGTAATGCCATCGTTGATATTTTCGCCCGTTGTGACGATGCCTTTCTTGATCATCAGGGCATCGGCAAGAGCATGATGAATCTTGTTGATGCAGACCGCTCGGCGACGCTATATGCCGCGCTGGATGCGCCGCAGGAAATATCTGGCGGGTCCGCTGCAAATACAGCGGTGGGCATTGTGGCACTTGGCGGGTCTGCCGGTTTTACCGGCCGCGTGCATGATGATACGCTTGGCCACAGTTTTATTACCGATATTCGCGCCGCGGGCGTGCATTTTGGAGCCAGGCCGCAGGTGGATGGTGCGCCAACTGCATCATCTATCATTCTTGTAACGCCCGATGCCTCGCGTTCAATGAACACCTATCTGGGGGCGTGCATCGAGTTCCAGCCAGATGATATCAACGAGCAGGATGTTGCTGCTGCCGATATCATCTATCTTGAGGGTTATCTGTTCGATGCGCCGGCCGGCCCGGACATTTTTCAGCGCGCCGCCACTTTGGCAGAGCGCCATGACACGCGCATTTCCCTGTCGCTGTCAGACCCGTGGTGTGCCGAACGGCACCGCGATGCCCTGTCCACATTCTGCCGTGACCATGTTGATATTCTGTTTGCAAACGAGGAAGAGGCCACCAGCCTGTGTCAGCTGGATGGCAATGCAGCGCGCGATGCGCTGTGTGCCGATATCGCTGAAGTGGTGATCACGCGCGGTGCGGAGGGTGCGTTTGTTGCGCGCGGCGATGACCGGCACGAGGTTGACGCGATGCCGCTGGGTGCGGTGACGGATACAACCGGCGCCGGTGATCTGTTTGCCGCCGGTTACCTGTTCGGGCGCACCAACGGGTATGGTGTGCGCGAGTCAGGCGTTATCGCCAGCATTGCCGCTGGTGAAGTGATTTCACATATTGGGGCCCGCCCGGACCAGAATCTGGCCGCCCTCGCAGACGCAGGCCTTGTCGGCTAGGACCTGATCGATCGGGCCCGGTCAGCGAAGTGCCTCATAAGCCGCAAGTGCCGCCGCCTGCACAAGATCGGTGACCGATGCGCCCATCTGGACAATCTGGAACGGTCTTTCAGCCCCAAGCATGATCGGCCCGATGACCGAGCCTTCAGTCAGGTTCTGGATCAGTTCAAACGAGATGTTTGCCGAATGCAGCCCCGGCATCACCAGAATGTTGGCCGGGCCTGACAGGCGGCAGAACGGATAGCGCTGCTTCATCAGTTCATAATCAAGCGCCACATCGGCTGACATTTCGCCGTCATATTCGAAATCAGGTGCCCGCTGGTCAAGAATCTCGATGGCTTTGCGCGCCTCTTCGGCAATATCGGAGCCCGGGCTGCCAAAATTGGTGAAGGACAGGATGGCAACACGCGGGGTGTGGCCCATCTGTTTCGCCTTGTCGGCAATGGCCTCGGCAATATCGGCAATCTGCGCGCCATTCGGGCGTTCATGCACCGACACATCACCAATAAAGACAGTCCGCCCGCGCGATACGATCATTGATGTGGCAACAAAGGCCTTGCCGGTCTTTGGCGAAATGGCGCGGGTGACATGATCAAAGCTTGGCTTGAAGGACCGCGTGACGCCAGTAACCAGCGCGTCGGCATGCCCCATCAGCACCATACAGCCGCCAAATACATTCCGGTCGAGATTGACCATGCGCTGGCAGTCCCGTCGCAGCGCACCCTTGCGTTGCAGGCGCTCATACAGAAAATCGATATAGGTCTCGTTATGATCCGAAATCTTGGCGTTGGTGATTGGCAGATCCTCTGCCCCTTCAAGGCCAAGGCGTTCAATCGTTTCGCGAATGCGGTGTTCGCGCCCGACAAGGATCGGATCGCCATAGCCGGCATTGCGAAAGGACAGCGCCGCGCGAATGACTTTCTCTTCCTCACCTTCGGCAAAGACAACGCGTTTTTTCTGCGCGCTGATCCGGTCAAAGATGCCCTGCAGCGTCGAGGCTGTCGGATCAAGACGGGCTGACAGATCGCGCTGATAGCGGGCGATATCCTCAATCGGCTTTCGGGCAACGCCGCTTTTCATGGCGGCCTCGGCAACGGCGGATGACACAGCAGAAATCAGGCGCGGGTCAAAGGGTGCCGGGATGATGTAATCCTCACCATACTGCAACGCTTCGCCGCCATAGGCGTCAGCCACAGCATCGGGCACATCCTCACGCGCCAGCATTGCGATAGCCTCGGCCGCGGCGATCTTCATCTCTTCATTGATCTTGCTGGCCCTGACATCGAGCGCACCGCGGAAGATATAGGGAAAGCCCAGAACATTATTGACCTGGTTCGGGTAATCGGACCTGCCGGTCGCGATAATCGCATCGGGACGTACGGATTTTGCCTCTTCCGGCATGATTTCTGGCACCGGGTTTGCCATCGCGAAAATGATTGGCCGGTCAGCCATTGACTGCACCATCTCCGCGCTCAGCGCGCCGGCAACCGATAGCCCCAGAAAGACATCGGCACCTTTCATGGCATCTTCCAGCGTGCGCGCATCGGTGCGGACAGCATGCGCGGATTTCCACTGGTTCATCGATGCCTCGCGGCCTTCATGAATCACCCCGGACCGGTCGACAAGGATCACATTCTCGTGAGGTACGCCCATGGACTTGATCAGCTCGACACAGGCGATCGATGCCGCGCCCGCGCCGTTCGAGACGACTTTGACATCCCTGAAGCTGCGGCCGGTCAGATGCAGGGCGTTGATCAGGCCGGCGGCAGCGATGATTGCCGTTCCGTGCTGATCATCGTGAAACACCGGAATATCCAGCTTTTCACGAAGCTGCTGTTCAATGATGAAACATTCCGGTGACTTGATATCTTCAAGATTGATGCCGCCGAATGTGGGCGCGAGAAGCGCCACCGTATCGACGAACCGGTCGGTGTCATTGGTATCAACTTCCAGGTCCAGCCCGTCGATATCGGCAAACTTCTTGAACAGGACGGCCTTGCCTTCCATCACCGGCTTTGAGGCGGCAGCGCCAATATCGCCAAGCCCCAGAACGGCGGTGCCGTTGGAGATCACGGCGATCAGGTTGCCCTTTGCCGTATAGTCATAGGCGGCGTCAGGGTCTTTTTCGATGGCAAGGCACGGGGCCGCCACGCCGGGTGAATAGGCCAGCGACAGATCATGCTGGCTTAACAGGGGTTTGGTTGCTGTGATTTCAAGCTTGCCGGGGCGGCCTGACGCGTGGAAGGCCAATGCCTCCTGATCAAGCTTGTTTTTTTTGCTGCTCATGACACCGTTGTTTTCTTTATATGTTGTATGGCGGCTGTTCATCCGGCGTTGGTCTAGGCTGCCGGATTTAGATACCATCTCGATTCGGACTTGCTATCATGCCTGCCAAACGTAAAAGGACCGACATGACGCAGTCATTATCAACACCAGCGCGCGCAAAAGTAAAGTCGCTGACGCCGATGATCGCCCAGTATATGAGCGTCAAGTCTGCGCACCCTGACAGCCTGCTTTTCTATCGGATGGGTGACTTTTACGAGATGTTTTTCGAGGATGCAGAAATCGGCGCCTCGGTTCTGGGCATTACGCTGACCAAACGCGGCAAATCTGACGGCGATGATATCCCGATGTGCGGGGTGCCGGTACATTCGGTCGACGGCTATCTGGCGCGGTTGATCGGGGCTGGCCACCGGGTGGCCATTTGCGAGCAGGTCGAAGATCCGGCTGAGCAGAAAAAGCGCGGCGGCAAGGGGCCACTTCGCCGCGAGGTGATTCGCATTCTGACCCCCGGCACACTGACCGAAGATGATCTGCTGGTGCCGCGGGCCTATAATTACCTGGCGGCGATGGGCCGGTCGGGCGACAGGATGGCGGTGGCATGGGCGGATATCTCGACCGGCGACTTTGCAGTTCAGGAGGTTGACGAGGATCGGTTCGAGGGCTTGTTATCGATGCTGAACCCGGCCGAACTGGTGTTCCCGGCCGGCATGGATGTGCCCGATGCGGTTGCGCAGTTGCGCATATGTTGCACTGAACAGGCGCCATCGCTGTTTGATTCCACTGCCGGCAACCGGGCGCTCTGCGACTATTTTGGGACCAGCAGTCTTGACGGATTCGGGCAATTCTCGCGCGCCATGACAAGCGCGGCAGGCGCGTTGCTGGCCTATATGGACCTGACACAAAAAGGCAATCTGCCACGGCTGCGCCCGCTGCAGCCAGTCGTTGAAACCGGATATATGGAGATTGATCCGGCGACCCGAAGATCGCTGGAAATCACCCGCACCTTGTCAGGTGAGCGCAAAGGCAGCCTGCTGTTTGCCATCGACCATACGGTGACTGCTGCTGGTGCGCGCCTGCTGGCCCAGCGGATTGCCGCGCCACTTGCCGAATCCGCGGTGATCAACCGGCGGCTTGATCTGGTGTCCTGGTTTGCCGCGGCGGGTGATCTGTGTGATCAGCTGCGGGTCAGTATGAAATCCATTCCCGATATCGATCGGGCGCTGTCCCGCCTGTCGCTGGGGCATGGCGGGCCGCGCGATCTTGATGCGCTGGCGCGCGGTATGCTGGCCGGGGCTGAACTGGTGGCCGATGCCGGACAGGCGCAATCCGGACAGGCGCAATCCGCACTGGCCGCGCCCGAGGATTTGCCAGTGCTGTATGATGCGATAATGACGGCTGCCCCTGTGGCCGATGATCTGGCCCCGGCGCTGGGCGATGATCTGCCATTGCTGGCGCGTGACGGCGGGTTTATCCGGCAGGGCTATGACAGCGCGCTGGACGAGCTGCGCACCCTGCGCGATGAAAGCCGCCGGCTGATTGCAGCCCTGCAGCAGGATTATTGCACCTCGACTGGCATTGCATCGCTGAAGGTGAAGCACAACAACGTGCTTGGCTATCATGTCGACGTGCGCAGCACGCATGCTGACAAGCTGATGCAGGATGACCGGTTCATCCATCGCCAGACGACGGCGCAGGCGGTGCGTTTCACCACAACCGCCCTTGCCGAGCTGGAGCGCGATCTGTCTTCGGCGGCTGACCGGGCACTGGCACGCGAGACAGACATTTTCAACAGGCTGCGGGAGATCGCGCTGGCATCGGCCGAAAAGCTCGGCCATGCAGCGGCGGCGCTGGCGCGTCTTGATGTGGCCACCGCATCAGCGGTGATTGCGACCAGCCGCAATTATTGCCGGCCAGAGGTCAGCGATGACATTCTGTTTCATATTGAGGGGGGGCGCCACGCGGTTGTCGAATCGATGCTGGCACCCGGTGACAGCTTTATCCCGAATGATTGCCAGCTGGGTGATGCCGGCGATCTATGGTTGATTACCGGACCCAATATGGCCGGCAAATCGACATTCTTGCGGCAGAACGCCCATATCGCCATTCTGGCGCAGGCAGGCATGTTCGTGCCGGCAACAGCGGCGCGGATCGGGGTGATTGACCGGCTGTTCAGCCGGGTGGGTGCAGCCGATGATCTGGCGCGCGGCCGGTCGACCTTTATGGTTGAGATGGTGGAAACCGCTGCCATTCTGAACCGTGCCACACAACGCTCATTTGTCATTCTCGACGAGATTGGCCGCGGCACGGCGACCTATGACGGGCTGTCGATTGCCTGGGCATCGCTGGAGCATCTTCATGAGCGCAACAGCTGCCGGACATTATTCGCAACGCATTATCACGAACTGACAAATCTGCGAAACAGCCTCGACAGGCTGTCCTGTCATTCGATGAAGGTGCGTGAATGGCAGGGCGAGATCATCTTTCTGCACCAGGTGATTGACGGGGCTGCCGACCGGTCATACGGGGTTCATGTGGCGCGCCTTGCCGGCCTGCCCGCAGCGGTGATCAGCCGGGCGCAGGCGCTGCTTGCCGAGATGGAGGCTGGCGGCCATGGTGTGATCGATGCTGGCAAGCTGGCAGTTGACTTGCCGTTATTTGAACATGATTTTTCGGCAGATACAGCTATGGTTGCACAGGCAACGGCACAGGCAACGGCACAGGTCGCGGCAGAGGACGCGCTGCGGGCGCGTCTGGCCGCTGCCAACCCTGACTTGATGGCACCGCGTGAGGCGCTGGATCTTGTCTATGAACTTCGCGAGCTGCTGGCTGGTGAAGCGAAAAAGCAATGACAGGAACGAGGTGCTGATGCCAGCCCAGATGCAGGACAAGCAGACAACACGCTTCGCCTGGCGGCGATGGATTGACCCGCTGCGCGCTGCCATTGAATCGGATGATGCGCCGCTGGATATTGCCGCGTTCGAGGCTGACCTTGCGGCGCTTGACGGCAGTGGTGACGCCGCTTTCGCGCGTCAGTTACTGGCCGTCGCAAAGCCGGTTCACAAGGCGATGCGCGATGATCTGCTGGCCGGCCTTGCACAGTCAGGCGACGGCGCTGTCTATGTTGGCCGGCATTCATGGGGCATGGACCTGTTGATCGGCGCGGCCATGAAGGCGCTGTGTGCGCGGCATGCTGCAGATGATGTGGCGCTGGTGGCTGTCGGTGGATACGGGCGCGGTGAGCTGGCCCCCAATTCTGATATTGATCTCTTGTTTCTGACCGAAAAGGACATCGCCAAGGGGGCGGACCTTGTTGTCGAACAGATGTTGTATCTGCTGTGGGATCTGGGACTGAAGGTGGGGCATGCCAAACGTACTGTGACCAATACGATGCGGTCCGCGCGTGAGGATCATACCATTCTGACAAGCCTGCTGGAGACCCGGTTCATTGCTGGCAACAAACGGTTGTCGGACAATCTAGATCGTGCGTTCCGCCGGCAGGTCGGGCGCATGAAGCCGGCTGATTTTGCCGAGGTGAAGCTGGCCGAACGCGATCTGAGGCATGCGCGGAACGGCAATACGCGATATGTTGTCGAGCCAAATATAAAGGAGGGCAAGGGCGGGTTGCGCGATTTGCATACCCTGTTCTGGATTGCAAAATTCGCCTATCGGGCAAACAGTATCATCGACATTGTCGAACAGGGGGTGTTGCGCGAAAGCGAGGCCCGCCGGTTTGCCGCGGCACAGCGCTTTTTATGGACTGTCCGCTGTCATATCCATCTGCGGTCCGGGCGACCGGACGAACGCCTTGACTTCGAGGCGCAGATGGCGATTGCACCCTTGATGGGGTTTGCTGACCGATCTGGCATGCAGGCGGTTGAGCGGTTCATGAAACGCTATTATCTGGCAGCACGCGATGTGGGTAATCTGACACGCATCATGTGTGCGGCGATGGAAATGGATTTTCGTCAGCGGCGGACAAGATGGCGTGAGGAATTCGGGTCCGGGCAGCAATTCGGGCCTTTTACCATTCGTGCCGGCCGGATCAATCTGGACCCGTTACTGATGTTTCGCGAAGACCCGCTTCGCATGCTGACCCTGTTCGAGCTGGCGCTGGAACAGAATGCTGACATTCATCCGCACGCGCTGCAACGTCTGACCCGTGGTCTGCCTGCCCTGGGCAATGCGACGCGCACCAACCCGCAGGCGTCAGAGAAATTCATCAACATCCTGACCTCGAAACGGAATCCGGAACGCGTGTTGCGTCTGATGAATGAAAGCGGGGTGTTGGGCCGGTATATGCCGGATTTCGGGCGGATTGTGGCGATGATGCAATTCGATATGTATCACAGCTATACGGTTGATGAGCATACGATCCAGGTGATCGGCATCCTGCATGATATTGAATCCGGCAAACTGGCAGAGACAGCGCCCGTGGCCACCGAGGTAATGCCGGAAATTGAATCGCGGCGGGCACTGTTCGTGGCAGCCCTGCTTCATGACATGGCCAAGGGGCGCGGCGGCGATCATTCGATCCTTGGCGCCGAACTGGCGCTTGAGATGTGTCCGCGTCTGGGACTGTCGCCCGAGGAAACCGAGACGGTGAGCTGGCTGGTGCGCCATCACCTGTTGATGAGCAAGACAGCATTTCGCTATGATCTGAATGATCCGAAAACGATTGAGGATTTTGCCACGATCGTGCAGTCGCCAGAACGTCTGAAGCTGTTGCTGGTGCTGACCGTGGCTGATATTCGCGGGGTTGGGCCGACAGTGTGGAATGGCTGGAAGGCGGCCCTGATGCGCGATCTGTATTTCCAGGCCGATGCGGTGTTGCGCGGGGCCGATGCCGGGGTAATCGCGCTGCGATCATCGGCGGATGCCCAGCAGGCAGCCTTCACCGGCCTCACCGGCTGGACAGCGGCAGAATTTTCCGCCTATACGGCCAATCTGCCGCGTCCCTACTGGACGGGGTTTGATACCGATGTTCACATTCGCCATGCTGAAATGGCCCGCCGGTTTCGGCAGCTGGATGAACCGCTGCTGATTGATTTCCGGCAGGACCCGGCGCGCAAGGTCACTGAACTGACCGTCTTTTCGATTGATGATGCAGGGCTGTTTTCGCGCATTGCAGGGGCGGTGGCAGGACTGGGCATCAATATCGCCGGCGCACGGATCACCACCTGTCTGGATGGCTCGGTGCTTGATGTCTTCATGCTGCAGACAAGCGACAACCAGATCATCGCTGATGAGGCATTGCTCGACCGGCTTGGTGCCAGCATTGCCAGTGCGGCCAACAGCACATCGCGCCCGCAGGCGGCCCTTCGCGAGCGCTGGCAGAGCCTGCCCGAACGCGTGCGGCATATGCCGGTGCCATCGCGCGTCATGCTGTCCAACAAGATCAGTTCAACGCATACGGTTGTCGAGGTGAATGGACGTGACTTTCCCGGTCTGCTGTTCCGCATCACCAAGGCGCTGGCCGAACTTGGTCTGCAAATTCAGACAGCCACCGTATCGACCTATGGTGAACGTGTGGTCGACGTATTCTATGTGAAGGATCTGTTCGGGCTGCAGGTGCATAATGAAGCGCGTCTTGATGTGATCCGCACCCGTCTGCTGCAGGTGTTCGATCATGTGAGCGAGGCGGCGGAATGAAGCCCATGTCGCTTGCGGCCGCATTTCGCCGGATCAGTGGTCTGACCGGTCTCAGCCGCATTCTGGGATTTCTGCGCGATATTGCCTTCGCGGCTTTCCTCGGCGCGGGGCCGGCGGCAGATGCCTTTCTGGTGGCGCTGAAGCTGCCCAACATGTTTCGCCGACTGACAGCAGAAGGCGCGCTGGCCAACGCTTTTGTTCCAAGCTTTGCGGAAGTGCGGGACGCTGACGGGTCTGGCCCGGCGATGCGACTGGCTGGCGAGGTGCAGACAACATTGCTGCTGGTGCTGACAGGGCTGGTGGTGACCGGCGAGATCATGATGCCATCGGTGATCGCCCTGCTGGCCCCGGGATTCGTCGAAACGCCGGACCGGCTTGATGCGGCGGTGCGCCTTGCGCGGGTAACATTTCCATATTTGCCGATGATTTCGCTGGTCGCGTTCTGGGCGGCACTGGCAAATGCCCATGACAGGTTCTCGGCGGCCGCGTTGATGCCGGTCATCTTCAATATCTGCCTGATTGCCGGTGCCGTTCTGATACCGGTCTACGGGTCTGCATCTGCTGAACAGCTTGTGGCTGGCGCACCGATGGGTGAGAGGGCGATGCCGCTGGCACTGGGGCTGCTGGTGGCAGGTGTCCTGCAGCTTGTCTTTATGGGCGCGGTGCTGATCAGGGCCGGTATCATGCCGGCATGGTATCTGCCGCAGCTGGCCCCGGCGGCCCGGCGGATGTGGCGCCGGTTTGTGACGGCATCTGCCGGGGCGGTGGCGATGCAGATCAACCTGATTGTCGATCTGGTTCTGGCCTCGCTGATCGGTGTTGGTGCCATTTCCTGGCTGTATTATGCCGACCGTATTGTGCAGCTGCCGCTGGGGGTCATCGGAATCGCCCTTGGCACGGCATTGTTGCCGCGTCTTTCGGCGCAGTTCCGCGCAGACGATCTTGCGCCGGTGCGCCAGACACTTGCCGATGCCATGACATTCGCCAGTTTCTTTGTTCTGCCGGCAAGTGTTGCGCTGGTGATGATCGGGCCTGATATCATCACCGGTCTGTTTCGGTATGGTGCCTTTTCAATGGCTGATGCACAGGCCAGCGGCGTTGCCCTTGCCGCCTATGCGATCGGTCTGCCCGGTCACTTTCTGGTGAAAATTCTGCAGCCGGCATTCTATGCTGATCACCGACCCGGTCTGGTGCTGGGGGTGTCGGTTGCGATGGTGGCAACAAACATCATCCTGTCGCTGTCCCTGATGCCGCATTTCGGGCATGTAGGGCTGGCGCTGGCCACCTCGATATCGGGTCTTCTGGCAGCGGTGGCGCTGATGGCGGCGGCATTGCGCGCGGGATATGTCGGGGCCTTGCCGGGTGCGATATTGGTGCGAATCCTTGCGTGCTGCGGGATGATGGCAGCGGCACTGGCCGGTATTGATCTTGTCATGCCAATGGTTTCTGGTGTGCTGCGGATGGCAGTGCTGGTAGGCGGCGGCGGTGCAGCGTTTCTGATCACCGCCTTTGTGTTGCGTGCCGTGCCCCGCCAGCTGATACGCGGATGACGCATGGTCGAGAGACTTGGGCGGGGACTTGACCCTGCCGCCACCACGGACCATAACCGCGTGTCATTTTGTGCCTCTATTTTGCTTAACGGATGCAGGAACATCGATTCATGACTTCTTCACCCACATCTTCTGGCAATACATCTTCTGGCAACACACGTGGCCGCATTTTTTCCGGTGTGCAGCCAACGGGCAATCTGCATCTTGGCAATTATCTGGGGGCCATCCGCAACTGGGTGGCATTACAGGACAGTTTTGAATCGATCTATTGCGTTGTGGATCTGCACGCCATTACCGTGGCGCAGGACCCGGCCCAGCTGCGCCAGAGCACGCGTGAGGTGGCTGCCAGCCTGATCGCTGCCGGTATTTCGCCGGAACGCGCCATTATCTTCAACCAGTCACAAGTTCCGCAGCATTCACAGCTGGCCTGGATTTTCAGCTGCGTTGCGCGGCTTGGATGGTTGAACCGTATGACCCAGTTCAAGGAAAAAGCCGGAAAGAACAGGGAGAATGCGCGCGTCGGGCTGTATTCCTACCCGATCCTGATGGCCGCGGACATTCTGGCTTACCGCGCGACGCATGTGCCGGTTGGCGAGGACCAGAAACAGCATCTCGAGCTGACGCGCGATATCGCCCAGTCATTCAATCAGGCTTATGATGTCGAGTTTTTCCCGCTGCCGGAGCCGCAAATTCTGGGGTCGGCGACACGTGTGATGAGCCTGCGTGACGGGGCTTCGAAGATGAGCAAGTCCGATATGTCGGACAATTCAAGGATCAATCTGACCGATGATCGTGACCAGATCGCGCAGAAGATTCGTAAAGCGAAGACCGATCCGGATGCGTTGCCGTCTGAAGAAGCTGGCCTTGAGGGACGGCCCGAAGCGCAGAACCTGGTCGGCATCTATGCCGCCCTTGCCGGAAGCAGCGTCGGGGCGGTTCTGGCCGAATTCGGTGGCAAGGGGTTTGGCGACTTCAAGCCCGCGCTCGCCGATCTGTCGGTCGAGGTTCTGTCACCAATTGGCGATAACATGCGTTCGCTTCTGGAAAATGTCGATCACATCGACCATATCCTCGATGGCGGGGCGGCCCGCGCCGAGGCCATTGCGGCACCGATCATCGACGAAGTAAACGAAATCGTCGGGTTTCTGGGCAGGAAAAGCTGACCAGAGATGTGGACATAATTTTACCGCGATTGTGGGGTTCAATTGTGTTATTGTCAGTTGGTGAAAATTACCTGTCACGCCGTGATGCCGACAGACATGGGTCAAAGCAGGCGTCAGGTCAACGTTGCCAGAAGCCACACGCAGCCGGGCCACGCGCACAATGATTAACGGGTGCGCGCAGTGTCTGCGCCAACCAGTGACACACGATAAAGGAAGCTGATTGATGTTTATCCAGACACAAGACACTCCGAATCCTGCCACGCTGAAATTCATTCCGGGCGTGCCTGTCATGACATCGGGGACAGCAGATTATCCGGCAGCCGAAAGCGCGGCCAACGCGCCGCTGGCACGCCGCCTGTTCCAGGTTGATGGCGTCAAGGGCGTGTTTCTGGGCAGTGATTTCGTGGCTGTTACCAAGGATGAGGCGCTTGACTGGTTCGCGCTGAAGCCATCGATCCTTGCCGGCATTATGGAGCATTATGCGTCAGGCCTGCCTGTTGTTGAAAATGCACCATCTACAGATGAGGCGGACAGCGATGATGAGAGCGATATCGTGCGCCAGATCAAACAGCTTCTGGATACGCGTGTGCGCCCGGCTGTTGCTATGGATGGCGGCGATATTGTGTTTGAAGGATTTGATGACGGTGTTGTCACGCTGCAGATGCGCGGTGCCTGTCAGGGATGCCCCAGTTCGACCGCGACGCTGAAGATGGGCATTGAAAACATGCTTCGTCACTATATTCCCGACGTCCGCGAAGTCAGGGCTGCCGAATTCTAGACCTGCCTGTTTTTGACCGATTCACTAGATGTGGATGAGTTGTGTCTCTTCCTTCCGGATTTGTGCTGAAAGACAGTCACCTGATCAGAGGTGTTGCCGCGCTGGTGGTTATCAGCGTGCTGGTGCCTGGCATTTTCGGTGTCGGTCCGCCGCAATATTTTGGCGATGATGATACAAGGCTGGCAGCCCTCCAACAGCCTGATGAGGCCCCGCCAACGCCAACGCCCGACATGCCAGCACCTGACATGCCAGCTGCAGAGATCAAGACTGCGCAGACCGATGGTGCCGCCAAGCTGGAAGAACCGGCCGTCCCGGCCCGCGTGCCGCCAGCTGATGCAGCGCCAGGTGACATTTCAGCGAAAGATAGTGTAACGGAAGATGCGGGCGCGGCTGACGAGACATCGCCAGAGACATCACAAGTGCCCTCACAAACGGAGATCGCATCGGCCAACCCAACGCCGGAAACAGAACAACCGCCGGCAACCGACCCGGCAGAAGCAGTTTCCCAAACGGCTGGTGAAGCTGAAAAGGACGAGGACAAGACAACGCAGCCGGCGCCGCTGGCAACAGCGGCACAGACACAGGCAGAAACACGGTCAGCAACAGGGGCAATCACGCGCGCCGAAATTCAGCAGACGATTGCCAGCCTGAAACCCGGCGCACCGGTGGCAGCCGAAGAGCCGGCTGTGCGGGCCACCAAAAAGGGAACCGACCGCGATACTGTCGAGGTGGCAAGCCTGCAGCGAACAGCCAAATTGCCGCCCCCGAGCGACCCGCTGAAGCCGTTTATTGTCGCGCGGACCTTTCACAAACGCATTGCCGAATCGCATCTGGAATTGCCGGTAAAAAAGCAGAAGGACGCCTTTATCGGCATGCTGCTGCCACTGGTTCTGGCGGCGAATGATGAAATTGCCCAGCGCCGCCAGGCGATCATGCGGGCTGCCGGCAACAATGACACAACATCGCTGGAAAAATGGGCGCGCCTCTACCGCATTAATATCAGTGATCGATCACTGGACTGGGTTGAGGATGAATTGCTGCGCCGCGCCGATGCCATTCCGGTATCACTGGCACTGGCGCAAGGGGCTATTGAATCAGGCTGGGGCACATCGCGCTTTGCGCTGCAGGGCAATGCGCTGTTCGGCCAGTGGGCATGGGACCAGAGCGCCGGGCTGAAACCGATCGAGGCATCAAACTCGCGCGCTGTGGTACGCAGTTTCCCAAATCTGTTCGGGTCGGTGCGCGCCTATATGCACAATCTGAACACGCATGCGCAATATGCCCGCTTCCGCGAGCGGCGCGACCTTCTGCGCGGGCGCAAGCGCAATGACCTTGGTATGCAATTGTCGGTGTTTCTGGATGGTTATGCCGAAATTGGCATGGCCTATGTTGACAAGATCCAGACGATCATCCGGATCAATGATCTGGGCCGGTATGAGGCGGCCCGCCTGCAATAGGTCTTTCAGCAACTGACGATCCGGCACTCAGTGCTGTGATGCGACAGGGCGAAACCCGCGCGATCAATCGCCTATTCAGGCAGGAACTGGCGTCCGAACCAGCGCCACCGCCCTTCAGGCCCCGGCATGGTGCAGTTGACCTTGGCGCGCGGGCCTGACAGTGGTCCGGGCATCCTGATTTCGGCACGTTTGCCGAGAATCGCCACATCAAGCTTGCCATAATTGCTGTTGAAGCAGCGCAGCTGGCGTTCCTGGTCCATGTCAGCAGACAGGGTGAAGCCGTAGGCCGGCGGGTTATCGGTCAGGACCACATCTTCGGGCACGATCTGATCGACCTTCAGCGGCAGCCCGTTAATGGCCAGCTCCAGCCGGTCGCGGCTGCCATATTGTTCATTCATCGCAAAGCGCGGCAGTTCAAAAAAGCCGTCATAGCCATGCGCAATGCCTGAATGCTGGCCGAACGCGGCGATAAAGCCTGCATCCCTGACCGCATCAATTACAGACAGGCTGTATTCGCCGTAGGGATAGGCAAACAGATCAGGCCGCATGCCAAGCTCGGCGATGAAGCGGCTGTTCGATACTTCCAGCTCATCCCGGTTCTGGTCGGCAGACAGGCGGTGCATATGCGGATGCGTGCGGGTCTGGCTGCCAATGCCGAATCCGGCGGCCTGCAATTCGCGCAGCTGATCCCAGGACATGTAACCGCGAAGACCGCGGTCAACCGGCTGCGTTGCCACAAACACCGTCGCGGTGAAGCCATATGCCTGCAAGCGCGGGAAGGCCTCATCATAAACGGACAGATAGGCATCATCGATGGTGATACCGACAGTGCGGTCAGGAAGCGGTGTTCCCGATTGCAGGCGCGCCACAATGTCATCAAGCGGCAGGACGGTGTAATCGCCTTGCGCGAGAACCTGCAGATGATCTTCGAATTGTGTCAGGCGCACATTGGTGCTGGGGAAGCGGTCCTCACCAAACCGGTGATACATCAGAATGACCGCATGATCTGCCGCCACGGCCTGACCCACAAAGCCAAGCAGAAGGCCAAGCACCACCCCTGAAACAGTTAGCAATCTGGAGATCATATTCAACAACTCTATTTCTGAGGTAGATAGTTTCGGTAAGCCGTGGCAATCATAAAGCGAATTTCTGCAGTACGACAGATGATTCGCAAGTGATGTGTGGATTGCAGGTGAAAGCGGGATGAATTGCCGGGGTCAGTACAGCGTGCGCCTTGTGGTTTCTTTGTAGCAACATCATCCTGTTCGACAGTGACAGTGACAGTGACAGTGACAGTGACAGTGACGACCTGTCCGGCCCGCATGTGGCAGTGAAAGACGGAAAAACCGATGCCAGACACACTGGTCATTTTGGCCTTTGAAGCAAGCGCAGATCAGGCGACGGCAGCCGTGATCATGTCCGGCGGGCGCCGCGCGATGCATCATCATCAGGCCCGTCACGGCCATGCGGCGGTGATAACCGGTCTTGCCGAGGCGGCATTGCAGGACTGCGGACTGGAGGCGCGGGCAATTACGCATGTGGCGGCCGGGTGCGGACCAGGTTCGTTCACCGGCATTCGGGTCGCGCTATCCGCGGCAAAAGGATTTCAGCTGGCATGTGATGCACAGCCCGTTGGCCTGTCCTGCCTGCTGGTGGCGGCAGCCAACTGGCGCAATGCGCATGATGCCAACTGGCGCAATGCGCATGATGCCAACTGGCGCAATGTGCATGATGAAGACGGTCTGTTGGTGGCAAGTGCTGATACACGGCGCGGCAGTTACTTCTGCCAGGCGTTCGGGCCAGATAACGCGCCCATCGGGGCGATACTGGATATCGATCCGCAGGCAGTTGCAGCCGGCGAGACTGATCTGCCGGACGCTTGGCATGGCGCGCGGATCATTGGCCCCGGTGCAGCGCCACTTGCAGCGGTCTGCGGCGGGAGGCTGGTCGCCAATGATGATGCAGCGCCAGTTGACGCGATGCAGATTGCGCAGCTTGCCAGTATAATGATCGCTGACGAAGTAGCGTTGCCGCCCTTGCAACCGCTTTATGTGGTGCCGGCATTTCTTGGGCCGCCGCGCGGATAAGTCATGGCCATGCGGACAAAAGCCGACATCCTGCCTTTATCAGACATCCTGCCTTTATCACCGGTGCATCTTGCGGCGATCGCGGCGCTCGAGGCAGCGCTTTTTGAACATCCGACATCTGCTGCAATGCTGGCCAGGTTCCACGCCAACCCGGCTTGTGCAGGATTTGTGCTGATCAGAAAAGACCAGACGCCTTGCATACCATCTGACCAGATGTCAGATGCGGTTCCAGATGCGGAACTGGGCGACATTGCCGCCTATGTGCTGGCGCTGAATTCGGGGCTGTCTGCCGATCTTGTTACCATTGGTACAGCGCCGTCCTGCCAGCGCCGTGGATGTGGCCGTGCTGTGCTGGATTATCTTGTTGGCGCGCTGCGCGACAGGGGTGTGCAGGAGCTGATGCTGGAGGTGGCGCTCGACAATGTGGCGGCACGCCGCCTCTATACGGCTGCCGGCTTTACCACCGTTGCTGTGCGGCCGGGTTATTACCGGCGGGCTGGCGGGCCGGTAGATGCCGTTGCGATGCGATGCGATACGCGGCATCCTGCGCCTTGACCAGCGGCGCGGTGTCCGGCATAGAAACACCGCAAAACCGACTGTTGCAAAACCGACTGCGAAACGAAAGCCGCGCGCGTGACGAAAAAATTATTCATTAAAACCTACGGGTGCCAGATGAATGTCTATGATTCCGACAGGATGACAGATGTTCTGGCCCCGCTCGGCTATGCGCCGGTTGCGTCGGCCGACGGTGCCGACATGGTGATCCTGAATACCTGCCACATTCGCGAGAAAGCATCCGAGAAGGTATTTTCCGAGCTTGGTCGCCTGCGGATAATGAAGGACAAGGCGCGCGACCAGCAAGGCCGTGATGTCACCATCGCGGTTGCCGGCTGTGTGGCGCAGGCAGAAGGCGAGGAGATCACCCGCCGTGCGCCGTGGGTTGATATCGTGGTCGGGCCGCAGACCTATCACCGGCTCCCCGAACTTGTCAGCCAGATTGATCCGGCGGCGCGCCAGCGGGCGGTCGATACCGAATTTCCCGAAGAGGTGAAGTTTGACCAGCTGCCGGGCGAGCATGCACCGCGCGGCCCGGCTGCCTTTCTGAGTGTGCAGGAAGGGTGCGACAAATTCTGTGCCTTCTGTGTTGTGCCTTATACCCGCGGTGCCGAATTTTCGCGTCCCGTCGACGGGGTGATGACCGAGGCCAGACGGCTGGTTGCCAGCGGCACGCGTGAGCTGACGTTGCTGGGACAGAATGTGAATGCCTATCATGGTGAAGCCGCGGACGGTGCGAGCTGGAGCCTGGCCCGCCTGATTCGTGAGCTGGCCGAGATCGACGGCCTTGACCGGATCCGCTACACAACCTCGCATCCGCTGGACATGGAAGATGATCTGATCACCGCCCACCGGGATGTGCCAAGCCTGATGCCGTATCTTCATCTGCCCGTGCAGGCCGGATCTGACCGCATTCTGGCGGCGATGAACCGCCGCCATACACATGATGTCTATCTGCGCATTCTGGACAAATTGCGCGCGGCAAGAGAGGACATCGCGTTTTCAGGCGACTTCATTGTCGGGTTCCCCGGGGAAAGCGATCGCGATTTTGCGGATACGCTGGCGCTTGTTGACCGTGTTGGTTATGCGTCTGCCTATTCTTTCAAATACAGCCCGCGTCCGGGCACGCCGGCTGCCGCATCCGAAGAGCAGGTGCCAGAGGACGTGAAATCAGACCGGCTGGAGGCCTTGCAACAGGTGATTAATGCACAGCAATTTGCCTTCAATAAACAAACAGAAGGGCGCACGCTGGATGTTCTGGTCGAACGCGCAGGTGGACGCGATGGCCAGATGGCCGGCCGCAGCCCCTATATGCAGGCAGTCAATCTGACGGGTGATGAGAGTATGATCGGACGCATTCTGCCCTGCAGGATTACCGAAGCAAGGCAAAACAGTGTGATTGGTGCTGCTGCATGATCGGGGCGGTTTGTTGAAGACGGCAAAGACCAACAGCATCCGTATGGAGTTCGAGGATAACAGCACGCTGGCGCTGTTGACCGGCGAGCATAACCAGAATCTGGCACAGATCGAAGCCGTTCTGGATGTGTCGCTGGACAGTTTTGGCAACAGCATCACTGTTTCGGGCACCACCGCGATGACCAGGAAAGCGCAGCGTGCGCTTGAGGATCTGTATCGCCGGATTGCGGCTGATGAGGGTGCCAGCGCAGGCACGGCCCTTGTCGATGATGTGCTGCGGTGGGTCGAAAGTGATGAAAAGCGACCGGCAAGCGGCGATTCTTTCGATACATGGAAAAAGAAAATTGCCGCCAAGACACCCGGGCAGAAGGACTATTGCGTGTTGCTGCGCGGCCGTGAAGTGGTGTTCGGGCTGGGGCCGGCCGGTACAGGCAAAACCTACATGGCGGTGGCCAAGGCTGTCGAATCGCTGAAAAAACGCGAGGTTGAACGGATTGTTCTGTCGCGGCCGGCTGTTGAGGCTGGTGAACGGCTGGGCTTTTTGCCGGGCGATATGAAAGAGAAAGTCGATCCGTATCTGCGCCCGCTCTATGACGCGCTGTACGACATGATGCCTTCCGACAAGGTGGACAGGATGCTGGCAAGCGGCGAAATCGAGATTGCACCGCTGGCCTTTATGCGCGGACGGACGCTCAGCGATTCCTATGTGATTATCGACGAGGCGCAAAACACGACACCGGTCCAGATGAAGATGGTGTTGACCCGTCTTGGCCAGAATTCGCGGATGGTCATCACCGGTGATCTCAGCCAGATCGACCTGCCAGACAACCAGCCATCAGGCCTTGCCGATGCGGTCGAGCGGCTGCAGGGCGTTGAGGGAATCGGTATTATTCACCTGTCCGGCAAGGATGTTGTGCGCCACGCGGTTGTGGCGCGCATTTTGCAGGCGTACGAAAACACGTAACCTGAAGCGCATCGCGACTGGACAGCAGTGAAAAAATCGGTCCAAATAACACAGGCGGCCGATACCTTCGACCGCCGGTTAATAGCTGAATGGAGCCCACACCATTTCCGGCGTAAGTGATATGCCCCTGGAGCCCGACAGTCCGGACGACAATCCGTATCAATCGACTGTCTGGCAAACCGAGGGTGGCAGCCTTCTTGAAATGATGATCGACACGGCAAGCTGGTCTGACGTCGATATGGAAGCTGTGCGGACACGGTTCTGCATCGCTGCCGATATGACATGCGCGCATCTTGGCCAACCGGCAGTCAGTGTCGGTGCCTTGCTGTGCGATGATCAGCGCATGCGCCAGCTCAACAGCCAGTTTCGCGGCAAGGACAGCACAACCAATGTTTTATCATTCCCCGACGAGATGCCCGAAGACGAAACACCCGAATCGCCTGATATGACGCCGCGCCTGATCGGCGAGCTGGCACTGGCGCATGGCAGGCTGGTTGCCGAGGCCGAGGATGACGGCAAGTCGCTGGATGATCATCTGACTCATCTGTTTGTACATGGGCTGGCGCATCTGTTTGGTCTCGACCATGAAACAGATGCCGACGCACAGGCTATGGAGGCGGCTGAAACCGCTATTCTGGCCAGCCTTGGCATTGCCGATCCTTACGGGAATATGACTGACGCCTCTGGTGACACGGAGCCCGCAAGCGGTACTGATAGCACTGGCGGTACGGATAGCACTGGCGGCACAAATATCACTGGCCCGTCTGAGGGCAGAAAAAGGGCGGCTTTTTGACGATGAAAGCAATATTCAGCCGGATTTTCCCAACCCTTTACCAACCATCCTCGCGGCGTGACGAGCTGGAAACATTGCTGGCTGTCTCGGATGCCGACAAGGCGGATTTTGATCACCATGAAGGGGCGTTGCTGCGCAATATTCTGGGGCTGCGCGATCTGAATGCATCGGATGTGATGATTCCGCGCGCTGATATCGTGTCGGTAGGTATGTCAGAAAGCTTTTCGGAGATCATCGAACAGATGACGGCGGCAAACCACAGCCGCCTGCCAGTGCGCCGTGATACGCTGGATGACATTGCCGGCATCATTCACATCAAAGACGTGTTTGCGCATCTGCATGAGGGAAAATCGCCGGAGGTCAGCACGCTGTTGCGACCAGCGCTGTTTGTGGCACCGACGATCAGGCTGCTCGATCTGCTGAATGAAATGCGTTTGCGCCGCCGCCACCTTGCGCTTGTTGTCGATGAATTTGGCGGTGTCGACGGGCTGATCACCATCGAGGATCTGGTCGAGGAAATTGTTGGCGAGATCGAAGATGAGCATGACGAGGCCGTGCAGCCGCAGATGACCTTCAATGAGGATGGTACCATTCTTGCCGAAGCGCGCCTTGAGATCGAAACGCTGGAAACCCTGGCAGGTGTGCTTCTTGACGATGATGATCGTGACGAGATTGACACGCTTGGCGGGCTTGTCTGTGCGGTTGCCGGGCGTGTGCCGGGGCGTGGCGAGGTGGTGCGCCATCCCACGGGGCTGCGCTTTGAGGTCATTGACGGAGACCCGCGACGCCTCGCCATGGTGAAAATCCACGGCGTCAATCGGGCGGCCCTCGCTGCAGGTGACTAAACAGTCCCGACGTTATTATCTTCTATGCCTGCTGGCAGGCGCGGCAGCATCGCTGTGCCTGCCGCCGTTCGGGCTTGTGCCGTTGGTGGTGGCCCTGTCCTGGCCAGCGCTGTGTATTGCCCGCACAAACCGTGTACGCACGGCGCTGCTGACCGGGGGGGTGGCCGGATTTGGATGGTTCCTTGCGTCAACCTGGTGGATTGCTGCATCAATGGTTGCCGGTGACACGGGGCACTGGCCGTTTCTGCCGCTGGCGGTGGTGTTCGTTCCGCTGATTCTGTCCCTGTTCTGGGCAGCCGCGGCCGGCATCAGCTGGCGGCTTGGCAAACGGGCAGATACAAGATTGCTGTGGTTTGTGGTCATGCTGGCGGGTTTTGAATGGGCGCGCGGCTATGTGGCGACAGGCTTTCCGTGGAATGCACCGGGCTATCTGTTCTCGGCCCATCTGTCGTTGTTGCAGAGCGCCAGTGTTCTGGGTCTGTATGGATTGAATCTGGTCGCTGTGATTGTCGCGATGATCCCGGCTTTCTGGGTGATGGGCTGGCGGCGCACGGCCATTGTGGCGGGTGCGATCCTGCCGCTTGTCGCGATTGGCGGTATGGTCCGCCTTGCCAGCGATGAGATCAGCGGTGTGGCTGATCTGGCTATGGGTGAGCCAAAACAGGTGCGGCCAAAACAGGTGAGACTGGTGCAGCCAGCCATACCACAGAATGAAAAATGGAACCGGGAGAAGCGGCCGGCGCATCTTCAGCGCCTCATAGAGCTGTCGTCTGGCACATTGCCCATACCGCAGCTTGTCATCTGGCCGGAGACAGCATTTGCCGGTCTGCTGGGTGCCGAGAGGGAGCTGTTCACAAAAACGGTTGCCAGCGCCCTTCCCTATGACGGATTGCTGGTCACTGGCGTGCCGCGCCGGCACAGCCGCTTCCTGTTGCTGAATTCTGCCGTTCTGGTGCAGCCCGATGGTGAGATCAGGGAAAGCTATGACAAGCAGAGGCTGGTTCCATTTGGTGAGTATTTTCCATTTCGCGACCTGTTTCCATTTGCAACCGCGATTGTTGGTCCGATGGATTACCGGCATGGCACATCGCGCACACCGTTTACATTGCAGCATTACGGGTTGGTGCAGCCGCTGATCTGCTATGAGGTGATTTTTCCGGGCATCGTCTCGCAAACCGAACCGCGGCCAGACATTCTGGTGAATCTGACAAATGACGCCTGGTTTGGTGGCACGCCCGGCCCCTATCAGCATCTGGAACAGGCCCGCATGCGCGCGGTCGAGGAAGGCATCCCGCTGCTGCGTGTTGCCAATACGGGCGTTTCCGCGGGTTTTGATGCCTATGGCCGGACGCTGGCGCGCATTGATATGGACCAGGCAGGCTTTGTTGATGTGAATGTGCCAGACCCGCTGGCACCAACCTTCTATGCCATCTGGGGTGAAACACTTCTTTCCATCGGGTTGTTGCTGCTTGCAGTCCGCACCATCAATCTTGACCGCAAACGCAGTTTGAGGCAGTAGATATCCCGGCAACCAATTGGAGCACATTATGGCCTTCCTTTTTACCTCGGAGTCTGTTTCCGAGGGCCATCCCGACAAGCTGTGTGACCGCGTATCCGACACCGTTCTGGACCTGTTTCTGGCGGCGGACCCCGAGGCGCGCGTGGCGTGTGAAACCTTTGCCACAACAAACCGCGTAATCATTGGTGGTGAGGTCAGGGCAACAGACGCAAAGATGCCAGCCATTCTTGACGGGATCGAGGCGGCAGTGCGCGGGGCGATTGCCGACATCGGATACGAGCAAGACGAATTTCACCACGCGCATCTGGAATTCCAGAATTATCTCCACAAACAATCCACCGACATCGCGATGGGTGTTGATTCAGGTGACAACAAGGATGAAGGCGCTGGCGACCAGGGCCTGATGTTCGGCTATGCCTGCCGCGAAACCGATATGTTGATGCCGGCCGCGATCCACTATTCGCATCAGATACTGAAACGCCTCGCTGAAATTCGAAAGGCGGATGCTGACTCGATCCTTGGGCCGGATTCTAAAAGCCAGATCACCCTTGTCTATGATGACAATGGCAATCCGACAGGCGCCCACAAGGTGGTGCTGTCAACGCAGCATGCCGCGGCCGCAAGCCAGTCCGACATCCGCAAGCTGGTCACGCCGGTCATCGCCGATATCCTGCCAGACGGGTGGATGGTTGATGATGCCGATCTGCTGGTGAATCCGACTGGCAATTTCGTGATTGGCGGGCCTGATGGTGATGCCGGACTGACCGGTCGCAAGATCATTGTCGATACCTATGGCGGTGCTGCGCCGCATGGCGGCGGGGCATTTTCCGGTAAAGACCCGACAAAGGTTGACCGGTCTGCAGCCTATGCCGCGCGGTATCTTGCCAAAAATGTTGTTGCTGCCGGCCTTGCCGACCGCTGTACGATCCAGCTTGCCTATGCGATCGGCGTGGCGGAACCGGTATCGGTCTATGCCAACACCCATGGCTCCGGCAAAGTGGCAGACAGCCATCTGGAAAAGACGCTGATTGATCTGGTGCCAATGACCCCGCGCAACATTCGCGAGCATCTGGGACTGAACAAGCCGATTTACGCACCAAGCGCGGCCTATGGTCATTTCGGGCGCACCGCAGGTGAGGCCGGTCCGGGCACCTTCAGCTGGGAAGCCACCGACCTTGCCGACCGTCTGGCGGCGGCTGTCTGACCAGATGGCACGGCATCACCGGATATATGCCTGATGTGTCCCAGCCAAAGCCATCACAGTAGTAACAATCAGGTTAAACCATCAGGGCCGGCAGGGCGGACAGCATGATCCCGGACACACCGCAATTTTATGGCCGTCGCAAAGGCCGGCGGTTGCGGCCCGCCATGCAGGGGTTGATGGAGACGATGCTGCCAGAGCTGCGTCTTGATCCGCATCAGCCGCTGGCAGCCCAGTTCGCCGCGTCAGAACGCGATATTTTCCTGGAGATCGGGTTTGGTGGCGGGGAGAATCTGGCCGCAATGGCCGGGGCGCGGCCGGCAGACGGCTTTATCGGCGCTGAACCGTTCGTGAATGGCGTCGCAAGTCTGCTGCGCCATATCCATCAAGCCGCAAGCCATGATGCCGAAGATACCGGTGCTGAAAGCACGGATGCCACGAATGACGGTAATGGATTGGGAAACATCCGGATCTGGGATGATGACATCCGTCTGGTCCTGCCGCATCTGGCGGATGCCAGCCTGGCGGGTGCATATGTTCTGTTCCCCGACCCGTGGCCAAAACACCGGCATGGTGCCCGGCGCATTCTGCATCCCCCGATGCTGGATCATCTGGCCCGGCTGATCCGCCCCGGCGGCAAGCTGGTTCTGGCCAGCGATCATCCGGTGGCCAAGCTGTGGCTTTTGCAGCTGACAATGGCGCATCCTGATTTTCAGTGGACAGCGCGCCGCCCGGCCGACTGGCGGGAGATGCCGGATGAGCTGAACGCAACGCGCTATATGAAAAAGGCAGAGCGTGAATTGCGGGTGCCAAGCTGGTTTGTGTTCCGGCGGAACGGCGCATAGGCATTTCCAACTTGCCTAAGAATGGCTGTGGGACTATACAGGTGTCAGAAAAATGCTGTCGAACAAGACGGTGGGCCGCTGGCCCACTTTTTTATTGCCTGATGACTGGTTCATTGCCGGAAGACTGGCAGTCCCATGACCGCGGCGTTTTTTGGTCCGGTCGGCGGTGATGCAGGGTCGGGCATGACAGCGCAGTAGCAATTTGCACAGGATATAACGTGGTTGAATCGCGTATCAGCCAGATCATTGAAGGGGCGGTAACCGATCTTGGTTATCATCTCGTGCGTGTGCAGTTTTCGGGCGCAAAGAGTGGCCGGGCGCAGCTGCAGATCATGGCCGAGCCGGTTGAACAGCGCGAGATGACCGTTGAGGATTGCGAGACGGTGAGCCGGCATGTGGCAGCGTTGCTGGATGTCGAGGACCCGATCGGCGATGCGTATGTATTGGAGGTCAGCTCGCCCGGGCTTGATCGGCCACTGACACGCATTGAGGACTATGAGCGCTTCAACGGCGAGCTGGCGAAGATCACCCTGCGCCTGATGCTGGATGGCAGACGGCGTTTCAATGGGCGGCTTGCCGGGTTTGACGAGGCTGGAAAGATCATTCTCGAAACCAGCTTTGGCCGATTCGCGTTCGCTTTTGACGAAATTGACTCGGCGCGGATCGATCCGGCCGAGATTTTTGCCCGCGAATCGGCACGGCAGAACTGAACGAATAACAGACAGACAGGTAACAGGACGATGGATACCTCATCAATTCCAGGACTTGAACTTATCCAGGTGGCAGATGTTGTCGCGCGTGAAAAATCGATTGACCGTGAAGAGGTCATGGCGGCGATGGAAGAAGCCATTCAGAAGGCGGGTCGGGCCAAATACGGTCTTGATCGCGATATTCGCGCGATGATCGACCGCAAAAGTGGTGCCATCACCCTCGAACGCTGGATCGAAGTGGTTGAAGAGGTCGAGGATGATGAAACCCAGATGAGCCTTGAAGACGGCGCCAAACAGACACCGCCCCTGGCGGCCGGTGAGTTCTGGCGACAGTCTTTGCCGCCGATCGAGTTCGGACGGATTGCCGCGCAAACCGCCAAGCAGGTGATTTCGCAAAAGGTGCGCGACGCCGAACGCGCCCGCCAGTTCGAAGAATACAAGGACCGTGTTGGTGAAATCGTCGTTGGTACGGTCAAACGCGCCGAAAGCTATTCGATCACTGTTGATCTGGGACGCGCCGAGGCGGTGATCCGCCGTGAAGAAATGATCCCGCGCGAAAATCTGCGTCAGGGTGACCGCGTGCGCGCCTATATCATTGATGTGCGCGAAGAGCCGCGCGGCCCGCAGATTTTCCTGTCGCGCGCCTGTAACGAGTTCATGGCCAAGCTGTTTACCCAGGAAGTGCCGGAAATCTATGACGGCATCATCGAGATCAAGGGCGTCGCCCGTGAGGCTGGCAGCCGGGCAAAGATTGCCGTGCTGTCCAACGATCCGGGGATTGATCCGGTTGGTGCCTGTGTCGGTATGCGCGGTAGCCGGGTGCAGGCGGTTGTTGGTGAATTGCAGGGCGAGAAGGTCGAGATCATCCCCTATATCGAAGAGCCGGCAGCGTTTGTGGTGAATGCACTGGCACCGGCCGAGGTCAGCAAGGTGGTGATGGATGAGGTGACCGGCCGTATGGAGGTCGTGGTTCCTGAAGACCAGCTGAGCCTTGCCATTGGCCGGCGCGGTCAGAATGTGCGCCTGGCCTCGCAATTGTCGGGCTGGTACATTGATATCCTGACCGAGGCTGAGGAATCCGAACGCCGTCAGGAAGAATTCCGTACGCGCTCATCACGCTTCATCGAAGCGCTGAACATCGATGATGTGATTGCGCATCTGCTGGTGGCAGAAGGATTTGTCCTGCCAGAGGAAATTGCCGAAACACCGATCAATGAGCTGGCGACGATTCAGGGATTTGATGAAAGCATTGCCGAGGAGCTGCAGGCCCGGGCGGTCGAATTTGTCGAGCGGGAAGCGCAGCGTATCAACGAGGCGCTGGATTCGCTGAAAGTTTCGGATGATCTGCGGGGCTTTGAATATATCAGCCTTGGCATGATGCTGAAGCTCGCCGAGAACGGCATTCTGACACTTGATGATCTTGCCGATCTCGACAATGAGGAGCTTGTCGAGCTGTTGTCCGAACACGGGCTTGAAGATGACACCGAGGCTGGTGACATTATCATGGCAGCGCGTGCCCACTGGTTTGCCGATGAGGAAGCGGAGGCCGCGCCGGCTGCCGATTCCGAAACGGCCGACAGCTAGGACCATGGGCGGGATCGCGTATGGCAGACCGTACCTGCATTGTTACCGGAGCTACACTTCCGCGTGACCAGCTGATCCGGATCGTGTCCGGACCGGACGGTATGGCTGTTGTTGATCTCGCTGAAAAGCTGCCAGGTCGCGGCGTCTGGGTGTCGAACAGCGCTGATGCGCTGCGACAGGCGGCCGACCGCAAGCTGCTGAAACGCGCCATTGACGCACAGTTTGGTGATATCGAAGACACGCTTTTGCAGGTTGGCGTGCTTATGCGCAGCCGTGCCGTGGCAACGGCCGCTATGGCGCGCCGCGCCGGTGCGCTGATGGGTGGTGCCGGCAAGCTGGCGGCGGAAGGCGTGTTTCAGGGGCTGCTTGCGGCCCCGGACGCGTCCGAGCGGGAATTCAACAAACTGGCATCGCGTCTTGAAGTGACATGGACAAGCCGCGCACTTGATGCTGAGGCGTTGGGACAGATATGTGGCCGGCCCAGTCTGGCCTTTGCCGCCATTCGGGGCGGCAACGCTGCAAAGATGGCGGAAAAACTGAGATTTGAAGTCATGCGGCTGGAAAGGTTTTATACCTCTTCGGCTTGTCATGCGAGGTGATACCAGTGTATCACCATGCGCAAACGGGTCGGGCGCCTTGTGGCAGAAATGCCGACATTGCCAAGGGGTCCGGTCAGGAAAGGGTTCGCGATGAGTGACGAAAGCGGCAAATCAAAGAAACTCAGCCTGTCAGGCAACAAACTGACCTTGGGCGGGGTTGATGCCGGACAGATGCGCGCCGGGGCCACGGGTGGTGGCCGCCGTACCGTGCAGGTTGAGGTTCGTCGCAAGCGTGCGCCAGCCGCACCGCACCGCACACCCGCCGCACCACAGGCAGAACCGGCACCGCCGCCGCAGGCTGCGCCAGCCCAGCCAGCACCTTCGTCTGTTGAGGCTGATGACAAGCTGACCGCACAGGAACGCGCCGCACGCGTTCGCGCGCTGCAGGAAGGTCTGAAGAAACCCGATGCCGATGCCGCAGCGGGTGGCGCAGCAGCTGCATCTGATGCCGATATGCCCGCAGCGGACGTGGCTGCCACAGACGGCGCGGTGCAAGCTGACGCCGCCGCGGATGCTGCTGCCGATGCAGAGGCCAAGACAGAATTGGAAACACCTGCCGCACCGCTTGACCCGGCCGAGGCGCGCCGCGCCGCCGAGCTTGCCGAATTGCGCGAGATCGAGGCCGAGGAAGAGCGCCGCCGCGGCGAGGAAAGCCGCAAGCTGTCAGAGGCAAATGCCCGCCGCAACACACCGGAAACAGCAGCCCCGGCCGCACGTCCGGCAAATGACACAGCCAGCGAGCCGTTCGGGCGTCGTCGTCGTCAGGCAGAAGAGGTGCAGGCACGCCGTCCGGCAGCCCCGCGCCGCGATGGGCCGGGCCGCCGCCAATCAGGCAAGATGACCATTACCCAGGCGCTGTCAGGTGACGAGCAGCGGCGTCAGCGCTCGCTGGCATCTGTCCGTCGTCAGCGCGAAAAGGCGCGGATGCGGGATGAGCAGCCGCAGGCAAAACAGGTGCGGGACGTGATTATCCCGGATACCATTTCGGTCACCGAACTTGCCAACCGGATGGCAGAGCGCACAGCTGATGTTGTCAAGGAACTGATGAAGCTTGGCGTGATGGCCACGGCAACCCAGACGGTTGACGGTGAAACCGCCGAGCTGATTGCGCAGGAACTGGGCCACCGGGCGCAGCGCGTATCGGAATCCGACGTTGAAAGCGGGCTGGAAGGTGCCGATGACGAGGATGGCAGCCTGAAGTCACGGCCGCCGGTTGTCACGGTCATGGGCCATGTCGATCACGGCAAGACAAGTCTTCTGGACGCGATTCGCCGTACCGATGTGGCGACAGGCGAATCCGGGGGTATCACCCAGCATATCGGTGCCTATCAGATCAATACCGTTTCCGGAAATCTTATCACCTTTATCGATACACCCGGTCATGAGGCGTTTACCGAAATGCGGTCTCGGGGGGCCAACATCACCGACATCGTGATCCTTGTTGTGGCTGCCGATGATTCGGTGATGATGCAGACGGTCGAGGCGATCAACCATGCCAAGGCTGCAAAGTGCCCGGTGATTGTCGCGGTCAATAAATGTGACAAGCCGGAAGCTGATCCCAAGCGGGTCCGCAATGATCTGTTACAGCATGAAATCATCACCGAGGATTTTGGTGGCGATGTGCTGTGCGTTGATGTGTCAGCGGTGACGGGCCAGGGGCTGGACAAGCTGGAAGAAGCGATCATGCTGCAGGCCGAATTGCTGGAGCTGCGCGCCAATCCGGATCGCGCCGCAACCGGCGTTGTTGTCGAGGCGAAGGTCGAACGCGGCCGCGGGTCTGTGGCGACGCTGCTGGTTCAGCGCGGCACCCTGAAGCAGGGCGATATCTTTGTCATCGGTGCGGAAAGCGGCCGGGTACGGGCGCTGCTGGATGATCGTGGTCAGAAGCTGGAATCTGCAACACCGGGTCAGCCGGTCGAGATCCTGGGTCTGGATGGTACGCCGATGGCCGGCGACAGCTGTGTTGTTGTCGAAAGTGAAGGACGGGCCCGCGAAATTGCCGAATATCGGACCCGCCAGCTGAAAGAGCGTGAGGCTGCGCGCGGCGCACGTGGGTCGGTTGAGCAGATGCTGTCGGCAATCGCTGCCGGTGAGGCGGAAGAGCTGCCGGTTGTCATCAAGACCGATGTGCATGGTTCGCTTGAGGCGATCAGGGTGGCGCTGGAGAAGCTTGGCACCGATCAGGTCAAGGTGCGTATCCTGTCTTCAGGCGTTGGCGCGATCAGCGAATCGGATATCTCGCTGTCCAGCGCATCGAATGCCATTGTGATCGGCTTTAATGTGCGGGCAATCCCGCAGGCGCGTGACCTTGCCAAGCGTGACGGTGTGGAAATTCGCTATCACTCGATCATCTATGAGCTGATTGACGAGGTGAAGGCTGCGATGGGCGGACTTCTCAGCCCTGATACGCAGGAAGATTTCATCGGCTATGCCGAAATTCGCCAGGTATTCGGTGTCTCGAAGGTTGGCAAGGTTGCCGGTTGTTACGTTACCGAGGGCGTTATCAAGCGCGGATGCAAGGTGCGTCTGCTGCGTGACAATGTGGTGATGCATGAAGGTTCGCTGAAAACGCTCAAGCGCTTCAAGGACGAGGTCAAGGACGTGCGTGAAGGGTTTGAGTGCGGCATGGGGTTCGAGAATTATTCGGACATCCAGGAAGGCGACATGATCGAGTGTTTCGAGCTGCGCGAGGTTGCGCGTACACTCGACTGATCATCGCCGCATTCTGCAAGCGGGAGTATAGCCATGGCCGGGAAATCAAGGCGTTCGGTGTCATCAAACATGCCGAGCCAGCGCCAGCTGCGCGTTGGTGAAACCTTGCGGCATGCGCTGTCGGAAATACTGGTGCGCGACAATTTCTTCGATCCGGATCTCGAGAACAGTTCGATCACGATTTCCGAAATTTCAGTCAGCCCCGATTTATCGAATGCCCGCGTTTATACTATGCCGCTGGGGGGCAAGAATGCCGAAATCATTCTGCCGGCATTGAACCGGCTGGCACCGATCATCCAGCGTGAAGTGGCCGCCCGTGTACATCTGCGCCGCGTGCCAAAACTGAAATTCATGCTTGATGACAGCTTCGAGAACGCCGCACGCATGAATGTTGTGTTCAACAATATTCGCCAGCAGGACGGCTGAACGGACCGGACCGGCTGCATGGCATCACGCAAAGGCAATCCGGTTCATGGCTGGGTCATTCTGGACAAGCCGGAAGGGATCAGCTCATCGCGGGCTGTCGGCATTGTGCGGAAGGTGTTTTCGGCGGCCAAGGCCGGCCATGGTGGTACGCTTGATCCGCTGGCGACAGGGGTGCTGCCGATCGCCCTTGGTGAGGCCACCAAAACTGTATCCTTTGCCATGCAGGGCAGCAAAAGCTATGCCTTCACCATTGCCTTTGGCGCGCAAACGCAGACCGATGACCGCGAGGGTGAGGTGGTCTTCGAGAGCGATGCCCGGCCAACACGCGCGCTGATCGAGGCTGTATTGCCGCGTTTCACCGGTGATATCAGCCAGCGCCCGCCAATTTTCTCGGCCATCAAGCTGGATGGCACCCGTGCCTATGATATTGCGCGCAAGGCCATTGCCGACGGCGAGCCGGATCTGCCGGAACTGGACGCGCGGCCGGTCAGAATCGACAGTCTGGAACTGGACGAGGTGCCGGAATCTGACATGACAGATGATCTGGCTGGGTATAATGCGGCCAGCTTTATCGTTACCTGTGGCAAGGGCACCTATATCCGCTCGCTGGCCCGTGATATCGCGCTTGCTGTGGGCAGTGCCGGGCATGTCAGCCGCTTGCGACGCCTGTCGGTTGGCCCCTTTTCGCATATCGATGCGATTTCACTGGATTTTTTGGAAGGCGTGAAGCATAGTGCCGCCGCTTTCGAGCATCTGAAGCCTGTTACGAGCGCGCTGGACGACATCCCGGCGGTGCCCGTTTCGGCAGAAGAGGCGGCAAAACTCCGTCACGGACAGACACTGCCGGCGCTGGGCCCTTCGGCTCTCGCCAGATTTTCAGCAGTCAGCACGTCCGGTGTAGGTGTGGCGCTTGCCAGAAGCGTTCCTGTGGCGCTGGTTACGGTTCAATCAGGCCAGCTGCAGCCGCTGCGTGTTTTTAATCTTTGATCCACATAAGTGGATGAAACCAAAGGAGGTTTCGATGTCGATTACAAGTGAGCGTACAGCCGAACTGATCAAGGAATTTGGCAAGTCAGATACGGATTCAGGCTCTGCCACCGTACAGGTTGCCATTCTGACCGAGCGTATCGTCAATCTGACCGAGCATCTGAAGACGCACAAAAAGGATTTCGGTTCGCGCCGTGGTCTTTTGTCGATGGTTGGCCAGCGTCGTAGCCTGCTTGATTATATCAAGGCCGGCGATGAGTCCGCCTACAAGGACCTGATCGCGCGTCTTGGCCTGCGCCGTTAGGCATTCGTCATATCGCATTATAGAAAAACCTGAGACCGGCTGGCCGCTGCACGGCGTCAGGCCGGTCTTTTCACGTGGGGAAGGCGGATTAAAGCGCGTCCTCCGGCCAGCGTAGTATGGCGCATGCCATGGCATGTGCCGCAGACTATTTCCTGTTTGCTTTTTTCAGGGTCACGTGTCACAACAGCGCCGAGACAAGAAGCTAGGAACCAAGCCCGGGCCCGGACAAGATGTGACGGGGGGCCCAAACGATACCGACGCGGACCGAGCGTCGATCGCCATACCCCCACAATATCATCGCTTGCTCTTGCCGGATGACTGCGTGTCACCGGCTCCAGTTTTTCTGGAACCCGTCCTGCCCGGCATGATGATGAAAGAGACATAAAACTGATGTTCAAGATTTTCCGGAAAGAACTGGACTGGAATGGCACCCCGCTTGTCATGGAGACAGGCAAGGTGGCACGGCAGGCCGATGGCGCTGTCATGGTCAGCCTTGGTGAAACCACCGTTCTTTGTACTGCCGTCGCGGCGCACAGCCCGAAGCCGGGTCAGGATTTTTTCCCCCTGACAGTGAATTACCAGGAAAAGGCGTTCGCCGCCGGCAAAATTCCGGGAGGCTTCTTCAAGCGTGAAGGTCGCCCGTCCGAGAATGAAACCCTTGTCAGCCGCCTGATCGACAGACCGATCCGGCCGCTGTTCCCCTCCTCCTTCAAATGCGAGACCCAGGTCATCTGTACCGTGCTGGCGCATGATATGGAGAACAACCCCGACATCGCCGCGATGATCGGTGCCTCGGCAGCATTGTGCCTGTCGGGTGTGCCTTTCTTTGGCCCGATCGCCGCCGCACGTGTTGGCTGGATCGATGGCGAATATGTGCTGAACCCAACCGTGGCACAGATGGATGACACCGATCTTGATCTGGTCCTCGCCGGCACACTGGAAGGTGTGCTGATGGTGGAATCCGAAGCGCAGGAGCTGTCTGAAGAGATCATGCTCGGCGCGGTGAATTTCGGCCATACAGCGATGAAGCCGGTGATCGATGCGATTATCGAACTTGCTGAATCCTGTGCAAAAGAGCCGCGTGCCCTTCCTGAAGAGCCACCTGAAACTGATGAAATCAAGGCCGTCATTGACGGTTTTGACAAGCAGTTCACCGCCGCCTACAAGCTGGCCGACAAGTCAGAGCGTCAAGCGGCGCTTGGCGAAGTGCGCAGCGCGGTAAAGGAAAAGCTCGGTGATGCGTATGACGGGGTGCTGGTTGGCAGCCTGATCAAGGGCAAGGAAGCTGATATCGTCCGTGGATCGATCCTGAAAACCGGTCACCGGATTGATGGTCGTGATACCAAGACGGTTCGCCAGATTGTTGCCGAAGCCGGATTCCTGCCACGCGCGCATGGCTCTGCCCTGTTTACCCGCGGTGAAACCCAGGCCATGGTTGTGGCCACACTGGGCACCGGTCAGGATGAGCAGATCATCGACGCGCTGGTTGGTGAAAGCCGCTCCAACTTCATGCTGCATTATAATTTCCCGCCTTATTCGGTGGGTGAGGCAGGGCGTGTCGGATCACCCGGACGCCGTGAAATTGGTCATGGCAAGCTGGCATGGCGTGCCTTGCGGCCCTTGCTGCCAAGCAAGGAAGATTTCCCCTACACTGTCCGCCTAGTGTCAGAGATCACCGAGTCAAACGGGTCATCATCGATGGCAACCGTATGTGGTGGATCGCTGGCACTGATGGATGCCGGTGTGCCGCTTGATCGTCCGGTGGCGGGTATCGCCATGGGCCTGATCAAGGAAGGCGATGATTTTGCCGTGCTGTCCGACATCCTTGGTGATGAGGATCATCTTGGTGACATGGACTTCAAGGTGGCGGGCTCGAAAGAGGGTGTGACCTCGTTGCAGATGGATATCAAGATCACCTCGATCACACCCGAGATCATGGAGATCGCGCTGGAACAGGCGCGTGAAGGCCGTGTTCATATTCTGGGTGAAATGTCCAAAGCGCTGACATCGGCGCGTGACGGTCTTGCTGACAGCGCACCGAAAATCACCACCCTGTCGATTCCGGTCGACAAGATTCGTGACATTATCGGGCCGGGTGGCAAGATCATCCGTGAAATCTGTGAAACCACCGGCGCCAAGATCGATATCGATGATGATGGCACTGTCAAGGTGGCTGCTGTTACCGGCGAGTCAGGTGAAGCGGCGGTTGCGCGGATCAGGGACATCGTTGCCGAGCCTGAGCTGGGCGTGATCTATAACGGCACCGTGGTGAAGACCGTTGATTTCGGCGCTTTTGTCAATTTCCTGGGGGCCAAGGACGGTCTTGTGCATATCTCCGAATTGCAGAACGGACGGACTGAAAAGACCACCGATATCTGCAAGGAAGGCGATACCGTCAAGGTGAAGGTCATTGGCTTTGATGATCGCGGCAAGGTCAAGCTGTCGATGAAGCGCGTTGATCAGGACACCGGTGCCGATCTGGAAGCCGAAGAGGCCGAATAAGCCTGTTGCAAACAGGTGAACGAACACAAAGGGCGGCCATCTGGCCGCCCTTTTTTGTGGCTGACTTCCTGACCGGGCAGGCTATTCGGTCTTTTCAGGCGGGACGGCAACCGTGTTGAAACCGCCATCAACAAAATGCACCTCACCGGTCACACCGCTGGACAAGTCCGAGATCAGATAGAGGCCTGAGCGCCCGACCTCGTCAATCGCCGGATTGCGGCCAAGAGGCGCGCTGTCTTCGGAATGCCGATAGATATGGCGTGCACCGGTAATCGCGGCCCCGGCCAGTGTTTTCATCGGGCCCGCAGACATTGCATTTACCCGGATATTCTGGCCGCCGAGATCAACAGCGAGATAGCGCACCGAGGATTCCAGCGCGGCCTTGGCAACACCCATCACATTATAGTTCGGCGAAATGCGCTGCGCCCCGATATAGCTGAGCGTCAGCAGTGCCCCGCCATCCGGCATTATGCCGCGCGCCGCCTGTGCCACCTCGGTAAAGGAAAAGGCCGATATCATCATCGTTTCATTGAAGTTGCGCCGGCTGGTATTCAGATACCCGCCTTTCAGTTCGTCCTTGTCGGAAAAGGCCAGCGCGTGAACAACGAAATCAATGCTGGACCAGTGTCCGGCAAGCCAGTCAAAGGCAGTCGCAACCGCGCCTTCATGCGCAACATCGCATTCAACCATCAAATCCGAGCCGACTGATTCGGCCAGCGGACGAAGGCGTTTGCCAAACCCCTCCATCTGATAGGTGAAGGCCAGATCGGCACCATGCTCGGCAGCGGCAGCGGCAATGCCCCAGGCGCTGGAGCGTTCATTGGCAACGCCCATGATCAGGCCGCGCTTTCCGGCAAGAAGACCGCTGGCCATATCAGATTTTCCGCAGGGCCAGCGTGGCGTTTGTGCCACCAAAGCCAAAGGAGTTGGAGAGCGCCAAGGAGATGCTGGCATCATCAACACGGCTGGTCGGCACCGGTATATCGCCAATCGCCGGATCAGGGTTTTCGATATTTGCCGAGCCGGCAATGAAACCCTGCTGCATCATGATGATGGTGTAGATGGCTTCCTGAACACCGGTCGCACCAAGCGAATGACCGGTCAGCGACTTTGTTGATGTCACGGTCGGCAGATACCCGCGCGGTTCGAACACTTCACGCACCGCTTCAAGTTCCTTGATGTCACCGACCGGTGTGGATGTGCCATGCGCATTGATGTAATCGACCTTGTCGGTCAGGCCCTTGCCATCGAAGCCGGCCAGCGCCAGTTCCATGCAACGGACAGCGCCCTCACCAGACGGGGCGACCATGTCATGGCCATCCGAATTCGCCCCATAGCCGACAATTTCGGCGTAGATTTTCGCACCGCGCGCCAGCGCATGCTCCATATCCTCAACCACAACCATGCCGCCGCCGCCAGCAATGACAAAGCCGTCACGGTCCTGGTCATAGGCGCGCGAGGCGCGTTCGGGCGTGTCGTTATATTTGGATGACATGGCCCCCATGGCGTCAAACAGCACCGACAGGGTCCAGTGAAGCTCCTCACCGCCGCCGGCAAAGACAATGTCCTGGCTGCCATTGCGGATGGCATCAACGGCTGACGAAATACAATGCGCCGAGGTTGAACAGGCAGAGGTGATGGAAAAATTCAGCCCCTTGATCTTGAAGAAGGTGGCAATGCAGGCCGAGACAGTCGACGACATGCAGCGCGGCACCATGTAGGGGCCAATCCGCTTCGGGCCTTTTTCGCGCGTTGTGTCGAAAGCCTGCAACATATTGGCAGTAGAAGGGCCGCCGGAACCGGCGATCAGCCCGGTCCGCGGGTTTGATACCAGCTCTTCGGGAAGACCGGAATCGGCAATGGCCTGTTCCATCGACAGCACGGCATAGGCTGCGCCTTCACCCATGAAGCGAAGCTGCTTGCGATCGATATGTTCGGCCACATCCATTTTGACCGTCCCGTGAACCTGACTGCGGAAACCAAGCTCGGTATATTCGGGGGCGTGGACAATGCCCGATCGCCCTTCACGAAGCGACGCGGTGACTTCATCCACATTATTGCCGATGGATGAGACAATACCGATGCCGGTAATGGCGACTCTGCGCATGATCAGCCCTCCTCGGATTTGAACAGGCCAACGCGAATGTCGTTGGCCTCGAAAACAGTCTCGCCATCGCAGATCACGCGTCCATCGGCGATGCCCATAATCAGGCGGCGCAGGATGACCCGCTTCATGTCGATTTCAAATGTGACCAGCTTGTTTGTCGGCAGAATCTGGCCGGTGAATTTGACTTCACCAACAGACAGCGCGCGTCCGCGCCCCTCACCGCCTGACCAGCCGAGAAAAAAGCCGACAAGCTGCCATAACGCGTCCATGCCAAGGCAGCCGGGCATGACCGGGTCGCCCTGAAAGTGGCAGGGAAAGAACCACAGGTCCGGATTAATATCCAATTCCGCCCGAATGAGCCCCTTGTCATGGGGTCCACCTGTATCAGTGATGTTCGTGATCCGGTCACACATCAGCATCGGCGGCAGGGGCAATTGCGGGTTTCCCGGCCCGAACATCTCGCCTTTTGCACAGCTGATGAGATCGTTGTAATCAAATGAATTTTGCTGCATTGGCGGCATTTTGAGGTCCCCTGATATTGTCGGTTGGATGATGCATTCCTGCACCTGTTTCCAGCGCCGACGGTTCCCCAAAAAAGCACGGAATGGGCGTCTGCGCCAAGGCCTTATTGACAAGTTGCGCGCAACCCATCATTTTCACCGCGTGATGAGTGATGCAATCGATTCGCCATTGAGCGGGGACAATACGTCCACACTGGTAACAAGGCTCCGCGACGCCGGCCTGCGGCCGACGCGTCAGCGCCTTGCGCTTGCGGCTTTACTGCTTGATGGGCAGCACCGCCATGTGTCAGCTGACAGCCTGACCCGTGACGTTCTGGCCACTGGCGAACAGATGGCGCTGGGCACTGTCTACAACACGCTGAACCAGTTTACCGAAGCCGGGCTTTTGCGCCGCGTTACCGTGCATAATGAGTACAGCGTGTTCGATACCAACACCGATCATCATCACCATTTCTATGATGCCGAGAATGATCAGCTGTTCGATATTCCGGCCGGTCTGGTGCAGCTTGCCGGCCTGCCTGATGCGCCTGACGGGCACAGCATCGATGCTGTCAATGTACTGATACATATTTCACCTGAAACCGATTAAGGCCGCACGTGGTGTAAATCGGGTGTGAAATTTAATCAGGCGTGATGAACGCCAGCTGAATGTGGCATTCTGTCCAGTTTAAAACCATTCCAATCAGCTTGACCTGCGCGGTGCAGGTTCATAAAATCAGGTACGGGTGAAGTAAGGTCGAACGCGTCGGCCCATCGCAATTCCCGTTTCGAATTCGGAGAGATTCATGAACGAACAAAACAAGTGCCCGGTGATGCATGGCGGCATCAAACATACCACTTTCGGGGTCCGGTCAAACCGTGACTGGTGGCCAAAGCAGCTGAACCTGAAAATCCTGCATCAGAATTCGGCCCTGTCGAATCCGATGGCGCGGGACTTCAATTATGCCGAAGCGTTCAAGACGATTGATCTTGAGGCATTGCGCAAGGATCTGTTCGACCTGATGACAGATTCGCAGGAATGGTGGCCGGCAGATTACGGTCATTATGGCCCCTTCTTCGTTCGCATGGCATGGCACAGTGCAGGCACATACCGGACCGGTGACGGTCGTGGCGGTGCCGGTGCGGGCACCCTTCGGTTTGCCCCGCTGAACAGCTGGCCCGACAATGGCAACCTGGACAAGGCGCGCCGTCTTTTGTGGCCGATCAAGCAGAAATATGGTGAGGCGCTGTCCTGGGCTGACCTGATGGTCTTTACAGGCAACTGTGCGATGGAATCGATGGGCTTCAAGACATTCGGTTTCTCGGGCGGTCGTGAAGATGTGTTCGAGCCGGAAGAAGATATCTATTGGGGCGCAGAAGACACCTGGCTTGATGACAAGCGCTACACCGGTGACCGCGAGCTGGAAAACCCGCTTGCTGCTGTGCAGATGGGACTGATCTATGTGAATCCGGAAGGCCCGAATGGCAAGCCGGACCCGATGGCATCAGCACGCGATATTCGCGAGACATTCGCCCGCATGGCAATGAATGACGAAGAGACTGTGGCGCTTGTGGCTGGTGGTCATACCTTCGGCAAGACACATGGTGCTGGTGATCCCGGCCTTGTCGGACCTGAGCCGGAAGGCGCAAGCATTCAGGAACAGGGACTTGGCTGGCGCAATGATTTCGGTACCGGCAAAGGTGTTCACACGACAACAAGTGGCCTTGAAGGCGCCTGGACACCAAACCCGATCAAGTGGGACAACGGCTATTTCGATATGCTGTTTGGCTATGAGTGGGAGCTGACAAAGAGCCCGGCAGGTGCCTATCAGTGGACACCGACCGACGCGTCGGCTGGTGATCTGGTGCCTGACGCGCATGATCCTGAACTTCGTCATGCACCGATGATGGCAACAACCGACATCGCGATGCGCACCGATCCTTCATATTTGGAGATCTCGCGCCGGTTCCACGAGAACATGGACGAGTTCGCCGATGCGTTCGCCCGTGCCTGGTTCAAGCTGACACACCGCGATATGGGGCCAAAGGCCCGCTATGTCGGTGCGGAAGTACCGGCTGAAGACCTGATCTGGCAGGACCCGATCCCGGCCCCTGATTATGCAAAGATCGATGATGCTGATGTGGCGTCGCTGAAAAGCGCCATCATGGCCACAGGCCTGTCGGTATCCGAGCTTGTGGGTGCGGCATGGGCGTCAGCCTCAACCTATCGCGGTTCGGACAAGCGTGGCGGTGCCAATGGTGCCCGCCTGCGCCTGACCCCGCAGCGCGACTGGGAGGTCAACCAGCCGGCCCAGCTTGGCAAGGTTCTCGATGCGCTCGAGGGCGTGCAGTCGACATTCAATGCGGCCCAGTCGGGTGGCAAGCAGGTGTCGATGGCTGACCTGATCGTTCTGGGCGGCGCTGCTGCCATCGAAGAGGCTGCCAAGCGTGCGGGCCATGATGTGAGCGTACCGTTCACAGCTGGTCGCGGTGATGCGCTGCAGGAGCAGACCGATATCGAGAGCTTTGCGGTGCTGGAGCCGATGGCTGACGGGTTCCGTAACTACCTGAAGTCGGACTTTGTTGTGTCTGCCGAGGAACTGCTTCTCGACAAGGCGCATCTGATGACCCTGACAGCACCGGAAATGACGGCGCTGGTTGGCGGCATGCGCGTGCTGAATGCGAATACTGACGGTGCGCAGCATGGCGTCTTCACCGATCGTCCGGAAAGCCTGACGAATGACTTTTTCGTTAACCTTCTGGATATGGCTACAGAGTGGAAGCCGGTATCCGAGGCCGAGGATGTCTTTGAAGGCACCGATCGCACCAGTGGTGATGTGAAATGGACAGGCACACGCGTTGACCTGATCTTCGGATCGAACTCGCAGCTGCGTGCCCTTGCCGAGATATATGCCGGCAATGGCGCCGAAGGCCACTTCATCAGCGACTTTGTTGCGGCCTGGACAAAGGTTATGGATCTCGACCGGTTCGATCTCGCCTGATTGACCGGTAACGGCACATGAATATGAAAACGCCCCGGCTGCAAGGTCGGGGCGTTTTCTGTTGTGCTTGTTTGCGGGACTTGTTTGTGGCGCTTATTTCAGGACTTCGCCTTCAAGCAGACCCCACAAGGCGGTGCGCGACATCCAGCCGCGCGTATCACCTGATGCCACCTTGCACCATTGTGTCGGGCATGATTGCAGTTCCATCAGCGCGTCACGTTCGGCAACGGCAACCAGCGGCGATTCATCGCTTGGCCGTGAATAGATGCGGGCTGATCCGTCGGTGACCAGCGCAAAGCGGCGCAGCGACACAACCGACTGGTGCATCCAGCCCGTGTCACCTTTATGGTCGACCACCTTGCGCCACACCTCGAACTCGGCCTCGACCCGCAGCGGCAGTCCCATGCGCCGGTAATGCCAGATCACCGGATATTCCAGACCGGGACCGGCACGCATATTCACCTCGTCCGACTTCAGCGTGACAAAGCGCGGCACCTTCAGGCCGCTGCCACGAACGGTCAGACGTGTCTCTTGCGTATCTGTTGCCGCCTGCGCCGGACTATGCCAGCCACTGACAGGAACAAACAGGGTGGCCAGCAATGATGCAAGCAGACCCAGCACCGGAAGGCGCAGGCCAGGATGCCGGCTCATTTTATGACCCATGCTCGATTCAGCGCATGCACGCCGACCAAAAATACGGCGCATATCAAAATTTTTTTTCATCTGGCCTTCGTTCTGATAATATGCACGCACGGTGCAGGGCTGTGTAACCGGGTCACTGGCTAAGTCAGGTTGGCAGATTATTATGTTTTTCTGGTCGGCGCCAGAGATGGCTTGCGGCAGCCTTATCGAAGAGTGGGCAAATGAACCAAAAGAAGCCAGTCGTCTTTCTTACAAGGCGACTACCGGAATCTACCGAAACACGCATGCGTGAGCTTTTTGATGCGCATCTTCGTGATCATGACACCCCTCTCAGCCATGCGGAATTATGCGCAGCGGTCCAGAGTGCTGATGTATTGGTGCCGACAGTCACTGACCGGATCGATGCGGATGTGATCGCTGCTGCTGGTGACCAGTTGAAGCTGATCGCGTCTTTCGGGACGGGTGTCGATCATATTGATCTGGCGGCGGCCAAGGCGCGCGGCATCACGGTTACCAACACGCCGGGTGTGCTGACCGAGGATACAGCCGATGTGGCGATGGCATTGATGCTGGCTGTGCCACGGCGAATCGCCGAGGGGAACCAGGTGGCACGTTCAGGTGAATGGACGGGCTGGTCGCCAACAGGCATGCTGGGGCACCGGATCAATGGCAAGCGACTTGGCATTATCGGCATGGGCCGGATTGGCACCGCCGTGGCGCGCCGCGCCCGTGGATTCGGACTGAGCATTCATTATCACAACCGCAAGCCGGTTCATCCCGAGACCGAGGCCGAACTGGAAGCAACCTATTGGGATTCGCTGGACCAGATGCTGGGCCGCGTTGATATCGTCTCGGTGAATTGTCCGCATACGCCGGCGACCAACCATCTTCTGACGCGTGAGCTGTTGTCGATGATGCAGCCCTCTGCCTATCTGGTGAACACATCACGCGGTGAGGTGATTGACGAGGCAGCGCTTGCCGATCTTCTGGCCGACCGCCAGATTGCCGGCGCCGGGCTGGATGTCTATGAGGATGAGCCGCGAATCACCACCGCGCTGGTCAGCCTGCCCAATGTTGTATTGCTGCCGCATATCGGCTCGGCGACAATTGAAGGCCGGCTTGAGATGGGTGACAAGGTGATCATCAATATCCAGACATTCTGGGATGGGCACACGCCGCGCGACCGGGTCATCGAGGCAATGCTCTAGGGCAGCAGTTACGCGCTCC
>ERZ802830.436-NODE-436-length-41611-cov-8.09551_pt1 | contig 41611 bp, 39 predicted proteins | sample MGYA00345654_ERZ802830 | MGnify/ENA primary metagenome ERZ802830 (study PRJEB30503, sample SAMEA104212375) | marine metagenome | biome: Westerlies Biome; feature: [SRF] surface water layer (ENVO:00010504) within the epipelagic zone...; material: water... | reverse complement strand
TTTTAACCGAAGCAAGATAGAAACCGAGTTTGGGGGAACTCGGTTTTTTTTATTTTATATTTCTGAAAGTGAGATTTATTCTTGTGTTGATTTCTTTTTTGGTTTTAGGAATGTGATGAACCCAATAATGTTGCATTTCACCATGCATTAATAAAAGGCTTCCATGTTCTAAATTTATCTTATGTTTTTCTTCTTTTATACTTCTGTGTTTAAAATGAAATGGTCTAACTTCTCCAAGGGTAATGGAGGCTATTATTGGATTTTTACCTAGTTCTTTTTCGTTATCTGCATGCCATCCATTACTATCTTGCCCATCTCTGTAGAGATTTAACAATACTGAATTAAATTTAAGTTTTAGTTCTTTTTTTATGATTTCAAATATTTCATGTAATTCTTTAGTTACAGCTATGGGTTCTAATTTTAAATTAGAATAAGAATAAGGCCTGGAATCATAACTGTACAATGCAGTTAGTCTAGGCTGAGGATAAGTTTTACCAAAAACAGTGACTGGTTTTATTTCCCATTTAATTTTTTTAAAAAGTATTTCATATAATTCGTCAGCTTTATGTGAATCAAAAAAATTAGGATAATAATCAATATTAGCATTTGGTAATTTGTAACTTTCTTTATTCATAAGCATCATCAGTTAATGATTAGACATATAAAAATACTAATTATCTTATTTAGCTTCAATTTGTTGACAGCTCAAGATTATAAAGATATTTTAATTGATGTATCATCGCTAGATCCAGACATTATATTAGATTTAAAATACAGAGGGATAAATAATTTTACATCTACAAAAGTCCCTGGATATTATAAAAATTTGTTATTGTTAACTAAACCTGCTGCTAAGGCTTTAATTAGCGCTCAACAAAATTTTAAACTTTTAGGATTTAGTATTGTTGTTTTTGATGGCTTCAGACCACAAAAAGCGGTAGATTATTTTGTGGAGTGGACAAAAAGAAAAAACGATACTTTAACAAAATCCATGTATTATCCTGAACTTCAAAAAGATCAGCTTTTAAATCAAGGTTATATTGCTTCAAAATCAGGACATAGTAGGGGAAGTACTGTTGATGTTGGACTGGTGAGCTTAACTTCAGGAAAGTTGATAGATATGGGTACTATTTTTGATTATTTTGGTGAGGATTCATGGACGGAGTCAAAAACTATAACTGATATCCAATATAAAAACAGACAGCTTTTAAAGGATATTATGGAAAAACATGGGTTTTTGAATTTTAAAAAAGAATGGTGGCATTTTACACTCAAGAATGAGCCTTTTAAAAATCAATATTTTGATTTTGACATAGAATAAAAAAGCCACTCTTTAAGAGTGGCTTTATGTCATTTATTTAATCATCTCGTAACTTCGTTTAATAAAGTTTGTAAGTGCCTCACCTTTCAGAAGACCCTGAGATAATTGGGCTAAATCAAGACTTTGATTTATTAATCGTACTTGTTTCTTTTTAGTTTTGGTGTTAAGTATTTCATTAACCAATTCATGATTAGTATTAACTACTAAATTATACATTTCTGGCATATTACCCATACCAAACATACCGCCACCACCGGTTTGCTGCATTTCTTTCATTCTTCTCATAAACTCAGGTTGAGTTATAATAAATGGGGCAGCATCACTATCCATAGTTTCTAATTGAACTGTAAACTTTTCAGAAGGTACAACCTCTTTAAGAGTTTCTTCTAATTGTTTTTTCTCATCATCATTTAATTTAGAAATTTTAGTATCGTCTTTCTTAATTAAATTATCAATATGGTCAGAGTCTACTCTAACAAAAGAAATATTTTCTTTTGTAGTTTCTAATTTTTGAATTAAATGAGGAACAATAGGAGAATCTAACAAAAGAATTTCATATCCTTTTGCTTTTGCAGATTCGATGTAACTGTGTTGCTCTTCCTTATTTGAAGCATAAAGAATAACTAATTTATCATCTTTATCCGTTTGATTAGCTTTAATTTTATTAAAAAGCTCATCATAGGTGTAATAGGTATCGTCAACTGATGGGTATAGTACAAAAGACTCTGCTTTTTCGAAGAATTTTTCTTCAGATAACATACCATACTCAATAACTATCTTGATATCATTCCATTTTTTCTCGAAATCTTCTCTACTGTTATTGAAAAGCGACTTTAATTTATCTGCTACTTTTCTAGTGATGTATGAAGAAATTTTCTTAACGGCACCATCTGCTTGTAAGTATGATCTAGATACATTTAACGGTATGTCTGGAGAGTCTATAACACCTCTTAGCATTGTTAAAAATTCAGGAACAATACCCTCAACATTATCAGTTACAAAAACTTGATTTTGGTATAATTGAATTCTGTCTTTCTGAATATTTAAGTCATTAGATAACTTAGGGAAATATAAAATCCCTGTCAAGTTAAATGGGTAATCTACATTCAAATGGATATTAAATAAAGGCTCCTCAAATTGCATTGGATACAATTCTCTGTAAAAGTCTTTATAATCTTGTTCCTCCAAATCAGCAGGTTGTTTAGTCCATGCTGGGTTAGGGTTGTTTACAATATTATCAACTGTTTTAGTTTCAGGTTTAGCATCTTTATCTGCATCTTCTGGAAGTGGAAGGGTTTCTTCTTTAGTTCCAAACTTAATTGGAACAGGCATGAATTTATTATACTTGTTTAATAGTTCAGAAATTCTACTCTCTTCCAGGAATTCAGTAGAATCTTCCGCAATATGAATAATAATCTCGGTGCCTCTTTCCGTTTTTGATGCTTTTTCTAGTGTAAATTCTGGACTACCATCACAAACCCAATGAGCAGCAGGCTCGTCTTTGAACGATTTTGTGATAATTTCTACTTTTTCAGCTACCATGAATGCTGAGTAAAACCCTAAGCCAAAATGACCAATAATTCCAGAATCCTCAACTTTATCTTTGTATTTATCAATAAACTCTTCTGCTCCAGAAAAAGCTACTTCATTGATGTATTTTTGGACCTCATCTGCTGTCATACCAAGACCTTGGTCAATGACATGTATTTTCTTATTGTCTTTATCTACTTTAATTTCAATAATAGGAGTGCCATATTCAACTTGGGCTTCTCCCATATTGGTTAGGTGTTTAAGTTTTAATGTAGCATCTGTAGCATTACTCACTAATTCACGTAAGAAAATCTCATGATCACTATATAAAAACTTTTTTATAAGTGGAAAGATATTTTCTACGGATACATTAATATTTCCTTTTGCCATAATATTATAGTTTGTTTTTTATACTAAAAACTATTAAACAAAATAGATACCATTCCAAAAAAATGTGACATATTGGCATTATGATTTTTTAATAATTAAAAATACCTTTATTCAAATCAATTTAAGATATATGTATAATTCTAAGATAATAGGAGTGGGGCATTATGTGCCTAATAATGTAGTTACTAATGATGATTTAACCCAATTCATGGATACCAGTGATGAATGGATTAAAGAAAGAACTGGTATAGAACAGAGACGATGGATTAAGGATGAATCTACTGAAACAACAGCTTCAATGGGTGTTGAAGCAGCAAAAATAGCTATAGAACGTTCAGGATTAAATAAAGATGAAATAGATTTTATTGTATTTGCTACTTTGAGTCCTGATTATTATTTCCCTGGGCCCGGTGTTCAAGTTCAGGAAGCGTTAGATATCAAAACAGTAGGAGCTCTTGATGTAAGAAACCAATGCTCTGGTTTTGTATATGGACTTTCTGTAGCCGATCAATTTATAAAGACAGGTATGTATAAAAATGTTCTGGTCGTAGGTAGTGAATTACAGTCTCGAGGTATAGATAAATCAACCCGAGGAAGAAATATATCTGTAATTTTTGGTGATGGAGCAGGAGCTGTGGTAATGTCAAGAGAAGAAGACACTTCAAAAGGTGTTTTATCTACTCATCTTCACTCTGAAGGTCAACATGCTAAAGAACTTAGCTTATTATCACCAGGAATGGGAACCAGATGGGTAGATGATATTCTCAAAGATAATGACCCCAATGATGAAAGTTATTTTCCTTACATGAATGGACAATTTGTATTTAAAAATGCAGTGGTGCGTTTTAGTGAAGTCATAAATGAGGGGTTACAAAAGAATAATTTAGATACCTCTTCTATAGATTTATTAATTCCACACCAAGCTAATTTGAGAATTGCTCAATTTATTCAGAAAAAATTTAGATTAGAAGACCACCAGGTCTTTAACAATATAATGAAATATGGAAATACAACTGCCGCTTCAATTCCTATAGCATTATCTGAAGCTTGGGAGCAAGGAAAAATTAAATCAGGAGATTTGATAGTTCTAGCTGCCTTTGGTAGTGGCTTTACTTGGGGTAGTGCCATGATAAGGTGGTCATAAAAAAAAGCGGAAGTTAATTTCCGCTTTTTTTTAGATTGTTTACATAAATCCACCACCACTCTTTTCGTTATTATCTCGGCGTTTACGTTGTAATGCTCTATACTTCCCTCCACCAAAACGGAATGAAAACCCAACATACCATGTGTTACTTTCCCAATTAAACTCTCCGTTTTGAGCAAAAGGTCTATCGGTTTCAAATTCCATTTTCATAGTATCAAATATATCATTGTAATTAACACTTAGTGTAGCTTTATTATCAAACAAAGTATACCTCATACCAGTATTTACCATAAACATAGGTTTTCTTGTAATTTGAATACCTTTTTCTTCACCACGATACATGGTAAATAATGAGAATTTTAAGCGTTTTGAAGCGCTAAAGGAGTTGTTGATTCTAAAATTCCACAATACATTATCTACTTCAACAGTTTCTCTAACTATATCATAAACAGTAGCTTCATCAACAGGCTTAGTTAACTCCTCAGAGACACCTTTTTGAGTTTGCGCATAGTAGTCAAAACTGGCATTAAACTGCCACCATTTTGCTAACTTGTAAGCACTGCTAATTTCAATACCATATGCTGTAGTGTTATCAAAGTTTCCATCAGATAATATAATTCTATTAACATCTAAACGATCTATCAATAAAGCCGTATTAATTTCATCTTCTATAATTCTAAAGAATACACCAGCTGTTAGACTTCCCTTTTTCAAGTTTTTGGTATAATTAGTTTCTATAGAGTTAGTAAACTGAGGTTTTAAATTTGGATTTCCAATTTGAGAAACTAAAGGCGTAGTCCAGTTTCTTATTGGGTTAACTTGTCCAACTCCAGGACGATCTACTCTTCTACTGTAACTTAATTGATAACTACCTTTTTCTGTAGGAGCATAAGTCACAAATAATGATGGATAAACTTTGAAATAATCAAACGTATTTTTTAAGGTTTGGTTTGATAATTCTCCTATAATTTCAGCTTCAGAGGACTCATTGACATTTTCAATTCTTAAACCCAATTGATAATTAAACTTTCCTAAAGCGGATTTTAAATTACCATACCCCGAGTAGATATATCGTTGGTAATTAAAAATAGTTGAAGGGGTTGGAATATAGTTTCCTGGAATTGTTGGATCTATTGATATTCCGTCAGATTCATAAAACATATCATTATTAAATGTTCTGAGTTGCAAGCCAGCCTCTAAAGTGGTTTTTTCAGAAAGCGGATTAACATAATCAAAATTAACAGTCCAAGATTGTCTTTCAGTATCAACTTGATCGCTATAATCTGGTAGTGATTCAAAATTGATGTGTGTGAAATCAACAAACTCATTATTATCGAAGTAATTATAATCTATTTCAAGATCAATTTTCTCCCCCTCTTTTTTAGTTTTTCTTGAATAAGCTAAGTTAAACTGTGAAGTTGAGTTTTCTGTATCTGCATCAAAATTTTGAGTTTTTCTAGGTTCATCGATATAATCTAGATCATTTTTACTATTGAATGTTGAGTCGAATAAATTCTGATTTGTAAAAAAAGAAATGGTATTATTATCATCAATATAATAGTCTAAACCCACTTTAAAAACATGTGAATTGTTATCGTTAAAAAAATTAAAGTACTGAGTAGATTTTTGTTCTAGTCGATTAACAACTCCATAATTGATTCCCTCAGCTATATTATTCGCATAGGATCCATAAAGGTTGAATTTTCCGTTTCGGTAATTAAGGTCTAAGCTGCTATTAAATTTGGGATATTTCTCATAGGTGTATCCTAAATTTATATTTCCATTAAATCCAATATTAGCATTTTTATTTAATACAATATTGATTATACCACTCATTCCATCGGGATTGTATTTTGCAGAGGGATTAGTTATTAATTCAATGGTTTTGATAGAGTTGGATGGAAGTTGTTGTAATAACTGACTAGGAGGAATGTTAGATAATTTACCATCTACCATAATGGTGACATTTTGGTTTCCTCTTAAACTTATATTTCCTGTTTGTTGATCAATACTTACAGAAGGAATGTTATTCATAATATCAGAAGCAGTTGGACCTGTGGTAGTTAAATCTTTACCAACATTTATGACCTTACGATCTACTTTTTGTTGAATGGTTGAGACTTCTGCTACAACGGTTACTTCGTCTAAACTGTCAATTTCTTCTTCAAGAAAAATTTTACCAATGTTAATATTGAAATTACCATTACCAATGTTTAAAGTTTTTGTAACTGTTTTAAAACCTATATATTGAATTTCAACTAAAACTTCTCCCAATGGTATTTTGTCAATATCGAAAATACCCTTTTCGTTAGTTATACCACCTTTAATAGTATCTCCAAGATTATTTTTAATTAAAATAGTAACATATGGAAGCGGTTCGTTAAGTATTCCGTCAATGACTTCTCCTTTGATAGATCCAAATTTTATCTCATTTACTTTTGGCTGAGAAAAACCAATTTGCGAGATGATCAGACCCGCAATTAGAATTAGTGTTCGCATTTGACTGATTTTAGTTTTCAGAGTATAGACGAACATCTTACATTATTGTTACTTCCTTTAACATATTTTAACAAATTCAAACAGTCAATTAGGTTTTTTTGATGCAAAATAGCCCCAAAAACATAAGCGATCCATTAAGAATTAGAATAAAAAAACCAAATTCGAATGCAAACTGAGTCTTAAAGAATAAACTAATACAATAGGATAGGATTGGAGCAATTAAAGCAATAAGAGGACTTATATTATCCCGGATTTTATATCTAGTAAATAATCCAAAACTATAATAGCCTAAAAGTGGACCGTAAGTATAACCTGCAAAAACAAAAAGACGTTCTATGACGCTTTCATTTTTTATGAGATATTTAAAACTAATGATGATAAGAATTAATACTAAAGACATTAAAACATGAATACGTTTTCTAATTTTTTCTTGTTTTAACTTGTCATACTTTTTTTCCAAATCAATAATATCAATACTGAAGGAAGTGGTGAGCGAAGTGAGTGCACTATCTGCACTGCTATAAGCAGCCGCTATAAGTCCTAATAAGAAGAAAATAAATACACTTGGGCCTAAATAATCTTTAGCCAATATTGGAAAAAGATTGTCTTTATGAATATCTAAACCATTTGATTGAGCATACTCAGTGAGTAACAAACCAAGAATTAAAAAAATAAAATTCACTACAGTTAAGACTATGGTGAACCAGAACATATTTTTTTGGGCATCTTTTAGGTTTTTGCAGGTTAAATTTTTCTGCATCATATCTTGGTCAAGTCCAGTCATTACAATTGCAATGAATGCACCGGATAGAAATTGCTTCCAAAAAAAATTAGAGGAGCTAAAATCAGAGAAATAAAAGATTTTAGAGTAGGAGCTGTCATCTATAAATGATGTTAAGCTGGAAAGTGATAAATTCAATTCGTTACTAACTTGAGTTATGGTAACCCCTAAGGCAATTAACATGAACAAGGTTTGTAGCGAATCTGTCCAAATAATTGTTTTAATTCCAGACTTAAAGGTGTAAAGCCATATCAGTATAATTGTTATGGTTACAGTTTGCCAAAATTCTATACCAAGCGCATCAAAAAGAAAAAGTTGAAAAACATTAGCAACCAGAAAAAGTCTAAAACTAGCACCAATTAATCTTGAAATAATAAAAAACGAAGCACCAGTTTTATAAGAATAATAACCAAATCGACTTTCTAAATACCCATAAATAGAAGTTAGATTCATTTTATAATATAAAGGCAGTAGAATAGTTCCTATAACAAGATATCCAAGAATGTAGCCAAACACGACTTGCATGTAACTAAAAGATGAGTTCTCAACCCATCCGGGGACCGAGATGAATGTTACACCTGATAAAGAAGCACCAATCATTCCAAATGCAACTAAATACCAAGGTGATTTTTTATTAGCAGAGAAAAAAGCATCGTTAGTTGCATTTTTTCCAGTAAAAAATGAAATCGCAATTAGAAATAAAAAATAACTAGCAATTAAGGCAAATGTTATAGATGTCGACATAAATTTTAAAAATTATCAATCAAGTTGTGCTAATAAATGTTTAATTGAGATAGTATTTTGTTAAATATATAATTTAACTGTAAAGATGTTTTTATTTAATACATAAAATATAAATCTATCAATTTAAAATTCATTCGAAGCTCAGATAAAATTGTATTTTCGTTTTATGGAATTTTCATCAAAATTATTGCAAAAAGCTGTTGAAGAAATATCACAACTTCCGGGTATAGGAAAGCGCACTGCACTTAGGTTAGCGTTGCATTTATTGAAGCAACCTCTCAGTCAGTCAATAGCACTATCAGAGTCTATTAAATCATTACGTGAAGATATTACCTTTTGTGAAAATTGCCATAATATAAGTGATAATCTGTTATGTGAGATTTGTTCTAACCCCAATAGAAATAAAAGTTTAATATGTGTTGTTGAAGATATTAGAGATGTTATGGCCATAGAAAGTACTAGTGCTTTTAAGGGTGTTTATCATGTTTTAGGTGGAATTATATCACCTATGGACGGTATTGGTCCTGCAGATTTAACAATAACGAGTTTAATTGATAAAATAAATAATTCAGAGATTAAAGAAGTAGTTTTTGCATTAAGTCCATCTATTGAAGGGGACACGACAAATTTTTACATCTACAAGCAAATTGAAAAAAGTGGTGTTAAAACATCAACCATTGCTAGAGGTATTGCTGTAGGTAATGAAATAGAATATGTAGATGAAATTACGCTTGGACGAAGTATATTAAACAGAATTCCATACGAAACAAACATAAGTAGCTAAAATTAGATGCAACTATCTGTAATTATTTTAAATTATAATGTAAGGTACTTTTTAGAACTTTGTGTTAAAAGTGTTTTAGAAAGCGTTTCTTCTATTGATGCAGAGGTTATTGTTGTAGACAATAATTCAAGTGATAACAGTTCTCTAATGCTTCAACAAGTTTTTAAAGGCCAGATTAGAGTTATTGAAAATAAAGTAAATCTGGGATTTTCAAAAGCTTATAATCAAGCAGTTGAAAGTTGTTTAGGTAATTATATTTGTATTCTTAATCCAGATACAGTTGTTGCTGAAGATACTTTTATTAAAACTTTAGATCTTCTTAAAAGTAAAAAAGAATTAGGAGCGCTTGGATGCAGAATGATTGATGGCTCTGGGAAGTTTCTTCCTGAAAGTAAAAGAAACATACCATCGCCTAAAATAGCTCTTAAAAAAATATTAGGGGATTCAAAAAACTATTATGCGTCACTTGATGAAAAACATAGCGGATATGTTGAAGCTTTAGCCGGAGCTTTTATTGTAATGTCAAAATCTCAGTATATTGAGGTAGGTGGTTTTGACGAAGATTACTTTATGTATGGCGAAGATATTGACTTGTCATTAAAATTACTCAAAGCAGGTTATAAGAATTATTATTGTGGTGATGTAACAATAATTCATTTCAAAGGAGAGAGTACCTTAAAGAATCATAACTATGCAAAACGTTTTTATGGCGCCATGTATTTGTTTTACAAAAAACACTTCAACAATGTATTTTTATGGAGTATGCTTGTTTATTTGATGGTGATATTTTTTAGAATTACCTACTTTTTTAAAAAGGAGAAAGTATACAATGAAAAAAAATCACTTCAAGACAAACCAAATATCATAACAGCAAACAATTTATCTTATAAAGAATTAATATCTACTTTGGATAATTCGAAAACAAACTTTTATATACAAGCTAATGGATCTCAATATGCTGTAGCTAGTTGGGGTGAAGATAATAAAGGTAGTGTTATTGAGGTGTAGTTTTTCTTTAGAAGAATCTTATTAATTTGATTGAAATTAATTAAATTCGCAAAATATAAACCTTAAATCGCTCATTTTTTTAAGAATATGGCAAAATTTGAATTAAAACTTCCTAAAATGGGAGAAAGTGTTGCTGAGGCTACTATTACTAATTGGCTGAAAAACGTTGGTGATATTATTGAAATGGATGAGCCGGTATTAGAAATTGCAACAGATAAAGTTGACAGTGAAGTCCCAAGTGAAGTAAATGGTGTTCTCAAAGAAATTTTGTTTCATGTTGATGATGTTGTGAATGTTGGAGAAACCCTAGCTATAATAGAAACAGATTCTGAATATGACAATGTTGAAGAAATTCCAGAATCATATTCTAAAGAGGTAAACGAAAATGATTCTCAAGTTGAAGAAATCACAGAAAAACTTTTTGAATCAGCAAATACAAATAGTTCAGAGTCTAGTCAAGATACTTCAAGTGCAAGATTTTATTCACCTCTTGTAAAAAATATTGCAAAAACCGAGGGGATTTCAAGTCAAGAGTTAGAAACTATTCAAGGTACAGGAAGTGAAGGACGAGTAACAAAAAATGATATTTTAAATTATTTGGATCAAAAATCTTCAACGCCTTCAAAGAATTTATCACCAAAAGAACCCATTAAGTCAATTGTTGCTCATGATTCAGTTGAGGCATTTAAAGGTGAAGATGAAATTATAGAAATGACAAGAATGGGTAAGTTAGTTTCTCAACATATGTTATCTTCTATTCAAACTTCAGCTCATGTTCAAAGTTTTATCGAAGCTGATGTAACCAAAATATGGAATTGGAGAAAGCAAGTTAAAGAAGACTTTTTTAAACGAGAAGGTGAAAATTTAACTTTTACCCCAATTTTCATGGAAGCTGTAGCTAAAGCACTTCGTGATTATCCAATGATGAACATTTCTGTTAGTGGAGATAAGATTATAAAAAAGAAAAATATAAATATTGGAATGGCTGCTGCACTTCCTGATGGTAATTTGATAGTCCCTGTCATAAAAAATGCTGATCAACTCAATTTGGTTGGTATGACAAAAACAGTAAATGACTTGGCAAATAGATCAAGGTCTAATCAACTAAAGCCAGATGAGATACAAGAAGGGACTTACACAGTAACTAACGTTGGTTCTTTTGGAAGTATAATGGGAACACCTATAATAAACCAGCCACAAGTAGGAATTATAGCTTTAGGTGCCATTAGAAAAGTTCCTGCTGTTATTGAAACGTCTGAAGGAGATTTCATTGGTATAAGGTATAAAATATTTTTATCTCACTCTTACGATCATAGGGTAGTTAATGGTGCTTTGGGTGGAATGTTTGTTAAAGCAGTCAAAGAATATCTCGAAGCGTGGGATATGAACAGAAATATTTAAACTAGTTGTTGCAAAAAAAGCTCTGAATAAAACAGGGCTTTTTTATTCTGTTTATATTTGAAAAAAAAATTAATGAATCTAACCCTAAAAAGACCTATTTGTTTCTTTGATTTAGAAACAACGGGAACTAATATTTCTAAAGATAGAATTGTAGAAATATCAATTTTGAAAGTAACTCCAGACGGAAAAGAACTCACTAAAACATGGAAGGTAAATCCAGGAATTCCTATTCCTCCAGAAGTGTCAGTAATTCATGGTATTTGGGATAAAGATGTTGTTGATTCACCAAGTTTTAATGATTTAGCCAAAGAGATTCATACATTAATTAAAGATTCAGATTTAGGAGGATTTAATTCAAACCGATTTGATATTCCTTTGTTGGCAGAGGAAATGTTAAGAGCAGATATTGATTTTGATATGAAAAATAGATGTTCTGTAGATGTTCAGACTATATTCCATAAAATGGAACAAAGAACGTTATCTGCTGCTTATAAATTTTACTGTGATAAAAATTTAGAAGATGCTCATAGTGCTGAAGCTGATACTAAAGCAACATATGAGGTTTTGAAGGCACAAATTGATAAATATGATAATTTAGAGAATGATGTAAAACTTCTCTCAGAATTTAGCGCTCATAAAAAGTTTGCTGATTTTGCAGGTTTTATTGTTTTTAATAAAGAAGGTCAAGAGTGTTTTTCTTTTGGAAAACATAAAGGAAAAACTGTGACAGAAGTTCTTGATAAAGAGCCAGGTTATTTTGGTTGGGTACTCAACTCTGATTTCCCACTTTACACAAAAAAAATACTAACAGCGATTAAATTGAGAGGGTTTAATTCAAAATAGAGTCAATGAAATTAATTTGTGTTGGAAGAAATTATGCAGCTCATATTGAAGAGTTAAGCAATGAGGTTCCCAAGGATCCTGTAATCTTTTTGAAACCTGACACATCTATTCTATTAAAAAAACAACCTTTTTTTATTCCTGATTTTTCAGACAATGTGCATTATGAAGTTGAGGTCTTGGTGAAAATTAATAGAATTGGTAAGTATATTGATGAAAAATTTGCTCATAAATATTATCATGAGTTAGGTTTAGGAATTGATTTTACTGCAAGAGATTTACAATCAGATTTAAAATCTAAAGGGTTGCCATGGGAGAAGGCTAAAGCTTTTGATGGATCTGCAGTAGTTGGTGATTGGATTAATAAAAGTGAATTTACAAATGTAAATGATTTGGAGTTTTCCTTAGAAAAAAATGGTAATGTTGTTCAACAAAGCACTACTGCGTTAATGTTATGGAAAATAGATGCACTAATTGCTTACATTTCTAAATTTTTTACCTTAAAAATTGGTGATATTATTTTTACTGGCACGCCATCAGGAGTGGGAAAAGTAGTTGAAAATGATCAGTTGGTTGGTAGAATACAAAACAAAGAAATGTTTTCAATAACAGTTAAATAGTATGAGTAATTTTTATGACTTATCAAAGGTTGAAGAAATTGCTCAAGGTGACACCAATTTTGTTAAGGTAATAGTATCTACTTTTTTAGAGGAAATGCCCAAGGATACTGCTGCTTTAGAACAAGCATATGAAGATACCGATTACGAACAAGTTTATCAATTAGCACATAAAATAAAACCTACAGTAGAGCTTTTTGGACTAGGTGTATTAGATGAGGTTGTTTTTATCCAAGATTGGGGAAAGTTAAAAAAGTCAGAGGTATGTATAAAGAAACAAATGGTTGTTGTTTTAGATCGAATTAAAGTTGTAGTTGAAGAACTTAAGAGAAAATTTAATTAGAAATGCAGGCAGAAATTATAACAATAGGTGATGAAATCCTCATAGGGCAAATTATTGACACCAATTCAGCATTCATAAGTAAATCTCTAAATGATGTTGGTATAAGTGTTTATCAAATAACATCAATTCAAGATGATAAACAGCACATTCTTAAAGCTCTCAAAGAGGCTGAGGAGAATGTTGATTTAGTTATAATTACTGGAGGTTTAGGACCAACTAAAGATGATATAACCAAACACACCCTAGCAGGTTATTTTAGTGATGACCTTATTGTTCATGATGAAACGTTATCCCATATAAAATCTATTTGGAAAAACAGAATAAAAAAGCCTTTACTCCAAGTTAATATTGATCAAGCTAATGTGCTAAAATCCTCTGAGGTATTGTTTAATGCCAATGGTACAGCGCCTGGTATGTGGATCACATACAATAATAAGATTTTTGTTTCACTACCTGGTGTACCGTTTGAAATGAAAGCTCTTTTGAATAAAGAAGTAATACCAAGGTTAACTTCCAGATATGAATTGCCTTATATTCTTCACAAAACCATTTTAACAGCAGGTATTGGTGAAAGTGATTTAGCCAATCAAATTAGTCAGTGGGAAGATGATTTGCCAAAACATATTAAGTTAGCTTATTTACCAAGTTTAGGAAGGGTCAGATTAAGATTAACTGCTAAGGGAAGGTCAAGAGAAAATATAGATTCAGTTGTTCAAAGTAAAGTAGAATCTCTATTGCCATTAATTAAAGATTATTTTATTGGATTTCAAGATGATAAAGAAATAGAAAAAGTTATAGCAAGCCATTTAACTTCAAAAGAACTAACCTTATCTGTTTCAGAAAGCTGTACTGGTGGTAAGATTTCGAGTGCTATTACGGCACTATCTGGTGCTTCAAAATATTTCAAAGGTGGGGTTGTTGCCTATTCAGACGAAATTAAAAAAGAGTTATTGGGAATTTTACCAGATTTGATAGATGAATACACCGTTTATAGTCATGAAGTTGTTGAAGCTATGGCAGAAGGGACTTTAAAGAAATTTAATTCAGATTATGCTATTGCGACATCAGGAAATGCTGGTCCTAATAACGCGAGTGAAGTTGACGATGTTGGAACTGTATATATTGGAATTGCTTCAAAGAACAGTTGTTATTCCTACAAATTCAATTTTGGTAAACACAGAAGCAATGTAATTAATAGAAGCGTAACCAAATGTTTTGAGTTGCTTTTAAAAGAAATATTAAAAAAGTAGAGATATTAGTTTGAACTTAATAGAAAGTTTTATTAAATTTGCACCCTGTTTTGAAATAATACATTAAAGTATATAAGATATGTCAAGAGTTTGTGAACTTACTGGAAAAAAAGCGATGGTTGGGAACAACGTATCTCACGCTATGAACAAGACGAAGCGTAAATTTGATGCTAATCTTATTAAGAAGCGTTTTTATATCCCTGAAGAAGATAAATGGGTTACTCTTAAAGTTTCAACATCAGCATTAAAGACAATCAATAAAATTGGTATTTCAGCTGCATTAAAACAAGCTAAAGCTAAAGGTTTTATAAAATAATCGCTTGACGCGTAAAATTATTAAGTAAGATGGCAAAGAAAGGAAATAGAATTCAAGTAATATTAGAGTGTACTGAGCATAAAGCATCTGGGATGCCAGGAACATCAAGATACATCACTACAAAAAACAAAAAAAATACGCCTGAAAGAATGGAGATTAAAAAATTTAATCCTATTCTAAAACGTATGACAGTTCATAAAGAAATTAAATAATATTGAGTCATGGCAAAGAAATCAGTAGCATCATTACAAACAGGATCTAAAAGATTAACTAAGGCAATAAAAATGATTAAGTCACCAAAGAGTGGTGCTTACACTTTTGTTGAGTCTATTATGGCTCCAGATCAAGTTAAAGGTTGGTTAGCAAAAAAATAATTTTTATATATAATATATCTTAAAGCTGTTTTCGTTAAGAAGGCAGCTTTTTTTATTTTTACGCATTATTTATAAATTAATTACTTCTCATGGGTTTGTTTAAGAAAATATTTTCTTCAGAAAAAAAAGAGACTTTAGATAAAGGATTGGAAAAATCAAAATCATCTTTTTTTTCGAAATTAAATAAGGCTATCGCTGGTAAATCTAAAGTGGATGATGAAGTACTTGATGATCTTGAAGAGGTTTTAATTACAAGTGATGTAGGTGTAGACACTACTTTAAGAGTTATTGAGCGCATAGAGACTAGAGTATCAAAAGATAAATTTTTAGGGACCAAAGAGTTAAATCAGATTCTTAGAGAGGAAATAGCTGGTTTATTATCAGAGACTAATTCAGGCGAAGAAAAAGAGTTTATTGTACCTAATAATGAAACAGGACCTCACGTAATAATGGTAGTTGGAGTAAATGGTGTAGGAAAAACAACAACCATAGGTAAGTTAGCTTATCAGTTCAAAAATAAAGGACTTAAAGTTGTACTTGGTGCTGCAGATACATTTAGAGCTGCAGCTATAGATCAACTTGAAGTTTGGGCTAAACGTGTTGATGTACCCATAGTTAAGCAAGAAATGGGATCAGACCCAGCATCTGTTGCTTTTGATACACTTCAAAGCGCTGTTAATCAAAGTGCTGATGTTGTTATTATTGATACAGCGGGACGTTTACACAATAAAGTTAATCTCATGAATGAGTTGTCTAAAGTAAAACGGGTCATGCAAAAAATTGTGAATGATGCACCTCATGATGTATTATTAGTACTTGACGGGTCTACGGGTCAAAATGCTTTTGAACAAGCTAAACAATTTACTGCTGCAACAGATGTATCCTCACTGGCTGTAACTAAGCTTGATGGAACCGCAAAAGGTGGTGTGGTTATTGGAATTAGTGACCAATTCAAAATTCCTGTCAAGTATATTGGAGTAGGAGAGGGAATTGATGATCTTCAAGTGTTTAATAAATATGAATTTGTTGATTCTTTCTTCAAATAAAAAAGTTCTACTCTAACCGTATTGATTTAATGATGATATGAGAACAAAATCTTTAAAAAAGAATAAAATTAATGTAATTACTCTAGGTTGTAGTAAGAATGTTTATGATAGCGAAGTCCTTATGGGGCAACTAAAAGCTAGTGGTAAAGATGTTGTGCATGAACAGGAAGGGAATATAGTGGTGATTAACACCTGTGGGTTCATTAATAATGCAAAAGAAGAATCGGTTAATACCATTCTAGAGTACATGCAAAAAAAAGAGAATGGTGATGTTGATAAGGTTTTTGTTACAGGTTGTTTAAGTGAGCGCTACAAGCCAGATTTACAAAAAGAAATACCTAATGTTGATCAATATTTTGGAACTACAGAATTACCTGGTTTATTAAAAGCACTTGGAGCAGATTATAGACATGAGCTTATAGGCGAACGACTCACTACTACACCAAAAAATTATGCCTATTTAAAAATTGCAGAAGGTTGTGATAGACCTTGTAGCTTTTGTGCTATTCCGTTAATGAGAGGTAAGCATAAAAGTACTCCAATTGAGGATTTGGTAATTGAATCAGAAAAGTTAGCTGCTAAGGGTGTAAAAGAGCTTATTTTAATTGCTCAAGATTTAACCTATTATGGTTTAGATCTTTATAAGAAAAGAAATTTATCAGAGCTTTTAAAAGCATTAGTAAAAATAGATGGGATAGATTGGATTCGTCTACACTATGCCTTTCCAACAGGTTTCCCAATGGATGTTTTAGAAGTTATGAATACTGAACCAAAGGTGTGTAATTATCTTGATATTCCATTACAGCATATATCAGATCATATTCTTAAGAGCATGCGAAGGGGAACTACTAAAGCTAAAACAACTGAACTGATTAAAGAATTTAGAGCTCAAGTGCCAAAGATGGCTATAAGAACCACTTTAATTGTAGGATATCCTGGAGAAACAGAGGAAGATTTTCAGACTCTAAAACAATGGGTAAAACAAATGCGCTTTGAGCGCCTAGGTTGCTTTACTTATTCTCATGAAGAAAATACGCATGCTTATAATCTTAATGATGATGTTCCTGATGAGATTAAACAGGAGAGAGCAAACGAAATTATGGAAATTCAAGCTCAGATTTCTTGGGAATTGAATCAACAAAAAATCGGCTCTACTTGTAAAGTGATTATAGATCGAAAAGAAGGAAATTATTTTATTGGAAGAACTGAGTCTGACTCACCTGATGTAGACAACGAGGTTATAATAGATGCTACTCAAGTCTATCTAAAAACTGGAGAATTTGTTGATGTTGTAATTAATGATGCTGCAGATTTTGATTTGTATGCTGAGGTAGTTAAATTATAGTTTCTTTTCAATACCATATTTCTTTAACTTTATATTATGTTTAATGTTGTAAGGTTAATTTATATTTACAACAACTTAAGAGGTTTTTATGGTTGTAAACGAACTTGATTACAAAGATACTCACAGATATTCTCGCTTAATTCTAGATTATTTAGATAAAAATCCTAATCTCAATAAGTTTTATAATCATTTTCCAGAGTTATCTAATTTTTCCTCTCAAATTAAGGAAAAATCAAAGTCATTAGATAGCTCAGAATTCGACAGATCTATATTATCAGATACTTTGATAAAGCAATATGGAGGGGAAAATCAATCGGATGCTACGAGCAATAATATAAAATTGCTTTCAAAAAAAAACACGTTTACTGTAACCACTGGTCATCAACTTAACCTTTTTACAGGACCACTTTACTTTTTTTATAAAATTATATCTGTCATCAACTTATGTAAATCGTTAAAAAATCAATTTCCAGAGTATGATTTTGTACCTATCTATTGGATGGCATCAGAGGATCATGACTTCAATGAAATTAATTTTTTTAATTTTCAATTAAAGAAAATATCTTGGGATAAAAGTGTTTCAGGGCCAGTAGGTCAACTACCCCTTCAAGGTCTGGATAAAATATTTACAGTACTCGATTCATTATTACCTAATTCGAAAAATGCTAAAGATTTAAAGCGAATTTTTAAACTAGCTTATGACGAAAAAAGGAATTTAGCTCAAGCCACTAGAGTATTGGTTAATTCATTTTTTTCAAAAGACGGCTTGGTTATAATAGATGGTGATGACCCTGATTTAAAGGCTCAATTTATTTCAAACATCAAGGATGAAGTTCTCAATCAATCTTCATTTAAATGCATTTCAGAAACTAATTCTGAGTTGTTAAAAGTTAGTAATGGAGCATATAAAATCCAAGTCAATCCAAGAGAGATTAACTTATTTTATATAAGAGATGGTATAAGAGAACGCCTTGTTCATCATGATCAAAAATTCATTGTTTTAAACTCAGACTATTCATGGCAAAAAGAAGAATTACTTAAAGAGATTGATTCTTTTCCTGAAAGATTTAGTCCCAATGCTGTCTTAAGACCTTTGTATCAAGAGAAAATTTTACCAAATCTTGCATATGTTGGTGGTGGCGGAGAATTAGCTTACTGGTTACAATTAAAGTCTTGTTTTAGTCATCATAAGATTACTTTTCCAATGTTAATGATGAGAAATTCAGTATTAATAATTTCGTCTAAACAAAGTGCTAAAATTCAAAAATTGGATTTAAATTTTTCAGATTTTTTTCAAGATTCAATTAGTTTTTCCAAAACAGTGATTCAAAGGCATTCTAATGAAGAATTGTCTTTAGAGAATCAAAAACAATTTCTAAAAAAGCAATTTAAAGACTTATTTCGTCTTGCAAGGAAAACAGATCCTTCTTTTGAAAATGCTGTTGCTGCTCAAGAACAGAAACAAATAAAAGGACTTATAAACCTTGAAAAAAGATTATTCAAAGCTGAGAAAAGAAAATTAAAAAATGTTCTTTCACGAGCAGATCTTTTGAGACTTGATCTTTTTCCTAATAATAATTTTCAAGAACGCGTTCAGAATTTTTCAGAATTTTACCTTGAATACGGTCCTAATTTCTTTAAGGTTTTAAAACAAAATTTAGATCCGTTAAATTCTAAATTCACGGTTATTATTTTTTAAAAAAATAAAGGTTTTATAAGATTTGTATTTTCAAATCAATTGCTATTTTTGTGCATGCAACACAATAACGTACTTATACTTGACTTTGGTTCACAGTATACGCAGCTAATCGCTCGTAGAGTCAGAGAACTTAATATCTACTGTGAAATTCACCCTTATAATAAACTTCCAAAAAATCTTGAATCTTATCAAGCTGTAATTTTATCCGGTAGTCCTTCTTCGGTTCGATCTGATGAAGCTCCACATCCAGATTTATCTCAAATTAGAGGAAAAAAACCGCTTCTTGCAGTTTGTTATGGGGCACAATATTTAGCTCACTTTTCTGGAGGAAAAGTAGCACCATCTAATACTAGAGAATATGGTAGAGCTAATCTGTCTTTTGTAGATAAACACTTATTTTTTGAGGGGATTGAAAAAGGGAGTCAAGTATGGATGAGTCACAGTGATACTATTAAAGATTTGCCTAAAGGCGGTTTGCTTTTGGCTAGTACGCATGATGTTGAAAACGCAGCATATACTATAGAAGGCGAAACTACTTTTGCTATTCAATTTCATCCTGAAGTATACCATTCAACAGACGGTAAACAATTATTGGAGAATTTTTTAGTTAAAATTGCAGGTTTGAATCAAGATTGGACGCCACAGTCATTTGTTGAGGAAACGGTTACTGATTTAAAAATTCAGTTGGGAGATGATCGTGTAGTACTTGGACTTTCAGGTGGAGTAGATTCCTCAGTAGCTGCAATGTTGTTGCACAAAGCTATTGGTAAAAATTTATACTGCATTTTCGTTAACAATGGTTTATTACGAAAAAATGAGTTTGAAAGTGTGCTTCAACAGTATGAAGGAATGGGACTTAATGTTAAGGGAGTAGATGCTTCGGCACGATTCTTGTCTGCATTAGAAGAATTAAGTGACCCCGAACAAAAAAGAAAAGCTATAGGACGGGTTTTTATTGAAGTATTTGATGATGAAGCCCACGCAATTCAAGATGTAACTTGGCTAGCCCAAGGTACTATCTATCCAGACGTTATTGAAAGTGTTTCTGCTACTGGTGGACCAAGTGCGACCATCAAAAGTCATCATAATGTTGGAGGTCTTCCAGATTTTATGAAACTTAAAATAGTAGAACCCCTTAAGTCACTTTTTAAAGACGAAGTAAGACGTGTCGGGGCTTCATTAAATATGGATCCAATGTTGCTAGGCAGACATCCTTTTCCTGGGCCTGGCTTAGCAATTAGAATATTGGGGTAGATAACCGCCGAAAAAGTATGGTTATTACAAGAGGTAGATGCAGTGTTTATTGGTAACTTGAGAAAGTATGGTCTTTATGACCAAGTTTGGCAAGCTGGAGCAATATTATTACCAGTTAATAGTGTTGGTGTGATGGGAGATGAACGTACTTATGAAAAATGTGTTGCTTTAAGAGCTGTGGAAAGTACAGATGGTATGACTGCTGATTGGGTTAATTTACCTTATGAGTTTTTACAAAAAACATCTAATGAAATAATAAATAAAGTGAAAGGAGTGAACCGTGTCGTCTATGATATCAGTTCTAAACCACCAGCTACCATTGAATGGGAATAATTATATGAAACAGTTCAGTATTCGTTTTTTTTTACTTTTTACTTTTGCTTTAAGTTATGGTCAAAAATTTGATTATTACACTTTAGATACTGGCGAGACTTTAGATGATGTTTCGACAAAATTTAATGTAATAATTTCAGATCTTATAAAACTTAATCCAGAGTTGGATAATGGTATACCAGTATTAACAGATAGTTTAATTGTACCGTTATTTAATATTCTCGAATCTCAAAATAAAGACCTAAAACCATTAAATCTAATTACCCATAAGGTTAAACGTAAGGAGACTTTATATAGCATAAGTAAAGACTATAAATTAAATGTTACTGATTTAAAAAAGTATAACCCCCAGCTTTACGCTTCTACAATAAAAAAAGGAGATGTTTTAAAAGTACCAGTTTACAAGATTCAAAATGAAACAGAAACTTCATCAATTTTATCAGAATATATTGTAAGGCCTAAAGAAGGAAAATGGCGCATTGCCTATCATCATGGTTTGACAATTAATGAACTTGAATTGATTAACCCTACTATGAACCCCATTCTTAGTGAAGGCGATATTATTAATGTGCCAATTATAGTAAATAATAAAGATAATTTAGAGGGGTATGGTTTTTATGAGGTTATGCCTTCTGAAGGGTTTTTTAGAATCAAACAGAAAATAGGTTTAACGCAAGAACAGTTAGAGGAATTTAATCCTAGATTAATTGAAGAGGGGCTTAAACCTGGAATGATTTTAAAATTTCCGGAATCACTTTCAGCATATTATGAAGCTGTTTTTGAACCAGTTGATCTTAAAAGTCAAATTACTAATTTATCAGCAAAAAATTTGGTAGTAATGTTGCCTTTTAATCTTGAGTTAATTGACACAGATTCTATTGTGAAATCAAAAAATAGAATCAAAAAAAATCAATTATTATCTGCTGTTTTAGATTTTCATTCGGGAGTGTTAATAGCTATTGATTCAGCAAAACAAATTGGAATATCAACTAATCTCAGGGTATACGATACACAAAAAAGAAATTCTGATCGCATTAAATCGATATTGATTGATGAAAATTTTTCAAATGCAGATGCTGTAATTGGACCAGTAACTCAAGGTAATTTTGATTTGGTTTCAGAGCGTGTTTTAGATGAAGAAACTCCAGTACTATCTCCGCTTTTAAATTTTAATACCCGTTTTCCAAATAGTATTCAAACCCTTGTTCCTAAGCAACTATTAAGTGAACGCATTATTAATTTTATTAAAAGAGACACCTCTAAAGTTACTTTAACTTTAATTTCAGATCAAGCTCATAAAGTAGTTTCAGATTCTTTAAAAACGCAATTTACTGATGCCTTACAATTGTTTTCACTATTAGATAAAGATGAAAATGACGCTTACTTCTTTGATGAGCTTGGTATAGATGAAGAAGATATTGAAGAAGATAGTAACTATCAGTTAATTCAACAACACCTAAAGCCTGGTGTTAATTATGTTTTTTTAGAAACTGTAAATGAAGGGTTTGTTTCCAATGTAACCAGTATATTAAATGGATTAGTTACTGAGGATATTAAAATTATACTTACCACTTCTTCGAAAAACAGAGCTTTTGAAGGTGTCAATATTTCAAATAAACACTTATCCAATTTGAATTTTCTATTTGCATCAAACCACAGATTTATAGAAACTCAAAAAAAAGATTCATTCTTCAAAACTTACGCAGCAATTTACGGAGTTAACCCTAATAAGTTTGCTGTTAGAGGTTTTGATATTACTTACGACCTTCTGTTAAGACTATCAGTTGGTGATTCTGTTTATTATTCTATATCTAATAATATACAAACAGAGTATGTTGAAAATAAATTTAGATACTCTCTCCCAAATAGCGAGACGGGAAGTGCTAATCAATCTGGTTATTTGCTTCAATACAATGATTTAAAAATAAAATTAGTTAAATAATGACTTCAGAAGTAACATACCTTGGTGATTTAAGAACATCTTGCAAACATCTCAAGTCTGGTGATGTTTTTGTTACGGATGCACCTACAGATAATAACGGTTTAGGAAAAGCTTTTTCTCCAACGGATTCTATTGCTACTGCACTTGCAAGTTGTATGTTTACAATTATGGGGATAAAATCCAGAGATTTAGATATTGATTTATCTAACAGTAAAGCAGATGTTAATAAAGTTATGGAGTCAAACCCAAGGCGAATCTCAGAAATTCATATTCACTTTAATATGAATGTCAAATTATCATCAAAAGATCAAACTATTCTTGAAAAAGCAGCAATGACGTGTCCTGTAATTTATAGTATCCATCCAGATATTGAAAAAGAAATACATTTTAATTGGGGATAATATGGATCTTGCTCCTAACGCTGAATTCCTAAAAAAACTCTTAAAAACCAAAATGCCCTTCGGTAAGTACAAAGGTTTATATTTGGTAGATTTACCAGAACCTTATATAGTTTGGTACCATAGTAAGGGATTTCCAAGTGGTCAGTTGGGTAAAATGTTATCAACAGTTTATGAGATTAAACTTAATGGTCTGGAGGACATGATTAATGAACTAAGAACTAGAATCTAATTTTTATTTAGTTGTATTAATTCTAGACGGCATTAACGACTATATCAAATCAAATTTGTAAATTTGTTTGCGTTTAAAAACGCTAAATGACAACACAACAATCAACAAAATACATTTTCGTAACTGGAGGAGTAACTTCGTCATTAGGAAAAGGAATTATCGCAGCCTCCCTGGCTAAATTACTTCAATCACAAGGTTACAAAACAACCATACAAAAATTAGACCCTTATTTAAATGTTGATCCAGGCACACTTAATCCATATGAGCATGGTGAGTGTTATGTTACTGAAGACGGTGCCGAGACCGATTTAGATCTTGGTCATTATGAGAGATTTTTAAACGTTCCTACAAGTCAAGCTAATAATGTAACCACTGGAAGAATTTATAAAAGTGTTATCGAAAAAGAAAGGCGTGGTGAATTTTTGGGAAAAACAGTTCAAGTAATTCCTCACATCACAGATGAGATAAAACACCGCATTCAAATATTGGGTAATTCAGGAGATTTTGATATTGTAATTACAGAAATTGGGGGTACTGTTGGAGATATTGAATCTTTGCCATATATCGAGGCTGTTAGACAATTGAAATGGGATTTAGGCGATCATAACGCATTGGTAATCCATTTGACTTTGGTTCCTTATCTATCTGCAGCGGGTGAATTAAAAACTAAACCTACACAGCACAGTGTAAAAACACTTATGGAAAGTGGGGTACAAGCAGATATTTTAGTTTGCAGGACAGAACACGAATTACCAAAAGATTTACGTAAAAAATTAGCCCTTTTTTGTAATGTTAAAGAAGAAGCTGTAATTCAATCAATAGATGTTTCTACAATTTATGATGTTCCAAATCTAATGCTTGAAGAAGGTCTTGATCGTGTGGTTTTAAACGGGCTGAATTTACCAAATAGTTCTCCAGAATTATCACAATGGAATGCATTTTTAGAACGACATAAAAATCCAAATCAAATTGTCAATATAGCCTTAATTGGTAAATATGTTGAGCTTCAAGATTCCTATAAATCAATTTTAGAAGCATTTATTCATGCGGGAGCGTCTAATGAGGTGAAAGTCAATGTGGTTTCTATTCATTCAGAATATTTAATAAAAGATAATATATCAGAGAAACTAGAACATTTAGATGCAGTGCTTGTTGCCCCAGGTTTTGGAGAGCGTGGTATTGAGGGGAAAATTGAAGCCATCAGATATGTAAGAGAAAACAATATTCCTTTTTTAGGTATTTGTTTAGGAATGCAAATGGCTGTCATTGAGTTTTCAAGAAACATTTTAGGGCTTCAGGATGCAATTTCAACTGAAATGGATCAAGATACATCAAACCCGGTGATTGATTTAATGGAATCTCAAAAAGATATTACTGATATGGGAGGAACCATGCGATTAGGTGCTTGGTCTTGTATACTAGAATCAGATTCAAAAGTTTTCAATATTTATAATAGTAATGAAATATCAGAGCGTCATCGCCATAGATACGAGTATAATAATACCTATAAAGAGCAATTAGAAAATGCGGGAATGACTTCTGCGGGTTATAACCCTGAGACTGGGCTTGTTGAAATTATTGAAATTCAATCACATAGATGGTTTGTAGGAGTACAGTATCACCCTGAATACAAGAGTACGGTTACCAATCCTCATCCTTTATTTATCGCTTTTGTTAAAGCAGCATTAGAATATAAATTAGAAAAATAAACTGACACAGTGTCATTATAACTATTTTGGGTAGTTTTTTGATAATGTAATATTATTAATAACTAAAACGTCAGATGGAAGAAAAAAAATTAGATCTTAATACAGTCATTGGATACATCCTAATTTTTGGGATATTATTATACATGCTGTGGCAAAACCAGCCAACTCCTGAAGAAATTGCGGCGCAAGAAAAACAAAAGGAAGAACAATTAGCAGCAGAAAGTAAATCAAAAGATGACCAAGAAACACTTGATGTTTCTGACGAGATTAATGATATCGTAAATACTTCCGATTCACTAAAATTATTATCTCTTCAAAATAAACTAGGAGTATTTGCTTATGCAGCAACTTTACCTTCTGCTATTGACAATGAAACTTTAGTAGAAACAGATGTATTTGATTTAAAATTCAGAAATAAAGGAGGCTATCTTTCAGAAGTTAAATTGAAAGATGATAAAGGTGCTTTTTTTACGGACTTTCGCGGTGAAAATGTTTTTATAATTAAAGATAATAACAGTGTATTAGATTTAACTTTAAATACCTCTGATAACAGAACACTTCACACTAAAAATTTATTTTTTCAACCTGATATAACAGAGAGAAATGGCAACACAGTTGTTTCAATGCGTCTGAAAGTCTCAGAGGGGGAGTTTTTAGAGTATCGCTATGAAATTAACCCTAAAGATTATATGATAGGTTTTTCTGTTAAATCTCAAGGCCTTGAAAATATTTTAGATGATTCACAACCAATAGACTTAGAATGGTCTATGAAAACTCTGCGTCACGCAAAGAGTATTTCTTATGAAAACAGATATACCGAATTAATTTATGAATATGACGGAGACAAAGATTCGTATTTAGGACAACAAGAAAAAACTGAAGATGTTATTGATGATGTTTCATATGTAGCATTCAAACAACACTTTTTTACATCTGTATTGCTTTCAGATTCAGCTTTTAAAACCGCTAATTTGAAATCTGAAAATTTAGTTCAAGATGAAGCTGTTGATACTGCTTTCACTAAAGCTTTTCAAGCGAAGTTACCTATTGCTTTTTCTAGTGGTGAGTTAAACAAAACTATGGACTTATATTTTGGGCCATCTGATTATAAAACTTTAAAAGCTTACGACAGAAATCTTGACGAGATTGTACCATTAGGTTGGGGGATTTTTGGTTGGATTAATCGTTTTGTATTCATTCCATTATTTGGTTTTTTAAGCGGATTTTTACCCTATGGTTTCGCTATTATAGTGATGACTATTTTAGTACGTTTAGTAATGTCACCAGTGACTTACAAATCCTATGTATCCCAAGCTAAAATGAAAGTCATTAAACCAGAACTCAACGCTTTAAATGAAAAATATAAGGATAATGCTATGAAGCGTCAACAAGAAACAATGGCTCTTCAATCTAAAGCAGGAGTAAGTCCTCTAAAAGGGTGTTTACCTGCATTATTACAATTGCCGGTTTTTTATGCATTATTTCAATTTTTTCCATCGGCATTTGACTTGAGACAAAAAAGCTTTTTATGGGCTGAAGACTTATCATCCTATGATACTATCTTTAAGTTGCCATTCAATATTCCATTTTATGGTGATCATGTGAGTCTATTTCCAATATTAGCTTCTATAGCAATATTTATATACATGCAAATGACTACAGGTCAAAATATGGCTGCTCAAGCTCCTGTCCAAGAAGGAATGCCTGATATGACAAAAATGATGAAATACATGCTTTACTTTTCACCTTTAATGATGTTAGTTTTCTTTAATAATTATGCCTCTGGTTTAAGTTTGTATTATTTTGTTTCTAACACCATTACTATTGGTATTATGTTAGTTATTAAGCATGTGATTATTGATGATGAAAAAATTCATGCACAGATAGAGGCTAACAAGAAAAAGCCTAAGAAGCAAGGCCGTTTTCAAAAGAAGATGCAAGAAATTATGGAGCAGGCTGAACAACAAAAACGTGCACAACAAAAACGTAAATAGAAAAAGCCTCTTTAAGAGGCTTTTTTTTTAATTATTTATAAAATTATTCAATGACAAAGTTTGTTAAAATTTTATTGTGTTTGTCAACCCTTAGTCTTGTAGCTCAAAATAATTTTAATCAGTTCGATGATAATGGAGAGCGTCACGGTCCATGGAGAAAATTTTTTAAAAACACCAATATGGTCAGATATTCAGGTGCTTTTGAGCATGGTAAAGAGGTGGGAGAATTTTTATTTTACTCATTGAAATCAGGTAAAAGTGTATTGACCAGTTCTAAGATTTTTAATAGCGATAATAATTTAGCTCAGGTAAAATTTTTCGCTTCAAATGGTAGGGTTATTAGTGAGGGACAAATGAATGGAAAACTTCATGTGGGAAAATGGATTTATTATCATAAAAATTCTAAAGTTATAATGACTCAAGAGTTTTATAATAATGAAGGAAAGCTAAATGGTATGAGAACGACCTATTATAAAAATTCAAATATTGCAGCTGAAATTTCATTTATTAATGGATTTAAACAAGGTATTTCAAAATCTTTCTCTCAATATGGAATTTTAATTAATAAAATAAATTATAAAGCTGGCGAAATGGATGGTATTGCTGAGTTTTATGATAAAGAAGGACAATTAATAAAAAAAGGGACTTACATAAATGGTTTAAAACACGGTTCTTGGTTTGAGTATGAAAATCAACAGCTTGTTAATGAATTGTTATACTATTACGGAAGTCTACAGGATAATAATTAATTTCACAAAATGAAAAGGGTTATCGTTGGTTTATCAGGTGGAGTTGACTCAAGTGTAGCTGCATACTTATTAAAAGAAGAAGGGTATGAGGTTATAGGTCTGTTTATGAAAAATTGGCATGATGACTCGGTAACTATTTCAGACGAGTGCCCATGGTTAGACGATAGTAATGATGCTATGCTGGTTGCTGAAAAATTGGGTATTCCATTTCAAACTGTAGATTTGAGTGAAGCATATAAAACACGTATTGTGGATTATATGTTTAATGAGTACGAAAAAGGTCGTACGCCCAACCCAGACGTATTATGTAATAGAGAAATTAAGTTTGATGTCTTTATGGACATTGCTCTAAGTTTAGGTGCAGATTTCGTTGCTACTGGACACTATTGTAGGAAAAGTTCAACTACAGATGCTTCTGGAAATGAGGTGTTTCAATTACTTGCTGGAAATGATAATAATAAAGATCAATCTTATTTTTTATGCCAACTGTCTCAGCAACAACTTGCCAAAGCCTTATTCCCTGTAGGGGAGTTAACAAAGCCTGAAGTTAGAGCCATTGCAGCCGATCAAAATTTAATCACCGCAGATAAAAAAGATTCTCAAGGGTTATGTTTTATTGGAAAAGTAAGACTACCAGAATTCCTTCAACAACAACTAAAACCTAAAGAAGGAACAATAATTGAGATACCTGAATCTTTTCCTGAATATCATGTGGTAACTCCTAATTTTAAAACTAAACCAGATGAGTTGAGATATAAGTCTCAAAAAATAAAGTATTCAGAATTAGACGGTAAATACAAAGGAAAACATCAAGGAGCTCATTATTTTACAAAAGGGCAACGTAAAGGATTAGCGGTAGGAGGTACTAAAGACCCTTTATTTGTTATAGATACAGATGTAGAAACCAATATTATTTATACAGGTCAGGGTAAAAACCATCCCGGGTTGTTGAAAAATGTACTTTTAGTTTCAAATGATGAGATTCATTGGGTAAGAGAGGATCTTATTTTGAGTAATGGTGAGTGTCTTCGTGTAAGTGCTAGGATTAGATATAGGCAACCCCTAGAGTTAGCTACTATTTACAAAGAAAAAGAAGGGTTATTTGTTGAATTTGATAACAAACAATCTGCAATTACAGAAGGTCAATTTGTGGCCTGGTATCTGGGTGAAGAATTAGTTGGATCCGGAGTAATTTCTTAACTTGTGTTATAACTCCAAGTTAATGAGACTTCCTACTTTAAGTATTTTAATTTTTTCGTTCAGCTTTGTTTTGTGCTATAGTCAAGAGGATGCATGGGTATTTTTTTCAGATAAGTTAAATGTCCAAAATGCGCTTCAAAACCCTAATTCTATTTTAACTGAAAGAGCACTAAATCGTAAAACCGCTCAAAACATTGCTATTGATGAGCGCGATGTCCCTATAAATGAAAATTATATTAATACACTTAAGCAACAAAATGGTATTGTTGTGTTGGCTAAATCCAAATGGTTTAATGCAGTGCATGTCAGGGGTAGTGAAATTGACATAAATCTTTTGTCACAATTTTCTTTTGTATCCCAAATAGATTTTGCCAACAAAAACATAAATGATTACTCTAATAGAGCTGAAGTTAGGAATAAGTTCTTTGAAATCAAGACAGATTTAGCTGAGAGTAACTACGGAGCTACCCAAAATCAAACAGAGATGATAAATTTGGACTTGCTCCACAGTACTAATTTTAAAGGTAATGGTGTTCATATTGCCGTTATGGATGCAGGTTTTCCAGCAGTTAATACCATGGGTGCTTTTGAAAGATTACGAGATCAAAATAAACTTTTAGGAGGATATGATTTTGTTGATCGTCTTAATGACGTATATGCTTTTTCTGGTAATGCACACGGAACTATGGTTTTGAGTACTATGGGTGCATACATAGAAAATGAATATGAAGGTACAGCTATAGATGCAAGTTATTATTTATTTAGAACCGAAGATGTTTTTTCAGAGACTCCTTTAGAGGAAAGTTTATGGGTTGAGGCTGCTGAACGCGCAGACAGTTTAGGTGTAGACATTATTAATTCTTCATTAGGATATACCACATTTGATAATTCAAATTACAATTACACTAATTCTGACATGGATGGTACTGTGGCTTTTATTAGTAAAGGTGCAGGTATAGCTTATGAAAAAGGAATACTGGTTGTAAATTCTGCAGGTAATTCTGGAGCAAATTCTTGGACCATTATTGGCGCACCTGCAGATCACGAAGATGTATTTTCAATTGGAGCAGTAAATTCCAATGGGGATTATGCTTATTTTTCCTCGATTGGGAATAATCAAATGCCATTTATAAAGCCAGATGTAGTTGCTAGAGGATTAGGATCAGCAATTGTAGACGTTTCCAATACCATTCAAAATTATAATGGGACCTCATTTAGTGGTCCAATAGTAGCAGGTGCTATGGCTTGTCTTAAACAAGCTTTACCCCATTTTTCTAATGATGATTTAAAACTATTTGTTCAATCATCTTCGTCACAATACACATCACCAGATTTATTATTAGGTTATGGTATTCCAGATTTTTCACTTGCCTATCAACTTAGTCTAAAAAAAATCGAATCAGAAAAACTAAGATTTAAATATGATAATGATTTTAGAGCTCTTGAATTGATTTCCGATTTCATTCAAAACATGGAGTTTACCATTTATGATATTAGTGGAAAATTGATAATCAAAAGTGATTTTAGTGAACATCGAAAATTTATTGATTGTTCTGGTTTTAATAATGGTATTTATCTATTAAAATACAGCCATTCACTTCAAAGTCAATATTTTAAATTTGTAATATATTAAATGAATAATATCTGTAGTCTTTTTAATATTAATCACCCAATTATTCAAGCTGGAATGGTTTGGAATAGCGGGTGGCGTTTGGCTTCTGCCGCAAGTAACTCAGGGATATTAGGATTAATAGGCGCAGGATCGATGTATCCAGACGTTTTGAAAACACATATCAAAAAATGCAAAAAAGCCACATCCAAACCTTTTGGAGTGAACGTCCCATTGTTATATCCCAATATTGAAGAGATTATTAAAATTATCATTGATGAAGGGGTTAACATTGTTTTTACTTCAGCGGGAAATCCTAAAATATGGACTCCATTATTAAAATCTCATGGTATAATTGTGGTTCATGTAGTGAGTAGCGTAAAGTTTGCAGTTAAAGCACAAGAGGCGGGTGTTGATGCTATAGTTGCCGAAGGATTTGAGGCAGGGGGGCATAATGGCAGAGAAGAAACTACAACATTCACTCTCATACCAATGGTTAAAAATGTAATTTCAATTCCATTAATTGCTGCAGGGGGTATTGCTACCGGTAGGGGGATGTTAGCAGCAATGGTATTAGGAGCAGATGGGGTTCAAATAGGGAGTAGGTTTGTAGCAAGTGAGGAATCGTCAGCACATGATTTGTTTAAAGAATATGTTATAAATTCTGGTGAAGGTGATACACAACTTACATTAAAAGAGGTGACACCCGTTAGAATGCTTAAAAATAATTTTTACAATACACTTCAATGAGAATACCGAACAGGGCCCTCACCAGATAAATTGAGACAGATTTTAGGTAAAGGGCGTGCTAAAAAAGGAATGTTTGAAGGCGATTTGAACGAGGGTGAACTTGAAATAGGTCAAGTTTGTGGTTTAATCAACAAAATTCAACCAGTAAAGGACATTGTTGATGAAATTATTACTGATTTTAAAGCAGCTTCTAATACTATGGGGTATTAAATTATAAATACTTTATTTACTCATTTTTTTAAGTGTAACTTTGTCCAATGCTTCACAAATACACAAGTGAATTTAGGTACAATTTAAAGTTAGCTACTCCTGTTATATTGGGTATGTTAGGTCATACTTTCGTTGGACTCATTGACAATATTATGGTGGGACAGCTTGGCACTGCGCAATTAGCTGCTGTTTCTTTGGGTAATAGTTTTATTTTTATTGCAATTGCGTTAGGAATAGGTTTTTCCACTGCGATAACCCCAATAGTTGCTGAAGCAGATGCTGCAGAACAAACTACTCAAGGTTGTTCTGCTTTTAAACACGGCATGTGGTTGTGTACAATTTTAGGAGCAGGACTAACGCTCATGATTTTCATTGCTAAACCTTTAATGTATGCAATGAAGCAACCTGTTGAAGTGGTTGAGTTGGCTATGCCCTATTTAAATTTAGTGGCTCTTTCGTTGTTTCCTTTAATGATTTTTCAAGGACTTAAGCAGTTTAGTGATGGGTTATCTGTAACAAAATATCCTATGTACGCTACCTTAGTTGGAAATGTAGTCAATGTAATTTTAAATTATGTTTTAATTTTCGGTAAACTAGGATTTCCAAAGTTAGGCATTATTGGTGCTGCCTACGGAACTTTTTTTTCAAGATTGGCTATGGTTGGATTACTATGGTATTTATTATTGAATAAATCAAAAACGAAGCATTACGTTTCAAGGGTCAAATGGTTGTTGTTTGATTCATCAATGCTGAAAAAAATTATTAACCTTGGTACGCCTAGTGCATTACAAATGTTGTTTGAGGTAGCTGTTTTTACTGCTGCTATTTGGTTAAGTGGTACATTGGGTAAAAATCCCCAGGCGGCTAATCAAATTGCATTAAACCTTTCATCAATGACATTTATGGTGGCTATGGGATTAAGTGTAGCAGCAATGATTCGAGTTGGAAATCAAAAGGGGCTATTGCGTTATGGAGAATTAAGACGTATAGGTTTTTCTATTTTCCTTTTAGGTTTGCTTCTTGCATTTTGTTTTGCGATTCTATTTTTTGTTGGGCATAAAACATTACCACTGATATATTTGGATCAAAATGATATCATGAATTTAAATGATAACAAAGAGGTTCTTAAAATAGCTTCTAAATTGATGTTAGTAGCTGCGGTTTTTCAATTAAGCGATAGTCTTCAAGTTGTTGCTCTTGGGGCTTTGAGAGGTCTTCAAGATGTAAAAATACCAACAGTGATTACTTTTATATCCTATTGGATTATAGGCTTTCCAATTAGTTTTTATTTAGGACAATCCTACCGATTAGGAAGTATGGGTATATGGATTGGCTTATTATCTGGTTTAACAGCTGCAGCACTTTTATTGTTTATACGTTTTAATTATCTCACAAAGCGTTTAATTTTACAATCTAATAAGTAATATATGGAATTACCAAAGTTTATTTTAGGCGACAATACGGCATACCCTAATGCTATATTTATTATTCATACAGAATTCCCTCGATTTATTATTAATCTTGAGAATGATGAAATAGAGTGGTTCGAAGAGTTTGATGCTCTCGACGAGAAAGAACTCGAACTCATGGTTGGTAAGTTAATTGAAGAAGCCTCTTCTTTTTATGATGATGAGGTATCTAAATATGATGAATAATGCTAGATAAACTTATAAGTTTAGATCAAGAACTATTTATTTATTTAAATGGATTAGGTGTTGAAAGTTGGGATGCTTTTTGGATGTTTTATACTACAAAATTCAACTGGATTCCCTTTTATGCATTTTTACTGTACTTGTTATTCAAGCACAAAAATTTAAGACCATTTCTTGTAACAATCATTTCAATTGCATTGATGATTACGTTTACGGATCAAGTCACTAATCTATTTAAAGGTGGATTTATGCGATTAAGACCTTGTCATGAGCCTGATGTTGCAGAATTTATGCGTCTTGTCAAAGCTAGCTGCGGTGGTAGGCATGGTTTTTTTTCAGGACATTCCTCTAATTCCATGGCGTTGGCCATTTTTATTGGCTTAACCTTTAAGAGGACTTATAAATTTTTATTTCCCTTAATGATATTTTGGGCTTTATTTATGGCATACAGTAGAATATATGTTGGTGTGCATTACCCACTAGATGTTTTTTGTGGAGCTTTATTTGGAGTCTTTTCAGGTTGGCTATGGTTTAAAATTTACAACTATTTCAATTTGAAACTAGTCAAATAATAATTTCTAAGAAAATAACAAATCTGCTGCTTCAAAAGGACTTAACAACCCTTGTTCTACTTGCTTGCTTAGCTGGATAAGCTTTTCTTTTGTTTTAGGATCGTTTTTAAAGTTTTCTGTCAAAGTTTGTTTTATAGTCTCCTCAAACCAATACATGTTTTGCAAAGACCTATTTGCTTTTAGATACCCAGAAATTTCGGCATGAGACATGTAATTTTTTATGTGACTCCATATGCCATCTAAACCATTATTTTCGATAGCGCTACATAGTAAAATTTCACAAGGCCATCCTGAATTTTTTTCTGGATACAAATGAAGCGCATTCGAAAGCATACGTTTAGTTTGTTTTGATGCTTTTATATTTTCACCATCAGACTTATTTATTATAATAGTATCTGCCATTTCAATAACGCCACGTTTAATACCTTGGAGTTCATCGCCAGCTCCTGAAATTTGAAGCAACATAAAATGGTCTACCATACTTTTAACGGCAACTTCACTTTGACCAATTCCAACAGTCTCAATAATAATGGTATCATAACCTGCAGCCTCGCACAAAATAATACTTTCCCTTGTTGCTCTAGCAACTCCCCCTAATGTGTCTCCGGTGGCAGTGGGTCTAATAAAAGCACTAGGATGTTTTGATAGTTGTTCCATACGTGTTTTATCCCCTAGAATACTTCCTTTATTTACAGGGCTAGAGGGGTCTATCGTTAACACCGCCAGTTTATGGTTTTCTTTTAATAACGATAAGCCTAGAGCTTCAATAAACGTACTTTTACCTACTCCTGGTATGCCAGTAATTCCAATTCTTGTAGCGGGTTTACTAGCTTTTTGACAATCTTTTATTAATGCTTTAGCAATTTTTTGGTCTTCAACTAATGTGCTTTCTAAAAGTGTTATGGCTTTACTTAATGCGGTTATAGAACCACTTGTTAAATCATCAAATATGGTGTTTTTTGTTTTTAATGCTTTACGTTTGGCTTTGATGCTTTTAATATTAGCATCATGAGTGTAATCGGATTGATCTACTCCGGATTTTACATCTAATGCGGATTGTTTTTTTGACATCACAGGATTATAAATTAATTTGGAATAATAGGAATATTTATTCTTGTATCATCCCACGCCAAATACATCTCTAAAGGATTTCTTAGATTATCAAAACCTATTGTAAATTGTTCTATGACTTGGTCAATTTCAGTCACCGGGATTTTAACAGTTAAAACATCAAATTCAGAATCTCTCATGGGTTTCATTTGATCATCCACACCCCAAGGGTATTGTTTGCTATTAAAAATAATTTCCCACGAAGAAGCATTAGGAATAGTCCACAAGGTATAGAGCCCTTTTGGTAATTTCTTATTATTAATTGTAATAGGTAAACTTGATGAAAACGTTGTGGCCTCATTAGCACCTGTGCGCCAAACTTTATTGTATGGTACTAAACCTCCGAAAATATCACGTCCTTTTTTGTATGGTCTATTATAGAAAACTTCAAGGGTTAAATCATTCACTTTGTAGCTAATAGTATCTTTGGGACTAGCTCTTTGTTCAAAACTTCCACTGGTGTAGAGGTAACATATTAAGGCCAATACTATGACTAATAGTATTGATAAAATCCATTTTAGTATGCTGTTGGTTTTAGTCATTATTTTCTATTTATACAAAGATGATAATATTTGCTTAAGTTTACTAAAAACGACAAACCTATCAAATAACTTGTAGCTATTTTAACATGAATTCGTCATTTAAAAATATTAATCCATTTCCACTAATGGGTAATTCTTATAATGCACTAGATTATCTAAAAGTAGATTTAAAAGACATCCCTAGAAATTTAAAAAATACGTTTGAATATGATATGAAGTTTTATTCTGAAACTAATAATGTAAAACTTTTATACGGTGGCTATCTTGAGCAACGTGATATATATGATTCATTTGATCTTTTTAAAGCGCAAACTTCATCCAGAAGGAATATACATCTAGGAATTGATATTTGGGCGCCTTTAAATCATGAAATTTTTCTTCCAGTTTCAGGAACTGTTCATAGTTTTAAAGATAACACAGAGGCTGGAAGTTACGGTCCAACAATAATTATAAAACATACCATCAATGAGATTACTTTTTATACACTGTATGGTCATTTATCAAAAAACTCATTGAAAAACTTACATCAAGGAAAGGCTATAAAATCTGGAGAAGTGTTAGCCTGTTTAGGATCTTCGCAAGAGAATGGAGGCTATGCACCTCATTTGCATTTTCAAGTTATTAAAGAGGTAGGCGATAACTTTGGAGATTTTCCTGGCGTATGTTCAAAGCATGAAATGGAGTATTATAAACAGATTTGTCCAGATCCCTCTTTCTTGATTAATTTTAATTAAAAAAAAAGTCCGATTGTTATATCGGACTTTTTAAGTTATTCTTGGTCAACAAGAACCCATTCACCCTTTTCTATAAGAGGAATAGCTTGTTTGTATTTTAATATTTTGTTTTCACCTCGCATTACGTGTTTGATAGTGACACGATCATTTCTTCCAATTTTAGGTTGTTCCCTAGTTATGGTTTCAACGGGTTGAGGTCGCTGTGTTTGACCAGCGGCTCTATTTTGGGCTGTTCTCTCATCCATATTAGGGATATCTTCTTTAGAAGTTTTTAAATTATCCTTTCTTTTGGTTTCTCTAGCTTCTTGAATACTATTATTTTCAGAGGGTAATTCCCCTTTGAAAAGGAATGAGATAACTTCTTTGTTAACTTCATCAAGCATTTGCTTAAAGAGTTCAAAAGCTTCAAACTTATAGATTAATAAAGGATCTTTTTGTTCATGAACGGCTAATTGAACAGACTGTTTCAATTCATCCATTTTTCGTAAATGGGTTTTCCATGCATCATCAACAATAGCCAGGGTGATGTTTTTTTCAAAATCAGTTATTAACTGTTTACCCTCAGTTTCGTAGGCTTCTTCTAAGTCGGTAACAACTTGTAATGTTTTTACGCCATCGGTAAAGGGAACAACAATTCTTTTAAACTTATCACGTTGTGTTTCATAAACATTCTTAATAACAGGATAAGCAATCTCAGCATTCCTAGTCATTTTTTCACGATAATGTTCAAATGCAGATTTGTAAACTTGATCAGTGATATCTTTAGGATTAGCTTTTTCAAATTCAGCTTCATTAATTGGTGAGCTCATTGAAAAGAAACGAATCAATTCAAATTCAAAGTTTTTAAAATCATTAGCTACTTTATTTGACTCGGTAATGGCTTCGGCTGTATCATAAATCATGTTGGCTAAATCTACTCTTAAACGTTCACCATGCAAGGCATGACGCCTTCTTTTGTAAACTACTTCACGCTGCGCATTCATAACATCATCATATTCTAGTAATCTTTTACGAACACCAAAGTTGTTTTCTTCAACTTTCTTTTGAGCACGTTCAATAGATTTAGAAATCATGGAGTGCTGAATAACTTCGCCCTCTTCAAGACCCATACGGTCCATCATTTTGGCAATACGCTCACTACCAAACAAACGCATTAAATTATCTTCTAATGATACATAGAACTGTGAACTCCCTACATCACCTTGACGCCCGGAACGCCCTCTAAGCTGTCTGTCTACACGTCTTGAATCATGACGTTCTGTTCCAATTATAGCTAAGCCTCCAGCATCTTTAACAACATCTATAAGTTTGATGTCTGTTCCACGACCTGCCATATTGGTAGCAATAGTAACTTGTCCAGGCTGTCCTGCTTCAGCTACAATATCAGCTTCTTTTTTGTGAAGCTTTGCATTAAGTACGTTATGAGGAATTTTGCGAATACCTAACATTTTACCAAGTAATTCACTAATTTCTACAGAGGTTGTTCCAATAAGAACGGGTCTACCCGCTTTTGATAATTCAGTAACCTCGTCAATAACTGCATTATATTTTTCACGTTTGGTTTTATAAACCAAATCGTCTTTATCGGCTCTTGCAATGGGTCTGTTCGTTGGTATTTCAACAACATCTAACTTATAGATTTCCCAGAACTCTCCAGCTTCTGTTACCGCTGTACCAGTCATACCAGACAGCTTTCGGTACATTCTAAAGTAGTTCTGTAATGTAACCGTTGCAAAGGTTTGTGTAGCGTCTTCAATCTTTACATTTTCTTTAGCTTCAATAGCCTGGTGTAAACCATCACTGTATCTACGACCATCCATGATACGCCCCGTCTGCTCATCTACAATCATGACTTTATTATTCATGACTACATATTGAATGTCTTTTTCAAATAGGGTATAGGCTTTTAATAACTGGTTAAGGGTATGAATACGCTCTGACTTTACTGAAAAGTCTTTGTACAAGTCTTCTTTTTTCTTTGCTTCATCTTCTTTACTTAAGCCCTCTTTTTCGATTTTGGCAATCTCCATACCAATTTCAGGCATAACAAAGAATTCAGGATTGTCTTTTCCAGATAGGTGATCAACACCTTTGTCTGAGAGTTCAATCTGGTTATTCTTTTCATCGATAACGTAGTAAAGATCAGCATCTACTTTAGGCATCTCTCTGTTGTTATCTTGCATGTAAAAATTCTCAGTTTTTTGAAGTAGTTGTTTGATACCTTCTTCACTTAAGAACTTAATTAGTGCTTTATTTTTAGGCATACCTCTATATACCCTAAGTAATTTAAATCCACCGTCTTTAGTATCGCCTTCAGAAATTAATTTTTTAGCTTCAGCAAGAACTCCTGTTAAATATTTACGTTGAACAGTTACAATATCGTCAACCTTTGGTTTTAACTCCGTAAATTCATGGCGGTCTCCTAAAGGAATAGGTCCAGAAATGATCAGCGGTGTTCTTGCATCATCAATTAATACAGAATCTACCTCATCCACTATGGCAAAATGATGAGGCCTTTGTACCAAATCATTAGGGGAATGTGACATGTTATCTCTTAGATAGTCGAAACCAAACTCATTATTTGTTCCGTATGTGATATCTGCTAAATAGGCTTTTTTTCTACTTTCAGAATTGGGCTGATGGTAATCAATACAATCTACGCTCATTCCATGAAACTCAAAAATAGGAGCCATCCAAGCACTATCACGTTTTGCTAGATAATCATTAACAGTAACTAAGTGTACACCTCTACCCGCAAGCGCATTCAAGTAAACGGGTAGTGTAGCTACTAAAGTTTTACCTTCACCCGTTTGCATTTCAGCAATTTTCCCCTGGTGCATTCCTACACCACCAATAAGCTGCACATCATAGTGAATCATGTCCCAAGTGATGGCTTTTCCAGCAGCATCCCATGAGTTTGACCAAACTGCCAAATCATCGTTTAGAGTTATATAATCTTTGCTTCCAGAAAGTTCTCTGTCAAACGCATTGGCTGAAACGGTAAGTTCAGTATTATTAGTAAAACGTTTAGCAGTTTCTTTAATTACGGCAAAAGCTTCGGGTAGGATAGTTGTTAAAACATCTTCGGTTGCTTTATATATGTCATCTTCAATAGCATCTATTTGGTTGTAAACAGCGTCACGCTCATCAATATCCTCTGTAGCTATGGCTTTAGCTTTTAAATCATCAATCTCATTATTGAAATTTGCTCTAGCTTCAGCTATAAGGGTTTTAAAATGACTCGTTTTAGCTCTCAGTTCGTCATGAGATAATTCGTCAAGTTGAGATTCAAAAGATTTAATCTCATTTACAATAGGCATAATGGCCTTGACATCTTGTTTGGATTTGTCACCAACAAATACTTTTAGAATAGAATTTATAAAACTCATAATATATCGTATTAAATACTCAAGGTATTTTTATTATCAAATTTAGCCTCTGAAAAGGCTTTCAAATATAAATTAAGTTAAACTGTCTTGGAAATTTTGTACAAAAAAAGCCTCGTTAGAGACTTGTTAAATTTTATGCGATGATAACTTAATATTCATCTTCATTCCACAGGTAGTCTTCATCTGTGGGGTAGTCTGACCAAATTTCTTCGATAGAATCATAAGAATCACCTTCATCTTCAATGGCTTGTAAATTTTCAACAACTTCTGAAGGGGCTCCGGTTCTAATCGCATAATCGATAAGCTCGTCTTTAGTTGCAGGCCATGGTGCATCACTTAAGTAAGATGCCAATTCTAGTGTCCAGTACATATCAATTTATGTTAATGTTTTTTGCAAAAATAAATTTTTAGCTTAAAAAATCAAGAAAAAAATAAATTATTATACAATTATTTAAAGAACGTTTTTGAATGAAGGAAATTAATAGTAAAAAAGCTTATGTCTAAAGTTTTTCGGGTTGCCATTTTATTTCTTCAACTTCTAAGTCTTTAGTCAATTGTCGTGCCAAGACAAATAAATAGTCGGATAAACGATTTAAATATTTTAAAACATGTTCATCAACTTCCGTTTCATGACACAAGGCTACAGTTAAACGCTCGGCTCTTCTACAAATAGTTCTGGCAATGTGACAGAATGACACCGTAGTATGACCACCAGGAAGAATAAAATGGGTCATTTGTGGAAGGTCCTTATTCATTTCATCTATTTCTTCTTCAAGCAAGGTGATGGATTTAGCATCGATTTTAGGGATGTTAAGGCGCTCTTTTCCATTTTTGAGTATGGCTTTTTCTGGATCTGTGGCTAGGATGGCACCGACAGTAAATAAATCGTGTTGAATGCGGTATAACGATTCTTGAATTTTAGAGCATATGTCTTGGTCTTTAATTAAACCAATGTATGCGTTAAGCTCATCTACAGTACCATAGCTATCTATTCTAATATGGTCTTTAGAAACTCTAGTTCCACCATATAAACCGGTTGTGCCGTCATCACCTGTTTTTGTGTATATTTTCATAATGTATGGTGATTAATTTAAAGTTAGTTGTTATTTCGTTCTTAAGTCACTTTCAATCATACCATCTTTAAGTCTAATAACACGATGGGCATAAGCAGCAATATCCTCTTCATGGGTAACAATAATTACCGTATTCCCTTGTTTATGAATGGCATCAAATAAGGCCATGATTTCTAAGGATGTTTTAGAATCTAAATTACCCGTAGGTTCATCGGCTAAAATAATTGAAGGGTGGTTAACCAATGCTCTACCAACTGCAACACGTTGTCTTTGTCCACCAGATAATTGATTGGGTTTGTGGTCCATACGGTCTTCAAGACCTACGTTAGTAAGTACTTCTTTAGCACGAACTTCACGATCATTTTTAGATAATCCTGCATATACCATTGGCAACGCTACGTTTTCTAAAGCAGTAGTTCTAGGTAATAAATTAAAAGTCTGAAAAACAAACCCAATTTCTCCATTCCTAATATCGGCAAGTTCATCATCAGACATCTTACTAACGTCTTTATTATTAAGTATGTAATTTCCAGAAGTAGGGGTGTCCAAACACCCTAGTAAATTCATCAATGTAGATTTACCAGACCCCGAAGGCCCCATAATGGCAATGTAGTCACCACGTTCAATTTCAAGATCAATACCTTTTAATACGTGAACCGTTTCTTGGCCTAATTTAAAATCTCTAACAATTTTTTTTATATCAATAACCTTACTCATAAGTGGGTTT
>ERZ802830.434-NODE-434-length-41758-cov-10.8455_pt1 | contig 41758 bp, 33 predicted proteins | sample MGYA00345654_ERZ802830 | MGnify/ENA primary metagenome ERZ802830 (study PRJEB30503, sample SAMEA104212375) | marine metagenome | biome: Westerlies Biome; feature: [SRF] surface water layer (ENVO:00010504) within the epipelagic zone...; material: water... | reverse complement strand
TTTTCGGGCGGATCACACGGATTTATTGTTGGGCATGTTGTCCCTGAAGCGTTTGATGGTGGGCCGATTGCACTTGTTCATGATGGTGATGTCATCACAATGGACGCTGAGAAGGCGACCATTGACGTCGATGTGAGTGAGGTCGAACTTGCGGAGCGAAAGAGCCGCTGGGAGCAGCCAACCCCCAAATGTGATCGTGGAATCTTGGCAAAGTATATTCGGTGTGTTGCGCCAGCCTCACAGGGATGTGTTACTGACGAATAGCCGCTGTCAGTTCGCAGGAGGTAGTGGCATTGCCGAATATTGAGGTACTGTTGCAACGCCAAGTCGTTTGAGGATTTTATCAAGCATCCGTCGTTCGAGCAGCCCGTCACGACCAAGCGGAATCCATCCGTCGGTTCGTGTAGGTGTCGCAACAGGTCTGGGTTGATCTCCTACACGCTGGCCGAGCACGGGAAGTGGTGTGCCATATCGGTAGAGAGAATCATCGTTACGAAATGTAGCACCACCAGCAGTGGCATGCATCGGCCTGAGTAGATTCTCTAGTTCCTTCTGTACGGACACCTCAACCCGCCACCCACCAGGGTCAGGAATAAGACGGATTGAAGCCATTCGACGAATCGATTGAAAAGTACTCTCGAGTCGCTCATGAAAGCCAACTGAATCACCACGCCAGGGCTCAAGAAGGGTAGCTCCAGTTTGAGGAAAAGTCGTTATTCGACCTTCTGTTGGAATCCCTTGAGCAAACACGACGCGTTGTTCACTCTTTATCTTGAAGAAGTCATCAGTCACATTCACGAGTTGGCACCAGACGACCTCTGCGTCAAGCGGTGGAATCACCACAGAATTCCCCGGCATGGCAATGGGGTTGCGGTACACAGGGCCAGAAGACTCAATGACGGTGCCAGGAGGAAGTGGACTGGCTGGATCGTAGGGCACCTGCGGTGGGTTGAATTGAACCGGTGGAGGCAGGACCTGCTGTGCAGATGCCGTTGAAATCCAGCCACACGGTAGCGCGACAATGAAGGTGATAGCAAAGCGGAGTTGTGCAGACATGGAGCACCTGAGGAGCAACCCGAACGTTGTTATAAAGTTGGGTAAGACTCGTCAAATGGGGCTGTTGACTCAAGGCCAATTTTCAGCAGAATACCCCCCCTTTTTTGTTTCCCGGAAAGTGGTGGCTTTTCGACTGTCTTGGAGTATGCCTGGCTGGGCGGGGGCTGACTGCACGCTTTGGGTGAGCGGAGGGACAACTTTTAGACGTCGGCATGGAGTTGGGAGACAAGGTCCTCGAATTGTGTCATGTGGTGACTTGTTGAGGTATGCATATGGTCACCCTGTGAGATGACCCGCAAGTTTTTCTTTTGCCGAACGCCTTGTTCAGAAAGTATGGTCTCGAATGTGTGCATGGCCGGGCCGTAGGCAATCAGTAACTTATGCTCGTCAAGCTGCACTTCAAAAGGTTCCTCGGAATGAAGAACAGCAATACTCGTACATCCGTCGTTGAGCAGTAAATCTTCAAAATTCCAGAGTTGACTTTCGAGCAGGATTCGCTCGATTCCTTCACGGCGCCATTCTTTCGGATGGCTCTTATGTTCGTGAGATGATTCAAGAACAACATCACACGCATCACCAAGTGATTCAATGAGTTGGAGGAACGTATCAAAGAGCCGTTCGCTTGATACAGCGGCAACGATCGCTGGCAGATTTTCACCCGTGATAGGGTCCTTGTACGAGTCATGACGATATCCCGCTTCCGGTATTATCCCGAGTTGCCATGCCGGTCGTATTGCTTCAGTGAGCGTAAAGTGGCCGTACCGTCGTCTGGCGAGGTGTGCTTCAAAAGTTGTTCTATCAGGTCTCGCAATGGAGTTTGCGAAGTCATCTGTGGCCGTATCATTTTCGGAAACGTGTTGTTCGTATGGCATGGTGAAGAGGGACGAAGTTTGTCTTTAATGCGGTGGAAACAGAGAGGATTACGTGAGAACCACGTGCCGTGTATGATGAAAAGAGGAAGGAAACAAAGGTCACTTAAACGTAGGTCATGGTTTTCACCGGCGCCGGTTCTTGGTACATCAGTGCCCCTTGAATAGCGTTCTGATGCTTCGCCGTTGCCTTTTTTCCGGTTTTGTCCGCATAATCCGAACTTCCCGAAGTGGGTGAGTGGGCAGAATCAGGCAGAACCTGACGGAAGTGGCCAAACTGGTTCAGCGTCTTACGCGGTCGTACTCCGCGGCGTTTAAGAAGTGGTGTTTCCACAGACAGAAAATTTGAAATTCATCGGAGGCAGGAGATCGCAATGGAAGGGAAAATCGTCCAAGCTGGAATCACTTTTGACGACGTGCTACTGATTCCGAGGTTTTCAACGGTCGTTCCCTCGGAGGTTGATGTCAGTACCCGGTTGACTCGATCGATTGGTCTGAACCTCCCTCTTGTGAGCTCACCAATGGACACTGTGACTGAAAGTGCAATGGCTATTTCATTGGCCCAGGAAGGCGGACTGGGGGTTATTCACAAGAATCTCTCTATTGAAGGCCAGGCCGATGAAGTCGATAAGGTCAAAAGGACAGCAAATGGAATTATTGCTGACCCTGTAACACTGCCGCCAACGGCTACGGTAGCGCGTGCACGAGAAGTTATGGCTCAGTCAAATATCTCCGGAGTGCCAATCACAACTGAGGGCCAAAAGCTCGTCGGAATAATCACAAAACGTGATCTGCGGTTTCTCGAACGTGGGGACACCCCAATCGCTGAAATTATGACTCAAACTGGGCTGGTCACGGCGACTGGTGCGGTAACGCTTGATGAGGCAGAAAAAGTCCTCATGGCAAACAAGGTAGAGAAATTGCTACTGGTAGATGGGGAGGGTGTTCTCACCGGCCTTATCACCATCAAAGATATTGACATGCTGAAGCGATTCCCAAATGCGTGTAAAGACAAACAGGGACGCTTACGGGTTGGGGCCGCTGTTGGTGTATTTGATTTCGAGAGGGCCGAAAACCTTATTTCCAAGGGTGTTGATGTGCTTGTTGTGGACTCGGCACACGGGCACTCAAGCAATGTGATGGAGACGGTCCAGGAGATTAAGAAGCGATGGGAAATACAGGTGATTGCGGGAAATGTGGCAACCCGGGAGGGCTGTCGTGATCTTTTGAAATCTGGTGCAGATGGGATCAAAGTTGGGATCGGTCCCGGGTCGATCTGTACTACACGGGTTATTTCCGGTGTTGGTGTTCCGCAGATCTCCGCGGTCTGGGAAGCAGCACAGGAAGTTGCCGGTACGGATGTTCCGATCATCGCTGATGGAGGTATTCGCTACTCGGGAGATATTACAAAAGCGATCGCGGCCGGAGCCAACTGTGTCATGGTTGGCGGTTTACTGGCTGGTGTCGCGGAGAGCCCTGGTGAGACCGTGCTTTTTCACGGTCGAACTTTCAAGGCGTACCGCGGGATGGGATCGCTGGGAGCAATGGTGCAGGGTTCGAGTGAGCGGTATCGGCAGCAGCAGGATGGTCGGAATACGGACAAACTTGTTCCAGAGGGCGTGGAAGGCCGAGTGCCTTTCAAAGGGTCTCTAAGCATGTTCGTCTATCAGCTCGTTGGTGGCCTGCGTGCCGGGATGGGCTATTGTGGAACGCAAACAATTGAAGACCTACGGCGAGATGCCCGTTTCATACAGGTGTCTGCCGCAACTGTTCGAGAAAGTCATCCCCATGACATCGCTATTACGCATGAATCGCCTAACTACACAATGGATTCGGACGACTAAGAAAAAGAAGCAGCCGACGTGCTTGTTGTTTTTGCCAGTCTTGGCTGTTGTTGGCAGTGTTTTGTTGTGCGGAGTGGTATTGGCAGATGGATGGCAGGACTTTTCACCAGACGCAAAGTTTGCTGTCCAACATGCTGTGAGGACGACAAGCAAAAGGTCGTATGAAACCATCGCTCCTACTGCCGATGGAAAAGATGTAAGCCGCTCTCCTCTTCTCGAAAAAGACATTCGTCTCGCATCTTCAGAGGTGCCCAGCACCTGTCTGGATACTGCAGACGATTGTCAGGAAGAACTGGATAAACTGCGAGCCGATACCCTTGCTTCGATTAATCTCGACATCCATGTCACAGGTGTAGCTGGGAATGATTTTCCTTGTGAGTGTCGCCTGGAGGGAGAAGATTGGGAGCCTCGTCAGTTTGTAAACACAACGATGACGTGGAGAGCAGCTGGATACTGTCACAAACCGCTCTATTTCGAACAGTGGAACTTTGAGCGCTATGGGAATTCTGTTCATCCGGTTGCCGACCCATTCTTGTCGGCAGGTCACTTTTTTACGACGGCTGCGTTTCTTCCATATAAAATGGGCGTCGAATTGCCTTGGGAATGCATTTATCCTCTCGGCTATTACAGGCCTGGCGATTGTGCGCCATGGACTGTTCCCGCTCCGGCAATGAGTCTTCGAGGTGCTGCCTTAGAGGCCGCTGCTCTGACTGGTGCCTACTTCATCCTTCCGTTCCCAGGCCCTGGGTTCTAGCGGTGGGAGTATTTAGGTTTTTTTTACAGTTGCAAGGTATGCGTAGCGGCGGTGAACTGATTTGAATTCAACTGAACAGCCTTTTTGTCCAGACATTGCAGCAATCGCTTTGTGAAGTTCGGGACGATAGTGGACATGGAAACATGCAAGCCACTTCTTGAGCGCCCGTGCGAAGAGGGTAGGCAGGTCAGCCTGGTCCCAGAAATCAACAATGAGGAGTTCGCCACCCGGTTTGAGGTTCGCAAAAGCGGCCTCAAGAGCACCTGGCCAGGTTGGTACCATAGACAGGCAGTATGAGAAGAAAATTGTGTCGAATGGCTCATCACGACCGAACATCTTCACTCCATCAAGTTCTTCTGCCAGACCTTGTCGCAGCATGATCGGTGGATTGTCACTGTGAGGGAGGCCGGCAGAAGAAATGCTTTTCGAAGCAGTCTCAAGCATTTCGTGGGATGCGTCGAGTCCGTAGAGTGCACCCGTTGTTGTTCGTTTTCCGAGTTTAATCAAGTTACGAGCTGTTCCGCAGCCTACCTCAAGAGTTGCTGTATGTGGTCCTGTTACGATCTCTTTAAGTAATTGGTCTCGTCCAAGAAGGTAATAGCGGCGAGTGAAGTCATAGATATGCCGTGTGAAACGATACATATTGTCCATCGCTATGGCCTGATCGTGCCCGGTGGACAATTTGTTGTTTGATGAAGAAACCGGCTGTTGGGGCGAGGAAACAGATTCTGAAGTATCGGTCATTGATTTTCCGTGGCAGCAACCTTGTTGTAGATGTGGAACATGCCGTATATCGCGGACCGGTCCTGTTCATGAAGCCGGCGGGACTCTTCCGCGTTGTAGTGAAAGTGAGCGGCAGTTTCTGGTGAGAACGCCTCGTCTACGGGAGATTTTATACCCGCAGTTCGGAAAATGACCCGGGTGTCCTCTGCTCCAACTTTCGCAATCATGCTCCACAGTTCATCGATGACATGTGGTGGCATCCAGTCTTGGCTATCGAGAAGAATGAATCCATTGAGTGATCCCGGTTCAGCAGTACCGAGGTAGTCACCAAGTGACGCAACATGGGTCTCGACTCGATCGACCATTTCGCGGATCGTGTCGTAGTTTTCTCGTTTGAGATACTCCGGCAATGCTTTCCTGTTTTCGTGGTCGTACCGGCGTCCGAAACATTGCCAGGTAAAGTAGTTGTCATCAAGAGGAAAACCGCACGCGAGGCGACGAATTCGCTCCTTGTACGTGTCAAAAAGCTTTTGCCCGCTACCGCCGGACTCCTCAAGCATTGCAGCATGCTGACTTGGCGGGATGCCAAGACTGTAAACAGCTACGGGTTGCCTCCCCATCCATCGTACAAGGCGATTGTTGAAAAGTGGTCCGAAGTATTCATCAAAAATTTGCTCCTGCTCAGCAAGAGAGCGAGCTTCCAGAAGTTTGGCTGGATCTCTTCCCATCCGACGCGCGAGCCCGTGTATAACGCGGAAGAACTGCCCAAGTTTCGCCTGGTTGTATAGGCCACGTTTAAAATAACTGATTCGTTTTGGACCAATTGTTTTTCCAGGCCAGTCGCTTGACTCCCAGAATGAACGAGTGGCAGGATCTATATTGTCACGTATGTACTTTCGATACACAGTGATGTTGTCTTTATGTTGACCGTAGCCGAAAAAATTATAAAAGGTTTCGTAATCAGGAAGGTGTTTCACCGCCGCGAGTTTCAGTCGCGTAAGACACATGTGATTGGAATTGAGATCGACAGCGACAATTTTCTTTGGCTTGTGCACAAGATAATTCAACACATTGCAACCACCACTTGAGATCGTCAATAGGCTTGAATGCGGACCAATATTCAGGGCCTCGGCGTCAACCCGCGGATCTTCCCATATCTGGTTGTAGACAAATCCACGAAACCAAAGAGTAAATAACCTCTCGAGAAGGCCTCTTTTGCTTGCAAGTCGATGGTGGTGAACGGCCTTTTTTAAATTGGCTTCCGTCTTGGGGCCATCAGTAACGGTCGTCATCAGCGGTTTTATTTCCTGCAAGAAAGGGCAACAAGGGTATGTCTTAGGCAGTAAATTGAAACCCTAAGACCGAAACCCTAAGTGTAACGGAGGAACATGGCACTCGTCGATGGATGGCCACAAAATGGCAAAACAGTGACGGAAAGCCTGCCTTGTGGGGCCAGTAGGAGTTCTCGGTTGCGTCAGCAGGTGGCCAAAATATGACAAAACGGCCGGTTGCTAACGAAGAGCGGTTGTTCCGCTGGCGGCAGAACTCTTTTGAATTGCTTGAGTTTCGCGGTTTCCTTCGGCCATGAGCCGACCATTCAGTTCTGTAAGCTCAGTTCGAAGTTCAAAGATCCGTGTTCTTGTGTCGCGAAGATTCTGTTGGAGGCGGCTGCTTCTCGATTCCAGTCTCTCAAGAGCGTCTTGTGCAAACTGCTTGTCTTCTTCCCATGCATCGCGATCGCTCTTTAAATCACTAGCTGTTTGTTTTTTTCGGTCACGTTCTCGTTCTGTGGCAGCTTTTGCCAAGCCAACTGAATCAATCATAGACCCGATTGTAGATAGCTCCTCAAGCAGGTCGCGTCTCATCCCCTCAAGTCCACCTGATGTAATAGAGCCGTTGCCAGTCTTTACTTCGGTGCCACGTAAGGCTGTGAGGGCATCAACGGAAAGCTCGCTGCTTGTTGGTAGATCTTCATAGACAGCGACGTGCGGATTTTTTGCCGCTCGCGATGTTAAGCCCCAGTCCTTCCAGGCCGCGAGATCGTATTGGTCAGGAGTAGTTAATGGTGATATAGAAAGGGAGAGAATGTTTTCTTCTCGGTTACTCACGGTTTGAATACTGAAAACACCAAGAAACCCTCGTTCGTCATCTGTCTGAAGATTAAAAATGGCAAGTTCGGCACCCTCATTGAGTGGTTGATCGGTATCTTTTGCCGACAGGGTAAGTTGAAGAGCTCCGTCTTCAACAACTCGGTAGAGGCCGGGCTTACTCGTATCCGGTTCAACTTTTGGTGGTTTGAATAAAGCAGTTTTCCAGTTTCTGTTTCGCCAGGTCTCGAGTCTGGTTTGTTCCCGTTGTTTGGTAATGATAGCCGTGTTGAGGCCCCCAAGTGTTCGAGCAATAGCATCGTTAATTTTTGCCTGATCAACTGCTTCAATATTAAGTTCTTGTGCTCTGGGGGGAATTTTGTCTAAGTCATCAACAACCACAACATCTACACTGCTCCGGATGGTTTTTGAAGGACTGAGCGTGCCACCGAGTTGCAGAATCTTATGACGAAGCTCAGTTATTTCATTCGGGTCATCGGTGCCGGCACGATCGGCAAGAAAAAACGTTTTGCCAGCAAATTCTCCGTAGAGCGTGGTGTTTATTTCCGCGGTGGTGTCTCGGATTGTCTCTCTCCAGGCACGCTCACGTTCGGCGACACGGCCGGCGAGATAGATAAACCCGGCTGTTGCAACGAGGACAAGCCCTGCAAAGATGAGTGTTGTCCGATTAATACCTTGCCGTCCGAGCACGAGCGCAGTTGCTCCGGCAAGTAGGAGAATGACAATCAGGCCAATAAATACATAATGCATAAGGGGACTCCGCCCTGGGGTAGTCGCAGTATAGCCAGTGCACTAGGTCTGAGATCGAGAGCAGTTTTTGGGGAAATTTGCTGTTTTTTGGCAACGGTCATGGGTTGCCGTGTCGCCCAAAGGCAACACGAGATTCAGTATTGGTGGGGCGTTCCACCTATTTCGGGACCTTCAGGCCTTTATTTTCAAGGCGAAACAAGCAGGTTCGCGGTTTTCCGGGCCCCTCGCGCGTGGGCTCGGCATAGCGAATGCAACAAGTCAGTGGTGTGGTCAGAAGACACGGGCGTTTGTTCGTTGGTTGTTCAGACCCCCACTCCCAGTCCATGAAGAGAGCTCTTATGTCCCCATCTACTGTCATCTCATCAAGCCAAAGGAGTACCCAGAGCGGAACGACCCGTCAGTCCAATCAGGCCATCGATGATCCGATACGCCTGTATCTTCTCCAAATGGGTGGAATCCCTCTCCTCGACCGCGATGGCGAAGTGGAGAGCGCACGTCAGATCGAGCTGTGGCGTCGTCGGTATCGTCATGAGTTGCTTGGGAACGACTTGGTGCTCAGAGCAGCAGTGAAGCTTCTTGAACGGGTGGAGGCTGGGACCGTTCGTCTTGATCGCACCCTTGAAGTCTCTGTGACAAACACAGATGAGAAGCGACGCCTGTTAAAACGTCTCAGTCCAAATCTTGAAACCCTCCGCAGGATTATTTCTGAAAACCAGAAGCTTTTTCGTCAGGCGACGTCGACGACGCATCCCTTGTCCGTCCGCCGAAAAGTCTGGCGACAACTGGTGCGACAACGTGGAAAAGCGGTTCGTCTGGTTGAAGAAATGCGTTTACGGATTCAAAGACTTGATCCAATGCTCAAACAACTCCGTGATCTCGCAAGTCAAGCTGGCGAAATGAGACCTCAGGAACGCCGCCGCCTCTTCGTTGGCTTGGGCGAGTCACGGCGAACACTCCGCCGACGTCTCAGACGACTGAAAACCTATGAAGAACAGTATGATGCTGCAAAACGGCAGCTTGCTGCTGGCAACTTGCGTCTTGTCATCTCAATTGCCAAGAGATACAGGAACCGTGGGCTGGCATTCCTTGATCTTATTCAGGAAGGAAATGCAGGGTTGATGAGAGCTGTTGATAAATTTGAACATGCCCGTGGGTTCAAGTTCTCAACATATGCGACTTGGTGGATTCGTCAGGCTATTACCAGAGCTATCGCTGATCAGAGTCGTACTATTCGAATGCCCGTACACATGGTTGATGCGATGGGGAAATTACGAAACCTGTCGCGTGAATTTCTACAGGAAAATGGCCGAGAGCCAAGCGTTGAAGAACTGGCCGAATGCTCTGGAATGCCACTGGATGACGTGTGTTGCATCGAACGTATGGCACACCGGCTGGTTTCACTCGATCAGCCATTAGGTGAGAGTGAGGAAAACGCCGCTGGTGATTTTGTTCGTGATAGTCACGAAGATGATCCGCTGCGGGGCATGAATCAACATGCGTTAAAAGCATCGTTGGGGAAGGTCCTCGACGCCCTCTCCTATCGAGAGAGAGAAATTCTCAGGCTTCGGTTTGGTCTGGCGGATGGGTGCTGTTATACGCTTGAAGAGGTCGGCACAATTTTTGGTGTCACACGCGAACGCGTTCGGCAGATTGAGGCCAAGGCCGTGGAAAAGCTACGGCAACCTGGCTTCCATGCCGATCTTGCAGGGTTTGTTGATGATGGACTCGTCGAGAAGGTTGGTACGCTTGGTCCACATCGAGGCCGTGGCACAATTGATACACGTTCTAGAACAACTCGGCCGCCGGCAAACGCTATGCCGACTTTGCCTCATCAAGTGCCTGTTGCAGCTTCTCCTTCGACTGGACACCCATGAACTGGTTAACCAGCTGTCCGCCCTTGAAAATCATTATCGCAGGAATGCTTGACACGTTGTAGTTCATCGCAAGGCTGCCGTTGTCATCCACATTGACTTTGCCAACTCGAAAAGTGCCTGCGTTTTCTGAGGCAAGTTCTTCGATCACTGGGGTAATCATTCGGCATGGCCCGCACCAAGGGGCCCAAAAGTCAACCAATACCGGCACATCTGAATCAAGAACATCCTGCTGAAAATTGGCGTCGGTGAACTCCATCGCATTTCCCATTGTTTTCTCCTGTTGGGGAAGAGAGAGTGGTTGCTTGTGGTGCAGGCGAAGCAGCAAGTGCTACGCTCTCCATTTCCACATATGTCATCATCAATTTTCATAGTATAGCAGGAATGTGCAAAATGTTCCCTGAGTACGTTGAGGTAAATTTCGCATTCCGTACTGGCTGCATTTGAGCCGGATTCAAACCAGAAAGATACAAGCGGCGATGACGAACAAGCAGACTGGTAATGGGCCCTGTGGTTGGGTTGTGAATCGCGGGGCTGATGGTGATTTGCAATCGGGAGTTTCCCTTCTGCCTGGCGGTCATCCTGAGGAGTTTGTATGCATCGATGTCGAGGCCGCTGGGTTTAATTATAAAGATGCTTTGGCGTGTGACGCGCATCCGGGTGTTGCGCGGACGTTGCCTCTTGTGCCAGGCATAGATGTAGCAGGCACACTGCGGTCGGCCTTTGAAGGATATGCTGCTGGAACCCCCGTTGTGGCAACGGGTAACGGGCTTGGTGAATCGGTACAGGGTGGGTTTGCGACTGAAGTATGGGCCCCTCCAGCAGCAATCATCCAAAGACCGGAAAGTCTTTCTGCCACCGCGGCAATGGCCATGGGAACGGCAGGGCTTACCGCAATACTGGCGGTTGAACGGCTGCGGGCAGTCATTGATTGGGAGTATCAGTCACGCATTCAACAGGATGACCCATTGCCGTGGCTTGTCACTGGCGCAAGTGGTGGCGTGGGCATGCTGGCGGTGGCGGCGACTGCATTGGCAGGGTTTCAAGTCATAGCCTGCACCCGCAAAGAAACCCTGACGGATGTGTTGATGTCGCTCGGTGCGTCTGCTGTGCAGTCACCGCAAGAGGCCCTTCCTACTGATAAAAAACCATTATCGAGTGCTCGCTATCTTGCCGCAATCGACACAGTTGGAGGCGATTTGCTCGCTGATATTCTTCGAGTGGTTGCGCCGGGTGGAGCTGTTGGCAGTATCGGTAACGCTGGTGGAGTTGGTCTTCCAACGACTGTATACCCATTTATTCTCAGAGGAATAACACTCGCAGGCATTGATGCAGCCGGTCTTCCGTCTCGTGCAAAACGACGAGAACTCTGGTCAAAACTAGCCGTGCTCTGGCCACTTGTAAGTGCTTCTTTTCCGGTGCGGCAGATTGGCCTGCAAGAAGTGGGTGATTGGGCGCGCAACATGCGATCTGGCCACATTAAGGGGCGGGCTGTTGTGCTTCCAGGAAAGAAGGTAGCAGGCCAAAATGCACGAAATTAGTCTTGAACGGGCGTGGGAACGACACGTTGTGCCAGATGAATGCATCGCCTGGGTGCGTTGGTTTCAAAAACCGTCAAATATCGACTCCGACGAACAGGTGTATCTTGTTGCAGACCCATGCCGTCTTCGTAACATGTGGCTCAATGGCAATTCTCTTGTTGAACCTGACTACGAGGCTGGACACGTATGTATCTCCGAACAGCTGTGTCAGCGGAATACCCTGGTTTTCTGTCAGTCGGACCGTCCTGTGTGTAGCACCATGAAATGGTTTGTGGAGATCACATCTGGCCGGCTCACATCTGACCGAGTTCTCCTGCCACTAGATTTTGGGAAAGTCGGCTTAAAAATTGGATAAGAGTTGGTACATTCATTTTTCCAGCGAAGCTGTATGAACAGCCAAAAAAGGCTGGATGGTTCGATGTGGGCAATTCGCTCAGTACATAATGGAGAGAAGAGGGAAGCATGTCGGTCATTCGAGTTGGATCTACGACTGATTACGCCGTGGGCTGGGAAAATATTTTTGGTAGCGAACGGAAGGCCGCGAAGAAATTTTCAATAAATAAAAAGCGTTCTGTGAAGAAAGCTGCAGTAAAGAAGACTGCACCGAAGAAAAAGCAAGCGACAAAGAAGAAAGTAGCGAAGAAAAAAGCATCCGCCAAGAAGAAAACAGGGGCAGTAAAAACCAAGACTGGCGTGAAAAAGGCAAAGGCAAGCAAGAAGAAACCAGTCGCCAAGAAAGCAAAAAAGAAGAAGTCCGGTCGTGGCCGCCGGTAAGTTCGGTGGCTCAGCAGGATGCACAAACTACGAAAACATGCCCAGCCGGCTACGTAATGGAACGTGCCAGTGCGGCCGAACGATCTGCCGCGGCAGCCACTGCGTCAGCAAGAGCACCCCGGACGCCTTTTCTTTCGAGGACTGAAAGACCAGCTACTGTTGTTCCGCCCGGACTGCTCACCCGGTCTTTCACGACCGCTGGATGATCACCAGTATCTGCGATTAGGGTGGCTGTCCCGGCAAATGTTTGGACGGCGAGATCCAAGGCGAGTTGTCGAGGGAGGCCTGCCTGTACGCCACCGTCGGCGAGGGCATCAATCAGGAGCGCAACGTAACCAGGGCCAGATCCCGATACAGCCGTGACAGCATCGAGGAGCGATTCGGGAACATTATGAACAACCCCAACGGTTGAAAAGAGTCGTTGAATCGTTTCAGAGTCTTTCGGGTCGAGTTCCGGTGGAGTTGAAATAGCCGAGACCCCTTGGCCGATCAGGCATGGTGTGTTGGGCATGACTCGGACAACATGAGTTGTTTTCAGTTTGGCAGAAAGCCAGGTTGTTGGCAGTCCCGCAATAATCGAAATGACAATCGTACCGTCCTGAAGAGCCGGCTGTATTTCGTGGCACACACTCGCGGCGTGTTGGGGTTTCACTGCGAGAATGACGTATCGAGCGGCACGAGTCGCTTCAGAAGGGGTTTTTGTCAGTCGCACGCCAGGAATTGAGTTCTGAAGATTTTTCTGTGCAGCGAGACTCGGGTCGTAAGCGATGACTGCAGTTGGATCGCATTCTCCGGAATTGCAGAACCCGTGGGCGAGAGCCTGCCCCATCTGCCCTGCTCCAATGAGGGCAATTGAATCTTCAAAGGGTGTCATGGCGATAAATCCTCACGGTTCGGTCAATGATTTGTAGTTGTACGTAGAGCTTCTTCAATACTGTCAGTCCTGATTGTACTTACATACAGCTGACTTGTTGGCTTCTTGCCGGCCTCAGCTTCACGACTCGCGGTCCACATGAGAAGTTTGCCATCTGGTGAAAAGACAGGGAGAACATCGGCGCCCGGGTGGTCGGTTATCCGTAAAGGGCTGCCGCATTCTATCGAAAGTTGGTCGGCTTCGTACTGCACGAGCCAGAGATCATAGTTGGGACGCACCGTCGGATCAGAATGATCCGCACCCGTCCAGATCAGCCAGGGCTTTGTGGGGTGCCAGTACGGTGCCCAATGAACACTCCGGCCTTTGGTGATTGAGACATCGCTGGTGCCATCAGCTTTCATAATATGAATTTGCAGAAGGTCTTTCTCTTGGCGGTCTGTTCGATATGCAATCCATTGGCCATCTGGAGAGAAAAATGGTCCTCCGTCATAACCGGGGTGGTTTGTCAATTGTTTGACATGACTTCCATCCGCATGTGCAACATAGATGTCAGGGTCACCGTCTCGATCACTCACGAAAAGCAGCTGCGTTCCGTCTGGGGAGAATGAGCATTCGGCGTCATAGCCTGGTGTGTCGGTGAGCTGCTTAAGGGGGCCCGGTTTATCCAAGTCCGCGACAAATAGATCCATGTGTGGGTCGAAGTCCCACTGGTATCGCCGGCGTCTACCTGCGAGTGCATCCGCCTTGGCCTGAGCCTGTGCATTCTCCTCGGTTTGCTCGACGTTGGGGTCAAGGTGACTTGAAGCAAAGAGCAGTTGTCTTCCGTTCGGAGAAAACCATGCACATGTTGTCCTACCTTTTCCGGTACTCACTCGAAAAGGTTCTAGGATTCTGGGATTGGATGACGCAAACGGCTGGATAAAAATCTGGTAAAACGGTTTGTCCGTTGGGACGCCTTGGTAGCAGATGCGGCTCATGTCCTGTGCAAAATAACCCTCACCAGCCTTTGACAGGCCGGCGGTAATTCGAACAGGTTGTGACAGAAATGTATTCTCATAATCTGAAGCAAGGGCCGGAAACGCGCTAAGTAACAGGATCGCAGGCAATTGGATCAGCGATTGCGATCGCATGCAGAACAGATTCTGGAGAGGCCTCACGGTATCGGCTCCAATACAATGGTGGTTGGGATAGAGTTCTGGTTGAAAGATTCAACCAGAGTAGTTCACAGTATAGAAACACGTAGCACACTCGGCACTGAAGAAGTTTCTAGGATACGCATGAAAATTTATACGAAAACGGGAGATGCAGGGCAGACGGGTCTGTTCGGCGGTCCACGGGTGACCAAAGATCACGCACGCATCGAGGCTTTTGGGACAGTTGATGAACTCAACAGTCATCTTGGAATGGCCAGGGCACAGCCCTCAGCTGACCTGTTTGATGAATTGTTGAGGATAATCCAGTGTGATCTATTCGAGCTCGGTGCGGAGTTGGCTACACCAGGGGACCATGATGAACGAATCAAAGTGTCTCAGGTGCAGGCTCTTGAGAATGCGATTGATCAATATGAAGAGGATCTTGAGCCACTCGCTAATTTTATTTTACCGACAGGAAGTCCTCTTGCTGCCTCTTTGCACGTTGCCCGGACAGTGTGTCGTCGCGCGGAGCGACGGGTTGTTACGTTGGCGGGTCGTTTGGAGACAACGGTACCAGCCAATGCAATTGAATATTTGAACCGTTTGGGCGATCTTTTGTTTGTATTAGCCCGAACGGTAAACAAACAGGCACACGTTGTGGATGATCCCTGGCACCCGTCATGACCAAATCAGTTGCAAGTAATGAGTCAGGGAGAATACTTCGGCAGTCCGTCGAAGATGCGACATCTTTGCTCAAGGAGGTTGCCGAAGACATTAGAGTGCAGCACGCAGCTGGTGAAGACGGCTTGTCGCTCTGTCGGTTGCGAACCAAAGCAGTAGATCGGTCTGTACGAGAGATATGGGACGCAATTCTGGAGGAATTGCCTGAGAGTGATCGGCTGGAAGTAGGTAAGCGTGTGACGGTTGTTGCCCATGGTGGGTACGCACGTGGTGAGATGACACCTGGGTCTGATGTGGACCTCATGTTGTTGCACGATAAAAACGCGATGCCTGAAGGGCCAGTGAGATCTCCAAGCACGGGGTCACCGGAGACGGTGGGTTCGAGCGATGCATTTGCAGGCGTTGCGAGTCAGCTTTTACGGGATCTTTTTGATGCAGGTCTTGAGGTTGGGCAGAGCGTTCGAACAGTCGCCGAGGCTACGCAGTTGGCGGCTGAAGATGCGACAATTTTCAGCTCCTTGCTGGAGCTTCGTGTGCTAGCGGGTGATGCGGCACGATGCCATAAGCTCGTAGCACGTTTGCGAGCAATGGCTCAGCGTTCCCGCCGGAAAATGGCCCGCATGCTTGTGGCCGCGAGAAGAGAGGAAGCGAAGAAATATGGCGAAACGGTGTATCTTCTTCAACCTAATGTCAAGCGTTCAGTTGGTGGCATTCGGGATATTCAACTGGCAAGATGGCTTTCGTTTCTCGAGTCTGATCGGCTGCTTCCTCTTGGACCTCTACCATTACCGGACGGCGAAAGTGTTATCTCTGTTGATGGTCGACGAGTGATCAAACGGACTCGAGGTCTCTCAGATGCAGACGTCGACGTGCTTGGCCAGTGCCTTGTTTTTTTACGAGACCTCCGAGTGGAGCTTCATATTCAGGCTGGCCGAGGGAGTGATGAGCTGACCCGGGAAGAACAGGTCCGCATTGCTGACAAACGAGGGTTTTATGCGGATGCAGGCATGCTGGGTGTCGAACACTTCATGCAAGTCTATTTTGGCTATACCCGCGAGGTTGCCCAAGTCACGCGGGGGTTGATACAGCAGGCAGAGGGTGGCCGCCGACTACGAAGTTGGATGACAGGGTTATTTGGAAATCGAGTTGATGGTTGTTTTGTCGTTGGTCAGATGGCTGTCGCTATCGTGCCGAATGCTTTGGATGCAGTAACCTCTGACATGGAGCGAATTGTCCGGTTGGTTGAACTGTCAATGCTTTACGAGGTACCCATCGAACCAACGAACTGGACCGCCTTGCGTCAGGCTGTGGCACGATTTTCTCCGCCAGTTACTGAGGAGGCCCGTCAACGGTTTATCAGTCTTTTCTCGGTCGTTGCCCCGCTCGGTCCGGCACTTCGCAGGCTTCATGAATTGCGACTTCTTGAACAGTTGCTGCCAGCTTTTGCACACGCACGAGGTCTGTTGCAGTTTAACAATTTCCATAAATACACAGTCGATGAGCATTGTCTCCTGGCTGTCGAAAAGGCAAGTGAACTCGATACTGAAGCAGGCTGGCTCGGTGATGTGTGGCGGCATGTAGGGAGAAGGCGGCGGATTCTGTTGCTCGCACTGTTAATTCATGATCTTGGTAAAGGATACGAGGGGGATCACAGTGAAGTAGGTGCACAGATCGCGCGAGATGTCGCCCCCCAGTTCGGTCTCGACGACGGTGAGTCGGAGGTGCTTGAGTTTCTTGTATTGAGGCACCTTCTGATGGCAGAACTCGCGTTCAGACGAAATGTCGATGATGATTCACTCATTCTCACATTTGCCCGGGAGGTTGGTTCACCTGAAATCCTGAGACTCCTCACGGTTTTGACAATGGCAGATATTGCAGCTGTTGGACCTGGTGTCTGGAACCAATGGAAGGCAGAACTCCTTAGCGATCTTTATAATCGGACGCTACAATTTCTCGATCCTGATGCAAATGACCGGGGCGTTGATCTCAAACGGATGGAGATCAGTTCTCTCCTCGCGGATGCCGATGATAGCGACCCGCTGGTGAGGCTTGTTGCAGGCCTTCCTCGAGGTTTTCTGCGGTCGTATGAGCCGAAGCGTGTTGTCGAAGAACTCACCGAGTTGACCAACCTGCCACGTGGCGGGCAATTCATCGCCGTCCAGTGGCAAACCGATACATCGACAATTTCAGTCACAGTCGGATTGAGAGACTCTTCGATATCAGGTGTGTTCCACAGAATAGCTGCAGGGTTGGCTAGCCAGCGGCTTGAAATACTATCGGCAGACATTCATACGCTCGACGATGAATACCTTATTGATCATTTTTGTGTTATCGACAGAGACTTTGTGGGTCCGGCTCCGGAGGGGCGGTTGTCAGAAATTTCGAAAGCTGTTGAGTCGTGCCTAGAGAATGAAGTGCCATCAATCAGACGAAGGTGGAACCCCCTTGCTTCAGAAATACAGGCTGCAGCAGTGTTGCCACCACGGGTTCAGGTTGACAACGACTCCTCTGTCGATGGGACAATTATCGAAGTTTTTGCGGAGGATTCTGACGGACTTCTTCTTGCCCTATCGAGGACGCTTTACGAACATCAGTTTTCCGTGCGATCAGCAAAAATCAGTACCTATCTCGATCAGATTGTTGATGCATTTCACGTTGTCGATTTTGATGGTGCAAAAGTCGAAGACTCAGAACGTCTTGCGACAATCCGACGTGCGCTGAAAGAAGTTGCGGGGTCAGGAGTGGACTCGCATGCGTCTCCGTAATGGTTGACGAGGATGGCCTTCATGGACTACCCGACCCCTGCAGCACGTAGCCCGCAGAGAGATGCCTCATATCCCAGAGTCTTTTGGTCTGCGGGTTAGCCTTTTTGACTGGTGTATCGATTCAGTATCTTTCGACCCCACGATGGGAACCATTCAATAAGACCGGCGAGAAGCATCGCCTTCTTTGGTCGCACGAGTTCCTGATGATGTTGTTGGCATGAAAACAAAACCTCGTGGGCAAGTTTTTCAGCATCAAGAAGCCGTACCGAGGCACCGCCACCAGGTTGCCCCACGCTGTCGGGCAAGTCGTGACGGGCCACCTGATCATCGTAACGATGGATGGATGGTAGCGTTGCTTCATGTGCAGGATTGCGTTGGATTGGACCGGGAGAAACAAGAAGGACGTGGCCGCCACGGGGCTCTGTTTCGAGGCGAACGGCTTCAACAAAGGAAGCGAGCGCCGATTTCCCAATTGCATAGTTGCCCATCGCGGGCGTGACAAATTTTCCGGCGAGGCTCCCAATGAAAACCAGATGGCCGTGGGCCCGGCAGACAGAATCCGCTACAGCTTGGGTGATCTCGACTGCTGTCATGAGGTTTGCATCAAGCGAAGAGCGAATTTCGTGAGGTGCAAGTTTGAGGATGACGGACCGGCTTGATTGGCCAACACAGAAAAAGAATGAGTCACAGCCCCCAAGTTTTTCAAGACACTGTGCAACAGCACGGTCTCCCTCTCCATCGTGACTAAGATCAGCAGTGATGCCCTGCACCTGATTCTTTGAGTAGCCGGCAGCGTGCGCTTCGGCTTCGCATTGGACCAGGGCCTCCCTGACTCCTTCAGCCGAGCGACCAAGAACCATGACCGAGGCGCCGGAGCGACTCAGGATTTTCGCTAAAACGAGCCCAAACCCGTGGGTGCCGCCAGCAATGAGTACACGGTGTTGTTCCCATGAGTTTGACACGGAGTTTCTCTTGGTTGGATGGGCCTGCCTCAGTTTGTCTATTCGTACACTGTTCATTTGAATAGTCTCGACCGAGTTTGTCCATCGTAATGGTATTTTTATGTGAAAGTGAAAAACCTTGAGGCAACTCAAAAACAGGTCTCTTAGGGTAAACTACATTTTTGTTGGACAGCTTGACCCTTTCCCTCTATCCATTGCAAAGGTGCTTTGTGAAAGATATTCCCGGTTCTTCAGCCTTCCACGAGTCCGGGCCGTCTCCCCGCGGTGCCCCCGTGCGAACAAAGATCGTTGCAACCCTAGGGCCCGCAAGTAGTGGTAAGGCGGGTATTCAGTCGCTTATCGAAGGCGGCGTTGATGTTTTCCGATTAAATATGGCGCATGGTTCTATTCATGAGCATACAGAGACCCTCAACACGATACGGCACGTCTCCGATGAAGTCGGGCGGCCTGTTGGTGTTCTTGTTGACCTGGCAGGTCCAAAAATACGGCTTGGTGAGATTGCTAGTGGCAGTGTTGAGTGCGTTGAGGGAAGCGATGTTTTTTTTATACGAGGTCCAGCGACTGACCGGCCTCACCATTTTGTGACAACCTATCCGACCCTTGTTGATGAGTTGGCAGTAGGAGACTCGATCATGCTGGCCGATGGCACAATTAGTCTGGTTGTGTCAGAGAAGACAAGCGACCAGGCACGCTGTCGGGTTGTACAAGGTGGAGTTGTCCGGAGCCGTCAGGGCGTTAATTTACCGGGGGTCGATCTGTCGGTTGCCGCGATGAGTGCAGATGACTGGAAGCATGCAGAATGGGCGTCTTCTGTCGGTGCTGACTTTGTGAGCCTCTCCTTCGTGAGATCTTCTGTTGAGGTCAACCTTCTCAAGGAATTACTACGTACCCGGCAATCATCAGCTCGCGTTGTTGCCAAGATTGAAAAGCGGGAGGCCCTTGAGAACCTTGAGTCCATTATTGATGGAGCAGATGTGGTGATGGTGGCTCGTGGTGATCTTGGGGTCGAAATTGATGTCGCAAGTATGCCGATGGTACAGAAGCGGATTATCCGAGTCTGTCAGCAATATCAAAAGCCGGTAATCGTAGCGACACAGATGTTGGATAGTATGCAGCATTCGCGGCGTCCAACCCGCGCTGAAACAACAGATGTAGCCAACGCCATTCTTGATGGTGCCGATGCGTGCATGCTCTCTGGAGAGACGGCCATTGGTGACCATCCCCGACGGGTCGTAGAAATGATGCGGCGTATCGCACAATCAACCGAACGACAATACCTGCAGTCTCGACGGCAATACCTCGAAGAGTTGCTAGGCAAAAGTAGGCTTGGTGCTGTTGGAAATGACTTCTTGCCTCGGCCTCAGCGACTCGTGCATGGACTTCACCCAATCACTCAGGCAGTTGTTGAAGGGGCAAGCCGCATCGCGGCAGAGCTTGATGCCCGACTTTTTGTCGTCGCCAGTAAGAGTGGGGTGACAGCTATCGCGCGATCGAAGCACCGAGGCGCCGTTCCTACAATCGGACTGACTGATGATCTAGCCACTCTCAGGCAGATGACGTTGTACTGGGGCGTGACGCCAGTCGCAGTTCCGGAGGGGGCTGACGTGAATCAGCTGCTGAGTCATGTCTGTGACTGGGGGTTGCAAGATGGACGGCTTGAGCGAGGAGACCGAATCGTGCTCGTTGCCGGAATAGGGTTTGGAGCGGGCGGCCACAATATGGCCATGGTGCACGAAGTATGAATGGTGACATACTCCAAACGAGCGGAAACATGTTGTCCTATTCAATTTTTTGCTGAGTTACGTCCAATTGTCAGCAGGCTTGATGGGTCTGCATTGCCTCGGCCGGATTTTTTGTCACATTTGAGTATCGAAGCTCCACAGGCTATTCACTTTTTTAGGAACATGACGAATGAAGAAATGCGTCCTCGCGTACTCGGGTGGGCTCGACACCTCTGTAATTCTTGGCTGGTTGATTGAGCAAGGGTACGAAGTAATTTGTGTCTATGTCGATCTGGGACAGCCCTGTGAAGATAGAGAGGCGACGCTCGAAAAGGCTCGCAACTGTGGCGCTAAAAAAGCGATTCTCGTGGATGTTCGAGAGGAGCTCTGCCGTGATTACGCGTTTCCGGCAATGCAGTGGCAGGCTCGATATGAGGGGACATACCTCCTTGGAACATCCATCGCCCGGCCTCTTATCAGTAAGGTTTGTGTTGATCTTGCACATGCTGAGGGTGCAACTGTTTTTGCGCACGGTTCGACAGGAAAGGGCAATGACCAGTGTCGCTTTCAGCTTGCTGCTGAGGCCATTGACCCGTCAATTGAAGTACTTGCACCGTGGCGAATAGAAGCATTTCGTGAACGCTTTCCTGGTCGCAAAGAACTCATTGAATTCTGTGAAGAAAAATCGATTCCCGTGAAGGCTTCCAAAGCGAAACCATATAGCTCGGATGAAAATTGCCTGCATACCAGTTATGAGGCAGGTCTTTTGGAAGAACTTGATACAGATGGCTACGAACTTGTTGATTTTGGTATGTCTGTGTCGCCACAACAAGCAGCAGATGCTGTCGAGACGGTCCGAATTGAATTTGAGTCTGGCGTTCCTGTGAGGCTCAACGGCGAGCCGCTTCCTTCTCACGAAATGGTGCTAAAACTCAATGAGATTGGTGGTCGAAATGGAATTGGCCGCATTGATATTCTTGAAAACCGTCTCGTAGGAATGAAAAGCCGAGGAGTGTATGAGGCACCCGGGATGACTCTTTTGTATGAATCACACCGGTTTATTGAGCAGTTGACACTTGATCGTGATCTGGTTCATCTCCGAGATCGATTGTCACCAGAGTTTGCCGAGTCGGTGTACTACGGGTTTTGGTATTGCGCAAAGATGGATGCTCTTCTGGCATTTATTCGTGAGGCACAACAGCCGGTTACAGGCAGTGTCGAACTCAACCTGTACAAGGGAAACATACTTGTAAAAAGTAGAGAAAGCTCTGAGAGTCTCTATGACGCAGCGATTGCTTCAATGGAAGGTGGCGGGTCATATGATCAGACTGATGCAGAGGGCTTTCTTCGGATTCTTGGGCTTCCGCTGAGGGTTCAGGGTGGAGTTCGCCCCAGGGAATAAGTTGCGTTGTGGCATATCAGGATTCGAGAGCTTTCTGAGAGTCAGGGTGGGATGTTTTCTACCGTCATAAAGATTTGGCTTCGGCACGATTGTCTGCGGCCCGCATCGTGGGTTTCACTGTGTTTGGCGGGCTGTGCCGCTTTTGCAACGCCGAGCGAGACAGGGCTTCCCCTAGTCGGTTGGGGCATACTTACGGCAGCCGTTGCTATTGGTATTGGAGAGGTTCCGGCATCTCTTCCGCTGTGGTCCTTTCAGGTCCGTGCTAGGCGTTGGGCCTACGGTGGTTTTACGCGTTCATCTTCGGGCTTACCGCACGGGATATATTGGCAGCTCGTGAGGCTCGTTTGGCCAAGCACAGGGTATGTTGCGGGACTTGTCATCACGTCAATTCTTTGGTCGAGTAATCCAGCGGAACAGCTGCCCTGGTTGATCGGAGGAGGAGGGACTGTCGTTGTTCTCACCGCAGGAACACTGAGTGCTTTTTTGGTTTCAGGTTTTCTGATTGCTGATGCATACTCCGGCACGTTGTTAACCGGATGGACTGCCATCACTTTGGTTAGGTTGAGTTTTTTGTTCCTGCCACCATGGTTTGTTTGGACGACTCCGTTCGTTCTCATGGTTGAATGGATATGCGTAGGCCTCGGTTTCCTTTTGACTACAGACTTTTTCTCAGTTGACTACTCGGAGTCATTCGGGAGCATTCTGCTCCGCGACGATGCCGCGGCTCCGACGCACAAAGAGGATGTCTTTTCATCGATAGGGTTCCTCGGAATTCTGCCGGTCCGGTCAAAGTGGCGCCGAAGCGTGCGAATAATTTCTATAGCGATACTGCTTGTAGCTATGGTTGGGTGGTTACTTCTGACAACGTCAGCGATTCCGAGGTATGAGATCCTTGCGAGTATTGTGTTCGGTGCGATAGCAATTCCGGCAGCCTCGTTGTTAGATGGGTACCGGGTGGTCTCCAACTGGGACTATCTGGTGCCACGCAAGAAAAGGGTTCGGTGGTTGGAGATAGCCACCACACCCAATCGGATATCCCAGGCGGGAATCGTTCTTGTCAGTTACGGGGCGATCATACTTTGGCCACCACTTGTGGTGTCTCTGGCTACCGTTGGGAATCCGGGGGTGGCCAGTGCCCTTCAGGCGGCGGGTTTTCTTGCTGTCAATGGAGTCACGACAATGATGGCATGTCTTGTTTTGCAACGAGCAATGGCCCGAAGTGAGACTGTGTTTGCCTTCAGCCTGTCAGTCTGGGTGGTGGGTGTCTGGATCCTGGTGCCGGCGTGTCCGAGTTTGCCGTGATCCAAGGCCGCGAAAGAGGGCCATGAAATTGAAAAAGAAGCCGTTGAAAACCCGCATATTGTCAGGTTTACCCCGGAAAGTTGATGTTGAGAAAAATGGGAAAGCCTGACACACTCCGGGTTCTGTATCGGAAGGTGTTCGTACGTAAGGTCTGGCGACTTGTTCAGCTCGACTTACTAGGGATTGGTTTTCGGACTTACGTCTGGTCGCTGCAAGGGTGTCGGAATCAAAAGGAGTTGATCTGTGGACCGTATATCAAACGATCGAAGACAGGGTTGGTGCCTCACAATGCCCCCTCGGTGCCTTTTAAGGGGATTTGTCGGGTCGCTGTGTGCGATTCATGCAGTTGTGTGCTGCGTTGGGTCGGTGTGGGCTGATGATCCTGCATTCCCAGCGAGTGAGAGCGTTTTTCCAGATACAACCGTTGCGTGGATCAGCATTGCTGATCCGGAAGAATTTTCGGCGAGTTTTGATCGCACTCAGTACGGTAAACTTCTGCGTGATCCTAGCATGGAGGCTTTTGTTACAAGTTTTCGCGAGCAGCTCTCGAAGGCTGGGAAGCAAAGGCTTGGAAAACTCGGTCTCACGCTTGAAGATCTTGGAGAGATTCCGGGGGGTGAGATTGCCGTGGCGGCGATTGTTCCTGAGGCCGGTCGTCTTGCAACGGTACTGCTTGTTGATACCTCTGGTCACGAAGAAGAGACCGAAGCCCTTCTGGATGTGATCGAAGAACGTTTACTGGAACAAAAAGCTGAGCGGTTGGCTGACTTTGAGGAGACGATACGGGTCTATCGACTTCCCCAAGACGATCCGAGTGCAGATGACGTCGATGCCGCTGAACCAGAAGAACAGTTGGTAGCGGTTGTACATGAAGGCAGAGCCCTCGTCGTTGGTGATGACCCGGTTCAAGTCAGTCATGTCCTTGCCGTTTTAGAAAACGGCCGCCAGGATTGTCTCGCTTCAACAGAGCAATTTGCCAAGGTAAGTGAAGGATCATTAAAGGATTTGCCCACTTCCCTATCGAAGTTGCGGTGGTATATCGATCCATTTCGATTCGCGGCAGCGTATAAGTTAGCGCATCCGCCAAAGAAGCGGCAGAAGGGTCCGGACTATGTTGAGATACTCGGTCGACAAGGATTTGACGCAGTCAAAGCCTTTGGAGGAGCTATTCTGTTTGATGACGGATCACACCAAATGCGTCACCAGACAATCATTTATGCACCGCCACTTCCCGGGCGAGATGCTTCATCAGTCGAGCGATACGATCTCGCGGCCCGCATGCTTCGCTTTCCCGAGAGTTCTGAAATTCAGCCCTTCGGCTGGGTGCCCGCAGGGGTGTCGAGTTGGTCGTCGCTCCAATGGGATATCGAGACAGCCTTCCAGTCCGCTGAATCTCTAGTGGATGATGTCGTTGGTGAAAAAGGTGTCTTCGATGACGTTATTGCTTCACTCAAAGAAGATCCCGACGGGCCACAGATCGATGTTGAGGCAGATCTGATCGCATGTTTGGGTAAGAAGGTGTCTCTCATTGGTGATTATGAGGAGCCGATTGATATCGATAGCGACCGACTGGTGATTGCCATCGAAGCGATTGATCCAGAAAAAGTCGCCGCGACGGTTGGCAAAAGCATGTCGACTGATCCCGATATGCGGCGGATTGAGGAGAACGGTGTCGTTATCTGGGAATTAATCGATCGTTCAATGGAAATTCCAACGCTGGAGATAGAAACTCCCGGTGGGATTATCGCGCATGCAGACCAGGAAGAAGAGGATAGCCCAAGTGCTCGCCGTCGAAAATTGCGGGAAAAGGAAGAAAAGCTCCTTCCGCATTCGGCAGTGACCGTTGCGCATGGTCACCTTTTAATAGCCTCACACCGGGATATTCTTGAACGGGTTTTAGCAACGAGTGACAGTGATTCTCTTGCGACTACGGGTGATTACAAACGGATGGATACAGTGCTGAAGAAACTCTATCCGTCACCCGTCATCTTGTGGGGTTTCGGCCGTTCAGATGAATCAATACGTCCGGCGTTCGAAATGCTGAAGCGAGGTGCGATGCCGAAGTCAAAAAGTGTGACTGGTCAACTTCTCAACAGTCTTTTAGGAGACGGAGAGCCAGGGAGTGTTCGTGATCAAAAAATTGATGGGAGCACATTGCCAGATTTTGAGCTTATCAAGAAATTTTTTGGTACCAGTGGATTTGTCATGCAGAATCTAGAGGACGGTTGGCGTCTTGGTGGCATAACGCTTGCTCGTCCTGAAACCACGACGGTTCAAGAAGGTAAGGCAAGTCCAAATAAATAGAGTGGAACGAGATGCGGTCTCGGGCTGGTCACTTTTCACCGGAGGGATTTTTTGTGACCACGGCCCAGTATGGGTGTTGATAGTCACACCGGCTTCGAAGATCCTCCAGGAGAATGTCGACATCCGGCTCGATTTCACCTTGATGGAGCCGGCGAGTACCCAGGTTGATAGTGACTGGGCGTTGGAAGTCAATAAACTCTGGGGATAGCCATATACGTACTTTTTCAGCACCGCATCGGGCTGTGATTCTGTTGCTTGCGGTGGCTTTTGCTGAAAGCGTAAACGGCTGTCCAAAACGAGCTGGCGGCCAGTTGCCAGGCAGTACCATTGTTCGTTGCGGTGGAGCGTCCATTTCAATCCACCAGAAGAAGCGGTCCCAGGGCCTCATGCTCACAGCATCGATTTCTTTGGGCGAGCTTGATCGACTTTTCAGACTTGTCCAATCAAATATTTTGATCAGTTCATCAGAGAAATGCTCGTGTCCACGACCGCGATACTCAACATAGGTGAGATCAAATCCTTTTTTAAGATATCGATCAAGATCCATTTCGTTTGCGGAGAAGGTAGTATGATCAAGTGCACCAGAGACAATATAAAAGGGGAGTGTGCGTGCATTCTGATGATAATGGTTGACATATCGACCCGCCTTGCCGGACACAATAATGACTCCCGCCCATAGATCGGGATGCGACAGCCCTATGTCCCATGCCGCGTCACCACCCATTGAGTGGCCAGATAAAAATACTCGATCAGAGTCGATGGAAAATTGACGCGAAGCGTCACGTAGAACTGCAAGTACAACAGAATGTTCCTCTGCAGAGTAACGATAATCCAACTGAGTTTTTTCTCCCCATGCTGGAGCAATGACAATCGCACCGTGTCGACCGCCCTGCCCTTCGCGAGTTCCATCATCAGTTGACGCACCAGCCCACCATTCGATTTGCTGCAGCGGTGTGGTTCCCGCACCATGCAATGAGACAATGGTAGGATACCGACGCCGCGCGTCGTATTCCGGTGGCAATTGCACGAGATAACGGGCAACAGCCTTATTTTCTGTAGTGTGAAACGGTAGGCGAACCTCAAGCTCGAAAAAACCATCGTCTCGACCACCGGAAGGAGCGGCTGGACGCACCATATGAGACGCTACTGCTGCCACCGTTTTCGCATCAAATGCTTCCTCAGCGTCGAGTCGTTGTCGGATGTCGAGCCGTTCCTCTGGGTCTTTCGACACGAGATACTGACGGACAAGATTACGTACCTTTGCGGTGGAAAGTGCAAGTTTGAAGTTTATCTGTGACGCATTCTCTCCGCCGAGCCAGCCGGTAAGAGCTAAAGAAAGCGCCTGTTCCGGTGGTAGCTGGTCATCCGAGCCAACCCGTTCGAATACAGATAGTCGTTTTAGGCTTTCGAATGTAAGTTCGGCCGAAATCTCTTCTACCACTGCGCCAGCGATCGTACGGTCACGGGTGTCAGGCAATTCAGCAGCCAGCGTTTGGATTTGCTGAACCATAGTTGCTGCTCGTTGAAGTTGACCGCGATACCCGTCTCGCAACTCCTTGACAGCCTGAAGGAGTTCGCCGGTTGCATCTTCTACAGAAAAATTCTCCAGCAGGTTAAGTACGAGGCGGTCTTGGCCGGATTTCTGTCGTAATATAATTTCCTGGAGCAATTGATCTGCAGCAAGGTTGGAGATATTTGTCTGCTGTTTCTGGAGGCTCTTGAGTGAGGGGAAGTCTTGAATAACGCCTTGCAGTTCGAGTGCGGCTTCTTTGTATCGAGTCCCCTGAATGAGAAGGCGAACAAACTGTAGCCGTTCATCAAGGTCGCTTCCATCGAGTTGTCTTTCGATGATACGGCTAAGCGTCTCACGAGGCACTGAGGATGTGGCAATCCTCATATCCAGTCGCAGGGGATGTTCTGTTATCAGCCCCTCTGCTGCGATCCACTCGGGCGTTATCGTGGTGATCCCTTGTACAAGATCGAGTCGGCCGCCCGGTGTGGAGAGTGTGATAATGCGTCTACCAAATTCGTCGAATGGAGTAGTAGATAGAATGCTCCCTACACTCGACAAACTGCGACCACTGTCTGGTACCCGCTGAAAGATTTTGATTTCTTCCAACGATTGGCCGGCGGCTTCTTCAGCCGCACCAACTACACGTTTTTTCGAAATAAATGTACGAGTTAATCCGTTGTCGCACATAACAACGGTGGACCCCGCTCCGTCTTCAGCCTGCGGGTCGATACTTATTCCGGGCAGGAGCGCGATTGTGCCATCGAGAATACGGCCGTCATCCAGGGTCACACGATCAGCGTAAGAGAGGCCTGGCACAATGAAGCAGGCCAATAAAACCGGGTAGAGACACGGGAAACAGCTTCTGGTACCTGGCGCAGCATTTTTCCGGGTTGACGTTGAAAAAAAGTGAAGCATTATTTCAATAGTTGCTGAAGAACCCGAGAATAGGGAAATACTCGTTCGTGGTCGCACGACTGCTATTCTTATAGATCGGTTTGCTCAGTACAAATCATCACTTGTTCCGCATCAGCAGATGAGTCGCGTAAAGCCGCGAGGGTTTGACAATTCATGTCTTCTATTTTGCATCGTGTACTTACATGGTCTGTCGTGTTGGGGCTATTCCTTCCGGTCGTGATCGTGCTTGTTCTTAGCCTCGCTGGTTTGCTGGCAGGCATGGGTGACCCGGCAGGTAGCAAGTTCTGTCTTCGTGCAGCAATGGGGCTTGGCGTGGGCTGGGCCTCCGCGATAGTAATGACAGCAGTCGTAGCCGGTGTCAGTATTCTTGAACGACCAGAAAGCACGATTTCAGAGTCCCCTGAAATCGACTCTGAGAGAGATGCCTAGATCCCGTCACCCTCGCGAGGGCACGGGGCGATAAGAAAACCACCTTCATGTCGTGGTGCCGCGGAATGCGGAGAGCTCGCCAAATTAAAAGGAGGGTGCCTCAGCAACCCGGGGTACGCATCCGAATACGAGAAAAACATTCATCGTCTCGGCACAGCAAACGACCGGAGCCATGTTTGGCACCCAACGAGCCTCATTAAGAGCTCACCGGCATGGTTCGACACAACACGGGCATGGCAGAAAACTTACCGCCCCACACTCTCTACGGTGGGGACGTATGGCATTCTTCCAGTACTTCTATCATACCTGTATCGGGCTTAAAGGATAGCGGGGTGCCAATTTCCATACGTTCGCGACACGGAAAAGGTGTAACTCAGCGTTCGGTCTCGTCCGCTTCACTGGTTGAGACTGGTTCCATCAGTCTGGTGTTTCGCTCTACAGCGAGCACGACGGTCTGTTGTTCGAGACCAGACGCCGACTGCCCGTGAATGGGAATAACCTGCCGCCGATTAGGCATCTCTATACGAATGTGAAAACTGCCGTCGTTCGCGACATCGATTGGCTCGCCTTGAATGGAGAGATAGCCACCTTTTTCCGTTGACCCAAACACCACCAGTTCGGCATCAACATCCAGCTGAAATCCTTTTTTCTGAACGTCGGTATCACTGTGACCGTGCGCCGTAGGCCTGACCTTTGGTGGACCCAAGGGCCTTCGTAGCCGTTCCTGAAAAAGTTCCCTGAGCTCTTCGGACTCACTGTCAGTTGAGTAGCCGCCACTGAGTGAATAGATTTTAGAACAGTCTGATTCAATATCTTTCCAGTGCACGTCGAGAGAGTCGCCACGACCGACTGCCGCACCGGAAACTCGGTTGCTCCGACATAACTTGTAGAAATCACCGCTCGGCGTTTTGTAGCCAATTTCTATCCGACAAGACATCGGCTTACGGACATCAATAAACCAGTTTTTTACGCCACCATGAATTTCAATTTCTCGACAAATGCGTTCTGCCGGGGTCTCACCTTTTTCACCACTAGTCTCTAGCACTCGAAGAACTGGTTTTGCTGTATGCCACTCGGCTCCCATGCTGGCTTTGACTCGTTGGACACTGTGACTCGTGACTTCCCAGAATGCATGGAGCCAGTGAGGTCCACGAACCATAAGGACGGCACGGTTGCGTTTTGCGATCCGCTTCTGGCTCGGCTCTGGTTGAGTAACAAGGCTTTTCTCACGGGATCGTTGGGCCTGCACCTCTTGGATGCGTTTTATCACCGCCCCACGTTCTACCGTCACAGGGTTTTTCTGTGAGCTCGTTGGAGGAGTCTTCTCCCGGGTTACACTAGATTCATTCCGTTCGGTGATCCTTCGTTTTTTTTCACCTGTAGAAGAAGTCTGACGACCTTCGTTAGAGTTTCTTATGTCACGTGGTTCGTCAGAACTATGAAGTGATTGGGCTGACGTCGCTCGCCGGACAAGTGCGTTGATGAGTTCGTCTTTTCTCATGGCGTGCCAACCACGAACACCAGACTGTTTTGCCATCCGCGCAAGATCACGAACGCGCTTTTCCTTAAGGCTGGCGGCTGTCATCTGAGTTCTCTGAGGCTTTTTTACGGTATCGCGTTGGCCAGTGCCAACGTTGTGCAGGGATTGCGTCCCTGAAACCACACTACCGATTCTTGGAAAACGACTCAAATTTTGGGCAAAAATGAGCAAAAACCATCAATATTTGCAGCTTTTCGGGCATTTGCTAGGAAGGAATACCGGAAAACGGCCATGCATTGATTGCAACGTGACACGTTTTGTGCAGCCGCTATTCGCCTCGGAGTTTCAGCCCTCGTTCGCCGAGTCTTTCGCGGACTTCGTTCAAGCTTGTCACCCCAAAGTTTTTGCACTCCATGAGGTCCTCGGCAGTCCTGCGAACCAGTTCACCAATGGTCATGATGCCAAGTTTGGTTGTGCACTTTCTCGCCCGAACCGAAAGATTAAGCTCAGTGACTGGAAGCCCATGGATTTCGGTTTGTTCACCAACAGGCTCATCAAACGTTGGCGAGGATTCGGCGGTCATAGACGGTTCTGCGAATTGTCCGAGGACAAGACCTTTGGAAGCGAGAATATCCTTGATTTCAACCAGACTGGTCTCACCGAAGTTTTTACTGGCAAGTACTTCACCTTCACTGGTTCGCGTGAGGTCGCCTAATGTCTGGATGCCCATTTTTGCCAAACAGTTGCGGCTACGAACGGAGAGTTCAAAGTCGCTTACGGGGAGCGTAAGCACCTGCTCGAGACGGTCGCGCTGACGCTGTTCCTGCTCGTCGAGTTGTCGATCACCAGATGCGGCTGAGTCTTTGAGAAAGAGTTTCGCTCGAGAAATCGCTTCTTCCCGTCCTGGTGCATCGAGCGGCAGGCCATCGAGAATTCTTCTGTAACATTGCTGAGCCTGCGAAAAGTCATTCCGATCCTCATAGAGAAGACCAAGGTTCATGAGCGCTCCGACTGTCGCCGGATATCTCAGAAGTGAGCGTTGGTAGCAATCAATTGCTTCATCGTCATTACCGAGTTTGTCGTGGAGCACGCCGAGGCAGAAAAGTGCAAGCGGCTGGCCGTTATCACGATCAACAGACTTCTGAAGAAGTTCGAGTGTCTCCGTAGTCGAGTCGCCCCGCTCTACCGCTATCGCACCTTGTGCGGCGAGGTATTCCGGCGATGCACTTTCTTCATCAGTCGCGTTACTCAACGCGTCGTCGGCCTCTTCCAGTTTATTCGCTGCACGCAGAGTATTCGCTTTTGCAGCAAGGCACGCACCGGCGGGATACCCTGCTGTTCGAGCCGCGTCAAAGGAAGCACATGCAGCCTCGGTTGCTGCAAGCGCAGCCTGTGCAAGGCCAAGTGCAAACAGTGCAAGAGCAGAGCCGTCGCCAGACTTAAGGGATGTCACTGCTTCGCTGCTGCGGCCAAGCAGATAGAGGCCAACGCCAAGGCGAACAGATGCGGCAGGGCTCAGGTCACCGACCTGCTGAAGTTCCTGAACAGTCAGTCTCAGGTCTCGGTGGGTATCTGTCGTTGTTCCCAGCGAGTTAGCAATTGCCTGAACTTCGTTCGGCCCAAACGGTCCGCTGCCGACAATGAGTTCACGCACATCAATAATGGTTGGACTTGGAGTTACAGAACTTTGCATGGTGTTTTATTTGCCTTTTGACTTCAGAACGTGACAAGCTACAGCATAGTTGAGGAATTTGCCGAAGGCGACCGCGGCTAAATTGTCGAGAGCCAGCGGTGGGAATCGAACCCACAACCCCCGCATTACGAATGCGGTGCTCTGCCAATTGAAGCTACGCTGGCGGGGGCATCCGGCAGGAAAACGCCGTACCGCCGAGTCCCTTAAAGTAGCGCAGAGGGTAACTGAGCGTCAAGTGGCAGCCCTTTAACAAGGGCTTCTTTGACTCACCGCGCAAAAAAAAAGCGGGGTCTCGACCCGGCAGGAGCGTCCTACCATAGTCAAGCGGGTCAGGGGCAAGGCGACCGCTCGACCAAAAAAAGCCAGAGACCCCACTTTTTTAAGGTGTGGGTGACGAGACTCGGAATGTCTCGTCAGGAGAAAGAAGATGCATTTGGCGTGCCAAAACGTCCTGCTCATACTTTTTGCTGATGAATCCCTCTGTGCACGGACGAAGCGGACGTGTAGAAAGTTGATAAAACGCTTTATAGTCTGAGAAATTGAGTGGAGGTTTGGAGTCGAAAAACCGGACTCCCTACGAGTCTCAATTTGAGAAAAATTGTCTGCGGGGCGGATAACAATGTGCAAAACGCGTCGGACCGTTGCTTTTTGCTTCAGTTTTTGACTGGGCGAGAACTGCCTCTATCAGGTACGGTTCGGCACAAGGAAGAACGACATTTTCTCAAGAAATATAGAAATCTATGAACGCTGAAGCCTGTGTTGAGGTTGGGAAGTACCGCTGTGGCCCCGGCCAGCCTCTCCTCGTAATTGCTGGACCCTGTGTCATCGAAAGTGAACAACTGTGTCAAGAAATTGCTCAGGTTCTCGTCGAAATAAACCAAAGCCTTCCGGTGAATGTTGTTTTCAAGGCGTCATTCGATAAAGCGAATCGCACGTCAGCTTCCTCAAAGCGAGGCCCTGGCCTTCAAGACGGGCTAGAGATTCTTCGATCCGTCAAAGACGCCTCTGGCCTACCAGTGACGACAGATATTCATCTGCCCCAACAAGCAGAACCCGTTGCAGAAGTGTGTGACATGCTTCAGATACCAGCCTTTCTGTGCCGACAGACGGATCTGCTCGTGGCTGCAGCGGCCACAGGTCGGGCCGTGAATGTTAAAAAAGGACAGTTCATGGCGGCGGCAGACATGCAGCATGCGGTGTCAAAACTTGCTGCGGGTGGCTGCCGTAATGCCATGTTGTGTGAGCGAGGTACATTCTTTGGGTATGGTAGATTAGTCAATGATTTCACCGGGTTATTGACGATGCGATCGTTTGGAGTCCCGGTAATTTTTGATGCCACACACTCCGTGCAACAGCCGGCGAGCCATGGCGACGCTACCGGTGGCGATCGAACACTGGTCGAGCCACTTGCTCGTGCCGCAGCCGCGGTGGGTATTGACGGCGTTTTCTTTGAAACGCATCCGGATCCTGATTCCAGTCCGAGCGATGGTCCAAATATGGTACCGCTGTCTGAATTCCGGTCTGTGCTCGAGCGGGTGTTGCAAATTCATGCGGTTCGTGTCTCAATGGTTGCATAGATCTCTGAGATGCAACGTGGGCGGGAGAAAAAAAGCGAGCTTTCCTTAGGAAATCATTTGACGGATCAACATGGCAGTTCGAGAGAGGCGTGCTCAGCACGGAGTCACTATGTTTTTGCAACGCTGCGGCCGCGGGTTGGTACTTCTTGTATTGCTTTTTTCAGGGGGCTGTGCCGAGCCGCCTGTCGGACCGCCCACGGAGGTTGCCATTGTCCCACACATTTCTGAGGAGGTTCGTGGCAAACTGCTTGAAGGGGCAATAACGATTCTCGACAGGCTCGAGAATTATGATGAAGCCTTGGCAGTAGAACAGGTATTCGATCGACTGAATCAATGGATACATGCCGATCCTGTTGGTGATGCAGCGGCGAGTGCAGAGTGGAAAGAAGATAGTCTTCGAGATTCTCTGCCAGAAGATTATCAGGACATGTGCACCGACGAGAAGCTTGGGAGTTCTGTTTTTGATCCCATCTACGACATTGTTGCCATTCGGGATCAGCGGTGGCTTGCCGATATTGCAAAAACTGCACGAGGTGAGGCACTCGATGACATTGATATAGCGACGTCACTTTTCCGATGGACAATTCGGTCACTGGCGATACAGAGCGACCCGCCACTTTTGGCAACGGCTGGTAGCTCAGGAGTTCGATGGTTTGAACGAGGCGAAATTCTTTTATCTGGCAGAGGAAGTGCGGCCCAAAGAAGCTGGATTTTCCTTGAGTTGCTTCGGCAGGCCGGGCTTCAAGGGGTGATGCTGGCAACGGTTGACCGTGATGGCAGTTATCGTCCGTGGTTGCCGGCACTTATCTCGGGCGGTGAAGCCTATTTGTTTGAACCAACGTATGGTATTCCAGTGCCAAGCGTAGGTGCCCCAGGCGTTGCTACGGTCCGAGAGGCTGCAGCAAATCCGGCTGTTCTGACCCAATTCGATGATGATTCTCGCCGCTACCCGGTCGCCTCAGACGACATGAGTAGTCTTGTTGTCTTGGTTGTTGCCGATCCACAGTCGCTATCACGAAGGATGGACCTTTTAGAGCAGAGCCTTTTTGGTGGTTCAGCAGTACGGTTAGCCACCGACGCCTCTGCTCTAGGTTCGTTTGCAGTGGCAGCACTCCCCCAAGGCGAGAGGGAAACCCCGGTGGCACTGTGGTCGTTTCCGTTTGAAGTGCGTCGGAGGAGGCAAGCAAAAGAAATGGCAGTGAACCATGCACTGGCTGAAGAACTTCAGGTTATGGGAGTCGTGGTAGAGGAAAAACGAAAGGGAAGCGGGCTTTCTTCAGGTAGACGAACAATTCGCCCACTTTACGCTGGAAGGCTTCGGGAATTCCGTGGCGAGTTGGAAGGTCCAAATGGAGCAAAAAAGGCGTATCTCCTCGCTCGACCAAGTAATGCAGCCGTGGCTGATTTGGTAGCCCGGGTTCCGGAGGGTCAACGAGAAGCGGTTCGCAAGGTCTATGTACAGATGAAAGAAGACGCCACCTATTGGCTTGGAATTGTGACACTTTCTGAGGGTGATTATGAAATTGCGGTAGATTACCTGGGGAGAATGACGTTGCTCGCGTCTCCAGATGGCCGCTGGGCCTCGGCGGCACGGGTTAACCTTGCCGAGGCAAAGATCCAGACCGGAGACACGCAAGGAGCCATTGAACTGCTCCGTGAAGATCGCTCGCCTCAGCGTTTTGGGAGCCGTTTTCGTGCTCAGCAGGTAGCCCCTGGTAGCACACCAGAGGCCCCTACGAGGCAACCTGAGGACGAAACGAAGGCGGGTCCATCCGAGTAAGGGGTTGTTTTGGCCTTTTAACAGAGGGACCAATTGCCGAGTTCCATCAACAGCGTTATTATCTTAAGTTGAGCACGTACGTGAAATCAGTGATCAGTACATGCCTCGACGCGCACAATAAATCGAAAGAATGAACACGATGAAAGAAGCCATTCACCCACAGTATCAGGAATCTGTAGTGAAGTGTGGTTGTGGCAATACCTTCACAACGCGAAGTACTGTACCTGAGATAAAAATTGATATCTGCAATGTATGCCATCCCTTCTTCACAGGAAAATTGAAATTCGTTGATACTGCTGGCAGGATCGAAAAGTTTAAAACGAAGTTTGGTACGAGTGGCTATGCGAGTCTGAAGAAGAAAAAAGCGGCTCAGTCTTCGGAAGAATCTTGAGTCGTCACTTTTATGTGTGGACCTTGTTTGGCTCTCGCTGTCAAGAGAGGCTGATCAAAAACAGATTTTCCATCGAGTGTGGCAAGGATGCTGGCCGACGTCATATCTATCGGCAGTTGGAGATGTGATGCGGGAAGAGCTCGATGCCAAATTAGCACGGTTTGAGGAACTGGAAAGGCTGTTAGCTGATCCGGAGGTACTCGCCGATTCGCACCGATTGTCGGCAGTTGCCCGAGAGCATGGGGGGCTCACTCGCATCGTGCGTCGATACAAGGCGTTCCTTGCGATGGGTCGGGAGGTCGAGGAATACACAGAGATGCTCTCTGGAGACGATGCCGAATTTCGTCAACTCGCGGAAACCGAACTGCCCAATCTTCAGAAACGCAGGGACGAAGAATGGGATGCCATTCTTGATGTCTGTCTTGATGATCCAGACGCCGATCGCGCACGATGCATTGTTGAATTACGAGCGGGTACGGGTGGAGATGAGGCCGCCCTGTTTGTTCGAGACCTCTTTGAAATGTATCGACGATACGCAACTGAGATAGGATGGAATGTCGAAGTGATGGATGCCAGCCCGACTGAGCTCGGTGGTTTTAAGGAACTTGTGATCGGTGTGTCTGGGGGTGAAGTATTTCGGCACCTTCAGTACGAAAGCGGTGGCCATCGAGTGCAGCGTGTTCCGGACACCGAAACCAAGGGACGTGTCCATACATCAGCGGCGACTGTGGCAGTGTTGCCCGAACCGGAAGATGTCGAAGTAACCATTTCGCCTGATGAATATCGGAAAGATCTTTTCTGTGCCAGCGGCCCCGGGGGGCAGCACGTAAATAAGACCACCTCTGCGGTGCGGTTGACACATCTTGAGACGGGTATCGTTGTGCAGTGTCAGGATGAAAAAAGCCAACACAAGAACTTTGCGAAAGCACTGCGGGTTTTGAAGACACGGATCTATGAGCGGCAGCGGCACATTGAGCATGAAAAACGGGCGAGTGAACGCAAGGATCTGGTTGGTTCGGGTGACCGCAGTCAACGGATAAGGACCTACAATTTCCCCCAAAACCGGGTGACTGATCATAGATTGAATCAGAATTTCAACCTCGATCAGATTCTCGCTGGTCGGTTGAATCTTCTGTTGGACGCAATGGCAGAGCGAGTGCATCAGGAACGGCGGAGTGGTGCGGTGGCTCGCTAACAGGAACAGTCTTGTTGGGCCGGTTTTCTTCTTTGTGACAAGACTATTTAAACGCATGGCAGATCATTCTCCGAATAAAAATAGTGATAAAGAAGATGTCTGGACTGTGGGTCGACTGCTAACCTGGACGACCGACTGGCTTGGAACACGGGGCAGTGATTCACCGCGACTTGATGCTGAAGTGCTGCTGGCTTTTGTGAGGAATTGTCCACGAATTCTTCTCTACACAGCGTTTGATGAGATTGTTGATGCGGAGCAACGACAAGATTTCAGAGAGCTTGTGCGTCGCCGTGGCCAGGGCGAGCCTGTGGCTTACCTCGTGGGAATAAAAGAATTCTTCTCAATACCACTGGATGTTACACCAGCTACCTTAATTCCGAGGCCGGAAACCGAAGGGCTCGTGGTTCGAGCACTTGATGTCTGGAAGGAGGAGTTTTCCGGTAAAACTGGTATGCGTGTGCTTGATGTTGGCACCGGCTCGGGCGCACTTGCGATCGCACTTGCATCACACATGACGGATGCCAACGTCACGGCCACAGATATCTCACAAGATGCTCTCGATATTGCGTCCGCTAACGCGAGCAAGCACTCTCTTGATGGACGTATTAAATTTCTTAAGTCAGATGTGCTCGAGCATCCCGATCTGTCTAGATCGTGGGATATTATTGTTAGCAATCCACCCTATGTCCGTGAAGATGAGTTCGATGGTTTGCCAGACGACGTGCGGCTTTATGAACCGCGAGATGCCTTGGTGGGAGGTGTCACAGGATGTGAAATAGTCCAGCGTCTGGTGCAGCAGGCCTCAGGCAGTTTGGTGTCCGGAGGATGGTTATTTATTGAAGTGGGCCCATCAACAGTTTCGCTAGCAGAAAAAATTATTTCTGCCACGACAGAGTTGGCCGGGAAACCAACAGTCAAGGATAGTTCGGGACTGCCCCGGATCGTACAGGCCCGAGTGGTATAAGCGTTCTGCCCCTCGCAGAGCCCATTCTCGCTTTCTTTTGTAAGCGCCGGCAGGAGCATCTTCTTGGGCGTGTGTATGGACAACACGATTCTGCTCTTACAACGGTACAGTGTGTGTTTGGGTTTACTCGGACAGATGAGATTCTCCGCTTCAAAAAGACCACGTTCTTTCTTAGAGGACTTGTTCCATCAGTTCCATTGATGGTGTCAGTGGTTGGTTTTCTGGGGCTCGGTGCTGCGTGTGGAACACTCGCAAGTAGGTGCCCATGGTTTGATGGGGTGTGGGTTGCTGTGCTCTTTGTTCTATCTGGAGTGTGCGTTTTTCTGTCGTCACAGGTGCAGCGTGTGAAAAAGCAGGGGGTGACAGCGCGTCGTGTCGCGTGGTGGCTTCTCCTAATTGGTAATGGCTTCGCAATGTGTGGCTGGGCTTGGTGTTGCGCAAGGTTGTTTCCACGAAATGACTTTGCCTGGAGTCTGGCAGAGTCTTCGCAGCCAGTTGTGGTTCAAGGGACTGTGGTCGCAGCTCCGGAGAAAATGAGAAGTGCACAAGGATTTCTTGGTGCCGGAAGTTTTCGAGAGACGTCAGTCTGGGTTCTTAATTTAAGTGCGGCGAGAGATTTGCATCGTTGGGTGCCGGTTTCGGGGCAAGCACGTGTTTTCGTTGACGGTGAAACCCAGCCACTATCAGTCGGAACCCATGTGCAGGTCCATGGACGAGCGGTGAGGCCATCAGCACCCAATAATCCTGGTGAGTTCGACTTTCGTCAGCATTCGCAATTAAACCGAGTGTTGACGATCATCCGAGTACGTGGGTGGTCGTCGATTGTTGTATGCCCCAATGGGATCACGGTGTCTGCAGCGGGTTGCATCGATTGGCTGCGGCAGCGTTGTCGTAACCGACTTCATGCAATCGTGCCTATCCAGAGTCAACCACTTGCCGACTCGTTGCTTCTCGGTCTACGACGTGCCCTTCCCGAAGAGATGATTCGTGCGTTTACGGATACAGGAAGTATTCATATCCTTGCAATTTCGGGACTCCATGTAGGACTTGTAGCGACTGTAGTTTTCTATGTGTTCCGCTTCTTCGGCTGTCCTTTCCGCACGAACTGGCTCATTGTTTCATGTGTTATTACGATCTATGCCGGGCTTACCGGTGCTGCGCTTCCTGTGTTGCGTGCAACATTACTTCTGTGGGTCGCATGTACTGGGGTGTGGATGAAGAGACGGGTCGCTGGTATCCATGCACTTGCAGTGGTTGGTGCTCTCTTGCTTGTGTGGAATCCCGTTTCGGTTGTGTCGATCGGGACACAACTTTCTTTCCTTGCGACAGCAGTACTGATATCGCTCGGGGCATGGTTTCGAGATCAACCGACGCGTGAGCCAATTGAACGATTGATTGAAAAGAATAGAGGGGTTCTTACAAATGCAGCGAGTCGACTCTCTCGCAGTCTTTGTTGGGGCATTCTCTTAAGTGCTTCGGTATGGATTGCTTCCGTTCCTCTGGTAGCTTCTGAGTTCCATCGATTCGTCCCAGTTGCTGTCGGTACAAATCTTCTCATTGCCCCCCTTCTTCCTTTTGTTATGGCGGCTGGTTTTGCCTGTCTTATAACGATTGGGTTGCCCGTTGAGTTGTGTGAACCATTGGGCGTGGTTGCGGGGTTCTTGTTCGATACTCTCACGTGGTTAGTCGCTGCGGTAGCGAGCATTCCCGCAAGTACGTTACGGGTTCATGCGTTGCCGACGTGGTGGATTGTGATCTGGTACCTCACTCTATCGCTACTTTTATTGCATTTGTGCGACCACTCAAAAATGATGAAGGAATCACATGGACGATGTTTTAGAGGCGTGTATGGAGATAGAGACTGGTCGTCTTTTCGACAGAAGATGTGTGCATTTGGAGTTTTTCTGTTTGGATTCGGCGTGTTGGGGGTAGGGCTGCAATTGATGCCGCAGACCCTGAAAGAGAGTCGAGTAACTATTGCAGCAATGGGCCATGGCTGTGGAATTGTACTGAAGTCTCGAGAAGGACATTGTCTTGTTTATGACGCGGGACGTCTTGGTGCGTCGGGTACAGCTCTGCGTTCACTTAGAGCAACATTACTCAGCCAGCGCATTCATACGATTGACTATCTTGTCCTCTCGCACGCTGACACGGATCATTTTAATGCCGTGCCTGGTCTGCTTGATGAATTCTGCGTTGATCAGGTGATTGTTTCACCACAATTCCTTGCGAGTTCATCTCGTTCTGTAACTGAACTCCAGACGCTACTCGTCAAGCATGGAGTGCCAGTTCGGACTGTTCTGAGAGGGGATGTCATCTCTATTGGGAAGTCCTGCGTCGCGCGGGTTTTACATCCCCAACGCACGCCCAATATGGGCGTGCGAAGCGATAATGAGAATAGTATTGTGCTTGACGTCGCGGTTGAATCAAAACGGATGTTATTGACAGGGGACATTGAGGGCGATGCTCTGCGAGCACTCTTACGTTCTGGTCTGCCTCAGGCCGACATACTTATTGCACCTCATCATGGAAGCAAAACAGGACTCCCACGAGAGATCACATCGGAGGTACGGCCGGGCATAGTTGTTGTAAGCGGGTCTGGTGGCCGTGACTGGCCTCTTGTCTGTCAAAAATTTCACCAAGGTTGGACCGGCTTACGGGCAGTATTGAGAACGGACGGCGAACAATCACCAGATAGGGGTGCAGTGTCCATTACGATGTCTGACGATACGATGTCCGTTCGGCAGTTTACGCCGGCAGGGTGGCGACGCGTTTTGTAAGCCCGAGAAGAGAGTACCGTGTTGCTTACTGCCGCCACCCGAAGAGCTGCGAAAGGCTGCCGACAAGAGGATTTGACAGGGACGTGTCAGCCGAGCTTCCAATGGTTCTGACGAGATCAAAAGTCAGGAGTCCACCAAGAAGTAACAGCAACGCACAGCAGATTAACCCGGTGACCTGCAAGCTGTTGAACTGTGTGTCGTCGAGTATGCCAATGAGTTGGGAGCTTGAGAGCATGTCCGACCCGGCTGTGAGTGCGTTTGCTTCTTGTCCTACTTCCTCACCAAAAAAGCTTGAGTCACCAGGCCCGGCTGATTTATCAAACATCGAGTCACCAGCCTGGGACGAAGCAAGGTCTGCGGACTGGCTTGGGTCATCCGTTGAAGAGCCTTCTGCATCGAGATCAAAATCATTGGCTGTTCCCAGCATGGTTGCTGCATCCGGATCTTCTTCAATATCATTGAGGAATTCTCCTAAATCGACGTCCCAAGCTTTTACCTCATCTCCCTCAAGTGAAAGGCCACCTTCCATGATAACGCCACTTTCACCAGAGATAGCGCTGCCCACGTCAGAGCCCTCGATGGTAGGGTCGGAATCAATAATGCCACTTGATTCGATACCGCTTATTTCGTTGTTTTCCTTTAATCCACTACCCTGAACGAGAAGGCTTCCGGATCCATCAGTTTCTAATACGACTGATGCCAAACCTTCATCAACGAAAATATCACTCGCAACAATGCTTTCAATATCACCAGCAAGGGAATCACCGAGTAGAAGGCTTTGCGCTGGTTCCTCCGCTGCGCCGGAAGCTGCGCTTCCCACATCGCTTAGATCAACGTCGATCCCACTGAGTTCAATTTCGTCACCGAGTACAATGCTCTGAGCGTTTGCAATTCCCTCTTCATGCGGCGAGTCATTCTCCTCTTCAGCCCGAGATAATTCCGCACTGCCTCCGAGCAGCGTGGCTGGAACATCAAGGTCTGAGCCATCAAGGTCACCGCCGATCAGTAATGATGCTTCTGCCTCTTGAGTCGGCAGAATACCCGTTGCTTCAATTGCCGCTTCACCAGCACTATTTCCACTGTCTGCGAGCGAAAGGCCAGACTCGAGTTCAAGTTCTCCGATACCAATTGCGGAGCCGGGCTTTTCTTCATCTACGTTTGCTGGTGAATCGGTACTTTTTGGCTGAGTATCCTTCTCCTCAGAAGCAGTCGCTTCATCAGAGAGATCGAGTTCTAATCCATCAAGGGAGAGACTGCTCTCATGAGGGGCTTTCGGTTCCGTTGCATCTATCTGACTAAAGTCTTTCTGATCCTCAAGATACCGGTCGAGTTCTTCATGCTTGAATTTGTACCCAGACGTGTCCCTGAGTGCGAAAAGTTTCCGTTGATCAACAAGTTGTTTGACTGCATCCTCTGAAATATTGAGATGCACGGCCGCTTCAGAAATGTTTAAAAACCCACCAGCCATAAAATTAGCCTGCCTTACTTGCTCTAAAAACCCAGACCTATCCCCGAACTCGGCCATCAGCTATGTAAAAGTCTACGCAGCCGGCTTGGCCCGATCCAGTCGGCATATTCGTCGCAATCGGCATGGGTCTGTAATTGCT
>ERZ802830.433-NODE-433-length-41761-cov-8.81902_pt1 | contig 41761 bp, 42 predicted proteins | sample MGYA00345654_ERZ802830 | MGnify/ENA primary metagenome ERZ802830 (study PRJEB30503, sample SAMEA104212375) | marine metagenome | biome: Westerlies Biome; feature: [SRF] surface water layer (ENVO:00010504) within the epipelagic zone...; material: water... | reverse complement strand
CCGTGCAGCCCTCGATTCCGCTCTGCCACCGGGCCTGGACGTGGTTGATGCCGTCGAAGCCCACACATCGGACTTCGCCCAGCGCCTCGAAGCAAGTCATTGGCGCATCGAGCTGGTGGACGTGGAACTCCCGGTTGCTCAGGCGGCCCGTGACGCGTTTTGGGCGGCCGGTCGCATCGAGGTCCAGCGGATGGCCAAGTCCGGACTGCGGACCTTCGACGCCCGGGAACCCGTGGCCCAGCTTCAGGTCGAACCGGACTCCCAGGCGCCATGTGTCATACTCAAGGCGGTCGTCCGGCACGTCACGGTGACGGTTCGACCCGACGACGTACTGGCCGCGCTGCGGCGAGTTGCTGACCTTGAGCCGCCCGTCCCCCCTCGGGTAACCCGGCTGGCTCAGGGGCCGCTCGACGAAGCGACCTGCACAGTGGGCGACCCATTCGCCCCGGACCGTAGGGGCTAACCACACGTCGATCGGCGGGAGGGTCCACGCAGCGCACCGCGCGCGAACCCGAACGCACCGACAAGGCTTGCCATGGATCGGCCCCCGCGTCAGTGACACGCAGGTGGGCCCCGAAGGAGAACGGCCCGATGGTCGACAAGAACGAAACATCTACGAACGAATCAGCCACCAACGGTTCCGGCCCCGCCACGGGTGCCTCACCGCTGTTCCAAGCAGCCGCGGTACCGGCGGACGACGCCAAGAAGCCGGCACGACGCCGGGCGACCCGATCGACGGCTCCACCGGAACCGCGCAGCGGTGAGGACGCAACGTCGGTCGCGGGCGACGACAAGGAACCTGCGAAAAAGACCGCCAAGAAGACGATCAAGAAGTCGACGAAAAAGACCACCAAGAAGACGACCAAGAAGTCGAGCGATGCGACCGGCGACGAGGCGTCTGATAGTTCGTCGGACAAGTCGTCGGACAAGTCGTCGGACAATGCGGCGAGCGACGCATCCGACGCGACGGAACAGACTGCGAAGAAGGCCACCAAGAAGGCCACCAAGAAATCCACCAAGAAATCCACCAAGAAGGCCGCTAAGAAGGCGACTAAGAAGTCGGCAGACGAGGATGCCGGCGCGGGAGACGAATCCGACGACGCATCGGCCGGTGATGCCTCCGTCGAGGGTGGGGCGGAAGACGGTGATGAGTCGAGCGGCCGGAAGCGCCGTCGACGTGGTGGGCGCGGACGACGACGCAAGTCCGGTGCCGGCGACGACAACACCGATGGTGAAGACGACGACGATTCAGCTGACGCGAACGACGAGGATTCAGCCGATGCGGACGAGGACGACTCATCGGGCGGCGGATCCACATCCCGCCGACGCCGACGCCGGCGACGCCGCTCCGATTCCTCACCGGACGACGAACTCTCGCCCGACGATCCTCCGAATACTGTCGTCAAAGTTCGTGAGCCACGCAATCGAGACTCCGAGAACACTCGCGGATCGACGCGACTGGAAGCCAAGAAGCAGCGCCGACGCGAAGGTCGGGAAGCCGGCCGTCGGCGAGCGCCGATCCTGAACGAGGCGGAGTTTCTCGCTCGCCGCGAATCGGTCGAACGCGTCATGGTCGTCCGCCAAGCCGAAGACCGAATCCAGATAGCTGTCCTCGAGGACGGTGTTCTCGTCGAGCATTACGTGACCAAAGGTGCGTCCGCCTCCATGGTCGGCAACGTGTATCTCGGGCGGGTGCAGAACGTTCTGCCGAGCATGGAAGCGGCATTCGTGGACATCGGGCGGGGCCGAAACGCGGTTCTCTACGCGGGCGAAGTGAACTGGGATGCGGCTGGCCTGGAAGGCCAGCCCAAGCGCATTGAGTTCGCCCTGAAATCCGGCGACCCCGTCTTGGTGCAGATCACCAAGGATCCGGTCGGGCAGAAGGGAGCTCGGCTTACGAGCCAGATATCCCTGCCGGGCCGATTCCTGGTGTACGTCCCGCACGGGTCGATGACTGGTATCAGTCGCAAGCTGCCGGACAACGAGCGCAGCCGGTTGAAGTCCATTCTCAAGCGGGTGATGCCCGAGGACGCAGGCGTGATCGTCCGCACGGCCGCCGAAGGAGCCTCCGAGGATGCGCTGGAAGCCGACGTCGAACGGCTGCAAGCGCTATGGACAGACATCACGGACGCGACCACATCGGCGACACCGCCGGAACTTCTGTACAGCGAACCCGACCTGGCCATCAAGGTTGTCCGCGACATGTTCAACGAGGATGTCGCGAAGTTGGTCGTCTCCGGCGACGGCGCGTGGCGGACCGTCGACGCGTACATCTCGGCTGTCGCACCGGATCTGCTGGACCGCGTGGACCACTGGGTCGAATCCGAGGACGTCTTTGCGCACTACCGCGTCGATGAGCAATTGATGAAGGCCTTGGATCGCAAGGTCTGGCTCCCCTCGGGTGGATCGCTGGTGATAGACCGCACGGAGGCGATGACGGTCGTGGACGTGAACACCGGGAAGTTCACCGGGTCAGGAGGCAATCTCGAGCAGACGGTCACCAAGAACAACGTCGAAGCCGCCGAGGAGATAGTCCGACAACTGCGCCTACGCGACATCGGCGGCATCATCGTTGTCGACTTCATCGACATGGTGTTGGAAAGCAACCGCGACCTGGTTCTGCGGCGCCTAGTCGAATGCCTCGGCAGGGATCGAACCAAGCACCAGGTGGCGGAGGTAACGACTTTGGGATTGGTGCAGATGACGCGCAAGCGCATCGGATCGGGCCTACTGGAGTCCTTCTCGGAGACCTGCGAGGTGTGTGCTGGTCGAGGCATCAAGGTGTCGTTGACGCACGCCCACGAGCCGGCACCGCGATCACGACGTCCGGCCGGAGCCGTCGACCCCGCCGAGGTTGCGGCTCGAGCCCTCGCCGCTCGCGAATCTCAGGGCTCGGGCGAGGCCGACACCGATCAAGCCGACACGGGTCAAACGGAAAGCGGGAACGCGGAGGCAGGCACGGGCGATGATGACTCGCCGGAACTTCCCGAAGCCGCTTCTGACCAGTCCCTGTTTGCCAGCGACGACTAGACGTCGTCAATGGGCTCCCATCGGGAGAACACGACAGCCTGGCCGGGACCACTGGAGTAACCATCCACGGTCCACAGCGTGGCATCCATGATCCAGAACCTCGTGCCGTCGCTGGCCACCCGCTCGCCGTTGTAGCCAGCAAGGACGCCGTCGCGGCTCGCGTCGGAGAGCATCCGGGCTCGATCGTCCCTGGCGTTCGACGGTGCGGAGAGCTGCGAGGCCATCCCGATCATGTCCTCGATCGACATTCGCCATAGGGACGCGGCCGCTGAGTTTGCGTAAACGAAGTGCGGGTCGACCCCGGCGTCGTGGCTGAGCACGATCGCCTCATAGGCCAGGAGGCGCTGTGCGTCGTCGAGGGGATCGCCGGACCGGTGCAGAAGTTCGCGGCCGACGCGGCGGGCGTAACTGTCGAGAAGGCAGGCGGCGACGGTGGGAAACGGGGGTCCTTCCATCTTCAGCACCACCGGGGGAGCCTGCCACAGCGCCTATCGGGGGCAGGTCTGCCCCGATAGGGCACATGCCGTACTCTTTCTCTTTGCGCCCGATGGGCGGTGGGAGAGCCAACCGACCGCAGCACACCTCGGGTACAAGGCTTAGCAACGCACTACGAGCAAGACCTAGGACAGGAGCACGCACGTGTACGCGATCGTTCGAGCCGGTGGCCGCCAAGAGAAGGTCGAGGTGGGTGACGTTCTCGTCGTCGACCGGATGGCGGGTGAGCCGGGAGCCTCCGTCCAATTACCAGCCGTCCTCCTCGTCGACGGCGCTTCGGTGACTACCGACAAGGCGACGCTTGGCAAGGTCAAGGTGACCGCAGAGATCGTCGATCACCGCCGTGGACCCAAAATCGACATCCTGAAGTACAAGAACAAGATCGGCTATCGCCGGCGCCAAGGCCATCGCTCTGAGTTGACGGCGGTCAAAGTGACCGACATTAAGACAGCCAAGTAATTCCGGGCGACTAGAGGACAACTGCCATGGCACATAAGAAGGGTGCATCCAGCACCAGAAACGGACGCGACAGCAACGCGCAGCGTTTGGGCGTCAAGCGTTTCGGCGGTCAGATTGTCGGCGCCGGCGAGATCATCGTCCGCCAGCGCGGAACGCACTTCCACCCGGGCACCAATGTCGGCCGCGGCAAAGACGACACGCTGTTCGCACTTTCTGCCGGCACCGTTGAATTCGGTTCGCACCGCGGACGCCGCGTTGTGAACATCCTCGTCAACTAGCGCACCGGGTCGCCCCGGTGCCATGAACCGGGAGTTCTTCTATGAGCACCTTCGTGGATCGAGCCGTGATCCACGCGCACGGTGGCAACGGCGGCAATGGATGTTCGTCGATCCATCGAGAAAAGTTCAAACCCTTGGGCGGCCCCGACGGCGGTAACGGTGGTCGCGGTGGTGACGTGATCGCCGTCGTCGACTCCTCGGTGACGACGTTGCTCGACCTGCACCGACACCCGCACCGCCGCGCAACACACGGCAAGCCCGGGCAGGGGTCGAATCGCAACGGTGCGGATGCCGACGATGTCATCGTCGAGGTTCCCCGCGGAACGGTCGTGACGGACGCGAACGGGAACGTGATCATCGACTTGATGACGCCCGGTGAGACGTTTGTCCTAGCAGGCGGTGGCCGCGGCGGACTCGGTAACGCGGCTCTGGCGTCCCCGCGGCGTAAGGCGCCCGGTTTCGCGCTGTTGGGTGAACCGGGCGAAGCGCGAGACGTTGTCATGGAACTCAAGACCGTGGCGGACGTCGCTCTCGTCGGTTACCCGAGTGCGGGTAAGTCGAGTCTGATCGCGGCAGTCTCCGCTGCTCGCCCCAAGATCGCGGACTATCCGTTCACGACCTTGGTGCCCAACCTCGGCGTCGTCACCGCCGACGACATCGTCTTCACCGTCGCCGACGTACCTGGGCTGATCCCAGGAGCCAGTGACGGTAAAGGGCTAGGGCTGGAGTTTCTGCGTCACGTCGAGAGGTGCAGCGTGCTGGTGCACGTGGTCGACTGCGCGACGCTGGAATCCGAACGCGACCCCCTCGCCGACGTGGAGATGATCGAGTCCGAGCTCGCCGCCTATGGAGGCTTGGTTGATCGTCCGCGTCTGATCGCGCTGAACAAGGTCGACGTTCCCGACGGGCGAGCGATGGCAGACATGGTGCGTGTGGACCTTGAGGCTCGTGGCCACCGCGTGTTCGATGTCTCCGCAGCTACCCATGAAGGCCTGCGGCCGCTGGTTTTCGCCATGGGACAACTCGTGGGTCAGGCTCGTGCGAATCAGGTCTCCGACGAGGCAACCCGAGTCGTGATCCGTCCGACCCCCGTCGACGACGCCGGGTTCACCATCGCGAAGGAATTCGATGGTTTTCGTGTTGAGGGAGCACGGCCGGAGCGGTGGGTACGCCAAACGGACTTCAGCAACGACGAGGCCGTCGGGTATCTCGGCGATCGGCTCGCCCGGTTGGGTGTGGAAGACGAGCTGCGTCGTCAAGGGGCCGAGCCCGGAACGACCGTGATGATCGGCGTGGGCGAAGATGCGGTCGTGTTCGATTGGTATCCGACGCTTGCTGGCGACGTCCCGGTGTCCGGGCCACGGGGGAGTGACGACCGACTGCATGCGGCTGATGGAGACTGGGGCGAAGACGATGAGTGAGGTTCGCGAGACGATCGCGTCGGCGACTCGGATCGTCGTGAAGGTCGGATCGTCGTCACTGACCTCCGAGGTCGGTGGAGTGGACGAGGAACGAATCTCGGCCATCGTCGCGAATGTCGCGTCTCGTTGCGCGCGAGGAACCGAAGTGGTTCTCGTCAGCAGCGGAGCGATCGCGACGGGATTTCCCGCTCTCGGGCTGGCCCGGCGCCCGCAGGATCTGGCGACCCAGCAAGCGTCGGCGAGCGTCGGGCAGGGAATGCTGCTCGCGCACTACGCACACTTCTTCGCCGAGCATGGCTTGACGGTGGGCCAGGTGCTGCTGACGTCTGACGATGTCACGCGCCGCAATCATCACCGCAATGCGCAGCGAACGCTCTTTCGCCTGCTCGAACTCGGAGTGATTCCGCTGGTGAACGAGAACGACACCGTGGCGACGGACGAGATCCGCTTGGGAGACAACGACCGACTCGCGGCTCTGGTCGCCCACGTTGTCCAAGCCAGCGCGCTGATTCTGCTGTCTGACGTCGAGGGGCTGTATGACGCACCGCCGAACAAGCCGGGCGCGACGTTGATCACCGACGTTCGCGACGCGCAGGACATCGCGCAAGCGCGCGTGGGTGGAGCCAGCGGTGCAGGGGTCGGCCTTGGTGGCATGGCCACCAAAGTGCAAGCAGCCACCATCGCGACGAGCGCGGGCATCCCGACGCTGGTGACGTCGGCGGCGAACGTGGACCGGGCACTTGGTGGCGCGGACGTGGGCACCGTCTTCCACCCCACTGGTCAGCGAACATCGACTCGACTGTTGTGGCTGGCGCACGCGACGACACCCAACGGCACACTCACACTCGACGACGGCGCCGTCGAGGCCGTGACGGTGCGACGAGCATCACTGTTGCCAGCGGGAATCACTGCGGTTGATGGGACGTTTGTTGCGGGAGATCCGGTGGACCTAATTGATCAAAACAGTCGCGTGATCGCTCGAGGTTTGGTGAACTTTGATGCACGGGAGCTTCCGGCTTTGCTGGGGCGCTCGACTCGGGAACTAGGACGCGAACGTGGACCGGAGTACGAACGCGAAGTCGTCCACCGAGACGACATGGTGGTCTTGTCGCAGTAGCGGGTGGAAGGAGGCGCGATGGTCCTCCGCAGTGTGTCGCCGTCGGCCGACATCGGCTCGCTCCGCATGTGGCATGTGACCTTGACGGTGTCCGGTGAGTCGCAACCCATCGATCACGTGCGCCAGGCGCTAGAGCGCTTGAGTCACGCGCACCCATTCTTGTTGGAGGCTCGGTACGGCAACGACCGTGCGGAATTGCGCTACTGGGAGGAAGCAGAAGGCATGGACGCGGCAGTTGCGATCGCCAGTGCCATGTGGGGGACCAACGAGCGCTCGTCCAGGCTTCCCGGTTGGGATGTCGTCGGGCTTCAAGTACTCGACCGACAGACCTACCTGCTGCACGAACCGCTCCGCGTGCTGCCACCCGAGGGACGTATCGCACCCTTCTAAGGTCGCGTACCCTTCAGCCATGCTGGAGGACCGCGAACTCGTGCGCGATACCGCGCGGCGATCCCGCGCCGCCGCCCACGAACTCCGGGTGATGACGCGCGAGGAAAAGGACCGTGCGCTGGTCGCGATGGCAAACGCCCTCGAAGCCGATGCCGACGTCATCGTGCGGGAGAACGAGATGGATACGGCTCGCGCCCGCGAGAACGGAACGTCGGCGGCTCTGATCGACCGCCTCACTCTCGACGCTGAGCGCATTGCGGCGATCGCTCAGGCTCTTCGGGACGTTGCTGCCCTACCGGATCCGGTCGGTGAAGTGATCCGCGGATACACCTTGCCGAATGGTTTGCAGGTCCGTCAGGTGCGCGTCCCGATCGGCGTGGTCGGAATGATCTACGAGGCCCGACCGAACGTCACCGTCGATGCCGCCGGTCTCTGCCTCAAGAGCGGGAACGCCGCGCTGCTGCGTGGATCGTCCTCGGCGATGAACAGCAACCAAGCGCTGGTCTCCTCGATGCGTTCGGCGCTGACCGAGCAAGGATTGAACCCCGACGCTGTGCAACTCGTTCCCGGAGATACCCACGAATCGGTGAAGCACCTGATGACGGCCCGGGGCCTGGTCGATGTGTTGATTCCGCGTGGGGGCGAATCTCTGATCCGCAACATCGTCGAGAACTCCACCGTCCCGGTGATCGAAACCGGCGTGGGCAACTGTCACGTGTACGTCGACGCTGACGCCGACATCGACAAAGCCGTGACTGTGGTCGTGAACAGCAAGACCCAGCGGGTCAGCGTCTGCAACGCGGCGGAAACTCTTCTCGTGCACCGAAAGGTGGCGGATGCTTTCCTGCCGCGGGCACTCCAAGCCCTCGCCGATGCTGGCGTCACCGTCCACGCGGATGCGCGATTTGCCGATGCTGCGGCCGGCGGTCCGTGCACGGTCGTTAGCGCGAGTGATGAGGACTGGGCGGCGGAGTACTACTCGCTCGATCTTGCCGCCGCGATCGTGGACGACATCGACCAGGCCATCGATCACATACGCCGGTGGTCGTCCGGTCATACCGAGGCGATCATTAGCGACAGTCAAACTGCGATCGCTCATTTCACGGCACGCATCGATTCCGCAGCGATCATGGTGAACGCCTCGACGCGCTTCACCGATGGCGGAGAATTCGGTTTCGGTGCGGAGATCGGCATCTCCACGCAGAAGCTCCACGCGCGCGGCCCGATGGGGCTACCGGAGTTGACGTCCACCACATTCGTCGTGACCGGCGACGGTCACACCCGCACGTAGGTCGCCTGGGTAGGCTGAGGTTATGAGCGCACACAGTCTCGTTCTCGCGGCCAGCGAAGCCGGCGGTGAAGCCGGCGTTCCCGCATGGGTGTTCGGCTTGGCCGCCCTCGGAGTGCTCGGCGGCCTGCTGATCATCACGATGATGATCAGGGTCGATCGCTAACGGGGCAAGACGCTGAGCAACCTGCGCATCGGTGTCATGGGTGGCACCTTCGACCCCCTTCACCACGGGCACCTGGTGGCTGCATCGGAAGTGGCCGACCGTTTCGATCTCCAGCGAGTGATCTTTTGCCCTTCGGGTGCGCCGTGGCACAAGACAACCCCCACGACCTCTGGTGAGGATCGCTACCTGATGACGGTCATCGCGACGGCGGCGGATCCCCGCTTCGAGGTGTCGCGGGTCGATATCGACCGAGATGGCCCCACTTACACCGTGGACACCTTGCGTGACCTGCAGAAGGGTTTCGCCCGTGCTCACCCGCACGACTTGGCCGAGTGGTTCTTCATCACCGGCGCGGACGCTCTGACCGACATCGTCGGCTGGCACGACCCGGACGGGATCATCGAGCGAGCCCACCTTGTCGGCGTCACCCGGCCGGGTCATCAACTCGCCGACCCTGGCCTGCCCGAGGGCGTCGTCACGTTGATCGAGATCCCGGCCTTGTCGATATCCAGCAGCGATATCCGTCAGCGAGTATCCGAGGGAAAGCCGATCGATTATCTGGTTCCCGAGGGCGTTGCCCGATGGATCCGCAAACATCGACTGTATGTGGATCTCCTGGACTCGGGTGGGGCCTTGTGAGCGCGGCTCCCGACTCCCTCGATACCGCGATCACCGCAGCGCAAGCGGCATCCGACAAGCTCGCCACGGACATCGTTGCGATCGACGTCAGCGAGCAACTGGTCATCACAGATGTCTTCGTGATCTGCTCCGGCGCCAACGAGCGTCAAGTGAAGTCGATCGTCGACGCGATCGAGGAAGCGTTGCATGCCAAAGGCGTGAAGCCGATTCGCCGGGAGGGCATGAAGGGGGCGCACTGGGTTCTGCTGGACTTCGGTGATGTCGTCGTGCACGTGCAGCAGGTAGAGGATCGCGTCCACTACGCGATCGAACGCTTGTGGAAGGACTGCCCTGACGTCGAACTGCCGGAGTCTGTGACGTCCGGTCAGACTGCCCCCTCGGAGTAATCGTGGGCGAGCGACGGATCATCCTCTGGCGTCACGGACGCACCTCGTGGAACGCCGAGCGGAGATTTCAGGGACAGTCGGATATCGAACTCGACGACGAGGGCCGAGCGCAGGCCGAGCGCGCCGCCGAGTTGCTCGCGTATCTTGAGCCGGATCGCATCATCGCGTCGGATCTCGCCCGCGCCTGGGCGACCGCCCAAGCCTTGAGCAACAGAACTGGCGTTCAGGTCAGGGCCGATGCCCGACTTCGTGAAACCTTCGCGGGGGAGTGGGAAGGCCTGAGTCGCGCGGAATTGCTGGAGCGCCACGGAGATGAAGTGGCGCGGTGGGCATCGGATTCCGCTGCGCGCCCTGGTGGCGGTGAAACCCGCATCGAGGTGGCCGACAGGGTGGTGGCAGCGATCACCGATGGGCTCGAGGAGTTAGCGGAATCCGAAACCTTGGTCGTCGCGACTCACGGCGGCGCGGCGCGGGCGGGTATCGGTGCGTTGCTGGAACTGCCGCCGGAGCAGTGGGCATGCCTCGGGGTATTGAGCAATTGCGCCTGGTCGATCCTGAGCGAGAACAGCACCGGATTCGGTCCGGCCTGGCGTCTGCAGGAGTACAACGCGGGCTCGTTACCAACGCCCGCACTCGCCGACGATCGCTAGCGGCCCCCGGGTATGCTGAGCGCTCCCTACGGGGCTGTGGCGCAGCTGGTAGCGCACCTCCATGGCATGGAGGGGGTCAGGGGTTCGAGTCCCCTCAGCTCCACCGTTTGGTGTTGACCCAAGGGGCGAGGCCTTCACTTCCGGGTGGTCGGGAGTGAGAGCAATCGGCGAGTTGGGACACAAGCTGTCGCTTTCAGTAGCTGAATTTCTCGTGGAAGTCCCACAGAGGGCACCGCGCTCGGCAGAGCCTTGACCCAGCCCGCCGCCGGAACGGCGCAGGCCTATAGTGAGCGGGGTATCGAGTAAGTGAGGGAAAGCCCTCATTTTTGGTGGTGCTGTTATATCGGATGCGTACCTTACGGGTCCAGACGGTGAATAAAGCGGGAGGCAGTGATGCTCAGTTTCCTTGGAAGGCGCTCCGTGGCAGCTATTGCGGGGATGTCGCTCGCCCTTGCAGGTTTGGCTGCCGTCGCATCGACTGCGACAGCGGCGGTTGCAAAAGAACCCTGTGGAGTAGGCACTGCCGACAACAAGTATGACTCCGACCTCCAGGCCTTCCAGGATTGTACAGTCGCAATTCAGGCGGGTTTGTTCCTCGATGACCGCTCCCTTTTGGTGCCACCCACCCTGAGCAACGGAACTTGGTACACGGTCTACGGGGCAACACCGGCATCGGGGAACTTCGTCGTCCCGGACGATAACTGCGATGACATCAGTGAGTGCGTGGCTGACGACCAGACCCCGGCACCAGCGGCATGTTGGACTAGCGAAGGTGGGAACAACTGTCCGGTCGGCAACGCGATACAGGCCGCTCTTCCGCAATACATGATTGCTGGCGACCCGCAGCGAATCTTTGCGTACGCGTCCACTCGACCAGATCCAGACTCTCCTGCACAATGGACGGAAGGGAACGCTGTCATCTCCATGGATGGTGCCCCTGTTGCAGCGGCCCCCTTCGTTGATGGAGTCGCGACCTTCAAGTTCACCCCGACCGTGCCCGGGCTGAAAGACGTCCTTATCTCCGCCGAGCTGTACTCCGGTGTCTCCGGTGCTGACGCGTGGGTGGACAGCATTGAGTCGGCCACGATGGTTCTTCCGTGGGAGCCCGGGCTTTTCGAGAAGGCGCTGAGCGAGAAGAAGGTAGAGGTTGGCGATACCTACACTCTCGAGCAGGTCGCCCAGGCAAAGACCGCTCTCGGTAAGCGGCTCGAGTGGCGAGCGACTCAAGAAAGCGCGGAGGTTTGCGCGATCAAGACGACCGAGAGGGGCAAGGTGATTGCCAAGTTCCAAGAGTCCGGCAAATGTTCCATCATCTGGATGGATCCAAAGACCGATGAGGAAGGTAAGTACACCTTCATCGCCAAGGAATGACTTTGGCCTGCGGCTTCGGGATGGAGCCCGGTGGTCTCTTCGCGTGGAGTTGCCGGCGAGAGTCGTCCAGCATGTGGTGCAACACGTCAATAACGTCTCGTGAAACGACCTAGGTTCACCACATGAGTGCCGCAAGATATCGGTGGGCGTACTCAATCACTTGCGGGGTCGCGAGTTTGGGGCTTGCCATCGGATTTTCGATGGTCCTACGCGATACCTACCCCAGCCTGTCTACGGAACCGTCACTATTGGGGAGCTCGGGGCAGCCCCTAATCAATCGCGTCGTCGATTACCTGTCGTTCTTCACTATCTGGTCGAACATCGTTGTCGCCATCGTCGCTGGCTATTTTGTGTATCAACCGCGTGCAGCATCCCCACGGTTTCAAACCATCTGGTTGAGCGCACTACTCATGATTTCAGTCACCGGCTTGATTTATCACTTCGCTCTCGCCGATCTAGTAGACACCCAAGGGGCAGCCGCAGTCAGCAACGCGTGCAATCACATCTTGACGCCACTTGCGTTCGTTCTCGCTTGGCTGATCGTTGGCCCTCGCGGGTGGATCTCCCTGAAACTCATCATGGCCAGCTTCATTCTGCCGCTCTCGTGGATTCTGCTTACGCTGATTCGAGGCGCCATCGTTGATGCCTACCCCTACCCCTTCGTGAACGTGGTCAAACTGGGTTACGGGCCCGTCTTAATGAACCTCGTCGTCATTTTGCTGGCCTGTTGCGTGCTCGCGCTACTGCTGTGGGGCGTTGACAAGGCGATGGTGTTCCTCACGACAAGGCGCGAAAGAATAAAGGGCTAACGCGACACTCAACGTAGCTGCGCAGTCCAGCATGCTTGCCAACGTGGCCCTGTCCGACGGCCAGCTCGCGCAAGCGCGGCGGTGCCATACCCGTGGGTGAGGCCGTAGTTCGTGATAAGCGCGGCAAGCCGCTCACCACCGTCACCCTGAGCTACGCAACAAAGCACTCAAGACTCCCAGATCCCTAAGCCCGGGTCCCCATCCGAGCGACTCGCGGGCAGCCAGGGCAAGAAGCATCGAAAATTCGAGAATTCGAGAATTGGGGAGACAAGTTGTTCCCGGCGTCTGGAACTGTCAGGGACAGGTAAGCGTTAGCACCGACCACTCGTTGGCCGGTCTCATCTCGGCGACGGACCATTTGCTGCAACGGAGCCATTCGCCTCGCACATGTCATCGCGGGCACATCTCTGCGTAACGTCCACGTCATCAATGGCGTGAGACAATAGGGCAGCCGGGTGACCCCCGGCGCATAACACAACAAGGGCCCCACAAGGGCGAGAAAGGTAAGGCCAGCATGTTCAAGCGCATTCGCGCGTATTACTCGCAGGAAGCCACCAGCCGACGTGCCGTCGAGCGCGAGTGGCGCAAGCAACGGGAATTGGCAGGGCCCTACGGCTCCAGCCACGTCGAGGAGATCGACGCGATTTTCTCCCGTCACCTGTAACCCCTGGTAACGAAAGCGCCCCCCGACGGGACATCTCGCCGGGGGGCGCTTTCCTCTTGCCCCCGAACATTTCCCTGGTGGTCGGGGGCCGTGTCGTCCCGGGCAACGTGATCATCAAGAATGTGTGCGATCGGGAGGACCTGTGACGACGAATAGCGAGATGCTCTCAGGCCACTCGGCCGGTCGCGTCCTCATCGTGGGGGCGGGACCCGGGCTCGGGATGGCCTTCGCTCGCCGCGCCCTCGCGGGTGGATCGGACGTCACGTTGGCCGCTCGTTCAGCGGACACACTCGACGAGATGGTGACGCACCTCGGCCCCGACGGTGGGCGGGTGGCGACGCTGGTTGTCGATGCGTCACAACCGACGGCGCTCCGCGACACGGTCACCTCCTACGCCGATGCGTGTGACCCTGCAATCAAGGGCGCGTTGTTCACCGTGGCCGCCGGGGTACCGGGGGGGCTGAACAGTACTCTCAATGCGGTCAGTTCGGGGCTTGATGCCGGAGTGGTCGCGGCTCTGGCGATGACCCAGGCGGTGGTTCCGCGCATGCTCACCCAGCCGTCCCCGCGCATCCTGTTCACCGGAGGTGGAACGGCGGACTCCCCGATGGTGGCAAGCGTCGGGCTCGGGTTGCAGAAGGCCGCGCTTCGCAATCTCGCCATCGCGCTTGACAAGGACCTGCGCGAGACGACGATTGCGGTGCGGACACTGACTATCCGCGGAAGCATTGCGCCCGGAACAGAGTTCGATCCGGACCGAATCGCTGGGGCGTTATGGGACGTCTGCGACAGCGACGACGTTGTTCACGAGTTCACGGGTGCGGGCCAATAGCGGCCCGCACCCGTGAACACGTGCGGGGACCGATTTAGTCCTCGCAGGTCTCTTTCATCACGATCACCGTGAGTGTCGAGATGTCCGCATCCCCGCCCCCTGGTGGTGTGGCGGCGATCTTCACCTTGGCTTTGCCTGGCTTGCGAGCGGTGATCATCCAGGTGGTGGTGCCGGGCGCACCGGCGAGGACGGAGGCCGAGGGGGTGTACTCGCCTTTGCTTACCTTGATGGCTTTCTTCTTCCCCGTTGTCGACGCCGACCATTGGTACCCGGTGGTGCGGTTGGTCTGGAGCGTCAACTCGATCTTCTCTCCGGGCATCAATCGGACCTGACCGGGTAGTTCGGTCACCGTCAAGGTGACGTGATCGTCCGCGTGTGCCGGTGCGGCGGCGGCAAGAGCGCCGATGGCAAGCCCGACGGCTGCGAGGAGTGCGGTGATGGTGCGCAGTAGGTAGGTCATGGCTGGGAGTCAACCACATCGGCGGCTACCGCAGGTGGAGCGTTACCGGAGTGCGGTGTAGGTGACGGACACGGTCGTGAGCGGCTTACCGCGCGTGTTGCGAAGCAGAATCGCGTCCGTGGAAACGTCGCCCCCGTGTGTGCGGGCCCCGACAGCGGTGCTTTCGAAGGTCAGGTTGCCCCCGGGCAGGGCCTCGCGCATGAATTCCTCGATTTGCTCGCAGCGCTTCTTCGCCAAGGATTCGTTGGCCTTCTTGCCTTTGAGGGAAACCGAGACACCGGTCACCGCGATGGTCACGTCTGCCTTCTCGGGGACCGAGTTGGCCAGGCGTGTCAATTTGCGGGGAGACTTGGAATGGAAGGCGTCGGATCGTCCTTTGAAGAAGTAGGAACCCTTCGCATCTAACGTTTCGGTGACCGACTGCTTGGCCGCGAGTGCGATGGGTGTGGTGAATTCGAATGCCGTCGAGGAGCTGGTTTGCCCCCCGAGTGTCATCGTCCACTCGCCCAGGCATTGATCGGCCGGATCGAAGGAGATGGAGGACTCGGTGAGGGTCGTACCTGACCCCACCTCGATTTCTCGGGATTCGAGAGCGCATTCGGGGCGATCGGGGTCCGCGAACGTGAAGGACACGGTCAACGTGCTGCCGTCGGCGATGCCCTTGATGTCCAGCTCGATGTCGTCTCCATCGACAAGGGCGAACCTGTCGCCATCATCGACTGCTCTCTTTCCCCCGGTGGGAGCGAGCGCCTCGGCGGAAATCTCCACTCCCGAGCCACGGGACACGTACTTGTCTCGATCGGAGTCAGGCGTCCACGTAAGCACTGCCGCGTTGGTGGTACCGGTGGCTACAGGTGCTGGCGCTGCTGGTGCTGGTGCTGGTGCTCCACCACCCCCGCCGCCACCGCTGGACGCGGTGACGGAGAAAGAACGCTCCACGTTCGTGGCGGCGTCGTAGTTGGAGTTGCCGGCTTGGCTGGCGATGAGTGTGCAGGTGCCGGTTGCCAGGAGGCCCACGGTGAAGCCCGTTACCGAGCACACCGAGCCGGTGCTGGACGCCAGGGAGACGGTCAGGCCAGAATCCGCCGAACTCGACGCGGTGAAACTCCCCACACTGAGCGCTTTCGATCCCGGATTGGCGAACGTGATCGTCTGGGATGCCTTGCTCACCGTGAACGAGCGCACAACGTCATCGGCGGCGAGGTAGTCACCAGAACCGGATTGGCTCGCGGTGATCGTGCAAGTTCCCTCAGTTTTCAGTGTGAGCGTCGTTCCGGACACCGTGCACACCGACGTCGTCGAGGACGCAAGCGAGACCGTCAGGCCCGAGTCCGAGGTGGCCGTGAGGCTGACCGTTCCGGTGGGCAGTTCCTGGTCACCCGGGTTCGCGAACGTGATCGTTTGCTCGGTCCCGCATTCGAAAACCATGCCGACGTTTCCGTCGTCAATCGAGAATTTCACATAGGTGTAATCCTGGTCGAGCGTGTAGGTCAGTGTCGCCGGAAAAGTACTCGTGGATGCCTTCGACGAGAAGGAGGCGGGGACGCCCCCGCCGGCGGAGGTACCCGCCATGATGTGAGCGGTCGTGGGCGTACTTGTTGGGCTACTGAAGGTGATCTTCAGCGTTTCTCCCGTCGAAAACGTGAACCCCCCACTCGCCTGCTGCCAGTAGATGTCGGACCCGGTGTACGCGCCATCGTCATCAACGGCCTGACATCCGGTACTCAACGCCGCGGAGGCTGCCGGAGCGACGGCGACGAGTCCGGTTGCCGCAAGCAGCATGGCCGTGACGGCTGATCCCCAGCGAGCGAGCGTGCGACGGTTGATGATGTCCCCCAGGAACAGATGTGATGAAGGTAGAAAATAACCCGAAATCTGCTGATTTCACCTACGTCCGTGTCGAATGAAACAAACTGACCTGTTTTGTTCCACCCTCAGCGTTCATGGTGAGCCGACACCTACGGGTTCTGCGGGTCGCGTCTACGGGTGGGGTTCGGCCTCCACCGCAGGTGCCCGTCGGGTCGCCAGGAAGGAACCGATGATCACCAAGGGGAAGCCAACGAGGATTCCCCAGGTCAGCGGCTCGCTCAGAACCACGACGCCGAGCGCGAGCGCCACGGCCGGGGCGATGAAGGTGATGACGGTCGTTCGGGACGGGCCGGCTTCGGCGATCAGAGCGAAGAAGACCAGGAAGGCCGCCGCCGTGCACAACACACCCAGGATGATCACCGACCACCACGCCTGGGCAGAGACGGGCACCAGTGGCCGGGTCACCCACGCCAATGGGGCGTAGACGATCGCGTTGACGACCAGCGCCATCGTGATGACGGCCATGGCGGGAGCGCGAGACAGTTTCGTGGCGACGATGATCGGGCCGAAGGAATAGCCAACGATCGTGATGCCCAAGGCGGCGACGCTGAGCCAATCATCACCGCGGATGTCGATCCCGACGAGCGTCACCACTCCGATGACACCGATCGCAAGGCCCAGCGCGCGGGATTTGCTGATCCGGTCGTCGATACCGATGCGCCAACCGATGATCGCGGAGAGAATGGGAACGGCGGCGATCAAGATCGCAGTCACCGAACTGGAGAGTCGAATTTCGGCGTAGGACAGCGCACCGAACGGCAGCGCGATCTCCACGAACGCGAACACGACTATCCACGACCAGTTAGTCACGCTGAGGCGTTTGATGTCTCCACGAGCGAGAACGATCGGTAGCAGAATCAACGCTCCGAGGGCTACGCGCACCCAGACGACCATCGCCGGAGAGAGTTCGTCGACGGCGACCTTGATGAACAGATAGGGGATGCCCCACAAGACAGCGAGGGCGATGAACAGCACCCAACCCCGAGCAGTCACGACGGCGCACTGTACGCCCTGAAAGGATCCGCCCGTGGGTGCCCATCTGCTCGTCGTGGCCGACTCTCTGGCGTTCCACGGACCCGAGCGGATCGAGCAGCCCACCGATGATCGGCTCTACCCGATGGTGTGTGCCCGACAGTTGGGAGCCGAGGTGGACCTCGTTGCCCGCGAAGGGTGGACGGCGCGGGATGCCTGGTGGGCGCTGACTAAGGATCCCGTGGCGTACGGGGTGTATCTGCCCCGTGCGGAGTACGTGGTGATTGGGGTTGGTGGCATGGATCAACTCCCAGCATCGGTACCGACGTGGCTGCGTGACTCTCTGCCGTACGTGCGTCCAGGAGGGCTGCGCCGACGGCTCCGTCGCGCCTACCGCGAGCTCACGCCGGGCGTCATCCGGGCCACGGGTGGACGGCTTCGGCAACTGCCGCAGGACGCGACCGACCGATACCTGACCAGGATCATCCAAACGATCCGCGTGCTGCGCCCCGATGTGCCGATCGTGCTCTTGGCACCTTCTCCCTATCGCTCGCCTTACTACCCATCGAACCGCCACCACGCTTGGGCCAGCACCGCCGCGCATCGCTTGGCACGCGCGCTCGACGTGGGACTCGTGGACCCGGAGTCCGCGGTGCTGCCGGGGTTGCGTGATGGAAGCGCCAACCCCGACGGCATGCATTGGTCGTGGGCAGCCCACCGGCACGTGGGCGGCGCGCTCGCGGAAGCGTTGGCCGGTCGTTGACGGTGAGCCGCCTGGGTAGTCTTGCCCGGCTATGACAACCAGTGCGGACACCGGCCACGACGACACCCGGTACGACGTCGAAGCTATCCAGGAACGGTGGCTTCCGGTGTGGGACGAGTTAGCGCCGTTTCGATCGGGACGCCCCGATGATCAGCGCCCCAAGAAGTACGTGCTCGACATGTTCCCGTACCCCTCCGGTGACCTGCATATGGGCCATGCCGAGGCGTACGCGTTGGGTGACGTCATCGCTCGGTACTGGGTGCAACGCGGCTTCAACGTCATGCACCCCATCGGCTGGGACGCCTTCGGATTGCCCGCCGAGAACGCGGCTATCCGGCGCGGTGAGGATCCGGTGCGGTGGACCTACGACAACATCGCGCAACAGAAGGCGTCCATGCGCCGCTACGCGTGCAGTTTCGATTGGGACAGGGTCTTCAACACCTGCGACCCGGAGTACTACCACTGGAACCAGTGGTTCTTTCTGCAAATGTTCCGGCGAGGTCTCGCCTACCGCAAAGCCAGCAACGTCAATTGGTGCCCCGAGTGCCAGACGGTGCTCGCCAACGAGCAGGTGGTCGCCGGCCAATGCGAACGGTGCGACTCGAACGTCACCAAGAAGAAGTTGACGCAGTGGTATCTGAAGATCACCGACTACGCCGATCGCCTACTTGACGACATGCAACAACTCGAGGGTAAGTGGCCGGAGAAGGTGCTGTCGATGCAGCGCAACTGGATCGGTCGATCCACCGGCGCCGAAGTGCACTTCGAGATCGAGGGTCGCAAGGAGCCGGTCACTGTGTATACGACGCGGCCGGACACCCTGTACGGCGCGACGTTCTTCGTCGTCGCCGCGGACTCCGATTTGGCATCGGATTTGGCAGCGGAAAGCCCGGCGCAAGCGGAGTTCTCGGACTACCTCGACAAGGTCAAGCAAACCTCAGAAATGGATCGCCTGGATTCCTCCCGAGCCAAGAGCGGCGTTTTCTTGCAGCGGTACGCCATCAACCCGGTCAACGGAGAGCGCATTCCCGTGTGGGCGTCGGATTACGTGTTGGCCGACTACGGCACGGGCGCGATCATGGCCGTGCCTGCTCACGATCAGCGCGACCTCGACTTTGCTCGCACCTTCGACCTCCCCGTCCGCGTCGTGGTGGACGCCGGCGAGGACCCAGCGGTCACCGGGGAGGCGACCGCCGACGACGGACCGCACGTGAACTCCGGTCCCTTGGATGGGATGAACAAGGACGAGGCGATTGCCGCCATCATCGAGGTGCTCGCTGAACGGGGGACCGGTGAGGAAGCGGTCAACTATCGGTTGCGCGATTGGCTTATCTCCCGGCAGCGCTACTGGGGCACACCGATCCCGATCATCCACTGCCCGTCGTGTGGCGAGGTGCCCGTGCCCGATGAGCAGCTCCCGGTCGTCCTGCCACCGGCGGAAGGCCTGGATCTCAAGCCCAAGGGCACATCACCCTTGGGTGGCGCCGTCGCGTGGGCAACGGTCGACTGCCCGCAGTGTGGGGGTGAAGCGACGCGGGACCCCGACACGATGGATACCTTCGTCGACTCGTCTTGGTACTACCTCCGCTACGCCGATCCCAACAATCACACGGCTGCCTTCGACCCGGAGCTGGTGCGCGAATGGCTTCCCGTCGATCAATACGTCGGTGGTGTGACGCATGCGATTCTCCATCTTCTGTATAGCCGCTTCTTCACGAAGGTGTTGAACGATCTCGGCTTGGTCGACTTCAACGAGCCTTTCACGCGCCTGCTGAATCAAGGCATGGTGATCATGGAAGGCTCAGCGATGAGCAAGTCGCGGGGCAACCTGGTGCGATTGTCCGATGAACTCAGTCGACACGGCGTGGACGCGATTCGCCTGTCGATGGTTTTCGCCGGACCTCCGGAAGATGACCTCGACTGGGCGGATGTGTCCCCGTCGGGTTCGGCCAAGTTCCTCGCTCGCGCCTGGCGGCTTGGTGGCGACGTCACGTCATTTCCTGGGAGTGATCCCCGGGGCGGCGATGAGAACGTCCGCAAGGCAACCCATCGCGCCCTGCACGACGCAGCCCAGGCCGTGGAGACGTTCCGGTTCAACGTCGCGGTCGCGCGCGTGATGGAACTGGTCAACGTGCTGCGCAAAGCGATCGACTCCGGGCCCGGGTCGGATGATCCGGCCGTGCGTGAAGGAGCTGAAGCCGTCGCGATCATGGTGTCGCTCGTCGCGCCCTACACAGCCGAGGACATGTGGGCCCGGCTCGGACATGAGCCCAGTGTCGCGCTGGCCGGATGGCCGGACATTGATGAGTCACTGCTCGTGGAGGACTCGGTCACCTGCGTTGTTCAAGTCGCAGGCAAGGTCAAGGATCGTCTCGACGTGTCACCGAGCGTCGCAGAAGACGAACTACGCGACCTTGCCCTCGCCTCGGACGCAGTCGCGGCCGCACTCGACGGCCGCGCGGTGAAGACCACGATCGTTCGGCCTCCAAAACTCGTCAACATCGTCCCGGAGTAGTTCGCTTCCTTACGCATCGTCCCCACCCGGCGTCACGCCCATCCACAGGACGCCTGAACCCCTGGCGTGAGCGGTGGCGCCGTTTCTAGCGTCCGGATATGGGGTCGCCACGTTCTCGCGCGCACGTTCGCGACCGATTGAGTCGGGTGAGCGGATCGAGCGGATCGAGCGGATCGAGCGGATCGACGCAACCGGCAGAGCAGGAGCCGTCTAGCCCGACGCTTGTGACCGGAGGTGACCATGCGATCGCTGCGCCAGCAGCCGAGCGCGCATCGCGGGACGGCGCTGAGGAGACGCGCGCGACGCGAGGAGTTCCCGGCGCCCCACGGACGCGACGCTTCTTTGGCGCGTGGGATGGGCGTGCCCGCCGGGCTGTTTTGGTGTTGATCGGGGGATTGGGCGCCGTGCTGGTGTGGTGGTGGGTCAGCGGTCAGCCGTCGAGTGTCACCACTATCGAGACCGACGACTCATCGCACGCGGTCGACGCTTCTGTGAAGCCTGGATCAGACGCTGCTGAATCTGCCATGCACGAATCAGACAGTGACCACGCGCGAGCCAACGAGATATCGCCAGTCGTGGCGACGTCGACAGTCGTTGTTCACGTGGTGGGCAAGGTCGCATCGCCAGGTGTGGTGGAACTTCCGGCCGGTTCGCGCGTGCTCGACGCCGTGGAAGCCGTGGGAGGAGTGACCAGCAGCCGTGCGTCGTCCACGGTCAATCTGGCACGCCTGGTGGTCGATGGGGAGCAGATCGACGTCGGGGCCGATCCGCGAGCCATGGGCGGCACGTCGCGAATCTCGTTGAATTCCGCGGACGCTCAGCAGTTGCAGCAGCTCCCCGGCGTGGGGCCGGTGATTGCCGAACGCATTGTTGCCTGGCGAATGGCCAACGGGCCGTTTCGATCAGTTGCCGAGCTCGGCGAAGTCTCCGGCATAGGGCCAGCGATGATCGCGCGTATCGAGGACCAGGTCGGCATGTGATCGACGCTCGGCTCGTGGGTCCGGCTCTGGCCGCGTGGGCGGGTGCGCTGGTGTCGCTGGTCGGCCTGACCAGCATCGACGCACTGGACAGTCGACGTGCAGGAGCCCTGAACGTGATGGCGCTTGGGGTGCTCGCCGCGTTGGTGGCGGTGGCGGGCTTGTTGGTGGTGCGGCGAGGGGCAACCGTCGTCATCACTGTCGCGGCAGGTGCACTGGGAGTGCTCGCCAGTGCGGGGCAGATCGCTGGCTGGACGAGTCCGGCGTTGGTAGCGGCGATGAGCACGCAGGCGGAGGTCAGGGGAACGATCGGTGGCCCGGTGAGAACCTCGATGGACACTGCGTTTGTTCCCCTTGCCGTCGATCAGGTGACGACACGGCACGCAACCGTCCATGCACAGGTGCCGGTCACATTGACGGTGCCGCGCTTCACCGATATTCCGGCCGCCGGCACGCCGGTCAGCGTCATCGGACGGCTGCGCCCGGCCGGCAATTCCGTCACATCGGCTGCTTACCTCAACGCCGAGGAGGTTCTCGCCCGAGGACCTGCGTCGCGTATGCATCGAGCGGCGCAGTCGATCCGGGAGTCGCTGGCCCGTTCGTTGCCTGATGCGCCGCCGGGAGGATCGGCTCTGGTCGCGGGTCTGGCCATCGGCGACGAACAGCACATGTCCCCGGAATTGGTGGAGCAGATGCGCAACAGTGGCCTGGCGCACCTGACCGCGGTGTCCGGCGGCAATGTGGCGATGGTTGTCGGTGCGGTCCTCGGCATCGCGTGGATGATCCGTTTGCCGATGGTCGTGCGTGTGTTGTGCGCGCTGGCGGCGCTGGGCTTCTACGTTGTCGTTGTTCATCCGCAGCCCAGCGTGCTGCGTGCCGCGGTGATGGGGTCAGTGGTTGTCGTGTCGCTCGTGGTCGGAGGGCGACGATCGGGTCCGTCGATTCTGGCCGCGGCGGTGCTGATCCTGGTGGTGCTCGCTCCGTCACTGTCGGCTCGTTGGGGGTTCGCGCTGTCGGTCGCGGCGACAGCCGGCATCGTGTTGCTGGCTCCTGCTCTGCAGAGGGCAGTGACCGAATCGCGGTGGGGACACCGGGTACCCGTTCCAGTGACCATGGCGGCGACGATCACCATCGCGGCGCAAATCGCGACGGCTCCGGTGTTATTGGCCATGGGCGCTTTTGTCGGCCTCGCCGCCATCCCGGCGAACCTGGTCTCCATGCCGGTCGTTCCATTGATCACCCTGGCCGGGCTCGGGGCCGCCGTGCTTGCTGTGGTGCCGGTCGGCGAAGCGCCCGCCGATTTTCTTGCGTGGATCGGAGCGTGGGCGGGTGAATGGATCGCCCGCGTGGCCGCCGTTGCCTCGCAGGTCGAGGTACTGCGTATCCGAGGAAGCGCCCCCCTTGCGATTCTGGCTCTCGGGGGAGCTGTCGCTATCGGGGTGGCGCACCTGCGTCGGCATCGCCGAGATCAAGGCGGCGTTCGTCCCTCTGCCGTCGCGGTGGCCGGGGTGATCAGCACCGCCGTCATCGTGTGGTCGGCGTTCCCACCGAGTGCGCGCTCGTGGCCTCCGCGCGGATGGCTCATGACGCAGTGCGATGTCGGCCAGGGCGATGCACTCGTCGTGGCACCACGAGACGGTGCTGGCGCCGTCGTGATCGACGTAGGGCCCTCGGCCAGAGCGATCGACTCGTGCCTGAGCGACCTCGGCGTTCATCACGTGTCTGCGGTCGTGTTGACGCACTTTCACGCAGATCACGTCGGTGGGCTGACCGGGCTGATTGATGGTCGCCGGGTCGACGCAGTCTTCGCGACCGTCTACGACGAGCCCGTCGAGCAGTTTCGGGGAGTAGGCCATGAGTTGCGTAGGCGCGGAATGTCGATGCGTCGATTATTGGCCGGTTCCACCATTGATGTTGGTTCGAGCACCTACCGGGTCCTATGGCCTCGGCGAATCATCACCGGTGGACGAATCTCTAACGGATCGATTGCCAACAACGCCAGCCTCGTTCTCGAGGCGAACCTCGACGGCGTTCGGGTTCTGCTCACCGGGGACATCGAGCCTCCGGCCCAGGCCGCTCTGGTCAGTGGCCCGGGGGGCTTCGATGTGGTCAAAATTCCTCACCACGGGTCCGCCCATCAGCATCCGCTTTTCGCCCCCTGGGCTCAGGCGGACCTCGCGGTGGTGAGTGCGGGATCGGGCAACCGCTTCGGGCACCCTTCCCCGGACACACTGCAGGCGTGGATCGATACGGGTGCCCGGGTGGTGCGTACCGATCAATCCGGAGACGTTGCCATCGTCAGAAGCGGTGACGGAAGTCTGGGCTTCGCCACACGACGTGACATGCTGGGCTCATCATGAGCGACCTGGCCCGCATCACGCTCGTCCGCGGGGGCGAGCAGGCCCTCGTCGACCGCGCTATCGCGTCGACCGTCGCCGGTATTCGACAATCCCGTCCGGACGTCGACCGCGAGTCGGTTGATGCGAGCACCGAAGATGCTGTGCACGATTTTCGTAACGTGTGCGCACCGACGCTCTTCGGCAGTGACGTGATCGTCGTCGTCACCGGTCTGCAATCAGCAGACGACGTTTTCGCCGATGCGCTCACCGAGGTGCTCGCCGATCAGCCCGAGAATGTGTGGCTGGTGCTGCATCACGACGCGACAGCCGGGGGAAAGAAGTTGCTCGAAGCGGTCCGCGGAGCCGGGGCGAGTGAGGTCGAGTGCCTTGCAGTGAAGAAGGGCAAGGCGGCGATCGAGGTGATCTCCCAGGAGTTCGCTCGTCGCAAGAGGCGGGCCACCTCGGACGCGATCAACGTTCTCTATGAGTCCGTCGGCCATGACCTGCCGATGCTGTTCGCTGCAGTCGGTCAATTGGTGGCCGATGTCGATGAGGACCCCATCACCGACGACCACGTGCACGCGTACTTCGCCGGAGTGGCTGACGTGGCTGGGTGGCAGATCGCCGATCACGTGTGGAACCGACGACCGGCCCAGGCTCTCGAATCGGTGCGTCACGCCGCCGCAACAGGAAACGCGTCCGGTGTTGGGGTGATGAGCGTGTTGGCGATGATGTCGGCAGTGCGCAACATCATTCGGGTGGGCGGTCTTGGTCCGGGAGCGAGCGAGGCGGACGTGGCCCGCGAGTTAGGTATCCCGCCGTGGAAGGTGTCATCGCTGCGGCAGCAGTGGTCGCGATGGAGCGGTGATCAACGTCGTCTGGCGGCATCGCTCGTCGACTTAGCTGACGCCGAAGCGTTGATGAAGGGCGGGCTCGAGCCTGGTCAGGCTCTGGATGTGGAGCAGAAGTTGTTCGAGCTGGAAAAACTCGTCGTGTCGACCGGCGGCCAGTAACTCAGAGAGCAGCGACGCGCCTGCTGATGGCCGACTTGCGGTTGGCCGCCTGGTTTTGGTGAATGACGCCGTTGCCCGCTGCCTTGTCGAGCGCGCGATTGGCCTCGCGCGCGAGAGCAGCGGCCGCTGTTGCGTCACCCGCGTCGGCCGCCTCACGGAACTTGCGAACGGCGGTCTTGAGGGAGGACTTCACGTCCTTGTTACGCAGACGCGCCTTCTCGTTGGTGCGGATGCGCTTCTTTTGCGACTGGATGTTCGCCACGGACGTTCCTTCGACTCTCGTTGTGCTGGACCTACGGGTAGGTAGGGACCTGCAGGTGATGGGCTGCGGCTGTCTGCAGCCTCATAAGAGTACCCGTACCCTGGGGGCATCCCCCGAGTGGCCCCGACGGTCCCACTCGGCCCCGTGGCCCCGACCGTCCCTTCGAGAGGTTGTCCGTGACCCACTCATCCACCGCTGGCGCGCCTGCCAGCGGTCGATCGGCACCGGGGGACACCGATCCGGGAGTCATCCGGAACTTCTGCATCATCGCCCATATCGACCACGGCAAGTCGACCCTGGCCGACCGGATGCTGCAGATCACCGGCGTCGTCGACGACCGCTCGATGCGCGCCCAGTACCTCGACCGGATGGACATCGAGCGGGAACGGGGCATCACGATTAAATCGCAGGCCGTCCGATTGCCCTTCGCGGCCGCCGACGGTCGTGAGCACGTGTTGAATCTGATCGACACGCCCGGACACGTGGACTTCACCTACGAGGTATCGCGCTCACTCGCGGCCTGCGAAGGTGCTGTCCTGCTCGTGGACGCGGCGCAGGGGATCGAGGCCCAGACGCTCGCGAACCTGTACCTGGCGCTGGAGAACGACCTGCAGGTCATCCCCGTGCTGAACAAGATCGACCTGCCGGCCGCGCAGCCGGAAAAGTACGCGGCGGAACTCGCCCACATCATCGGCTGCCATCCGGACGATGTGCACAAGGTCTCCGCGAAGACAGGTGAAGGCGTCGAGGATCTCCTGCAGACCATCGTCGACGTCATCCCGGCGCCGATGGGGGACGCTGATGCTCCGGCGCGAGCGATGATTTTCGACTCGGTTTACGACACCTATCGCGGAGTCGTCACCTACGTCCGCGTTGTTGACGGGCGGATCGGGACGCGAGATCGGATCTCGATGATGTCCACCGGCACCGTCCACGAGCTACTCGAAGTCGGAGTCATCTCCCCGGAGCCGAGTCCAGCGAGTGGCCTTGGCGTCGGCGAGGTCGGTTACCTGATCACCGGAGTCAAGGACGTTCGTCAGTCCCGCGTCGGCGACACGATCACCACGGTGACCAAGGGGGCGACGGAGCCTTTGGGCGGTTACCGAGACCCCAAGCCGATGGTCTTCTCCGGCCTGTATCCGATCGACGGCTCGGACTACCCGATTCTGCGCGACGCCCTCGACCGTTTGAAGCTCAACGATGCGGCGTTGCAGTACGAACCGGAAACATCCGTGGCTCTGGGATTCGGGTTCCGGTGCGGGTTCCTGGGACTGCTGCACCTGGAGATCGTTCGCGAGCGTCTGGAGCGTGAATTCGATCTCGACCTCATCTCCACGGCACCGAACGTCATCTACACGGTTCAGATGGAAGACGGCAACGAAATCGTGGTCACCAATCCCAGCGAATTTCCCGAAGGCAAGGTCGCGTTGGTGACCGAACCGGTCGTCAAGGCGACGGTCATCTTGCCGAGCGAATTCGTCGGCACCGTGATGGAACTGTGCCAGAACAGACGAGGTTCTCTGCTGGGGATGGACTACCTGTCCGAGGATCGCGTCGAGATGCGCTACATGCTGCCGATGGCGGAGATCGTCTTCGACTTCTTCGATCAGCTCAAGTCGCGAACGCGGGGATACGCATCGCTGGACTACGAGCCCAGCGGCGAGCAGACCGCAGACCTCGTCAAAGTGGACATCCTGCTGCACGGAGATCCGGTCGACGCCTTCTCCGCCATCGTGCACAAGGACAAGGCCTACACCTACGGTGTGGCTATGGCCCAGAAACTGCGGGAACTCATTCCCCGTCAGCAGTTCGAAGTGCCCATTCAGGCAGCCATCGGGTCGCGAATCATCGCGCGCGAAACCATTCGAGCGATCCGCAAAGACGTGCTCGCCAAGTGCTACGGCGGCGACGTTTCGCGTAAGCGCAAACTCTTGGAGAAGCAGAAGGAAGGCAAGAAGCGCATGAAGATGGTCGGTCGCGTCGAAGTGCCGCAAGAAGCCTTCATCGCTGCGCTGTCGACATCCGAGGCTCCCGCCAAGAAATGAGCGAGCCGCTATCGCTCTACGTTCACGTTCCCTTCTGCTCGAGCAGATGCGGCTACTGCGACTTCAACACCTACACGGCGTCCGAATTAGGGGACGGCGTCGATCGGGCCTCCTTCCACACACATCTTGCGTCGGAGATCGCCATGGCGGCGCGAACGCTTGCCCCGTCGTATCAGGTAGACACCGTCTTCTTCGGTGGCGGAACGCCGACGCTCATCGGTGCATCGGCCCTGTGTGATCTGCTCGCCCGTATTCGCGACGAGTTCGATGTCGCAGCCAACGTGGAGGTCACCACGGAAGCTAATCCCGACTCGGTGGACCCGCAGATGCTCGAGGAGCTCGTCACCGGTGGGTTCACGCGAATCTCCATCGGAATGCAAAGCGTTGCACCGCACGTGCTCGCCACGCTGGAGCGCACGCATACACCGGGCGCGAGTTCCACGGTGGCGATCGCCGCGAGAGCCGCCGGGTTCGACCACGTCAACCTGGACCTGATCTACGGAACCCCCACGGAGAGCAACGATGACGTGCACCGTTCGCTGGATGAAGTGCTCGACGCTGGCGTCGATCATGTGTCTGCGTACTCGCTGATCGTCGAAGACGGAACCGCGCTCGCCCGACGCGTCGCCCGCGGCGAGATTGCCGAACCCGATGACGACGTCGCCGCCGAACGCTATGAACTCATCGACGATCGGCTCAGCCACAGCGGGTTGCGTTGGTACGAGGTCAGCAACTGGTCCACGCCCGGCAGCGAGTGCCGTCACAACCTCGCCTATTGGCGAAACAGGGATTGGTGGGGTGTTGGTCCGGGAGCCCATAGTCACCAGGCGGGACGCCGATGGTGGAACGTCAAGCATCCACGCACCTATGCCGCGCGGGTTAGTGCGGGAATGTCACCGGCCGAAGGCCACGAGGAGACGACGTCCGAGCAGCAGCGGCTCGAGCGACTCATGATGGGGCTTCGGGTTCGCGAGGGCGTGCTCGCCAACGAGGTCGAGTGTCCGCAGAGCGCCGTGCTCGATCTCGCGGAGCGGGGACTGGTGGAGGTCGAACCGGCACACGAGCCGGCGGCCCGGATCATTCTCACCCGGCGCGGGCGCCTGCTCGCGGACGCCGTTGCACGAGAATTGGCCGTCATCAGCGACGCACCCGCGGGGCTGGACGCGCCCACGGCGAAACAGGCCAATCCGACGTAGACTTGGCACTCTGGACACGCGAGTGCTAGAGAAACCGACGGGAGGTGCCGTGCTCGAAGACCGCCGACTGGCCGTGCTGAGCGCCATCGTCGAGGACTACGTCGCCACGCACGAGCCCGTAGGTTCGAAGGCGCTGGTGGAACGGCACCACCTGGGTGTTTCCCCCGCCACGATCCGCAACGACATGGCGGCCCTGGAAGAAGAGGGCTACATCACCCACCCGCACACGTCGGCGGGCCGGATCCCCACCGATCACGGGTATCGATTGTTCGTCGACCAGATCTCCAACGTCAAGCCGATGAGTGCGCCCGAGCGCAAAGCCATCGAGAGATTCCTCCAAGATGCCGTGGATCTTGACGATGTGATGGGCCGGACGGTCCGCTTGCTCGCGCAGATCACTCAGCAGGTGGCGCTCGTGCAGTACCCGTCACTGGAACGAAGCAGCGTCCGCCATGTAGAACTGATCGCGGTCAGCGACACCCGCTTGATGCTGGTGGTCATCATGGACACCGGTCGCGTCGAGCAGCGAGTCATCGAATGCGCCGCGCCGCTGTCGGAGCAGCTTCTAGGAGATCTCCGGGCGCGCTTGAATGCCGCGGTCGCCGATAAGCCGTTCGCGTTCGTCTCCGATGCAATGAAGGACCTCGACGAGGGGTTCGATGCCGGCGACAAGCGACTCGTGCAAGCGGTGATGGCGGCGGTTCTCGAGGCTGTCACCGAACGCATCGAGGAGCGAGTGGTGCTGGGCGGCACTGCGCACCTGGCTCGTTACCAACAGTCGTTCCCGATGGCGATACAGCCGGTTCTCGAAGCCCTCGAGGAGCAGGTTGTTCTACTGCGCCTTTTGGGGGAACTGTCGATCGAGTCTCCGGTGACGGTTCGCATCGGTGAAGAGAACGATGTCCACGGGCTCGAATCAACGTCGGTCGTCACTGCCGGGTCCGGCCGAAGCGCCCAGCCGGTCGCGTCGCTGGGTATCGTCGGACCCACGCATATGGACTATGTCGGGACGATGAGTGCGGTGCGCGCCGTCGCGCAGTACGTCAGCAAGATCTTGAAGGGACAGTAGGCGGCTGTGGCGACGGACTACTACGCGATGCTGGGCGTATCGCGGGACGCTTCTGCAGAGGAAATCAAGAAGGCGTACCGGCGCTTGGCCCGCGAACTGCATCCGGATGTTAATCCGGACCCCGAGCACCAGGAGCGGTTCAAGCAAGTCACCGCGGCGTATGAGGTGCTTTCTGATCCTGAGAAGCGACAGATGTACGACATGGGCGGAGACCCGCTGAGTCAGTCTGGAGGGTTCGGGGGATTCGGCGCCACGGGTTTCGACTTCAGCGACATCATGGATGCGTTCTTTGGCGCAGGCGGAGGCGGTCGCCAGCGTGGACCCCGCAGCCGGGCGCAACGCGGGCAGGACGCCCTGGTGCGTGTGCAGATCGACCTGGCGACGGCGGTGTTCGGCGGCGAGCAGGACATCGCGGTGGACACCGCGACCGCGTGCGCGACGTGCACCGGTTCGGGAATGGACGAGGGAAGCGAGCTGGAAACCTGCGTGATGTGCAAAGGCGCGGGCGAGATCCAGTCGGTGCAGCGGTCGTTTCTCGGGCAGGTGATGACATCGCGTCCGTGCCCGCAATGCCAAGGATTCGGCACCACCATCCCTTATCCCTGCCCGGAGTGCTCGGGTGAAGGTCGCGTGCGCAGTCGTCGCACGCTCACTATCAAGGTGCCACCGGGGGTGGACACCGGAACGCGCATCCAACTGCAGGGGGAGGGCGAGGTCGGCCCCAACGGCGGCTCCGTAGGTGACTTGTTCGTCGAGGTTGTCGTGGCCCCGGACCCGGTGTTTGAGCGTCACGGAGACGAGCTGCACTGTGTGGTGAAGATCCCGATGTCCGCTGCGGCGCTGGGCACCAGCGTGCACCTCGACACCCTCGACGGCCCCGAGGATCTGACGGTGCCGGCGGGGACGCAGGCGGGGGCAACCATCACGTTGCGGGGCAAGGGTGCCGCGCGGCTGCGCGGCGGGTCACGCGGTGATCTCTTCGTCCACGTGGACGTGGAGGTTCCGTCGAAATTGGATGCCCGCCAATCGGAATTGCTGCGGGAGTTTTCAGAGCTTCGTGGGGAGAACACCACGCACGTGGTTTCTACGCGTACAAGCGCAGACAACGGTGGCCTCTTCGGTCGCTTGAAAGACGCTTTCTCGTCGCGGTGAGCCCTCCGGTTTTTCTCATCGACCCCGACCGCGCCGCTGAGGCGCGCGTCGGTGGAGAGGTTGTGCTGGACGGGCCGGAAGGTCGGCACGCGGTGGCCGTCCAGCGTGTTCGCGCGGGCGAGACGATCGAGTGCGTCGATGGTTCGGGGCGACGCATCACCGGATCGGTCGCCACCGTGCAACAGTCGGGTGCAGCGACGATCACGGTCGCGGCGTTGACCGATGAGCCCGAACCGACTCCCCAGATAACCGCGGTGCAGGCGATCGCCAAAGGTGATCGCGGAGAGCGCGCGGTGCAGATGCTGACCGAGGCTGGAATCGACGCGATCGTGCCGTGGCAGGCCGAGAAGAGTGTTGCGCGGTGGGATGAGACGAAGGCAACCAAGAATCGAGGTAAGTGGGCGGCAACCGCTCGAGAGGCGACCAAGCAGGCGCGACGCTCACGGGTGCCGCGCGTGGATCCGGTGACGACATCCGGGGGTGTCGCGGAACTGATCGGCGCGTCGGGCGTGGCTCTGGTCCTGGATGAGCAGGCGTCCCTGCAGTTGACCTCGATCGCCGCGGAAACTGCCCGAGACATCATGCTCGTCATCGGCCCGGAAGGGGGACTCAGTGACAACGAGCGAGGGCAGTTCACTGATGTGGGGGCCTATCTCGTTCAACTAGGTCCGTCGGTCCTGCGCACGTCCACCGCCGGGATAGCGGCGTTGAGCGTCCTCTCGGCTCAGATAGGGCGCTGGTAGCCCTGTGATCGCCGTGAAATGATGACGTGATGGCCGACTGCCTGTTCTGCTCGATAGTCGCGGAGGAGATCCCCGCGGACATCGTGCTGTCCAACGACGACGTGGTTGCCTTCCGAGATATTGCTCCGCAGGCGCCGGTGCACGTGTTGGTCGTGCCGCGCGAGCACCACGCGAATGTCGGTGAACTGGCGTCCGCTGCTCCCGCCACCACGGCAACGTTGCTGCAGGCGGCGCATGAGGTGGCGGCTGACGAAGGCGTGGGCGATGCCTACCGTGTCGTGTTCAACACCGGCACCGGCGCCGGACAAACGGTGTTCCACATCCACGCCCACGTGATCGGTGGCCGGAACCTCGAATGGCCTCCCGGATGAGCAACGCAGCGAGCGACTCGGACACACGAATGACCATCGAGATCCCCAACTCTCAACCGATGGTCGCCATCCTGGGATCCAACGACGAGTACCTACGCCTGATCGAGGACGCGTTCCCTTCAGTGAATGTGCTCGTGCGCGGCAATGAAATACGACTCGACGGTCCGGTAGAGGAGAACGCGGTCATCGACTCCTTGATCGCCGAGATGCTCGCGATGCTGCGTACCGGCCAGGCCCTGTCGACGGAGTCCGTCGAGCGCTCCATCAGCATGCTGCGCAGCGGCACGCGCCCATCCGATGTTCTGACTGCCAACATTCTGAGCAACCGTGGGCGCACGATTCGACCCAAGACCCTCAATCAGAAGCGGTACGTCGACGCGATCGACAAGAACACCGTGGTTTTCGGGATCGGTCCGGCTGGTACGGGCAAGACCTACTTGGCGGTGGCTAAGGCGCTGCAGGCGCTGCAGGCTAAGCAGGTAAACCGCATCGTGTTGACCCGTCCGGCTGTTGAAGCGGGGGAGCGCTTGGGCTTCCTTCCCGGAACGCTGAGCGAAAAGATCGATCCCTACTTGCGCCCGCTCTACGACGCGCTACACGACATGATCGACCCGGAGTCGATTCCGCGCCTCATCACGTCCGGCACGATCGAAATCGCGCCCCTGGCCTACATGCGCGGACGCACTTTGAACGACGCCTTCGTCATCTTGGACGAGGCCCAGAACACATCCGCCGAGCAAATGAAGATGTTCCTGACTCGATTGGGATTCGGATCGACCATGGTCGTCACCGGCGACATCACACAGGTGGACCTTCCCGGCGGAACCCAAAGTGGGTTACGGGTGGTCGGGGAAATCTTGGACGGACTCGAGGATGTTGGCTTCTGCCGCTTGACAGCGCACGATGTTGTCCGGCACAAACTCGTCGGCAAGATTGTGGAGGCCTATGACCGGTATGACGCGAGGCACCAACCATGACGCTGCCGAGTATTTCGGTCGACGACGACGCCGGCTCGCCGATCGACCTGAACGCGCTCAGCGACCTTGCCGGCCATGTCTACTCGACGTTGCACATCCACCCCGATTCCGAGCTGGGAATAACGCTGGTGGATATCGACCGGATCACCACCCTGCACGAAGACTGGATGAACGAACCCGGCCCCACCGATGTGGTGAGTTTCCCCATCGATGAACTGGTGCCTGGGACCTCGGAGGCCTTGTCCGGCCCGGGGATGCTGGGGGACGTCGTCATCTGCCCGGAGTTCGCCCAGGGGGATGCCGCCGCTGCTAAGCGCAGTCTGGACGAACACGTGCAGTTCCTTACCGTCCACGGGCTGCTGCATCTGCTGGGATACGACCACGCGACGGAAGAGGAATACGCGAGAATGTTCGCCTTGCAGGACGAACTACTGGATAGCTGGGGTGCGGCACGGTGAATCTCTGGCTGGTGTTGATCGCCATCGCGTTGATCGTGGCGTCGGGGCTGCTGATCGCCGCTGAGACGGCGATGACGCGTGTGTCGAAGACTCGGATCGACGAGCTCCGCAAGGAGGGCAACGGGAACGAGAAGCGGGCGGAACTACTGCTCGGCGTTCTGCAGGACCGGGCGCGGTATGTGAACGTCTTGTTCCTGCTGTCGACGATCGCGACCATCACGTCCATCACGCTGATCAGTTACGTGGCGGTGCGGGCGCTGACCTCGGGTGACGGCTGGTCGACGTGGATTGCACTCGTCGTCGTGATCGCCGCCCTGGTCGTGGTGGCCTACATCGGCCTGGGTGTCGCGCCACGGACGTTGGGCCGCCAGCACGCAGAGCGCATCGCCTTGATCGCCGCACGACCGACCCGATTCCTGGCAACGATCCTGGGACCGATCACGACGCTGCTCATCGTCATCGGCAACGCCTTGACGCCGGGCAAGGGCTTTCGCGAGGGGCCGTTCGACACTGCAGCGGAGCTCCGGGAGATGGTCGACCTCGCCGGCGCGGACGACTTGATCGAAGACGCCGAGCGAAAGATGATCCACTCGGTATTCGACCTCGGGGACACGTTCGCCCGCGAGGTCATGGTGCCCCGCACCGAGATGGTGTTCATCGAACGAAATAAGTCACTACGGCAGGCCATTAGCTTGAGCTTGCGCTCTGGTTTTTCTCGGATCCCAGTCATTGGGGAGAACGCCGACGACGTCGTCGGCGTGATCTACCTGAAGGACATGGTCCGACGCACCTTCGAGCATCACGAAGCCGAGCGCGAGGACGCCGTGGATTCACTCATGCGGGCCACCTCTTTCGTCCCCGACTCCAAGCCCGCGGACGAGTTGCTGAAAGACATGCAGGCCGCGCGTGTGCACGTTGCCATCGTCGTGGACGAGTACGGCGGGACGGCCGGCCTGGTGACGATCGAGGACATCCTGGAGGAGATCGTCGGAGAGATAGCCGATGAGTACGACACCGCTGCCCCCGAGGTCACCCAACTGGACGACGATCGTTACCGCGTGCTGTCGCGCATGAATCTCGATGACTTCGCGGAATTGACGCAGATGGAGATCAATGCCGAAGACGAAGGCGTGGACACGGTGCTGGGCTTTATGGCGAAGCGACTCGGTCGTGTGCCGATTCCTGGCGCCGAAGTGGTGGAGAACGGCTGGTCTCTCGTTGCCGAGCGGGGCGCCGGGCGCCGCAACCGGATCGGGGCCGTGTTGGCCACGCGCATCGCCACTTTGGACGATGGCGATGAGCACGACGATGAGTGATCTGCACGACGCACTGAGACGAACGGTGCTGCAAGCGTGCTCGACCATTGGTGCGCTTCGAGCATCGACTACGGTCGCAACATGAAACTCACGAATTTCCAGGCGCTGAGTTTCGACTGCTACGGCACCCTGATTGATTGGGAAGCCGGAATCGGATCGGTACTGCGTGCATGGGCTGATCGTCATGGTGTCGTGTTGAGCACGGAGGAGCTGCTGGTCGCCTACGCCGACAACGAGGCGGACGCTGAACGACACCACCCAACAGACCCGTATCCCTCGATACTCGCGCGAGCCATGCGCGCCCTAGGGCAGACGCTGGGCGTCGACGTGTCCGATGACGACGCGCACCTCTTGGCCACATCGGTGCCCGACTGGCCCGCTTTTGCAGATGCTCATCAGGCTCTGGAGCGGCTCGCGCAACACTTCGCACTCATCATCGTGTCAAATGTGGACGATCGTGGTTTTGCCGCGAGCAACGAAAAACTTGGTGTCACCTTCGATGCGATTCTCACCGCCGAAAGCATCGGCTCCTACAAGCCATCGCTGCACAACTTCGACGCCCTCGACCGGCAGGTGGATTCGATGGGCATCCCGCGCGAGAGACTTCTGCACGTAGCCCAAAGTCTGTTCCACGATCACGTCCCCGCGAAATCTCGCGGCATGACGACTGTGTGGATCGACCGTCGCCACGCTGATCCTGGATGGGGCGCGACCCCCGACCCGCACGCGACGGTGAGCCCCGATTGGACGTTCACGTCAATGGCGGAGTTCGCCGACGCCGTCGAGTTCGGTCGATGACCGAGCACAGTGAGGCTTCTCTGAATCACGCGGGCGGTCACCGCAGCGGCTTCGCAACGTTTGTTGGCCGGCCGAACGCGGGGAAGTCCACCCTGATGAACGCGATCGTGGGCTCCAAGGTGGCGATCACGTCCGACCGCCCACAAACCACGCGCCGCACTATCCGGGGCATCGTCACTAGAAGCGACGGTCAACTGATTATCGTCGACACTCCGGGAATGCATCGCCCCCGTACGTTGTTGGGTGAGCGTCTCAACGACCAGGTTCACGAGACGCTCACGGGCGTCGACGTCATCGGACTGTGTCTACCGGCCACCGACGACGTCGGTCCCGGTGATCGATACATCGCTCAGCAGGTTGCCGCGTCCAAGGCCGTCGGCTTCGCCGTTGTGACGAAAACCGACGCGGTGTCCGCGGATCGAGTGGCTGAACAACTCATGCGCGCGCAGCAACTGGGCAATGAGGTTGGGATCGACTTCGCGCACATCGTGCCGGTCTCGGCGACGACGGGGGCGAACATCGATGTACTGACGCAGCTGCTGATCGGCACGATTCCCGAGGGCCCGAGTTTGTATCCAGAGGACGAGGTGACCGATCAGCCGGTCGATATAACGATCGCGGAATACATCCGCGAGGCCGCCCTGGCCCAGGCACGTGATGAACTTCCGCACAGCATCGCCGTCGTGGTGGAGGAGATCGTTCCGCGCGAGGACCGTCCTGCCGGCAAGCCACTGACCGATGTCCGGGCCGACATCTACGTCGAGAGGGATAGCCAGAAGGCGATCGTCATCGGCGCGAAGGGATCCCGGCTTCGAGATATCGGCGCGGAGTCAAGGCCTGCGATCGAACGACTTCTGGGCACTGGCGTGTACTTGGATTTGCACGTGAAACTTGCGAAAGACTGGCAGAAGGATCCGAAACAGTTGCGGCGTCTGGGTTTCTAGACGCGGTCGTGCAACTCGGGATCGAGTTCATACCTGCGGCCGTAGGTTTCTATCACCGCGATGACGATCGCAATCACGGGAATGCCGATGATGGCGCCGATCGGACCGAACAGGGCCGCGCCGATGAATACCGAGGCGAGCGCGACGCCGGAGTTAATCGCCATGGTTGCGGTGGAGATCCGTGGCGAGAAGATGTAGTTCTCGATCTGCTGGTAGATCGTGGCGAAGAGGACAATCCACAACACGTCCCAGGGGTCGTTAAAGGCCGCGAAAAAGGCCGGGACGATGATGCCGATGTAGGTACCGATGGTCGGGATGAACTGGCTAACAAAACCAGCGAAAATGCCCATCGGGAGCCAGTACGGGATGTCAATAATCCAGAAGAACGCGACGTGCGCTGCCGCCGCAACCGTCGCCAGCACAAGTTTGGAGATGACGAAGCCCCCCGCCTTGCGGACCGAGATATCCCACACCTCGATGAAGACGACTTGACGCTCCGGCTTCAGCCACGACGCGAGGAACCGTTTGATCTGAGGCGCTGACGCTGAGAAGTAGAAGCTGAAGACAATGATCGTGACGAACGAGAAGATGGCACCGAAGACGCCCGAGATGATGCCCAGGAGGCCACCGGCGAGGGAGCCGGCAAGGTCAGCCAACTGCTGGGTCGTCAGGTTCAGGTTGGATGTGATTTCCGCTGGATCGATGCGCGCGTCGAAGGTGCCGTTCAGCCACGACACGACGTCGACGATCAAGAAGGGAACACTCAAGACCAGGGCGGTCGCCTGCGAGGCCAGAGCGCCTCCGAAGAGAACAAGGAAAATGACAATGCCTGCGATCACACCGACAGCCACGATGGCGGTGGCCAGGGCCCGGGGCACACCCCGCTTCGCCAGGCCCGACACCAGTGGGTCGAACGAGATCGCCAGCAGCCACGCGAGCAAGAGGTTGAACAAGAACCCGGCGAGGCGCAAAGCGCTCCACTCAAGAATCTGAAACAGGAGTATGCCGACGAGAATGATCAGAACGCTTCGGCGAAGGAACGTCGGATCGAGGGCCACCATCTGTACCGAGCGGCGAGGCTCGACCTGATCGGAGGTGTCCGCAGGAACGTCAGGAGGTGTCGGATCCTCGGACATTCCCATCCTCCTGGGCGCGTCATCTGCGTGCAGTGCTGCCCGCCGGTGAGAATGTACCGTGCCGACCTACCGTGATGAGGGAATTGTGCTTCGCACCCAGAAACTGGGTGAGGCCGATCGCATCATCACGCTGCTCACCCGTCGAAACGGTCGAATCCGCGCCGTGGCCCGCGGTGTGCGCAAGACGTCCAGTCGGATCGGCGCCCGCCTCGAACCGTTCAACCACGTCGATGTCCAGCTCTACGAAGGCAAGTCGCTGGACAACGTCACCCAGGTCGAGACGATCGACGCGATGGGCGGTCGACTCGCGGACGATTACGCCCGGTGGACTGCCGGAACGGCGATGCTCGAAACCGCCGAGCGACTCTCCGCGGAAGAACGCGAACCAAACGTGCAGCAGTACGCGCTATTGGTGTCCGGCTTAAGGTCGATGGCCGCCGGTGAGCACGAACCCACCTTGATCTTGGACTCGTATCTTTTGCGCTCCTTGGCGGTCGCGGGATGGTCGCCGTCCTTCGACGAGTGCGCTCGATGCGCGCAACCCGGACCGCATCGGGCATTCAACGTTCAGGCCGGCGGAATGGTGTGCGGCACCTGTCGACCGCCGGGGAGCGCGGCTCCGAGTCCCGCCGCGGTGACCCTCCTGGGAGCTCTGCTGGCGGGGGACTGGGAGACCGCCGACGGGGCGGACGATAGGACTCGAAACGAGGCGAGCGGTCTCGTGGCGGCGTTCTTGCAGTGGCATATCGAACGAGGATTGCGCTCACTGCCGCTGGTCGACCGATCGTGACGCTCGACGGGATGGGTCCGCAGCGCGCCGGTCATCTGTGAGGATGGGGCGATGGCACGTCGAGCGACTAGACCACTGAGGCAACCGACACCGCACCCATCGGGGGCAACGCCACCGAACCTGCCTGCAGAACTCGTACCCAACCACGTGGCGATCGTGATGGATGGCAATGGTCGTTGGGCAAAAGAACGCGGCCTGCCCAGAATCAAGGGTCACGAGATGGGTGAGGCGAGCCTGCTGGATTGCGTGCACGGCGCCATCGAGCTCGGCATCTCTCACATCTCTGCCTACGCATTCAGCACCGAGAATTGGAAACGCTCACCGGAGGAAGTGAAATTCCTGATGGGCTTCAACCGGGATGTAATTCGTCGCAGACGCGACGAGATGAACGAACTCGGTGTCCGGGTGCGCTGGGCGGGCAGACGCAAGCGATTGTGGAAGTCGGTGATCGATGAACTCGAGACGGCCGAGGAGATGACCAAGGCCAACTCCACCATGACCCTGACGATGTGCGTCAACTACGGCGGCCGAGCAGAGATCGCCGACGCTGCGCACAAAATCGCCGAAGACGTTCGAGCCAAGCGTTTAGATCCGGACAAGATCACCGAACGCACCATCGCGAAGTACCTCGACGAGCCCGACATGCCCGACGTCGATCTGTTCGTCCGCTCCTCCGGCGAGCAGCGCACCTCGAACTTCCTGATCTGGCAGTCGGCCTACGCCGAGATGGTTTTTCTGGACACCCTGTGGCCGGATTTCGATCGCCGGCACCTGTGGCACGCCTGTGAGATCTACGCCTCTCGCGACCGTCGATATGGGGGAGCAGAGTCGAAGCCACAGAACTAGGCCGTTGGGTGCCTTGGTGGGTCCTTGAGTTACGGGTAGGCGGTATGGCAAGACCGGCCTGTCGCTGTCCAAGCCAATTAGCCTTCGCTAACCAGTCGAGCAGTCGGAGCACAGCCCGAAGATCTCCAGGGTGTGGCTGACGTCGGTGAAGCCGTGCTCGGCAGACACCTTGTCCGCCCAGCGCTCGACCGCAGGGCCTTCGACCTCGACGGTCTTGCCGCATGCCCGGCACACCAAGTGATGGTGGTGGGTGTCGCTGCAGGATCGGTAGACGCTCTCACCATCCTCGCGGACGATGACGTCGACGTCACCGGACTCAGCGAGCGCGGTGAGCGTTCTATAGACCGTGGTCAGGCCGACGGTGTCGCCCCTGTGGCGGAGGAAGTCGTGGATCTCCTGCGATGAACGAAAATCATCGAAGTACTCCAACGCTTCGATGACCGCGGTGCGCTGCTTGGTCGAGCGGATTCCGACACCGGTGTTCGATCTGGTGCTCACGGAGATGTCCTCAATGGTCGTGGTCGTGGTGCTCGGTCGGGAACAGCGGGGCAGCAACGTCCTTCTCGTGCAAAGAGCCTAGCCCGTACGCGGTAGCGAGATTGGTTGCTGTCAGGACCTCCTCTGGGGGCCCGGACGCGACGACATGCCCGTCGGTGAGAATGACGTGATTGGCGGCACGAGCCTCCTCGAGGTCGTGAGTAGTCAAGACGACCGAACATCCGCGCTCGGGTTCCTCGTGGATGATCGAGTCAATCGTCTTCGCGGAGTTGATGTCCAAGCCCGTCAAGGGTTCGTCCAGCAGCAACATCGAATGGTCTTGGGTAATGCCCTGAGCGACGTAGACCCGTTGACGCTGACCTCCGGACAGTTCGGCCACGTGACGATCGGCCAGGTGGTTGATGTCGAGCCGCTCCATCGCTTGCTCCACGCGTTGCTTGTCTTGCGAGCGAGGCCGGCGAAGCAACCCAAGGGACGGGTAGCGGCCCATCCCGACGGCTTCCCTCACTGTCAGGGGAGTGCCCTTGGGGGTGGTCGTGTATTGCAACACGTAGGCGATCTGCGGCTGGCTGAGCTGCGGGGTGGCTCCTAGGACACTCAACGCTCCGCTAGAGATCGGCAGGAGGCCGGCGATGGCGTGCAGCAGCGTCGACTTGCCGGATCCGTTCGGCCCAATGATGGCGGTAATTGAACCCTGCGGAATGTTGAAATCCGAGTCACGAAGGGCCACCCGTTCACCACGAGAAATGACCACGTTCTTTCCCACGACTGCATCAGGCATGGGCGACCTCTTGAGGCAACGGCCGGTGGACCAGACGCGTGAACGCGAGCACGAGGAAAAACAGCACGATCGGAACCAGCGCCATAGTGGCGGATCCCGCGGTCCGAAGGTGGTAGCTCAATGTCAGGCCCAGCCAGACGGAGAAGAGTCCGATGATGACGGAATAGAGCATCATCCGAGGAACGGTGCGAGCGATGAGGCTCGCTGTCGCCGGTGGACCGATAAGAAGACCGAAAACGAGAAGTGTGCCGACGGATTGGAAGCTTCCGATCACCGCAACGGCGATGAGGACCAGCAGGGCAGCGTGTGCTCTCTTGGGCTTCATGCTCCACAGCGCCGCCTTCTCCGCATTGAAACTCAACGAGAGCAGCGGTCGGTAGAGGGCCAAAGCTACGCTCACCACGACCACGGTGAGGATCGCCTGCCCGACCAGGTCGGATGCCGTCACACCGAGAGCATCGCCGAACAAGATGCTGGTCAACGACCCGGAGTAGGAGTCCAGGCGCGAAATGATCACGACACCCAACGCCAACATCCCGACGAAAAGAAGGCCGATCGACGTGTCCTCACCCAGGACGGTTTGTCGATTGACTAATTCAATCGCGAACACCATGACGGCGGCTGCTAAGGCTGCACCCACTAGCGGGTTCAGATCCAACACAACGGCGGCGGCGATTCCGGGAATGACACCGTGAACGAAGGCATCACCGAAGAAACTCATCCCGCGCAGAACGAGCCAGGTGCCAACGACCGAGGTCATCACCGCCGCGAGAATGCCGCCGAGGAGTGCCCGTTGCTGGAAGGCAAGGGTGAACGGCTCCGTAAACCACTCCATGGTCAGCCAGTGTTGCAGGAATCGGTGTCGAGAAGGCCTAGTTGGCGTTCAACGCTCCGGAAATCAACTCCGCATTCGTCAGCATCATCGACACGTAATCCTCCGCACCGGAATCCGGCCCCCCCAGGCTCCCGACGAAAAGCGTGACAACCTGAACGTCGTTTCCTGCTTCGGCCGCGACGGCCTCGGCGAGGGTCGTCGGATCGGCGGTATTCGCAAAGATCACCTGCACGCCCTCGTCCTCGATCACTTCAACAAGTTCCACGAGATCGGCACTGGAGGGCTCGGCCAGCGTGGAACCGCTCGGGATCACCGTGCCGGCAACCTCGTAACCATAGACTTCGGCAAGATAGCCGAGAGCATCGTGATCGGTGATGAGAATTCGCTCATCGGCCGGCACTGATTCCAAGAGAGCGCGCACATCTTGTTCCGCACTGCGAATCTCGTCCGCGATCTTTGAGCCACACTCGGCGAAAACGTCACCGTTGTCCTCAGCGAGGTCCGCCCCGATGATCTCGGCGGCAGTTGCCATCCGATTCATGTCGAACCAGAAGTGGGGATCCTCGCTTCCATGACCGTGCTCGTCACCGTGCTCGTCACCGTGCTCGTCACCGTGCTCGTCACCGTGCTCGTCACCGTGC
>ERZ802830.431-NODE-431-length-41782-cov-7.8309_pt1 | contig 41782 bp, 35 predicted proteins | sample MGYA00345654_ERZ802830 | MGnify/ENA primary metagenome ERZ802830 (study PRJEB30503, sample SAMEA104212375) | marine metagenome | biome: Westerlies Biome; feature: [SRF] surface water layer (ENVO:00010504) within the epipelagic zone...; material: water... | reverse complement strand
AGAATTCCACCCAAAAAAAAATAATTATGCTTGTCTATTTAACTTTAAGTATAATTTGTATATTTAATAAGCAGTCATTACACAACTAAAATCTTCAATTCTATTAACAATCTATCTATACAGTGAACTATAAGTTTATATCACAATATCCTTCGATTGCAGATCTAAAAATTAAAGCAAGAAAAAAAATTCCAAGATTTGCTTTTGAGTATTTAAATGGAGGGTGTAATGATGATGTCAATATTAAAAGAAATAATGATGAAATAAGAAATGTACAGCTTAGACCAGAGTACATAAAAAAATTTAATGGTAGTTCACTAAAAACTTCAGTTTTTGGAATTGAATATGATTTCCCTTTTGGAATTGCCCCTATAGGTCTTCAAGGTTTAATGTGGCCAAATTCTCCTGAAATATTAGCAAAATCTGCATTCAAAAACAATATACCCTTTATCTTAAGTACAGTATCAACCTCAAGTATTGAAAGAATTTCTGAGATTACTGAAGGCAAGTTTTGGTTTCAATTATATCATCCAGCTGAAGATAAATTAACAAATGATTTAATTATAAGAACTCATGACTCTGGTTGCAAAGTATTAGTTATTTTATGTGATGTTCCTACTTTTGGTTACAGACCAAAAGACATAAAAAATGGGTTATCAATGCCCCCTAAAATGAATTTAAATAATTTTTTTCAAATTTTTTCTAAACCACATTGGGCAGTTGAAACAATTAAATACGGACAACCAAGTTTTGAAACCTTAAAACCTTACATGCCAAAAGGTTTAAATCTAAAACAATTAGGTGGATTTATGAATCAAACTTTTGATGGAAGACTTAATGAGGGAAAAATAAAAAAAATTCGAGATAATTGGAAAGGTAAACTAGTTTTAAAAGGAGTTTCATCCGAATTTGATGTAAAACAATCTATTCGCTTAGGTATTGATGGTATAATAATTTCAAACCATGGCGGAAGACAATTAGATGCTGGCCCTTCATCAATAAAAGTTCTTGAAAAAATTGCCCCTAAATATGGAGATAAAATTGAAATAATGATGGATAGTGGGATAAGGTCTGGTCCCGACATTTCTAGAACTTTAGCTACTGGTGCTAAATTTACATTTTTAGGAAGATCTTTTATGTACGGGGTTTGTGCTTTAGGTAAAAAAGGTGGTGATCAAACGATTCATATATTAAAAACTGAGTTAAATCAGATTATGGAACAGCTTTGCTGTGAGAAAATTTCTGATCTCCCTTTTCATATTTTGGATTAAATTTAGAATTCTTTTTAGTTTAAATTAAATTAAAGTTAACTTACAAATAATATTGTCTCGATAAAAAAAAATAATTTTATAAATCTTAAAACAAATAATATGTTAAACAGAATATATCTATTCCCACTTTTTATAGCTTTTTTATCTGTTTCATGTGATAGCTCATTTAAAAGTGAAAAAGAAAAGAGAACAGAAAACACAAAAGAAATAGTTTTAAAAGCTTACAATGCTCAAATGAGTGGTAATATAGAATTATGGAAGTCTCTTTTAAGTGATGATTTTACTTTTACATTAACTGGTAAGTTAGATATTTCAAAAACATATAATTGGGATGAACTAATGGAATTCAATAAATACTTTGGGTCTTTATTGACTGGAGAAATTGGTGCAATATATAAGGGCGTAATAGCTGATGAGGACAAGGCTGTTGTTTTTTTAGAAGGAAGAATGGAAGGCGTTGGAGGAAAGTATGAAAATGATTATGCTATAATGTATGAAGTTAATGAAGATGGAAAAATTTCTTCTACTAAAGAATGGCTAAGTGACATATTGCTTGCAACTCAATTATACGGTCAAGAAATATGTGGAGAAAAGAAAACTTTAGAATAAAAAATTTAATTTCTATTCTATTGATAATAACCTATGATAATTAAAGATTTAACAGTAAAATATAAATTAAATTTTTAAATATTCATTTTACTCCTTTTTAAATTGTGATAATTTAATAATTTGATTAAAAAATAAGCTCCTTATAAATTTATTTATTTTCAAACGATAACTTTATAAAATGTCTAAAACTAAAGTCTCACTTGAAAATTACGAATACATGTCTAATGCATGGGACGAAATGTTTGACTTGCAAGGAAATATTCGCTCTGAATATAAATCTTTTAAAAAGGTACTTAAAAACATCAACATCAACAACTTAAGAGAAATGGAGGATTTTGCTAAACAATTCTTTATGACTCAGGGCGTGACTTTTACAGTTTACAATAACAATGAGGGAATTGAAAGAATTTTTCCATTTGATATATTACCTAGAATAATTAAATTAAAAGAATGGTTAGAAATTGAAGAAGGAATTAAACAACGTATTAAAGCTCTAAATCTTTTTTTAAAAGATATTTATCATGAACAATTTATACTAAAAGACAATGTTTTCCCCTCAAACTTAATATCAAATAATCCTCAATATTTATTTGAAATGAGAAAATTAAATGTTCCAAAAAATATTTATACTCACATTTCGGGTATCGATTTGATAAGAAATACTGATGGTAAATTTTATGTTCTTGAAGATAATTTAAGGACACCCTCTGGAGTCTGTTATATGTTAGAGAATAGAGAAATATCTAGAAGACTATATCCTTCATTTTTCCCAAAACAAAATATACTCTCAGTTTTAAACTATCCCTCAATATTATATGACCATTTATCATCACTTGTAGATAAAAAAAATCCAACAATTGTTCTTCTTACTCCTGGATTATACAACTCTGCTTATTATGAACATTCAACTTTAGCGAGATTAATGGGGATTGAGCTTGTAGAGGGAAGAGATTTAGTTTTGAATAATAATTTTGTATATATGAAAAATGCAGGTGGATTAAAAAAAGTTGATGTGATATACAGAAGAATTGATGATGAATATTTAGATCCATTATATTTTAATTCCTCAAGTCAACTTGGAGTTGCAGGGATAATGTCATCATATAGAAAAGGCAATGTTGTTATTGTTAATGCGCCTGGATCAGGAGTAGCAGATGACAAAGCATCGTATATATATGTTCCAAAAATGATTTCATATTATCTTAATGAAAAACCTATATTGAAAAATATAGATACATTGGAACTTGAAAACCCCGACCATTACAATTATGTTCATAATAATATTGAAAAAATGGTTGTGAAAAAAACTGATGGCAGCGGTGGTTATGGTATGTTGATGGGAAATAGCGCCTCTGAAAAAGAAATAAAATCATATAAAAAACTAATTAACAAAAATCCAAAAAATTTTATTGCTCAACCAATTATAAATATTTCAACTACACCATGCCTCATAGATGACGAACTTACTCCTAGATGCGTTGATTTAAGACCATTTGCAATTTATGGATCAGAAGGAATAGAAGTTTGTCCAGGAGGTCTTTCCAGGGTAGCTTTAAAAAAAGGATCTTTAGTTGTAAATAGTTCTCAAGGTGGTGGAAGTAAAGATACTTGGATTATCAAAAATTTAAAATAATGCTTAGTAGAGTTGCAAATAATTTGTATTGGTTAGACAGGTATATGCAAAGAAGCTACGGTTTACTTAATATTATCTCAACTAATCATAACTCCACTATTGACTCTGGGGATTATTCGTCATGGGAATCTATAATGAATTCCTACATGGGATTTAAATCTGATAAAAAAATAATAAGTTACAACGACTCCATTAAAGTAATTGAATATATGCTTTTTGATTATAAGAATCCAAATTCATTAAAAAATATTGTAAGTAAATCAAGAGAAAATGCCAGAAGTGTTCAGGAGCACATATCAAGAGAAGTATGGTTGTCTACAAATAAATATTTTTTATTTTTAAATGACAAGTCTACGTTATCAAATTTTAAAAAATCTGATCCCCTTAATTTTTTAAATAAATTACTTCAATTTAATCTACTTTACTACAGTACCTCAGATATAACTCAAGAAAGGGGAAATGCTTATTGTTTTATGAATGTGGGCAAATACTTTGAAAGAATTATTCAAAGTATTGATTTTTTATTTTATAAACTTTTAAAATTAAGTGAAGATGAAAAAAACTTACAGGAAATTGTTTTTTGGAAAAATCTTCTTATTTCAATTGGGGGTTATCAATTATATATAAAAAGATATAAATCAATTTTTAAAATTGAAAACATTATTGAAATGATATTGATTAACGAGAATTTCCCAAGATCAGTAAAATACGGAGTAAATAAATTGAAACTTCATATAAAAAGACTTAATACCTTCAACGATCTCAAAAAAACAGATTCTTTCTTTTTAGCAGAAAAATTGGAAAATAATTTAAAATACAATACCAATAAAATATTAAATACCAATGGGCTTCGATTTTTTTTAGACGATTTAATTAAAGAAATAAATGAGCTTTCAATAAAAATAAATCAAGACTATTTTTCATAAATAATAATAATAATGGCTAAACTTTTTTTAAAACACATAACTGGATACTCATATACTGACAATGTTTCAGAAAGTACAAATAGGATAATGCTGTTCCCATATAATGATACTAATCAACATCTTGTAAATCACAATATAACTATAACTGGTAATCCAGAATTATTTACTTACATTGATCATTTTAATAATCGCGTGGGCGTCTTCAATTTCTTAGATCCTCATTCGTCATTAATAATTAAATCTGAAGCTGAAATAATTACCAGTAAAATAAAATTCCCTGAAGATACTTTAGATTCAGAAAATCAATGGAAAATTCTTGAAAATTTAAGTAAACAAATAAATTATCTTGAATTTATGATTATTGACCCTCTTTTTTCGTTTAATGAAGCCTTTAATCTTGTTAATGAACTAAAGTTAAAATCAATTACTCCTTTTCAAATTTGCCAATATTTAAATAAATATATATTTGAAAATTTTAAATATAAGACTGGAATTACAGATGTATATTCTCAAGCAAAAGATGTTTGGGAACAGAAAACTGGTGTATGCCAAGACTTTGCAAATGTTCTTATACAGCTTCTTAGAATTGCAAAAATACCAGCAAGATATGTTAGTGGATATGTTTGTGCAAAAAAAAATATAAGAGGATATTCTGCTACTCATGCATGGACAGAAGCATTTATTCCAAATTATGGATGGATAGGCCTTGATCCAACAAATAATCTTATTGCTAGCGACTTACATGTAAGACTTGCTGTTGGTAGAGATTATAATGATTGTTCACCTGTGAAAGGTGTATTTAAGGGTGAGGAAACTCAAAAAATGTCAGTTAATGTCTATTTAGGATCAAAAGAAGAAGAAGTTTCCAATAAAGAATTAGTGGTTTCTAAAGAAAAAATAAATAAAGTTAAAACGAAAGAAAAACCACAAGGGGAAAATAGTTTTATGCGAAATCTACAGGTCATTCAACAACAGCAACAACAGCAACAACAGCAATAATATAAATAATTATTAGAGGTTTCTTACAACTTTAAAAATTAAAATTTTTTGTCATATCTCCCTGGAGAAAAATATTTATTTACAGCAAAAAATATAGATTTCGGAATTACCTTTAATAGAAATACAATAATCTTATAAGTCATTGTGGGTATAGAAACTTTTTTTCCTTTTAATGTGTCTTCAACTGCAATTTTTGCGATTCTTTTTGAATTTTTTTTTAAAAATTTAGGAACTCTATCCATTTCATCTTGAATTCCACTTGAAGAGTGAAAATTTGTGATTGTGTATCCAGGACAAACAGCAGTAGATGTAATGCCTATTTGGTTATAACTGACATTTATTCCCTCACTAAATCTATTCATGAAAGTTTTAACAGGTCCATATAAGAATTGAATTTTAGAAGGAGGAGCAAATGCTGCAACTGAGGAAATTATCATAATCTTCCCTTTTTTATTTTTAATCATACCTTTTAAAAATAATTTAGATAATGCTATTACTGAGGTTGATAAAACTCTTAAAAACTTTTCTTCTTCATCCATTGAAGTTATATGAAAAGGATCTGGAATTGCATACCCTGCATTATTGACTAGAATTTCAATGCTATATCCTTTAGATTCACAAAATTTATAAATTTTTTCAGGGGAACCTCTAAGACTTAAATCAGCAGGTATACAATTAACCAAAATACCATAATTGAGTGATAAGTTTTTTTTTAAATCATTTAAAATATTTTCCCTTCTTGCTGTTAGTATTAAATTGTAACCTTTACTAGCAAAATACTTTGAGATTTCAAGGCCAATACCTGATGTACTTCCAGTAACTAATACGAATGAGTTCACCACAATATTAAAAAAAATCCGAATTTAAAAGATTAGTTGGCCTACCAGGGCTCGAACCTGGACTCTTCTGAACCAAAATCAGACGTGTTACCAATTACACCATAGGCCAAGATTTGCGAATTTAGTACAAAATTAATTATATTAACAATTTATCACAAACAATAAGTAAGTCATCTCTAAAAAAAATATTAAATACCAATTTACAGGATAAATTTATTAGTAAATTCGTATCCTGAATTTTATTCAAATGAGTGTAAAAAATTATAAATTTTATAACACCAGTTTAGGCTGGATTCATTTTTTTATTGCTCTTATTACTTTCAGCTTAACTGTCGAACCAACTGCTAGCTTTTGGGATGCTGGAGAATATATAGCTACATCAGCAAAACTTCAAGTTGGCCACCCTCCTGGGGCTCCTCTTTTTCAAATGATTGGAGCATTTTTTGCCATGTTTGCCCCTAATGTTGAGAAAGTAGCCCTTTTTGTAAATCTTATGTCTGTTTTTTCAAGTGCCTTTACAATACTGTTTATGTTTTGGACACTAACTTTAATTCTAAGAAAACTTCCTGCTTTCAAAAATATAAATACTAAATCTGATTATATTGGTTTTTTTGGAAGTGCTAGTATCGGTTCACTAGCATTTTGTTTCTCAGACAGCTTTTGGTTTAATGCAGTAGAAGCTGAAGTATATGCAATGGCAACTTTAATACTTTCAGTTCTTTTTTGGCTTGGATTAAAATGGGAACAAGAAATGAATACGGCCTACGGGGACAGATGGTTATTATTAATTTCGTTTATAATTGGTCTTTCATTTGGTGTTCATTTTATGGGATTATTGACAATCCCTGCAATAGGAATGCTTTATTACTTTAAAAATTTTAAAACAAAAATTAATTTTAAAAATTTCTTTTTGGCTAACCTTTTTTCTGTTTCCATACTTCTAATAATATTCAAATTATTGTTGCCTTCCACATTGTCTTTTTTTGGTAAGGCTGAAGTTTATTTTGTAAATAATTTAGACTTACCTTTTAATTCGGGAACAATTTTCTCAGCTTTGGTAATTATTTTATTTTTTATCTATGCCCTTAGACTATCGTCAAAAAAAAACTGGGTTAATCTAAACACAGGAATTTTATGTGTTCTTTTTGTTTTTCTTGGATTCTCCTCATGGATAATGCTCCCAATAAGAGCTAATGCAAATACAATTATTAATGAAAATTCTCCAACAGATGCGCGACAACTTCTAGCATACTACAACCTTGAACAATATCCTGACACCCATTTATTTTATGGCCCAATGTTTTCTGATATGTACGCTGGCCAGGATCCTAATGAACCGTATGTAGATGATAAGCCAAAATATGAAAGAGATGAAAAAACTAAAAAATATAAAATAGTTAATAATTGGGAGAAATCGCGTATTAATTCAAATCAAAATCACAATGGATTTCTTCCCAGAATGTGGAGCCCTGAACATGCTGCTAATTATATGAATTTTACTGGCCCTCTATCTTTTTCTATTCTTCCTAGCTATAGATCAAGCGAAGCTTTAAGAGACAGAGTTAATGAATTCAAAAATCGAATTGAAGAAGAAGAATTGAGTGGGGAAGATTATAATAATTTTTTTAAAGAATTTGGCCCTTACCTTAAAATTGAAAAACCTTCATTTTTTAAGAATTTATCTTACCTATTTAATTATCAGATTGGTTATATGTATGTGCGTTATTTTATGTGGAATTTTACAGGAAGACAAAATGATGTTCAAGGTAAATTTGATGTTTTAGATGGAAACTGGATAAGTGGAATTCCCTTTATTGATAAATTTAGATTAGGTAATCAAAATAATTTAACTGATGATGCAAAAAATAATAAAGCAAGAAATACATACTTTTTCTTGCCTTTTATTTTAGGATTAATTGGATTTTTCTTTCTCTACAAACAAGATAAAATGAAATTTTGGGTCCTGCTTTTATTTTTTTTATTTACGGGCTTAGCTCTAAAAATATATTTAAATGAACGCCCATTTGAACCTAGAGAAAGAGATTATGCTCTTGTTGGTTCTTTTTATGTTTTTGCTATTTTCATAGGAATTGGAGCGCTAAACATAATCCAAAAAATAAAAGAAAATTGGAAATCCAAATTTTCAAATCCAATAATTATTTCTCTACTGCTATTAGCTGTTCCATTTTTAATGGCTTTCCAAAATTGGGATGACCATGATAGATCAAATAGGTATACAGCCCAGTCTATGGCAAAATCTTATTTAGCTTCTATTCAAAAAGATTCGGGAGCAATGATTTTTACAATTGGTGATAATGACACATTTGCCTTGTGGTATGCTCAGGAAATTGAAGAATATAGAACTGATGTTAAAACTATAAATACAAGTTTATTAGCTACTGACTGGTATATAGACCAAATGAAAAGAAAAACATATGAAAGCGATCCAATCCCATCGCAAATGTCCCATGATTTATACGCTTATGGGATTAGAGATTACATTAAACACGAAGCTTTAATTGATAGTGTTAGATGGGATATAAAGGATTTTATGAATTGGGTTTCAAGTGACAATCCAAAGACAAAATACAGAAATTTAATTCAACAATCCGGAGGAGATCCTAATCAATATCCTCTTAATACTCAAGAAATGGTATTTTATCCAACCAATAAATTAAGAGTTTCTGTAAATATAGATAATGTTATAAATAGCGGATTAGTAAAAGAAAAGGATTTTGAAAAAATTGTTCCCTTTATTGATATTGAACTACCTAAAAGCGGTATAACAAAAAATCAATTAATGATGCTTGATATTCTTGCTAATAATGATTGGAAAAGACCTATTTATTTTACTGGAGGGAGTTACTCGGATTCTGAGTATATATGGATGAAAGATTATCTTCAACTTGAAGGTTTAGTATATAAACTTGTTCCAATTAAAACTGAAAAAAATAAAAATAATCCTTATTTAATGGGAAGACTTGATGAAGATTTAATGTTTGATATTGTGAAAAATTGGGAATGGGGTAATTCTGACAGCCCAAAAATTTATCATGACCCAGAAACCAGGAAAAACAGCATTTCATACAGGAGTAACATGGCAAGACTAGCAGAGGTTTTAGTAGACAAAGGTAAAAATGACAAAGCTAAATATATAGCTGATTTAGCAATGGAAAAAATGCCCATTGACTACTTTGGATTTTACAGTTTGATCTCTCCATTTATTGAAATATACTATAGACTAAATGAAAATGATAGCGCACGAGATTTATTCGACAAGGTAAGTTATAAATATTTTGACCGCCTCAATTATTTTAACAGCCTTGAATTAGAACTTCAATATTCCTTAGGTGAAGAAATTTTAACAGAAATTGAAAGATATAGAGCTCTTGTGGAAACAATAATAGATAATAGAGATAAGTCAAAATCCAGTCAAAGTATCTCTAAATTTCAAGAGATTTCAAGTAAATTCATTTTTTTATATGGTAAATATGAGTATTACACTATTATGGTTGATTTTGTCGAAGGACATTATATATCTGGGAATACAGATGAAGCAAGAAAATTAGTTGAAAATATTGCTCAGGAATTTGATAAAAGATTTAAAATTATTAGCGAATTATCTGAAGAAAATCAAAAATATCTTGACAATCAGATTAAAGAAGAAATGAATAAATATCGTAAAATGCTAATTATCGTCAATTCTTATGATTCTGAAGATTATGTCAAAAAACTAGAAGAAAGGGTATTTGATGTTTTTAGTAGTTTGGAAAACGTTGAAAAAATGTACTTGGAAAATTAATCCAAATACTCTTTCATCAATCCAATAAGGGTATTAGCGTCTTGTTCACCGCTTTGCCTCCAAACCATTTCACCTGTTTTATAAATCATCAATGTAGGTAATACTTTAATCCTTAAGGCATCAGAAATTTTATTATTTTTCTCAACATCAATTTTAACGACTCTACCCTTATCTCCAATTGCTGCAGCTACATCCTTTAATACAGGATTTAAATCTACATCTGTTTCATCTTTTTTATCAAGGAAAAAAGCTAATAGCAGTGGGTATTTTTCGTTAATTAAATCACCAAATTTTGACACAACAATAAATTATTTTTCTTAATTAGAGTACAAATTTAGTTTTTTTTATTTAAATAGTTGGCATTGAAGATTTTAAGGTTATAACTGTGATCTCAGGCCAAATTCCAACTCTTCCTGGATATGCCAGATATCCAAAGCCCCTATTGACATTTAAAAACTTTTTACCTCTGTTATAAATACCGGCCCATTGCTTATATCGCCACTTAACAGGGCTCCATTTAATAATCCCAGGGATTTCAATACCAAATTGCATCCCATGGGTATGCCCACTAAGAGTAAGATTAATGAGTTTATCATGATTTAATGCCTCAGCCTCCCAATGGGAAGGGTCATGAGTTAATAAAATTTTAAAATCTTTTTTTGTGATTTTTTCGGTTGCTAAATTTAAATCTCCCTTTTTTTTAAATCCCTCACCCCAGTTTTCTACTCCAACAATCGCTATTTTAGAATTTTCTTTGTTAATATATTTAGATTGATTCAGTAATAGTTCAAATCCCATTTCCTTTTGAGATTTTAATAATAGATTAAAATTGTCCTCTTTGTCTTTTATACTTTTCCAATTAGCGTAATCTCCATAATCATGATTACCCAAAATTGAAAATTTACCTAATGGTGCCTCTAAAGTTTTAAAAATATCAATCCATGGGATTAGTTCACTTGCTTTATTATTTACAATATCTCCAGTAAAAAGTATTACATCAGACTTTTGTTCATTTATTAAATCTACACCGTATTTAACTTTTTCTTTATTATCAAAACTTCCACAGTGTATATCTGAAATCTGAGTTATTTTAAACCCATCAAATTCTTTAGGTAAATTATCAAAAGTTAAAGAATACTTTAATACTTTATAATTATATCTCCCATAAAACATACCATATATTAAACTTGAAAAGGGAATAAGCCCAGTTATAAGAGCTATTTTAGAAATAAATTTTCTTCTTTCTGGAATAAAATCATCAGTTAAATTATAAGTAAAATAATCATATATCCCTTGAATAACTCTGTAAATATCCTCTAAAAATAAAAAACTGATTATACAAAGTTGAGATACAAATAACGACAGGAAAAGTCCTAATGCATATCCAAAATAATGAGTGAATCCAATTGATCTGTCAAAGATTAAACTATGATAAGTTAAGTTTCCTAAAATTAAAGCTACAATTAAAAAATAAACTAACAATATTGACCTATTATTTGTAATGGTCTTAATCGCTTGAAAAGCATAAAATTCAAAAGCACTAAAAAAAATTATTATAAATATCCAGCGTAGCATTATTTTTTTTTGCAAACATAATAAAGATTTAATTATTACTTTATCTTTTTTGAAAGCTCTTTTGCTTTACCATCAGATAAACTTGCAACAAAACATGTAGCATTTAAAATAGTTAAGTATAAAGTTTCTTTAACCAAAGGGGTGCCATCAGGAATTAATCTCAACAATAATTTATCAAATGAACTTTCTTTATTTAAAAATTTGTTATGGGCAGCGTTTACAAAAGCATTTAACAAATTCGAAATAACTTTATAACCAATAATTTCTTTTTGTAAAACTTCTTGAGACCTGTATACATTTTTAATACTAAGAGAAATAATATCTTCAATTTGGGCTTTATATTTACTCTTGTCTAATAATGCGTATTTAAAATTCCCCTCTAATATCTCTTTCTCATTTTCAAGAAATATTGATACTGAATCCTTTATTAAACTATTTATAGCAAGTGCCCTTAAATAAGCCATTCTTTGAGGCGTATGCTTTAATATTGAAAATTTTTTTTGATCCAAACTATCTTTTACTAAATTAATCAGATACTCCAAAGCATAGGACTCTGGAATCCAACCTAAATTAATTCCATCTTCAAAATCAATTATAGTATAGCATATATCATCTGCGGCTTCAACTAAATAAGCTAGTGGGTGTCTATGAAATCGATTATTTATATTGTCAACCATATCCAGATCATTCATTAACTCTTTAAAAAATTTAAGTTGAGACTGAAAAACACCGAATTTTTTATCAGCTACGTGATTAGAAGGTTTTATGGGCAGTGAAGCCTTAGGGTATTTAATAAATGACCCCAGAGTAGCATAGCTTAGCCTTAATCCACCAGGAATTCCGTCTTGATCTTGAACTAAAATTTAGCATTGCCTTCAAAATTACAGAGATCTTGATATTGGATGGGATCAAGCATTTCTTTAAATCTTTTACCCTTACCATTAGAAAAATAATATCCAATTGCCTTTTCTCCACTATGACCAAACGGAGGGTTACCAATATCATGTGCTAATGCAGCAGTAGCAACAATGGCTCCAAAATCATTGCTCTTATATCCGTCTATTTCTTTTAAATTTGGATTTTTATTCAATAACTCCTCTCCTGCAAGTCTACCAAGTGTTCTGGCAACAACAGAGACCTCCAAACTATGAGTTAATCTTGTATGAACAAAATCGGTTTTAGAAAAAGGGATTACTTGGGTTTTATCCTGCAAACTTCTAAATGCTGAGGAAAAAACTATTCTATCATAATCGACCTCAAATCCAAGACGTGTTTCGTCTTGTTCAATTCTAATTCTTTTAGATTTATCTCCATATCGTTTTAATGATAAAAGATTATTCCAATCCATTTTTTTTGTTTGAAGCTAAAATTAAAAAATAATTCTATCTCCATCATATCAAATTGATTATTTAATAAAATTTAGTTAACGATTTAGAAACATTATTTAATATTTAGATAATCTTGCGTTTCATATCAAACAATACATTTGGCCCAGAATAATTGTTTAACTATATAAAATATAAAAAAAATGAGATTTTTAAAAATACTTAATTTATTTTTCTTTACATGTCTTGTAATTATTTCATGTTCTAAAGATCCTGAAACTATAGTTGAGACAGTAACTGTTACAGAAACTGTTACTGTAACTGATACTGTAACTGAAACTGTCACAGTTGAAGCGGATCCATATGCTGATTCTACTCTTGAAGGGAAAATTTCTTCCGATAAAGCACTTTCTGCAGATAAGGTTTGGCTATTAAAGGGTAGAGTGATTGTTGAGTCAGGTGCTACTCTAACTATTCCTGCAGGAACTGTTATAAAAGCAGAACCTGGATCTGGCGCTGACGCTTCTACATTAATTATTGCCAGAGGTGGAAAGATTGATGCAAAAGGAACGGCTGCTAAGCCAATTATTATGACATCTAAATCTGATAATATAAAAGCTGACGGAACATATCCTACATCTGGAAAATCGTTGACTGTTGATGCTAGAGGGCTTTGGGGAGGATTACTTGTTTTAGGTAAAGCTCCTTCTTCTTTTAAAGGTGATGTTACTGAATTACAAATTGAAGGTATTCCGGTGACTGAAGCAGCTGGTCTTTACGGAGGTTCTGATGCTGCAGATGACTCTGGAGTAATGCAATATATGTCTATAAGACATGGTGGTGCTGAAATAGGTGAAGGAAATGAAATTAATGGTCTTACTCTTGGTGGAGTTGGTAATAAAACCGTCATCGATCACATAGAAGTTGTAGCAAATGTTGATGACGGAATTGAATTTTTCGGAGGTACTGTTAACGCTTCTAATCTGATGGTTTACGGACAAGGAGATGATGCACTGGATATCGACCAAGCCTACTCTGGAACTGTTGATAACGCAATGGTAGTTTTAACTGCTGCGTCCGATCACGGGTTGGAAATTGATGGGCCTGAAGGTTCACTTGCTGGTAGCTTTACTGTTAAAAATGTGACTATCAAAGGTGCTTCTAAATCAGGTGCTGCCCTTGGAGTGAATGGAGAGATTGCAGATTTTAGAAAAGCTGCAACTGGATCTTTATCAAATATTTATGCCTTTGATTTTGTTGCTTCTAAAGATGTGGAGCTTGATGCTGACGCTGACTCTGCCTCTTACACTGCTGGAACTTTAACATTTGCTAATTGGGATATTCAATATGCTGGAACAGCTACAACTTTAGACAAAACATTTGTAGATAAAAGTACAGTTGGAAGTACTTTCAGTGCTGACGCCTCGACATTTGCTGAAATAGTTACTGCAAAAAAAGCTGATGCTGGAGCTACAGACTCTGAATACGAGTGGACATACTGGTTTGCTAATCAGGGGGAACACTTATAAATAATAACTATTGAAATTCATAACGATTTCTTAACATAGTTAATCAATTATAACTTTAATTTTCCTGACATGAAAGGTTTCATGTCAGGAAAATTTTTTTTAATAAACTCGATGTTTAACTACCGTTTTTTTTTATTTCTTTTTTTATTTCCTTTATTACATGTTTATTCCCAAAATACTATTGTTGGAAAAATTATTGATGGAGAATTTAATGAACCTCTACCTTTTGCCAATATACTAGTTAAAGAAACTGGAGAAGGTACTACTTCTGATTTTGACGGAAATTTCAGCGTTGATGTAGCTCCTGGTGTATATACTTTAGTTTTTTCATTTGTTGGTTATCAAACTCAAGAGATAAATGATTTTAACGCAACTACATCTGATGTGGCAGAAATTCAAATCATAATGTCAAGTGCTGCGTCAGGATTAGAAGAAGTTATCGTTGCTGTCAGTGCTTCAAATAACACTATTGAATCAGTTTTGGCTATTCAAAAAAAATCTGCTAGCCTATTAGATGGTTTATCTTCTCAATCATTCAAAAATAGTGGTGCTAGCGATATTGCTTCAGCAATTAAACAAGTCCCTGGGGTATCTGTTTTAGGAGGTAAGTATGTATATGTTAGAGGGCTAGGAGATAGATATACTAAATCAATTTTAAATGGCATAGACATACCAGGTTTAGATCCTGATAGAAATACCGTTCAGATGGACTTATTCCCTACTAATATTCTTTCAAATGTATTAGTTATTAAATCTTCCAGTGCAGATCTACCAGCTGATTTTACTGGTGGTATAGTAAACCTAGAGACTAAAGATTTTCCCACTAAAAAAGAAAGTAGTTTTTCAATAAGTGGGGGTTATAATTCAGCTTTTCATTTTAATGAAAATTACCTTTCTTATCAAGGGGGTAAAACAGATTTCCTTGGATTCGACGACGGTACCAGAAATCTTGTTGTGGATTCTAAAAGACTTGGTTCGAATTTTGACCCTCGGTTACCTAATATCCTTTCAGATCAAGAAAATATTCCCCTTCTAGCTAGTAAGTTTGATCCCCAAATGGGACCAACTAAAGGTTCAAACGGGATGGATTTTGGTTTAGGATATTCATTTGGAAATCAATATAATATTGGATCAAATGGAAATAAAATTGGAGTTTTAACATCAATTTCATACAAGAATGAAACAAGTTTTTATGAAAATGTCGAAAATAATATTTATAATAAAAATCCAAATCAATCTCTTGGTGAATTAGAAAAAAATAGAACTCAAATCGGAAATTATGGGACTAACAATGTAATCGTTAGTGGACTTATTGGAATATCCTATAAATCAGAGTTAAGTAAATATAAATTTAACTTTCTTCATATTCAAAATGGTGAAAGTACTGCTGGACAATTTAGACAAGAAACTAAATTTTCAGATTTCATAGACTTTAAAAAAGATAATTTAGAGTACACAGAAAGAGCTATTAGCAATTATTTTTTATCTGGCCTTCATAGTTCATCAGACGGAAATTGGAAAATAGAGTGGAAGTTTTCTCCAACAATATCGAAAATTTATGACAAAGATTTCAGAGTAACGGCTTTTCAAGATGAAGAAGGAGTATTTAGTTTTAAAGAAAATACTGAGCCTAAAAGAATTTGGAGAAGACTAGATGAAATAAATTCTGTAGCAAAAATCGATGTTAACCTTAAGTATACTTTATTTGAAAATCCTGCTTTGTTAAAGTTCGGTTTGTATGGCTCAATGAAAGAACGTGATTTTGATATTTATTCTTTTAATATAAGTACTACTTATGTTTCAGAAAGTGACTGGAATAATTATGGAAATGGTAATTCTAATCTAATTTTTGCAAGTCAAAACCTTTGGACGCCTCAATCAAATTCAGGCTCCTATATTAATGCACAGACGTCAATTAAACAAGACTCAAATACTTTTAATGCCCAACAAACTAATCTTTCAGCATATATTTCAAATGAATTTAAATTTAATTCAAAATGGAGAACCATTGTTGGATTAAGATTAGAAAAGTATAAAGTAAATTATACGGGTTCCAGCGTTTCCCTTAATTTAAATTATAATGATGAATTAATAATAGATAAATTAGATATTTTCCCTTCATTAAATCTTATTTATGCTATTGGAAGTAATCCTTTTGATGATAAAAATCTAAGATTTGCATATTCAAAAACAACCGCAAGACCCTCATTTAAAGAAGCTTCTATTGCTGAGATTTATGATCCATTAGCTAACATTTATTTTCTTGGTAATGTCAATATAAGACCTACCTATATAGATAATTTTGATATTAGATATGAAACTTTCCAACAACAAGCCCAAATGTTTGCTATTAGTTTGTTCTACAAATCATTTGTTGACCCAATTGAACTCGGTTTTGATGCGGCATCTACATCTAATTACAAGCCTTTAAATCTTGGTAACGCTGAGGTTTATGGAATTGAAATTGAATTAAGAAAAAAGCTTTCATTTATTTCTAATAATATAGATTTTAACTTAAACACCTCTTTTATTGAATCAAAACAAACCTATAGTGAGGATGAAAGATTGCTTAGAGAATTAGGATTAAGAGAGGGAGAAACATTATCAGGATCAAGAAATTTACAAGGACAGTCACCTTATTTAATAAATGCTGGAATAAATTTAAAAACAGAGAAATCAAATATAAATTCCAATATTTCTTATAATGTACAAGGGAAAACTCTTGAAGTTGTTGGAGACGGCTTTTATCCTGATGTTTATACTAAACCGTTTAACTCACTAAATTTTACCCTTATAAAAAATATTAATTCCAAGCATACATTAACTTTTAAAATCAAAAACTTACTGAACCAAAAAAAGGAAAGTCTATTCGAATCTTATAATCAGAAGATAGATGTTTTCTTCAGTAAAATTAACCAAGGAACTGAATTTTCTTTAGGTTACGCACTAAAATTCTAAATTTTTAATAAAATTTAAGTTACTGTAAATCAATTAATTAAGCCTCTTATGTTATCTTAATGTTAAATTAATATTAAATTAATGAGTGCTTTTAGAATTAAATTTTGTACATTTATGGCATGAAATTTATATACGGAATATTTTTGCTAATCTGTTTTTCGCTAAATGCACAGCCTAAAAATGAGAGCAATCCTTTTAATTATATAAAAAAAGGTGATCTTATTGTCGTAACCAATTATCACGAAAATGGAGTAATTGCCCAAACCGGATTTATCAAAAATGGTGAACTCCATGGAAAATGGACAAGCTATGACTTAAATGGAAATGAAAAAATGATAGGTTATTACCAAAACGGTAAAAAAAACGGCAAATGGTTTATATGGAGTTATGGCAACTTAAAGGAAGTTAATTTCAAAAACAATAAAGTACTCTCTTATTTAGATTGGGGTTCTAAAAAAGAAATTGCATCAATCCAATAATCTTTACTAGATTTTCATTAAAGAATCACTGTAAATTTTCATTAACTCAAACTTACTTATAAAAATCTCTTTAGTTTTTAACAATAAATTAAAATATAAGGTGGTATTTTTTGGACTTGTTTCCTCAATTCTTGTTCTTTCAATCTGATCATTAATTTTTGAATCTATGAGGCTTAAAACCTCTTCCCTTTTAGAAATCATATTTTCCAATTTAAAATTTGATGAGCTTTTTAAAGCCTCATTAAAAATAATTAAAAGGGTATTATAAGATTGAAAGATTTCATTTAAATCACGAATCTGACTTAATTTTAATTTATTATGACCGTTTTTTAAATGTTTAAAAGACTTGTTAACGGAATATTCTAAGTCGTCAGAGATGTCCTGAATATTACCAATCATTTTAATATAAAATTGACCAGCATTAATACTTGGTTCCTCTAAGTTTTTAATAAAATAAAAGATATCTCCTCTAAGATCTTCAATTTGACTTGAAAGTTTATTTGATATTTTTCTACATTTTTGAATTTGATCAAAATCATTTTTTGAAAGTGCTTTTAGCATAATTTGGAATATTTTCCCAACATTATTAATTACTTTTTTAATATTGTCAGCACTTTCTATCAAGACTCCTTCCATCGATCTACTTTCTAGTTGAACTATATCCTCGTTTACAGATTCAAAATTTTTTTTATGATAAACATAATTTTTAGCAATTATTAGTAAAATGATTATCAATAAAGAAAATATTGCAAAAATACCTCCAACATATATTAAAGAAACTATAACCCCAGAAACGAAAAAAGCAATTAAAGCAGTTAAAAACCAACCAGAAATTACATTAACAACTCCTGCAACCCTATAAACTGCACTATCACTTCCCCAAGCCCGGTCAGCCAATGATGTTCCCATCGCTACCATAAAAGTAACATATGTAGTAGAAAGTGGTAATTTGTATGAAGTAGCTATTGAAATTAATACAGAAGCCACAATTAAATTTACACTTGCCCTTACCATATCAAAAGAAGGGACTTCATTTTCATCAGAAATCTTTAAAATTTTATTTGATCCTGAGAATCTATTTTCAATGATTTCTAGTGTTTTTTTAGGAATAACATTTATAAATACTTTATTTAAAGATTGAAAAGATTTCACAAGAAAAATTGAAATAAAATTAGGCTGGAATCTTTCTCTGACATTTCTTTGATTAGATAAATCGAGTGAGGTCTTTAATACACTTTTTGCTTTTTTTGAAAACCAAAGAGTTAAAACCATAACCAATCCAGAAAAAACCAGTAAAAGAGAGGGTGTAGAAACTTTTGAGGCTAAAATTGCCATATTAAATTCATTTGGTCCAATACCAGACACAATCCAAGCCTGATAAGATTGATATGCAGCTATAGGAACTCCAATAAAATTAACTAAATCATTCCCAGCAAAAGCAAGAGCTAGTGCAAATGTTCCCGTTCCAATAATTATTTTATAAATATTAAATTTTAAGAATTTTATAAAAATAAATGATAACCCAAACCATAAGAAAAAATTTGAAATAATTATTTTTATATAATCCGTCTCTATAAAATCAACAATTTTAACTCCTCCAAGTAATTCAAATTTAGAATCAGAAAAAGGCGTTCCCTTTATCCCTTTTATTAGTATGAAATAAGTTATCGAAGCTAAAGCAATGGCTCCAAATAAGGCAGTCACCCAATTTTTGTTTTTATCAAATTCATATGTTAAAATCAATCTACAAATCCATTGAACAATTGCCCCAATTGTTAATGCTATAACAACTGATAATATAATTCCTAAAATAATTTGAATCGCTTTACTAGTGTTAATATAATTTAAAAGCTCTGTAAAATCGCCACTTGAGTTACCAATTTTTATTATAGACATAAATACTGCAGCGCCAAGAAGTTCAAATACAATAGAAACAGTAGTTGAAGTTGGTAAGCCAAGAGTATTAAAAAAATCTAAAAGTAGAATATCAGTTAACATAACTGCAGTGAAAATCATCATTATTTCATCAAAGTAAAACTCACCTGGGTTAAAAATCCCCTTTCTTGCTACCTCCATTAATCCGCTTGAAAATAAAGCTCCCAATGCAATACCTAAACTAGCAAGAATCATTATATATTTAAATGGAATTGCTTTTGAACCTACTGCTGAGGTTAAAAAATTTACTGCATCATTACTAACACCAACAATTAAATCTCCCATTGCTAGTAACCCCAAAACTATAATAATAATTAAATAAATATCATCCATTAAGATTTCATTATATATAGTTAGAATTTATTTTTAGATTAAAACTATTTTAGTTTGTATTAAGTCTGAAATTTATAAATTGAAATATACAGAGAAAAACTGAAAAAAATTAAATATCTAATACTAATTAGATATTATCAAATCATTAAGTTTAGTATTGGTGATTATTTTAAGTAAAAACAAACTTTAAATTATAGCTAAGAACCACACATTAAACAGTCATCGTCCTCGCTTTCTTTAGATTTAGCAAGCATTTCTTTAAGTTCTTGTGGAGATAAAGGTTCAACCACAGCAGGAACTGAAGTATCCTTCGTGTTTTTATTAATAGCCTTAGTATTACTAACAACTGAATTTGATTCAACCTTTGGTTCTTTTTTTTGCTCCGAAGCATCATTTTTTAGTGTAAACTTAATTGCGTCTACCGCTGACTTAGTTCTCAAATAATACATTCCTGTTTTTAATCCAGATTTCCAAGCATAAAAATGCATGGAAGTTAATTTAGCCATAGTTGCTCCTTCCATAAATAAATTTAGAGACTGAGATTGGTCAATAAAATATCCTCTATGCCTTGACATATCGATAATTTCTTTCATACTCATTTCCCAAACAGTTTTATATAATTCTTTTATATCATCAGGGATACCGTCAATATTTTGAATTGAACCATTTGCTCTCATTAAAGCCTCTTTGACTTCTTCATTCCAAATACCAAGCTCAACCAAATCCTCAAGTAAATGCTTGTTTACCACAATAAATTCACCAGAAAGGACTCTTCTAGTATAAATATTTGAAGTGTAAGGCTCAAAGCATTCATTGTTTCCTAAAATTTGAGAAGTTGATGCAGTTGGCATTGGGGCAACTAACAAAGAATTCCTTACCCCGTGTTTTTTAACCTCATCTCTTAATTTTGACCAATCCCATCTTCCACTTAAATCCTCATCTTTAATACCCCACAAATTATGTTGAAATTCACCCTTAGAAATTGGAGATCCCTTGTAAGTTTTGTAAGGGCCATCTTTTTTTGATTCTTCCATTGATGCAGTTACAGCAGCAAAATATAAGGTTTCAAAAATTTCTTGATTTAAATCTTGAGCTTCTTGACATGTAAATGGAAGTCTTAGTTTTATAAAAGCATCAGCAAGACCTTGAACACCGAGACCAATTGGCCTATGGCGCATATTTGAATTTTTAGCTTCAATAACTGGATAAAAATTCCTGTCTATAACCCTATTTAAATTTTTAGTAACTGTCTTGGTAACATTGAATAAAGATTGATGATCAAACTTACCGTTTTTAACAAAAACCGGAAGAGCAATTGAAGCTAAATTACAAACAGCAACCTCATCAGCAGAAGTATACTCCAAAATTTCAGTACATAAATTTGAAGATCTTATTGTTCCAAGGTTTTTTTGGTTAGATTTACGATTAGCTGAATCTTTATATAACATGTAAGGAGTTCCCGTTTCTATTTGGGATTCTAAAATTTTCTCCCATAATTCTCTTGCATTAATTGTTTTCCTTCCTTTTTTTTCTTTTTCGTACTTCAAATAAAGTTTATCGAATTCTTCTCCATGGGTGTCATATAAACCTGGACACTCATTTGGACACATTAAAGTCCAAGTAGTATCTTCCTCAACTCTTTTCATAAACAAATCTGGAACCCACATTGCGTAAAATAAATCTCTAGCTCTCATTTCTTCTTTTCCGTGATTTTTTTTCAAATCAAGAAAATCAAAAATGTCAGGATGCCAAGGTTCAACATAAATAGCAAAAGACCCTTTCCTTTTACCACCACCTTGATCTACATACCTTGCAGTATCGTTAAAAACTCTTAACATTGGAACAATCCCATTAGAAGTACCATTGGTTCCTGCTATATAAGATCCTGTTGCACGGACATTGTGAATTGATAATCCAATTCCACCAGCAGATTGTGAAATTTTTGCTGTTTGTTTTAAGGTATCATATATTCCTTCAATGCTATCATCTTTCATGGTTAATAAAAAGCATGATGACATTTGTGGCTTTGGAGTACCAGCGTTAAATAATGTCGGAGTGGCGTGAGTAAAAAACCTCTTTGACATTAGATCATAAGTTTCAATTACCGAATCAATATCGTCTAGATGAATTCCTACAGAGACCCTCATAAGCATGTGTTGTGGTCTTTCAGCAATTTTACCACTAAGTTTTAAAAGATATGATTTTTCAAGAGTTTTAAATCCAAAAAAATCATATCCATAGTCTCTATTATAAATAATACTGGAGTCAAGCCTTTCGGAATTTTTCTTTATAGTTTCATAAACTTCTTTTGATAATAAAGGGGCTTTTTTAACTGTTCTTGGATTTACATACTCATACAAATCTTTCATAGTATCAGAAAAGGACTTTTTAGTATTTTTATGCAAATTAGAAACAGAAATTCTTGCAGCAAGTTGAGCGTAATCAGGGTGAGTAGTGGTCATTGTAGCAGATATTTCTGAAGCTAAATTATCAAGCTCTGATGTTGAAACACCATCATATAGCCCTTCAATAACCCTCATTGAAACTCTTACTGGATCAACAAGACCGTTCAGTCCATAACACAGCTTTTTTACTCTTGCTGTGATCTTATCAAACATAATTGGTTCCTTGTGACCGTCTCTTTTTACTACAAACATACTCCCTTATTTAAAATATTTTAACTTGAAAAACTTAACTACATACAAAAACTTAATAAAGTTTTGTCCACTAAAAATCTGCGTCAAAACTAATTTTAGTCTCTTCAGATTCTTTATTTAGAACTCCTGCTTTTTGATATTCAGAAACTCTTTTTTCAAAGAAATTTGTTTTTCCTTGAAGTGAAATCATGTCCATAAAATCAAATGGATTTGATACATTAAATTGCTTTTCACAATTTAATTCTACTAATAATCTATCAGTTACAAATTCAAGATATTGAGTCATTAACTTTGCATTCATACCAATCAAACTAACAGGTAAAGATTCCGTTACAAATTCTCTCTCAATATTTAGTGCATCTAAAATTATTTCTTGAATTCTTTCCTTAGGGACTTTATTAACCAAATGCTTATTATGCAAATGAACTGCAAAATCACAGTGCACTCCTTCATCTCTAGAAATTAGCTCATTAGAAAATGTTAAACCCGGCATTAAGCCTCTTTTCTTTAACCAAAATATGGAACAAAATGCCCCTGAAAAAAATATTCCCTCAACGGCTGCAAAAGCTATTAGCCTTTCAGCAAAGGAATCAGAATCAATCCATTTTAGCGCCCAAGTTGCTTTTTTCTTTATGGCTGGGAAAACCTCAATCGCCGTAAAAAGTTTATTTTTTTCTGCCTCATCTTTTACATATGTATCAATCAAGAGTGAATATGTCTCAGAATGAATATTCTCCATCATTATTTGAAAACCATAAAAGAATTTAGCTTCAGAATATTGTACCTCGTTCACAAAGTTTTCAGCTAAATTTTCATTTACGATTCCATCAGAAGCAGCAAAAAAAGCTAAAATATGTTTGATAAAATATTTTTCGTCTTTAGAGAGTTTGTTGTTCCAATCATCCAAATCGTTGGATAAATCAATTTCCTCAGCAGTCCAAAAACTTGCCTCCATTTTTTTATACCACTCCCATATATCATGATGTTTTATGGGAAAAATTACAAATCTGTTTTTATTTTCTTGGAGAATAGGTTCTACTGATGCCATTTTATTTTTGTTTATAAATTAATAATGCTTTTGTTATTTACAAAGGTTCTAAATTAGAATGAAAAAAGAAAGTCTTACTTATTCACAATGTGGATGAGTTTTTAACAAAATCTTTGAAAACCTGTTAACTTTTTAAAAACCGATGGATTCTCAATAACCTGTATATTAAATACTTATATTTTTATTAATTTTCAAACCTGCATTAACAAAGGGGAAAGGGGCAAACATCATTTTTTGGCATAGGATGATAATTCTTCATACCATTTCAAACCAAATTTTCTTATTAAAGGTTTTTTTAAAAATTTATAAAGAGGAACTTTTAAATCATTACCCATTTTACAAGCTGATGAGCATATTCCCCATTCATGATAATTAACCGCTGTAAGTCTGGAAAAATTTTTAACCCTTACAGGATATAAATGACAAGAAATGGGCTTTCTCCATTTAATTTTTTTATCTCTGAAAGAATTTTCAATACCACATTTAACTGTCCCATTTGATTCGAAAACGGCATAGGCGCACTCCTTACCGTTTACAAGAGGTGTTTCCCATTCACCATCATTGCCCTTTACATATAATCCATTTTTTTTAATTGATTCAAGTCCTTTTTTATTAAGGAAAGGTTTGATTTTTTTAAAATTTTCTTTTAAAATTTTTAATTCACCTTTTTCAAGAGGAGCTCCTGATATTCCCTTAACACAACAAAGACCCTTGCATCTTTCTAAATCACAAATAAATTTTTTTTCAAGGAGTTCTTCTGATACTAAAGTTTTTTTAATTGAAAGCATAATGTCAGAATTTATAACAATTTTTTATGAAAAGTATTAAATCTTTATTAATGAATTATTATTTTTGAAAAAAATTTTTGAATGAAAACTTTTATTAAAATAATGATTCTTATTTCTGTAATAATGTTGTTTTTTAATATCTCAAAAGTTGACACTCAAGATTTACTTAATGATAAAAGTGTAATTGCTTTAATTGGCATAATTGCTTCTTTATCTGCAATAGTTATTTTGATAATTCTTATTATCTCGAGAAAAATTCAGAATAAAATTAAAAAAAATTAAATCTCATAACTTGATTTTATTAGCTCAAGTGCCCTTTTTAAAAAATCATCTTCTTTATTGATTATCTCAGTAAAAATCTTTTCATTAAATAATTGAAGCCCAATATATGCCTTGATCGAGTTTATAATGAATTCCTTATTGTCAAAATTTACCGTAATATTATTTTCGAAACAATAAGCCTTAAACTTTTCTATAATTGAATTAGAATCAATTAATGGTGATTCTAAAAATTCGTTTGCTGTTTTATTATTATAGTTAGTCCTTTGACCGTCTAAAAAAGTGAAAACAAAATTATTTATAATATTTGATCTTAATAAAAAATAATTCAAATAATCTTCAGGAGTAATTTCTTCTAGAGGTATAAAAATATCCGGGACTATCCCTCCCCCTCCATAAACTTTTCTTCCACCAATTGTTTTGAATTCTAAAGAATCGATTATTGGCATAGCGTCCTGCTTAATCATTTCACCAGAAAAATACCTATCTTCTATCTCATTAAAATAATCCTGATTCCCGTCTTTAAATGATCTTTGAATAGATCGTCCTGCAGGAGTATAATATCTTGCTGTAGTTAACCTAATTACATCTCCTCCTCCCATTGGTAATTGCTGTTGAACAAGTCCTTTACCATAAGTTCGCCTTCCAATAATAATGCCTCGGTCATTATCTTGGATTGCGCCTGCAACTACTTCACTTGCTGATGCAGACTGACCATTTACTAAAACATATATATTTTCTTTATGGAAATCTCCATTTTTCGTAGCAAATACACTGTCTTTTTTCCCTCTATTGCTCTCTGTTATTACAATAATCTTATCCTCATTTAAAAATTCATCTAAAATTTTTTCAGCTGCAAATAAATATCCACCCGGATTATCTCTAAGATCAAGAATTAAATCATTTACTGTATCCTTTTTATATTTTGACAAGGTGTTTTTTATTTCATCAAAAGTTGTTTTAGCAAATCTATTTATTTTAATATATGCTGTATTTCTTCCTATTTTATAATCTATTACACTTTTTAATGGGACCTCTCCTCTATTAAACTCAAAATCTAAAAACTCAGAGGTTGATTTTCTATAAATTTTAAGCTTTATTAATGATTTTGACTTGCCTTTGAGTTTACTGACAACATCTAAGTTTTTTAAACTTCTTTTAAATAAAGTATCGTTATTGGCAATTAAAATTCTATCCCCAGGTAAAATCCCTGCTCTTTTGCTTGGCCCACCCTCTATAACATTTACAACAGAAACAGTATCTCCAACCATTAAAAAACTAACACCAATTCCAACGAAATTCCCCTTCATTCTATCAGAAATCAAATCAAGTTCCTGTTTACTTATATAATTTGAATGTGGGTCTAAATTTTTAATAATATCTTGGATAGAATTACCAACTATACTGTCAACATTTATTTGATCTACGTAATTATTTGATAAATAATTTATCAACAAATTGAATTTTGATAAGTTATTTTTAGAGAAATATGAATTGTTAGTGAGGAAATTTTTATTACTGCCTATTAAAAATCCTAATGTAAGTGAAAGGAAAATTATTAAAATGAATAAGGAACTATTTTTTTTCATTTCCAAACGTATTATTGAATTTTATGGAAAACTAATTCAACTCCTGCCTTTTTTAAAAAATCCAATCCTGAAGTATCTTTATACTCTTCACAATATACGACTCTTTTAATTCCTGATTGATGAATTAATTTACTACACTCCTTACAAGGAGACAAGGTAATGTATAATGTAGCTCCGTTTGTTGATTGAGTTGATGCAGCAACTTTCATAATTGCGTTTGCTTCAGCATGAAGAACGTACCACTTAGTATAATTATCATCATCTTCGCAAATATTTTCAAATCCTGAGGGAGTACCATTATAGCCATCTGAAATAATCATCCTATCCTTTACTATTAATGCTCCGACCTTCCTTCGCTTACAATATGAAAGATCTCCCCACACTCTAGCCATTTTTAGATAAGAATTATCATACTTTGACTGCTTATTCATTTTATTGTAAATATAAGATCAACGAATTTAAAAATTAAATTATTAAAATGGAACGTTTTCATAAATCATTAAAGATGATAAACATAAAATGATTATTCCTATTACTTTTTCCATTTTGATTAAAGAGATATTTAAGACTTTATTAATTAATACCTTAAAAAAAACAACTGCTATAACTATAATGACCTGAGCAAATTCAATTCCCAGTGAGAAGTATATCAAATTATAAAGATTTATACTTTCTGAATCAATTTGAGAATAAAAGTTTGAAAATCCTAAACCATGAATTACTCCAAAGATAACAGTCAATATCCAAATAAAATATAAGCTTTTTATGAACTTATATTCTGTTAATTTATTATTTCCTAAAATTAATGGAAGGCATGTTAAAAAAATAGTTATTGGGATTAAAAATTCAATTATTGCAAAATTTAAAGGTAATTTTAAAAAATAATTTAATACTAGAGCCAAAGTGTGACCTATAGTAAAAAATGTTACAGCATAAATTAATCTTGAAATTTTAGAATTTGAATAGGAAGACGCTAATGCTACCAAGAAATACAAGTGATCCAAAGCATTAAAATCTAATACATGAAACAATCCCAAACTTGTGTAAAAATTAAATGAGTCCATAATTTATTTTAAATTCCTCTTTCTTTTTGAATTATTTCATAGGCCTTTTGAACTTCCTGAAATTTTTCTTGTGCCCCCTTTTTTAAAGCTGGATCATCAGTTACTAATTTATCGGGATGATATTTTTTTGCCATTTCCCTGTAGGCCTTTTTAACCTCAGAATCTGAAACATCTGGATTGATTTCTAAAATTTTATAGGCATTATCTGCGTTTTTAACGAACATAGCCTTAATACTTTCAAAATCAAGATTCCTAATACCTAAAAAAATTGAAATCTGTTCCAATTTTTTTTGCTCTAACTCTGAAACAGCACCATCTGCATTAGCAACACCAAAAAGAAAATGTATGATTTGAAGTCTTGTCTCATAAGGAGTTGCTCTTTTAAAAAATCCTGTGATTTTTTCAATATTTTGATTTCCTTTTTTTACCTCTAAATTAAACTTAGAAAAAATTTTATCGGCATAATCCTTACCGTAATTACCAATAAAATAATTTCTTACAAAATTTAATTCGTTCTTTAAAACTTTTCCATCAGCTTTTATAATTATAGCCGAAAGAGACAATAAATTTAATTCAAAGGCCTCTTTTGTTATACTATAACTTTGAAACCCTCCCAATGGTGCTCTCCCTTTTTTGAATATAACTCTATCAATCAAACTTCCAATAAAGTACCCTAAAATTGCTCCTCCGAACCTAAAATACATGTACCCCAAAATAGCACCAATCCATTTTATCATATATTTTTAATTTTTTTTCAAATATAACTTTATATCCAAAAATAATTTAGATATATAATCACATATTCTTTTTATCTTTGTAAAAAACATTTATTATGTATCCAGAAGAACTAGTTAGACCTATGCGAGAAGAATTAAACTCTGTTGGCTTTAATCAACTAACTGAAGTTGATGAAGTAGAAAAAGCTATAAAATCGGATGGCACTACTTTAGTGGTAGTAAATTCTGTATGTGGATGTGCAGCTGCCAATGCAAGGCCAGGAGTTAGAATTTCTCTAAAAAATACTAAAAAACCAGCTAATCTTGTTACTGTCTTTGCTGGTGTTGATAAAGAGGCAACTGAAGCCGCTAGATCTTTAATGGTGCCTTTCCCTCCGTCCTCACCAAGTATGGCGCTTTTTAAAAACGGAGAATTAGTACATATGCTTGAAAGACATCACATTGAAGGAAGACCTGCTGATATGATTGCTGAAAACCTTGTTGATGCTTATAATGAATTTTGTTGAATTCATAATTTTAAAAAAATAATCTAAAGGTTTGTTTAAATTTTTTTCTTATGTCCTTTCTTCAATTTTTTATTTAATTTTTGGTTTATTTTTAATTCTTTTTCACCCTATACAAATTATTTCATATAATTTATTTGGCGTCAAAATATTAAAAAAAACTGTCGAAATCTTAAACTTTTTTTTAATTAGTTTCTACAAAATAATTTTATCAGAAATATCTTTTAACTTTCATAAAAAGATTTTATTTAATAAACCCATAATTTTTGTTTGTAATCATCAAAGTACTTTTGAAATACCAATACTAATCTGGTTTTTAAGAAAATTTGAAGCGAGATTTATTGGTAAAAAAGAGTTAGGTACTAATATTCCCAGCGTATCCTATTATTTAAAAAATGGCGGCTCAGTATTAATTGATAGAAAACAAACAGAGGATGCTTTACGAAAAATTGATAGCTTTTGTGATAGAGTAAAAAAAAACAACTGGTCCATAATTATCTTTCCCGAAGGAACAAGATCAAAAGATGGAACTCCTAAAAAGTTCAGAAAAAAGGGCCTTAAATTAATTTTAAATAAAATTCCAAATGCAGATATAATTCCAATATCTATAAATAACTCCTATAAATTTAATCAATGGAATGGTTTTCCAATACCCATTTTTATCAAACTAATTTTTGACTTACATGAAAGTATCCCAAATGATATCAATAAAATAAATTATAATTTGGGGTTAATAGAGAAAAAGATAAAAAAATCTATTTTAAAGTAATCATTCCCCTTTAAAATTTGGTTTCCTTTTTTCAATAAAAGCATTTGTCCCCTCATTAAAATCCTCTGAATCAAAGCATTCAGAAAATAACTCGATTTCTTTTTTTAAGCCATTTTTATTGTGATTAAATCCAAAATTTATTGCTTTTATGGCTTTAGAAATAGCAAAAGGGCTATTGATCAAAATCTTTTTTGATATATCAATTGCTGAATCAATAAGTTCGTCAGAATTTACAACTTTTGAAATTAACCCAATTGATAAAGCCCTTGAACTATCAATCATACTTCCAGTTAAAATCATTTCATTGGCAATCCCTCTGCCAACAATCTGAGCTAATCTTTGTGTTCCCCCGTATCCTGGAATAATTCCTAAGGATGTTTCAGGAAGTCCCATTTTAGAAACTTTTGATGCAATTCTGATATGACAACACAGGGCTAGTTCCAACCCCCCCCCGAGAGCATATCCATTTATTGCAGCTATCACAGGCTTATTTAATGTCTCAATAAAATTAAAAACCTCACTCTGACCTTTCATTGATAATTTGTACCCCTCAGAACTTTGAAAATTAGAAAACTCAGAAATATCAGCCCCTGCAACAAAAGCTTTATCCCCTTTTCCTGTAATAATTATTATTCTAACTGAATTATCTTTTTTTAAAATTTTAAGGAGATGATTTATTTCATATAAAACTTTAATGTTTAAAGAATTTAATTTTTTTGGCCTGTTAATGTAGATTATACTAATAAAATCTCTTGGTTCGTGAATTAGATATTTATATTTCATTTTTTTTTAATTTAATGATAAAATCTGTTCCTTTATTTAATTTGGATTGAAATTCAATTTCACCATTCAAAGATTCAATAATTTTCTTAACTATGCCCAATCCAAGCCCCATACCTCCTGATTTAGTAGTAAATCTAGGTTCAAAAATTTTATTTTTATTTTCAACCTCAATACCCATACCATTATCTGAAATCACAATTTCTATTTCTTTATTTTTTTCTCTAATAGTTATTTTTATTTGGGGGTCCCTATAACTTGGGATTGATTGCAATGCATTTTGAGTTAAGTTAGTCATAACTCTAATCCATTGATTTCTGTCAATAGAATGATATAATGGCTTTTTAGGATGAATAATGGTAATTACATTTTTTTCAAAAATATTAATTGCTAATTTTGTTATCTCAGTTATATCCAGTATTTCAATTTTAGTTGAGGGTAAAGTTGCAAAATCTGAAAAAGAATTAGCAACCCTACTCATTGTATCGATTTGTTCAATTAATGCTTTTGAAAATATATCTACTTTCTTTTTATTTTTATTATCATTTGAATTAAATTCTTTTTGAAAACTTTGAATATTTAATCTCATTGGCGTAAGTGGATTTTTAATTTCATGAGCTACCTGTTTAGCCATTTCCTGCCAAGCTTGTTTCCTTTCAGATTCTGCAAGTTTTTCAAGGTTTAATTCAAGAGTATCTACCATGCTATTATATGAATTAACTATGCTGTCAATCTCTTTACTTGCATTTGTTAAATATATTTTTTGATTTGATTTCATTATCCCTGTTTGATCAATTTTCTGCCTAATTTTTTCAAGTGGAAAAGTTATCAATCTTGACATCAAAAATGCAATTAGAATTGATATAATAATCATAGAAAAATAAATTTGATATAAGGTTAAAAGAAAGGTATTTAATTCTGTGGTACTAAATGATATATCCTCAAAGTAAGGGAAATATAAAATTGAAAAAGGCTCATTTTTATTATTATATAGTATACTATATGAAGATTGAAATTTACCAACCTCTTCTTCATTTTGAACAATTAATCGCTTATTATTTGAATTATATAAATCTTTAATTATTTGATCTGATAAATTATAATTTGAATTTGAGTTATTATCTAAAACATATGAAAAGAAAATAGATTTACCTTTTAGATTAAAAAGAGCATATTCTACTTTGTGTATTTCAGCAATTGAAGTAAAGTCTGTAAATAAATTGTGTTTAAGTTTATCAAATTCACTATTAATAGAATCTCTTTTTAAAATAAAATTTATATGATTTTTAACCTGATTTTCTTTTCTCTCAAGTCTTCTTTCATTATAATCACTAGACTGATTATTATATTGATAAATAGTTGCTCCTAAAATTAAAAGTGAAAAAATTATTACCAAAAGGATCATGAAGAAAAAAATCCTTGATCTTAACGAAATTTTTTTTTTAAATAACTTATTGTTTTCGCTCACGCCACTTTTTATAAATTTTTACAGAAAAAATCAAGATTATTGTCAAAAAAATTAAACCCAAAACCCCAAATAACCAATCAAATTTTGATTTTAATATTGCTAAAAAAACTACTGAAAATAGAATAACAGTAGCTATCTCATTCCAAACCCTCATAAAAAAAGAAGAATACCTGAATGAATCTCTCTGAAGCTCTAAAAATATTCTATGAGTTTTAATTTGATAAAAATATAAACCCCCTACAATAAATAATTTAATAATCATCCATTCTTGCAAAAGTAATTGAGGATATATATATAATAATATTAAACCAAAAAGTGTAGCTAAAATAGCTGAAGGCCATGTGATTATATACCATAATCGTTTAGACATTAACTTAAATTGATTACTCAAAATCTCTTTTTCAATTTCACCTTTCTTTTGAGCTTCAATATGATATATAAAAATTCTAGGAATGTAAAAAAGTCCAGCAAACCAGGTAATTACAAAAATTAAATGGAGAGATTTTATATAATTGTAATAGACTTCCAAATTCTAATATTATATTAATTATCTTCTAAATTACAAAAAGATACCAAGAGGAAAGTTTAGTTATAATTAATATATTTTAAAAGTTTTTTACGAAGATATATAAAAGTCACAATTGTAGCTATAAATTCAGCAATAGGAAAAGAAATCCAAACACCTGTCGAACCAAAGAAAATAGGCAGAACTAAAACTAAAGGGATTAAAAAAAATCCTTGCCTAGTTAAAGTAAGAAGTAGTGCCGGTAATGCTTGTCCGATTGACTGAAAATAAGCTGAACCTATGAGTTGAATTCCAATAATAGGTGTTGTTAAAAAAACTAATCTTAAAGCATTTGGAGTCTGATTTAAAACAACTTTATTATTAGTAAAAACCCTGACTATTTCATCTGAAAAATAAAATATAAAGATAAAAATAATAGAAGCAAGAATAGTTGAATATATCATTGCTTTTTTAACTACCTCATAAACTCGAACTCTTTTATTTGCCCCAAAATTATATCCAGCAATAGGGATAAATCCTTGAGTTATTCCTAAAACTGGGAATAGAGCAAACATTAACATTCTACTAATTATAGCATAACTTGCAATTAAAGATTCCCCACCTAAACTAAATAATACATTATTAACTATTAAGATTGAAAAGCTTATAACTGCCTGTCTAGCTAAAGTCACAAAACCTAGTGATCCAATCTCCTTTACCAAGTCATATTGCAAAAATAAATCTGAGATTTTTAAAAATAATTCTGACTTTTTAGTTAAAAAATAAATTGAAATATATACTGCGCACACGACATATGAAATAGTAGTGGCCCAAGCTGCACCATGCATCCCAAGTTGAAATTCGTAAATCAATAAATAATCTAAAAATAGGTTAGTTATTGAGGGTATTATCATAGCATACATAGCATTTTTAGGTTTTCCTTCAGCTCTAATTATGTTATTTGACATCATACAAAACCCAAGAACAGGAACACCATATAGAACAATAGTATAATATATTTTAGCTGGTTCAAACAAAATACCCTTTCCTCCAAATAAAGGGATTAATTGTTCCTTAAAAATTAAACCCAAAATCATAAAAGTAATAGTAAAAATAAATGTCAGTGAAATTTGATTTCCAAAAGTTTTATTGGATTTTAATCGATTATTTTTACCTAATGCCCTTGATATTATTGATCCTCCACCCATTCCAATTGCCATTCCTAAAGCAGCAATAAAAAAAGAAACTGGTAAAACGACATTAATAGCAGCAATAGCATCAGCTCCAATCCACCTTCCTACAAAAATTGTGTCAATAAGAATGTTTAAAGACATAACTAAGATTCCCATTGATGCTGGAAATGCTTGCTTTATGAGTAATTTTCCAATGGGATCAACTCCTAAAGAAAAAGAATTTTTGATCATTTAATGACCATTTCAGAATTTGCCCATTCATCTATCCATCGACTTAAAACTTTTACCCAATCTAGCCTATCATTAATACAGGGAACAACATGAAGAGTCTCACCTCCATCTTTTTCGAAATCTTCCACAGCTTCCATTCCAATTTCCTCAAGTGTCTCCAAACAATCTGAAACAAATGCAGGAGTTACGACAGCCATTTTCTTTACCCCCCCTTTAGCGAATTCAGACAAGACTTTATCAGTGTATGGCCTTAGCCATGGATTAACAGCAGACAAAATTCTGGACTGAAACGAGGTAGAGTATTTTCCCTCTTCTAGTCCTAAAAACTTTGCGACTTGGTTAGTCGTTTCATAGCACTGATGCCTGTAACAATATTGATGAGCATCTGACTTTTCCATACAACATTTTTGATCAATTTTACAATGGGACTTAGTTATATCAGAAATTTTAATGTGCTTTTCAGGGATCCCATGATATGAAAATAAAAGGTGTTCCCATTCTTTGCCCTCTAACGACTCCTTGATTGAATTTCCAAGAACTTTTATGTAATCTGAATGATTGTAAAAAGATTCTATAAAAGTTAAATTTAACTTAGGGAAAAACTTTTTTTTAATTTCTTCCGCTAAAACTAGAATAGTTTCTGTCGAAGCCATAGCGTACTGTGGATACAAAGGTATTACTAATACTTGGTCAACACCTAAATCAACAAGATTAGATAATCCCTCTTTTATTGAGGGGTTACCATATCTCATTGCAAGGCTAATTGGTATACTTGTATTTGATTTTACTTTGCTCAATAACCTATTGGATAATACTATCAGGGGAGATCCTTCATCCCACCAAATTTTTTTATAAGCTTTAGCAGATTTTTTTGGGCGTGTATTTAAAATTATTCCTTTAACAAGAAGTGTCCTAAAAATTTTAGGGATTCTTATAACTCTTTCATCCATTAAAAACTCTGCTAAATACTTTTTTACATCCTTAGGATTTGGACTATCAGGAGAGCCCAAATTAACCATCAAAACTCCTTTCATCTCAATTTTTTTTTTATAAAAATTTAATATCAAATATTTTTTGTCTAAGATAATGACATTAGATATTTTTTTGGTGTAGTTCCGTATTTCTTTTTAAATGCAGCAATAAAATGGCTTGAGGTACTATATCCAATTTTCAACCCTACTTCGTTAACATTAAAATTTCTCGAAGATAACATCCTCCTTGCTTCATTCATTTTATAATCCAATAGGTAACCATAAACAGTATCACCGTAAATTTGTTTGAATCCTTCTTTAAGTTTTTTAATATTCAATCCTATTTTTTCTGATAACTCAACTAATCCAGGAGGTTCAGCAATATTATTTAAAATTATCTCTTTAGCCATTCTAATTTTTCTAACATTATCCTCATCAACTAAAAAAGGGCATTGGTCAAACATACTTTCTTCATTTTTATTAAAATATAAACTCATCAACTCATATACTTTACCTTTTAAATAAAGTAATTCCATACTTTTATGAATATTTAAATTAAAGATTTGATTTAATACTACTGACATGCTTGGACTAATAACATTATTGTCATAATACTTTTTTTCAATATTATCAGAGCTCAAAAAATGAATATGATCTGCATCTTTGGAAAACAAACTATGAAATTTTTTAATTGAAATAATTACACTTATTACCCATGAATTTGGAAAAAGATTTAAATTAATTGGAAGAATTTTTTTTGGATTATATAAAAGTATAGAGTTTGATTCATGAACGCTAAATGAATAATTCCCCTCATTAAAAATAAAATCTGCTTGCCCTTTTAAACAAAAATGAAATTGAATAAAGCTACTATTTATTTGTTTATTTTTTAAAATTAATTGATCTAAATCGTTTTCAAAAATCAACACTGAAAAACCATCTTCAATTGAAAACTCTAAAAAAGTTCTTAAATCGTTATTTTTAATCATAAAATAAATTATTATTTAGACCTTTTCTAAATAAGTTTTAAACATTTTCTATCTTAATTAGTCATATTTTAATAAATAAAATAATAATATCATAAAATTAATATATTTTGATATTAAAAGTACTTTTATCGTTGTTTTATTTTTAAACCGTGATATATTTTTGTAAATATTTTAAAAAAATTTTTATTTTTAAATCTAATAAAAAATTTTATTTAGTTGGCATTAGTTATAAAAATGCTGATCTTGAAACAAGAGGAAAGTTTAATCTCAATAGAACACTATCTTCACATTTACTTAAAAGAGGTCAAGAAAAAAACTTTGATGACTTATTTGTTCTATCTACTTGTAATAGAACTGAGGTATATGCTGTCGCTAATAATTCAAATGAATTAATTGATCTTCTTTGTGAAAATTCTCTTGGCTCTAAGAAAGTTTTAAAAAAATTAGGCTATGTAATGGAAAACCAAAAAGCAATTAATCACCTCTTTAGAGTTGGAGCTGGACTTGATAGCCAAATTTTAGGTGATTTTGAAATTATTGGTCAAATAAAACAAAGTTTCTCTTTAGCTAAAAATTTATCAATAAAGAATTTTTTTATTGAAAGATTATTAAACCTGGTTATTCAAGCGAGTAAACTTATAAAAAACAAAACTAATATTTCCTCTGGAGCCGCATCGCTTTCATTTGCATCCGTCCAATATATAATTAACAACGTAAAAAATATATCTGAAAAAAAAATACTATTATTTGGAACTGGTAAAATTGGAAGAAACACATGCGAAAATCTCATAAAGCACACAAAAAATAATCATATTTATTTAATTAATAGAACAAAAGAAAAAGCAGAAAAAGTTGCTATGAAATTCAATGTGAAGGTTAGAGATTATGGTTCACTCCCATCTGAAATTTCAGATTCTGATATCCTAATAGTTGCTACAAGCTCACTTAAGCCCACTATTGAAAAGGAACTTATTTTTTCTTCAAAAAAATTATTGATTCTAGATCTATCTGCTCCTAGTAATGTTAATTCTAATGTTAAAGATTTAAAAAATGTGAAACTTATTAATCTTGATGAACTTTCTCAAATTACTGATCAAACTCAAAAAAATAGATCAAAACAAGTTCCAAAGGCAGAAAAAATAATAAAAACTATTGAAAATGAATTTATGGAATGGGTTCGTCATAGACAATTTGTCCCTACAATTAAGGCATTTAGAGAAAAATTAATTTCTGAACAAAAAGGGCAAATCAATAATAAATTTAGGAAAAGAAAGAAATCCCTTAGTCTTAATTGTGTGTCAGATAATATTATTGAGAAGTTAACGGGCCAATTTGCTTCTTACATCAAAGAGAATCCTGATAAAGCATATGAGACTACTAGTATGATGAAAAATATTTTTGAACTTGATATAAAAAGTGATGAATAAAGAAGTCCGAATTGGGACTAGAGATAGTGAGCTTGCAGTATGGCAAGCCTTAAAAGTTAAAAAGATGCTATCAAAAATTGGGATTAATTCTTCTTTATCCTTTATTAAAAGTGACGGTGACAAAAACTTAACTAAACCTATATACGAAATGGGAATTCAAGGTGTTTTTACAAAATCATTGGACTCGGCTTTATTAAATGATAAAATTGACATCGCAGTTCACAGTATGAAAGATGTTCCCACTTCACTTGCATCTGGAATTAGCCAAGGTGCAATTCTAAAGAGAGAATCTGAACAGGACGTAATTTTAACTAAAACCTCATTTGAAAAATTAAATGAAAATAGTTTTATTGGAACAGGAAGTCTTAGAAGAAAAGCTCAATGGCTGAATAAATTTAAAAAACATAAAATTATTCCAATTAGAGGAAATATTAACACTAGGATAAAAAAACTTTCTAAAGAAAATTTAGATGGAATTATTTTATCTGAAGCTGCAATTCAAAGACTAAAAATAAGTGATAGAATTATAAAAACTCTTGAATGGATGATTCCTGCTCCAGCCCAAGGGGCAATAATGATTGTTTTGAAAAGTGATAATCATAAACTTAAAAAAAAAATCAGTTTGCTTAATGACAAGAATACTGAAATTTGCACCAAAATAGAAAGAGATTTTTTAAAAACTTTAGAAGGAGGTTGTTCAACTCCAATAGGTGCTTTTGCCAAAATCAAGGATAATCAAATAATTTTTAAAGCAGGGATTTTTAGCCTCTGCGGCTCAAAAAAAATTACCATATCTAAAAAAAATATCGATATTAAATTTAAAGATTTAGGTCAAAAAGTTGCAAATGACCTATTAGTATCTGGAGCAAAAGAATTAATTGATGACTTTAAAAATGATATTAATGGTTTATAATATTTTATCAACTAAAATTTTAAAAGATAGGCATAGAAAAGAATTTGCTGACAGAAAATTCTCTTTACATGAAAAAAATTTTATAAAAATATCCCCTTTAATTTTTTCTTTTAACAAAACAAACAGTCCAATAATTTTTTCTAGTAAAAATGCAGTGAAAATTGTTTTATCAAAAGATAAAATGAAAAAAAATTTAATTAAAAATGATTTTTTTTGTGTAGGTAATGAAACAAAAAAGTTATTAGTTAAAAATAACCTTAAGGTTATTTCCTCTTTCCCTAATGGATATGAATTAGCTGAATATTTAATAAAAAAGAAAATAAACAAAGACTACAGTTTTTTTTGTGGTAATAGAAGAATGAATACCATTGAAAAAAAACTCAAAGCAAAAAATTATTCTATTAAAACAGTTGAAGTATATAAAACTGATTTAACTCCAAAAAAAATTTCAAAAAAATTCGATGCTATATTGTTTTTTAGCCCCTCTGGAGTAAAAAGTTTTCTAAGTATAAATTCGATAACCTCTGAAAGATGTTTTTGCATTGGTTCAACTACAGCATCAGAATTAATGCCTTTCACAAAAAAAATTCATATTTCTGAAAATCCTACTATTAAAAAACTTATATGGGAATTAAATAATTTTTATAATTAAAATTATGATAAAAAACGATTTATTAATTAGAACATTAAATGGAGAATCGTGTCGTAGACCTCCTGTCTGGATGATGCGACAAGCGGGTAGATATTTACCTGAATTCATGAAACTAAAAAGAAAATATGACTTTTTCACAAGATGTCAAACACCTGAGTTAGCAACAGAAATTACCCTTATACCCATAAAAGAAATAAATCCTGACGCCGCAATTATTTTTAGTGACATTTTAGTTGTTTTACAAGCTATGGATATAAAAGTAGAAATGAAAGATAACTTTGGACCTTATATACCAGAACCAATAAGAAGTTTAAAACAAATTGAAAAAATTATTGTTCCCGAGATTGAAGAATCACTTGGATATGTATTAAAAGCAATTAAATTAACAAAAAAAGAACTCAATAATTCAATCCCGTTAATTGGATTTGCTGGAGCTCCATGGACCTTATTTTGTTACGCAGTTGAAGGGAGTGGATCTAAAAATTTTAATATAGCTAAAGAATTTATTTTTAAATACCCTGAAATAAGTCATAAATTTTTACAAAAAATAACAAATACTAGCATTAAATATTTAAAATCAAAAGTTAACTCCGGAGCAGATGTAATTCAAATTTTTGACTCTTGGGGTGGTGTATTATCGCCAAAAGATTACTATTCTTTTTCATGGAAGTATAATAAACAAATTATTGATGCGCTCAAAGATTCAGCACATATAATAGTTTTTGCAAAAGGATGCTGGTATGCTATTCAAGAAATGTCACTTTCTGGGGTAAGTGCAATTGGACTAGATTGGACTTGTTCTGCAGAATATGCAAGAAATCAATGTCGTAAAAAAATTACTCTTCAAGGTAATTATGATCCTGCAAAATTATTATCTCCTATTCCAAAAATAAAAGATGATGTAAGAAAAATGATTAAAGAATTTGGCACAAAAAATTATATTGTGAATTTAGGACATGGCATTTTACCTAATATCCCTGTATCCCATGCCAAAGCATTTATTGATAGTGTAAAAGAATTCAATAACTAATTTTGATGAAAAGAAAATTTTATAACTATTTACAGAACCTTCAAGACTCAATTACTTCAAAAATTGAAAAAATTGATGGAAAATCAACTTTTAAAGAAGATCTTTGGAGTCACCATGAAAATGGTGGAGGCAGAACCAGAGTGATTTCTGATGGGAATATTTTTGAAAAAGGGGGTGTTAATATATCTTCTATCACCGGAACTTTACCTAAGATTATGCAATCCCAACTTAAAACTAAAAATAAAAACTTTTCTGCTTGTGGATTAAGTATTGTTTTTCATCCTTTAAATCCAATGATTCCTACTATTCACTTTAATATAAGATATTTTGAAATGCTTGATTTATCAGGTAATAAATGTGATCAATGGTTTGGAGGAGGTGTTGATCTATCTCCTTATTATATATTTGAAAATGATGTGATTTTATTTCACAAAAATTGTAAAAAAATTTGTGATAAATATGGTGATAATTTATACGAAGAATATAAAAAAAAATGCGATGCTTATTTTTGGAATTCTCATAGAAATGAAGCTAGAGGAGTAGGTGGCTTATTTTTTGATTATTTAAAAGACACCCAAAAAAAATCAATAAAAGAATGGTTTTTATTTGTTAAAGAATTGGGAGATAATTTTTTGAAAATATATTTAACTATTGTTGATAAAAGAAAAAAAATGGCCTTTACAAAATCAGAAAAAAAATGGCAAGAAATAAGAAGAGGAAGATATGCTGAATTTAATTTAATTCATGATAAAGGCACTTTATTTGGAATTAAAACTAAAGGTAGAATTGAAAGTATTATGATGAGTCTCCCTCCAACTGTGAGATGGGAATATAATTTTTCTCCTAAACATGGTACAAAAGAAGAGAAATTGATATCTGCCCTTAAAAAACCAAAAAAATGGATTAAATAAATTTAATTATATGTTCCCAATTAAAAGAAATAGAAGACTTAGAAAAAATAATACTATAAGAAAGCTTGTTCAAGAAAATAATTTGAGTCCAAATGATTTTATAGTACCACTTTTTATTATTGAAGGTAAAAACAAAAAAGAAAAAATTGAATCAATGCCTGATTATTACAGATATAGTATTGATTTAATCAAAAACGAAGTGAAAAAACTGTGGGAGATTGGTTTAAAATCAGTTTTATTATTTGTAAAAGTTGATGAATCTTTAAAAGATAATAAAGGCTCAGAAGCTCTTAACCATGACGGCTTGATGCAAAGAGCTATTAAATCCATAAAAAATTCTGTTCCTGAAATGATTATAATTTCTGATGTTGCCCTTGATCCTTACTCCTCATATGGCCACGATGGGATTGTTAAAGATGGTAAGATTTTAAATGATAAAACAATAGAAATTTTAAGCCATATGGCTCTTTCACATGCTAAATGTGGAGCTGATATTATTGCCCCAAGTGATATGATGGATGGCAGAATATTAGCAATTAGAAAAATTTTAGAAAAAAATAAATTTCATGATACAGGAATTATGAGTTATAGTGCTAAATATGCTTCATCGCTATATGCTCCTTTTAGAAATGCATTAGATTCATCACCAGGGTTTGGAGATAAAAAAACGTACCAACTTGATATTCATAATAGTAATCAAGCAATTAACCAAACTATAAATGATATTAGAGAAGGAGCTGATATTGTTATGATAAAACCTGGAATTGCATATCTTGACATTGTAAGTCAATTGAAATCAAGAATTAATACTCCAATCGCTTGCTATCAAGTAAGTGGAGAATATTCCATGCTTAAAGCTGCTTCTAAATTAGGATATTTGGATTATGAATCTGTAATTTATGAACAACTTATTTCATTTAAAAGGGCAGGTGCAAAATTAATTGCTAGTTACTTTGCAAAAGAAATTGCAAAAAAATTATTAGATGATTTTAAATTAATTATCATGAATAAAAAAGATGAACTTTTTAAGATTCAAAATTTAAAAGTTTCAGTTGATAATTTTAA